>Ga0302314_10018423_pt1 | contig 11651 bp, 10 predicted proteins | sample III_Palsa_N2_3_FD_200533 | JGI IMG/M metagenome (GOLD analysis project Ga0302314, IMG submission 200533) | Peat permafrost microbial communities from Stordalen Mire near Abisko, Sweden - III_Palsa_N2_3 | ecosystem: Environmental > Terrestrial > Soil > Palsa > Peat permafrost | place: Sweden... | reverse complement strand
TGAACTGCGAGAGGTAGCGGTAGTCTTGGTTGTAGCCGCTGATCCCCCCGTAATAGGAAAAGTTCCGGCTCGGCGTCGCGCCGCCGAATTCGAATTCGAGCTTGTGGTAGAACGTCGGCGTCCCGATGTCGCCGTCGAGCGTGGCGAAGCCCGGATAGGTACCGGTCTTGATGACCTGATTGATGAAGCCCGACAGGCCGACCGCGCTCGCCCCCGCGGTTCCGCCGCCGGTGTATGCCTGCAGCTCCTGCTGGCCAAGGTTCGTCGCCGTGCCGCCCGGATAGTTGTCGAACGAGCGGTTCACCGGCACGCCGTCGTACTCGTAGCCGATCTGGTCGTAGTATCCGCCGCGAATGAAGACGCTCTGGTTCGAGCCCTGCTGTTCCGGAGGGATGAACAGCCCGGGAACCGCGGCCAGCGCGGAATATGCGTTGTTGAGGCTGCCGCCACCGCCCAGCGCCTGCGCAGCCTCCGCCTGGGCCGGGGTCACCGAGTAGACGTCGATCGTCGTGCCGGGGCGCACGAGGTCTGCAGCCGAGCGCGCGGTGATGCGACCAACCGTCCGCAGCGCCTTGCGCATGGCGAACGCCGGGAGCGCCTGCGCCTGGTCCGCCTGGACGAGCGCGCCGTCGATCGACGCCGGCTCGTACCCCGGGGCCTCGACCGTGACGACATAGCTATCGGGTGCCAGCGAGGCAAAGTAGAAATGTCCCGAGGCATCGGTCGTCGTCGAACTTGCCTGTGACGGGCTGACGGCCGCGACGCGGGCACTCGCGATCGGGGTGTGCGCTGCGCCGTCGACGACGATGCCGCTCATGCTGCCCGTCGTGCCGGCCACGCACGGTATGCCCGCAGCAAACGCCACAATGCATGCAGCGAACGCGAGGGTCAACCTCATCGCTAGGCCGAGGCGGCGACTTCGTTGGACACGTCGAGCGTCCAGCCGTCGTACGCCGCAAACGCGCGCACCCCCAACTCGTCTTCCAGCTCGCGCGCGAGCGAGACGGGGTCGCGCTCGAGCATCTTCGTTCCGAAATGCGTCATCACGGCAACCTTGGGCCGGATTCCGGCGATCAGCACGCGCGCATCCTCGAACGTGAGATGGTCTGCGCGCAGCGTCTCCCGATAGAACAGCACGTTGAGGATCAGCACGTCCGGTTGGTGCGCGCGGTAGTCCTCGACCTGTTCCGGGAAGAACCGGCCGCACGGTAGATACGACACGGTGACGCCGTTCCAGCGAAAATGCATGCCGTACGTCTCGACCGCGTGGTGATGCGCGAGCGACGTGCGGATCTCGACGTCGTTGACCGTATACGGGCCGCCGTTCGGCTGGAGCACGTGGTGCACGGGCACGAACTTGGCAGCGTACGGCAGAATGACGTGCTCGCCCTCGAACGCATCGCGCGGTGCGAGCAGGGCTCCGCGCGGGCGGAAGCCGCCGGAGGTCATCGCTTCGATCATCACGTTCACGTCGTTCGCGTGGTCGAGGTGCTTGTGCGACAGCGCGATCGCATCGAGTTCCATCGGCACGCACGGCGGCACGCAGCTCGTCGCTCGGACGAGCGCTCCCGGACCGGGATCGACGTGGATCTGGGTGGCGCCGAACCGCATCCACATCCCACCGGAGGCCCGAAACTGTCGCGCGACGACGAACCGCGCCCCGCCGGTCCCGAGGAACCGGACCTCCGCCGTCACCGCACGCCGATCAGCCAAGTGACCTCTGGGGTGAAGCGCACCCTACCACCCCATGTAGATGCCGCCGTTGATATTGAGCGACTGCCCGGTCATGTAGTCGGCCTCGACCACGAGAAAGCGCACGCCGCGCGCGACCTCCTGCGGCTTGGCGACCCGATGCATCGGGATGCGGTCCAGGATCTTTTCCTGAATGTTCGGGGGAACCGAGCTCCACATTTCGGTCTCGACGAAGCCCGGGCACACGGCGTTGACGGTGATCTGGTTGCGGGCGAGCTCGATCGCGAGCGTCTTCGTGAAGCCGATGATCCCGGCCTTAGCGGCCGAGTAGTTCGCCTGTCCGAAGTTGCCCATCTGGCCGACGAACGACGAGATGTTCACGATGCGCCCCCAGCCGTTCTCGATGAGGCGCGGAACCGCGTAGTGGCAGCAGTTCATCACGCTCGTCAGGTTGGTATCGATCACCTCGTGCCAATCCTGGAGCGACATCTTCTTGAACGTGCGGTCGCGCAGAATGCCCGCGTTGTTGACGAGAATGTCGACGCGGCCGAGCTTCGAGCCGACCCGCTCGAACATCGCCTCGACTTCCGGCGGCTTCGTGACGTCGCCGGCCTCCGCGCTCGCCGCACCACCGGTCGCTTCGATCGCGGCGACGACGCCCGCCGCCGCCTCGGCTCCGCGCACGTAGTTGACGACAACGTGCGCTCCCGCGCGCGCGAGTTCGGTCGCAATGGATGCCCCGATGCCGCGCGAGCTCCCGGTGACGACGGCCACGCGGCCGAGGAGTGGCTGGGCGGAGGTGGCGTCGGGCTTCGATGCGGTCGTCTGCGTCGTCATGCCCGCCAAGTACGAGAACGCTCGCCCGCCTTCCCCAGTGGATTTCGCCCCTAGCCTGACGCGCGCAAGAGGCCCCGCCGCCGGCGGAGCCTCTTTGGACGAACGTGCGGGTGTTCGCTCGAGGGAACGCTGCTAGTTGGAGCTCACGGTCGCGCGCGATTGCAGTTCTTCGACGCGCTTCGTGAAGCCGTCGAACGACGTCTCGGCCGCGTCCTTGACGTAGGACATGTTCGAAATGCCGACCTTGAGCATCCCGCGGATGGCCTGCGACCACGTGTCCTGCCATTTGGCGGCGTGCGCGGCGACCTTCTCCGCGAGTTCGGCGTTCTTCTGGCCGGCCGTCTGGAACTCACCGACCGTCAGTTCGACGATCTGGTTTGCGCGCTCGAAGCCCTCGCGGACGCCGTTCTCCAGCGCACCGGAATACGGCCGCGACACGATCTCGTACAGGGACTTGGCGTAGCCGAGCGCGCGCTGATTGGCCGCCGCGTAGGCGTCGACCACTAGGCCGTACGTCTGGCTCGAAAGTTCCACGTAGCTCTGGGTCTGCTCTTCCATCGATTGCTCCTCTTCAGTGATCGTCGGTTCGAGGATCGGCGGAGACGGGGCTTCCGTTGCCACCGCGACCCGTTGCTTCCTCGGTTTGGTGGGGGTGGGCTTTCGCCCACGCGCCCGTGTAGAGGCTGAAGAACGCATCGAGGTTGGACCGGTATTGCTCAAGCGCCGCACTCCATAATTTCAGAGCGTCGCTTCCGGCACCGGTGAGCGTGTAGATCCGGCGGGCGGGACCCTGCTCTTTGGGATCCCACCATGAGGAGATGTAGCCGTCACGCTCCAACTGGCGGAGCGCTCGATACACCGTCCCGGGGTCGGAAACGACGGCGAAGTTCTCCTTGAGCTCCTTCATGATCTCGTACCCGTGCAGGTTGAGATCCTTGAGCATGACGAGCAACCACGCCATCAGGTAATTCTTGGGCGTCCCCCGCGGAGGCAGCCCTGCATCAGCTTTCCCGTGGGGTTCGTCGTGATTGTCCGGAGGCGGACCCTCTCGGTGTCCCACAGCGTCCTTCATGCCGATATATGCATTTTACACATAGATGGTCCTCTCGTCAACTGGCTTCCTGCGCCGCCGCCACCGACAGCACGTTCACGTCGCTCACCAGGCAAACGGCGTCGCCGGCGATCACCTGTTCGCCATGTTGGTTGTAGCAGTCCGTACGGAGCGTGAGGACGGCCTTGTCGGCGCGGTAGCCGGTCACGGTGGCGACGACGCGGATCGTGTCGCCGATGTAGACCGGCCGAATGAACCGCATCCCTTGGCTCATGTAGATCGTGCCCGGTCCGGGGAACTCCGAACCGAGCAGAGCCGAGATGTACGAGCCCACGAGCATGCCGTGGGCGATCCGCCGCTTGAAGCGGGTGTGGCGGGCGTATTCTTCGTCGAGATGGACGGGGTTCGTGTCGCCCGTCGCCCAGGCAAATGCCTCGATCTCTGGCTCAGTCACCGTCCGCGAGATGGAGGCGGTCTGCCCCTCGAAATAGTGCAAGATACGCGGTCCCCATGGAGGCACGGAAGGCCAAGCGCGACCCCCCTAGATGCGTATCTTCTCTATAGACGCTTCGTCAATCCCTACCGCGAAGGCACAAACTTTCGGGCAACTGTGAGCGTCGCTGGGAACCAGTTCCGCCCGGCTTATGCCAGGAGGGGCACCGTCGGGAACGACCCGGCGATGATGCCCTCGGCCGATCGGCCGAGCCAGCGCTGGAGCAGGGTCGTGTAGACGCTCCTGAAGTCCGTCGTGTACGTCACGTCACCGTTGTCGAGCTGATCGAGCGACGGGTGCGCCCCGTAGATGCCGCCCTTCACCCCGCCGCCGATCAGGAACATCGGGCTGGCTTCCCCGTGATCGGTCCCGCGGCTAGCGTTCTCGGCGACGCGACGCCCGAACTCCGAGAACGTCATCGTCAGCACGCGCTTGTCGTTGCCATGGCTCGCCAAGTCTGCATAGAACGCCGAGACCGCGTTCGAGAACGACTCGAGCAACGTGTCCTGCGTCGTTTTCTGCGACGCGTGCGTGTCGAACGAACCGTGCTGGACGTAGATCACGCGCGTGCCGAGGCGGCTCCCCACGATCTGCGCGGCGAGCGCGAGGCTCCGGCCAAGCGGGGTCGCCGGATACGACGCGTCCGTCTTGTAGCCGGCGATCAGCTTCGGCAGTTCCTCGGAGCCGCGCTGTGCGTGGGCCTCGATCTCGGCCACGGTTGCCAAGTACGGCGACTGGAACGGCACGCGGTCGTCACGGACGATCGAACTGAAGGCAGCGCGCGCGTCGGCACGCTTGTCGCTGCGCAGGCCGTAGCTGCTCACGTCGGAGAGCGCGGGGACGTCCACATCCTTCGCGACCATCACCTCCGGCAGCACCTGCGAGATCGCGACGCCGTTGAACAGGTTCCGCTTGGAGAGCTGCGCGGTGTCGAGATAGCGACCGACCCATCCGGTCCGTTCGAACGTATCGGGCGCCGCCGTCTGCCAGATCTGCGTGGAGCGAAAGTGCGAATGGTCGGGCCGCGGATAGCCCGCGCCCTGGACGACTGCGACGTCGCCGCGATCGAACATCGCCTTGAGCGAACGCAGCGCGGGGTTGAAGCCGACTTCGTCGTTCAGGCGCAGGACGTCGCCTTGCGCGATCGCGAGCGTCGGCCGGTAGCGGTAGTACTGCTGCAGCGAGAACGGCACGACCGTGTTGAGACCGTCGTTGCCCCCCGCGAGGTTCAGCACGACGAGCACGCGGTCCGCCGCATCGCCCGGAAGGCCCGGCAGCGCGGGCTGCGCGAGCGCGCGTCCGAACAGCGAGTCTGCGGTCGCGGCGAGCGTGACGCCCGATACGGCGCCCAGGAGAAAGCGGCTACGGTTCATGGTGAGACGGTCTTCTTTCGCTGTCGTGCGGTTAGGCGAGCTGATAGGCCGGCATGGCCATCGTAAGATACGCAGCACCGCGGATTCGCTCCGCGAAGTTCTCGCCGGAGAACGTGCCGTTGGCGGACGTGTCGTTGCCGTCGAGGTAGCCGACGAGGCGCTCGACCGAGGCCGGCGACGCATCGCCCTGGAGGACCGTCGAAACCAGGCGCGTCGCGGCGTCGTGCGCCGAGGCGGGCATGCCGTCCGTCAACCACGAGCCCACCGGCATCGCCGGCGATGCCATGAGCGCGCTCGAGAAGTTCTCCCGCGTCAGCAGCGTCTGGCTGTTCAACCATGTCGCGCCGCCATCCCAACCCTTCACGTTCGGGGGCCGGAACAGGAACTGCCCCATCCTGCGCAGCTCGCCGATCGTCTCCATCGAGACCGTTTGCACGCCGTACAGCTGATACGAACCGATGACGAATTCGACCGGGCTCTTCACGAGCGCGCGATACGCACGCGACGAGAAGAACACGTTCGAGCGCAGCAACGTCGACATGACCGGCAGCAGGTTGAACCCGTTCCTGCGCAGCAGGTCGGCCGTCGCATCGACGAGCTGGGGCTCCGGATCGTTGTACACGTAGAAGTTGAGGAGCTTGCGCGCGAACCAGCGCGGGGCCGCCGGCTGCCCGAAGATGATGTCGACGATGTCCCCGCCGTCGAAGTTTCCCGTGTGGCCCAGGAACGTCTTGGTCCCGTTGTCGTGCATGCGCGCGTCTTCGGTGAACTGGCCGCGTCGCAGCGTCCAGCCGGTGAACGCCCGTGCGCTCTCGCGAATGTCGGCCTCCGTGTAGTTGCCGATGCCCAGCGTGAACAGTTCCATCAGCTCGCGCGCGAAGTTCTCGTTGGGATGGGCGCGCGCGCTACGCGCGTTGTCGAGATACTTGAGCATCGCGGGATCGCGCGCGACGGCCTGCGTGAGGTCGCGGACGTTGCCGAGCGCATAGCGGCGGAACAGCTGGTTCTGTGCCAAAATATCGGGCGGCGAGACCCCTTTGTTCAGGATCTCGCTCGTGAAGTGCCCGTGCCAGAACAGCGTCATCTTCTCTTGCAGCGGGGCCGGCGTCGCCAGCATCCGCTGCAGCCACCAGCGCTGCAACGCGAGGACGGAACCGGCGGCGAAGCGCAGCGCGAGCGCCTTGCGCGCCGCGCCGACGTCGGCGGTCTGCGGCATCGCCGCTTGCGCGTTCATCGCGGGCTGCGCAGCCGCGCCTTGCATACCGCCCGGCTGGGATTCGACGACCGCCTGCGGCGTGAGGCGACCGGTCTTGAGGTCGCGCAGCATCGCGAGATAGGTCGACCAGTCCGGAAGGTCGGCCGGCGCATCCGGGAGCCCGGTGTCCTGCGGGAAGCGAACGAGGGAATCGACGGCGTCCCGAACCGGCATGCGCGCGAGCCGATCGACATCGCTCGGGGAACCACCGAAACCGGCACGGCGAAGTAGGTGGGCAGCGAGACGCGTGCCCCAGGGTCCGGAGTACGGCTCGAGGGCGACGGCCGGGTCGATCGTACCGGCGGGCCGGAAAGGTGCGTCAGCGTCCACGAACGCGTGATCTCCAGGTCAATCGAGTGCTCGAACCGCGAGGTCCGACCGCCATTGTAGCGCAATCGCGGCGCGTGGTCGCGAACGCTCCGGAGACTCTAACCGCGGTCTAAGGCCGGAGTGGCCCATATGTCTCCAGAAAGTGACGACGCTCATGAACGTACTCGAGACGCGTGTCGACTCACGCTCGGGCGAATTCTCCGCCAACGCGACAGCGATGCGCGGATTGGTCGCCGACCTGCGCGGGCGCCTGGCGAGGGTCCGCGAAGGCGGCGGACCCGAAGCGGTTGCCCGGCATCGCAAGCGAGGGAAGCTGACGGCACGCGAGCGCGTCGACCGCCTGCTCGATCCGCTGACACCGTTTCTCGAGTTCTCCGCGCTCGCCGGCGACGGCGTGTATCGTGACGCGACCCCATCGGTCGGCATCGTTTGCGGGATCGCCACCGTCGAGGGCCGGCACTGCGTCGTCATCGCAAACGATGCGACCGTCAAGGGTGGAACGTACTACCCGCTGACCGTGAAGAAGCACGTGCGCGCCCAAGAGATCGCGCAGCAGAACCACCTCCCGTGCATCTATCTGGTCGACTCCGGGGGCGCCTTTCTCCCGATGCAGGCCGAGGTGTTCCCCGACCGCGACCACTTCGGACGGATCTTCTACAACCAGGCACGCATGTCGGCCGAGGGCATCCCGCAGATCGCTGCGGTGATGGGTTCGTGCACCGCGGGCGGTGCGTACGTCCCCGCGATGTCGGACGAAACGGTGATCGTCGCCGGCTACGGGACGATCTTCCTCGGCGGTCCGCCGCTCGTCAAAGCCGCAACGGGCGAGGTTGTGACCGCGGAGGAGCTCGGCGGGGCCGACGTGCACACGCGCATCTCCGGCGTCGCCGATCACTACGCGCAAGACGACGAGCACGCGCTCGCGCTGGTGCGCTCCATCGTGGCGAACCTGCCCCCACCACCCCTCCCGCTCCCGAACGCACGAGACGCGGAACCTCCCGCCCACGGCGCGGACGAGCTGTACGGCATCATCCCGGCCGACCCCCGGGTAGCCTATGACGTCCACGAGGTGATCGCGCGCCTCGTCGATGGATCGCTCTTCCACGAGTTCAAGCCGCTGTACGGTGCGACGCTCGTCTGCGGGTTCGCGCGCATCGAAGGCCACCCCGTCGGCATCCTCGCGAACAACGGAATCCTCTTCAGCGAGAGCGCGTTGAAAGGAGCGCACTTCATCGAGCTGTGCGCGCAGCGAGGGACGCCGCTCGTCTTCTTGCAGAACATCACGGGCTTCATGATCGGCAAGGAGTACGAGCACCGCGGCATCGCCAAGGACGGGGCGAAGCTCGTGACCGCGGTCGCGTGCGCCGAGGTGCCCAAGTTCACCGTGGTCATCGGCGGTAGCTTCGGTGCAGGAAACTACGGCATGTGCGGGCGCGCCTACGGTCCGCGCCAATTGTGGATGTGGCCGAACGCGCGGATCTCCGTGATGGGCGGCGCTCAGGCGGCGTCGACGTTGCTGACGGTGCGCCTCGAAGCCGACAAAGGGAAGGGCCGCACGATGTCGGCAGAGGAGCAGGAAGCGTTCACGGCGCCGATCCTTGCGAAGTACGAGCACGAAGGAAGCCCGTACTACTCGTCCGCGCGTCTGTGGGACGATGGCGTGATCGATCCACTGGACACGCGGCGCGTGCTGGCGATCGGTATCGAGGCTGCGCGCAACGCGGCGCCTCGCGAGACGCGCTTCGGCGTTTTCCGAATGTAACGTGTCCCGCGCTCACGTCCCACAGGAGGTCCGCATGGTCGATACGCGTTCACTCGTGGCCGGCGCGCTCGTCGCGGCCGTGACCGTGCTGTGCGCTGCCCCCGCCGAGGCGCAGTTCGTCGTGCGAGGAGCGCCGCTTGCGAAGCGCATCGTCGCGGACTACGGCTACTGGAGCAAGGACCAGACTCCGCCGTATGCCGCCGCGCAGATCCCCTTCGCCGAAATCACGCACGTGATCCACGTCGGCCTCGTTGTCGACCGCAAGGCAGACGGCTCGATCGACGTGCCGGCCGGTCTGATCGAACCGGCGCTGATGAGCGATGCGCGCGCCGCCGGCGTCAAGGTCATGATCCTAGTCGGCGGAAGTGCCGCGACCTTCGGGACCGTCGCGGCGACCGTCACGCTGCGCGCGGCGCTGGTCGCAAACCTCGCAGCGTTCGTCGGGCAATATGGGTACGACGGAGTGGACATCGATTGGGAATACCCGACGACCCAATCGGACCGGCGGGCGTACACCGGCTTGATGCGAGACTTGCGCGGCGCGCTGCCGGCACCGGGCTACCTTCTCTCCGCGGATGTTCCGCCGTGGGGCGGGCGTGCCTACGACTTCTCGGGCGTTGAGCCACTGCTCGACTTCTTCAACATCATGATGTACGACGTCGCCGGCCCGTGGACGAACGATGGCCAGCTCAACTCGCCGATCTTCGACGATCCAGCGAATCCCGAGCCGCAAGGCAACGCACGGCAGGCGATCGACAAGTTCACAAACGTCTACCACCTGGCCGCCGAGAAGCTGAACATGGGCACGCCGTTCTACGGGTATGAGTACAGGAACGTCGCGGGCCTTTACAAGCGTTGCAAGCCGTGCAATGGGAAGACGGTGCTCTCCGAACCCTACGGCACCTATATCGAGCAGCGAGTCGATCGAGACGGCTGGATCGAAGCCTACGATCGGGCAGCGCGCGTGCCGTACCTGCTCCGGCGCGACGGGAAACCCGGGTTCATCACGTACGACGACGCTGCGTCCACGTACGAACGCGTCTCCTATTCGGTGTGGGGGCGCGGGCTCGGCGGAACGTTCATGTGGTCGGTCGACCAGGACTACGACGGCCATTCTCAAGTCCTCTTGGACGCGATGTACGACGCCGTCGTTGCCGGCAGCGGCGCGGAGCACGCGCCGCTCCTGCGCGCTCCGTTCCGTTAGCCCGTGCACGACGAGGAGGGCGGCGTGCTGCAGGCGGTCGGCGAACGCCTCTCGATCGAGCGCATACGCGTGGGCCTGACCGTCGAGGTTGCGGCGGACGCAGCCCGTGTCGACGCCGACCGGCTGGCGTGCGCGGAGGCCGGCGAGACGGCGCTCGACGACGCCGAGATCGGCAGAATCGCCGACGTCTACGGGGTCGCGACGACCGCGTTCTTCGGCGGGCGTATTACGCCGTTTTCGTATCTCGCCGGCGCGTAGGCGCGCGATCGTTGCGGCCGATGGCTCGTGCTCCGTCACGAACGCGGGTTCAGGCGGCGACGTCCGTGCTCGCAGCCTTCAGCGGAGCGGCGCTCCTGTTCGGCGTCGAGCCGCTGTTCGTCAAGATGGCGCTGCCGGCATTCGGCGGCGCGCCGGCGGTCTGGAACGTCGCGTTCGCGTTCTTCACCCTCATGCTGCTCGCGGGCTACCTCTACGCACACGCCCTGGCGCGCCTGCCGTTGCGGCGCCAACTCGCGATCCACGGCATCGCCTTGCTTGCCGCGGCGATCGTCTTGCCGCCACGCGCTGGGCCGTCCGTGCCGCTGCCGGCGAGCGTCCCGCCGCCGCTGGCGCTGTTCGTCCTCCTGTTCGTTCGCATCGGACTCCCGTTCTTCGTGCTCTCGGCGACCGCGCCGCTCGTACAATCGTGGTATGCGAGCGGATCTCGCAACCGCGACCCGTACTGGCTGTACGCGGCGAGCAACGCGGGCAGCATCCTCGCGCTGCTCGCCTACCCGTTCCTCGTCGAGCCCTTCACGGGGCTCGCACTGCAGAGCCGCATATGGACGGCGATCTACGCAGCCTTCGCCGTGCTCACGATCGTCTGCGGTCTCGTCGCGAGAACCGGCGTCACCCGTCCTTCAGGCGGCACTCCGGGCCTCTCTGCGCGAACTCCGTTGCCGAATGCGCTGCGCGTGCGTGTCGCGTGGGTCGCGCTGGCAGCAGTCCCAACGATGCTGATGCTTGGGCTTACGAGCGTTCTCACATCCGAAGTCGCATCGGTACCGTTCGTCTGGACGCTGCCGCTGACGCTCTACTTGCTCGCGTACGTCGCCGCGTTCTCGCGGTTCCCGTGGCAGCGCTTGCTGCCGTTCGCGCCGTACGCGGTCCTGCCGGTCGTCGTCCTATGGACCGTGCACGAAACGCTAACCGCGATCGCGTATCTCACGCTCAGTGCGCTGGCCTTTCTCCTGCTCGCGCTGGGGGTCGTCGGCCGGCTCGCGGAATCCCGGCCGCCCGCGGAGCACCTGACCGGCTTCTACCTGTGGATTGCGCTCGGTGGGGCGCTCGGCTCCGCATTCGCGGCGCTCGTCGCCCCGCTCGCCTTTGCGGGCATCGCCGAGTATCCGCTCGCGATCGTACTGAGCGCCTTGCTCGTCCCAACGCGCGAGCACCAAGCATTTCGCTCGCCACGCCTCTGGCTCGCCGAGGCGGGAGTTGCCCTCGGTCTCGGCGCGACGACGGGCCTGCTGACGCACTACGCGCAGCTCGCGCAGCGCTCGCCGTCGGCGAGCGTCCTGCTGTGGGTGTCGCTCGCGGCGGGGACGTGCGCGGCGTTCTTCCGCCGGCCAATCCGCTTCGGTCTGTGCATCGCCGCGTTGCTCCTGTACGGACT
>Ga0302314_10018422_pt1 | contig 11651 bp, 7 predicted proteins | sample III_Palsa_N2_3_FD_200533 | JGI IMG/M metagenome (GOLD analysis project Ga0302314, IMG submission 200533) | Peat permafrost microbial communities from Stordalen Mire near Abisko, Sweden - III_Palsa_N2_3 | ecosystem: Environmental > Terrestrial > Soil > Palsa > Peat permafrost | place: Sweden... | reverse complement strand
GCTGGAAGAGCCGCAAATTCTGCTGGTAGAACTGCTCGATCTGGTAGGGCGACACGAGCACGGTCTGCACGACATTCCGGTTGCGCATGTAGCCGACAATGGCGTCGTCCTGGATTTCCTCGCGGTACTTTTGCATGGTCACGCCGCGCTCGTAGAGCGACTTGATGAAGACCACCCGGTCGCCGCCGTATTGGGTGCGGATGATGTCGTTGACGCGCTCGTTGGTGTAGGTATCGGGAATGAAGCCGCCCGAAGTCTTGAAATCCTGGATGATGAGCTCGCGGTCGATCAGCGCCTTGAGCACGTTCAGCTTCGCCTCCTTCACTCGTTCGAAAAGCTCCTCGCCCTGGAGGTTCTGGCGCAGGAGTTTTTCCGTCTCCTCCACCTGCTGGTTGATCTGGACGTAGGTGATGACCTTGTCGTTGACCACGGCGGCAATGCCGTCCGCGAGCAATTGCGCGCGCGCTGCCGGGGCAAGGCAAAACGCCATCACAGCCCATAGAACCAGATGGACCGTGACTAGGAACCGAAGGTGAATGGGCCCCCGCACTACGGCGAACCTCGCAAAGAAACGATCCATGTAGTTATTTCCTTCAGCCTAGAAATTGCGTCAGGGGTGGTCAAGCGGGGAAACTTTCCACTTACCATGATGTAATCCTGTCCGCGAAGGAACATGAGCTTGTCCTCCTGCGTCTCGACCACGCGAATACGCTGGGCCGAGGCGGCAATCTTGACCTCCGTGGCCAGCAAAAGCCGCTCGACCGGCGGAGGCCACGGGCCGTAGCGATCGCGCCATTCGCCGCGTAGCTTATCAAGATCCTCCGTGCTGTTGGCCTCCGCGATGCGACGGTAACCCTCCATGCGCCAGCGACTTTCGGGCAAATAACGGCGAGGAAGGAAGGCACCTTCTTTTCCGGCGTCCTCATCCGCGTCGTTTTCCTGCCAGACGAGGAAGTCGAGCTGGAGCTTCGTTTCGACCAGGCGGCCGGTCTTCTCGCCCTTCATCCGCGCGACGGCGGTTTTCAGCAACTGGCAGTAAAGATCGAAGCCAACCGCCGTGATGTGGCCGCTTTGCGCCGTGCCGAGCAGGTTGCCCGCGCCGCGGATTTCCAGGTCGCGCATCGCAATCTTGAAGCCCGCGCCGAGCTGCGAGTATTGCTTGATGGCGGAAACGCGCTTCTTCGCGTCGCCGACGGTCATCAAATGGCGCGGCAGGAAAAGATAGGCGTAGGCCTTGTGCTGCGCCCGGCCCACGCGACCCCGCAACTGGTAGAGATCGGCGAGGCCGAAGCGGTCGGCACGGTCGATGATGATCGTGTTCGCGTTGGGGATGTCGAGGCCGCTCTCGATGATCGTGGTGGAGAGCAGCACGTCGGCGTCGCCCGAGACGAAGCGGGCCATCACGTCCTCGAGCACGTCGGGGTCCATCTGGCCGTGGCCCACGACGATGCGCGCTTTCGGCACGAGCAGCTTCAATTTCAGCGCGACGTCGTTGATGGAATGAATGCGGTTGTGGAGGAAATAGACCTGGCCGTTGCGGTCCATCTCGCGCGTGATGGCCTCGCGGATGACCCGCTCGTCGTAGGGCGCGACGATGGTTTCGACCGGGTGCCGGTTGGGCGGCGGCGTCTCGATCGTGCTCATGTCGCGCGCGCCGGTGAGCGAAAGATAGAGCGTGCGCGGGATCGGCGTGGCCGAAAGCGTGAGCACATCCACCAGCCGGAAGAGCTGCTTGAATTTCTCTTTCTGCTTCACGCCGAACCGCTGCTCTTCGTCAACGACGACCAGGCCGAGTTCCTTGAACTTGATGTCCTTCGAGAGCAGCCGGTGCGTGCCGATGACGACATCGACCGAGCCGTCGGTGATTCCCTTCAGCGTCCCGCGCTGGCTTTTGGTCGATTGCAACCGGCTCAGGCAATCGACGCGGATCGGGTAGGAGGCGAAGCGCTCGCGCAGGTTCTTCCAGTGTTGCTCGGCGAGGATGGTCGTCGGGACGAGAAACGCCGCCTGCTTGCCGTCCTGCACCGCCTTGAACACGGCGCGGATCGCCACCTCGGTCTTGCCGAAGCCGACGTCGCCGCAGATCAGCCGGTCCATCGGCCGCGTGCTCTCCATGTCGCGCTTCACCTCGACGATGGAGCGCTCCTGGTCCTCCGTTTCCTGGTAGACAAAGGCCTCCTCGAATTCGTCCTGCCAGGCCGTGTCGGGGGGATAGGCGTGACCCGGCAGGGCGTCGCGCTCGGCCTGCACGCTGAGCAGTTGCGCGGCGTAATCCATCACCGCTTTTTGCGCCGAGATCTTCGCCCGTTCCCAGCGCGAGCCGCCCAGCGCGTCGAGCGGCGGATGACGCCGGCCCACGCCGACATATTTCGTGACGAGATACGATTGCTCGACCGGGACATAAAGTTTGCTCTGCTCCGCGAACTCCAGCACGAGCACTTCCGCGCCGGAAGTCTCCGTGGCGTCTTCCCCCGGCAAGCTGGGCAGCGTCGTCACGCCCTTGTAAAGCGCGATGCCGTGATGCAGGTGGACGACGTAATCGCCGTCGGCGATTTCCGTGAAATCGAGCGCCTGGTGCTGGCTGCGCAGGTTGACCAGCCGCTCCTGCTGCCGCAACGCGCGCAGGGTCTGGTACCGCCCGAAAATCTCCGCGTCGCTCAGGACGACAAGCTTGCCGTCCGGCCAGACGAAGCCGCGCAGCAGCGGGCGTTGCAGGAAGGTGATCGCCTCCTGCGGAATCTGCGCCTCGGAGAGAATTTCCTGGAGCCGCTTCTGTTCGCCTTCGTTGTTGCAGAAGATGGCGACCTCCCAACGTTCCGAAAGCCAGTCGCGCAGGTGATCGAGAAAAAGGTCGCGCCGCTTTTCCTGCAGGATGAAATCGCCGCGGGGCGCATGGAGAAAATCGTGCGCGAAGAGGGTCAGTTGCTGGCCGGCGGTCGCCAAGGGCGGCTCCGACTCTTCCTCGTCCTCATCCGGTTTCTCCTCACCCAGCCGCACCTCGACAAATCCCGGCGGCAAATAGTCGCGCAGGGTCGCCGCGTCCTCCCCGTTACTGCTGAGATTCGGGCCGGCCAGGCTGATCTCCGCCGACTTGAGCGTCTGCACGGAACGCTGCGCGTCGACGTCGAATTCGCGCAGGGAAATCAGCTCCTCGTCCACCCACTCGGTGCGCAAGGGCCGATGGGCGTCCCACGAAAAAATATCGACCACCGCGCCGCGCACGCTGAACTGGCCGCGCCCCTGCACCTGAGCCTCGCGGGTATAGCCGGCCGCCTGCAATTTCCCGAGGATCTCGTCGCGGTCGAGGTGCGTGTTCTTGACCAGCTTGAGCCGCTGGCCCTTCAGCGTATCGGGTTGCGGCAACGCCTGGTCGCTCGCCCGTTCCGTGGCCAGAACCACGCCGGCAAATCCGGACACGAGTTTTCCCAGCGCCGCCAGCCGCTCGGCCGAGGTCTCGGGATCGGGCAGCGTCTCCGCCGTGGGCGCCTCGAGTTGCGGAAAGAAAAGATGCGGCGCTTCCCAGGCCTCCAGGTCGTTGGCCAGTTCCTCCTGTGTCTTCACCCCCTTGGGCAGCGCGAGAAACGTTTTCTTCGGCGCGAGCCGCGCCAGCGCCGCCAGGACAAACGCCTGCGCCGAGGCCGGCAGATGCCCCAGGGACAGGGGCCCGGAACTCGCGGCGGCTGCCTTCAGCGCTCGCGCGTTGATCCAGCGCGAAAAGATCGGTTCGAAACGGGTACTCATGGCAGGGCGAGGCGGTCTATCAAGTTGCCCGATGCGCGCGTCGAAGCAAGACCGGCTTGCCCGGCATCGCGCGAGTCGCTAAATAGGGAGATGTCCCCTACGCGCCAGGCAATCATCGCTTTCTGGGTGATCATCGTCATCCTGCTGCTCTGGCAGTTCCATACCTACGACACGGGTATGACGAAGCAGGAGACCGAGCATCCGGCGCAACAGCATTTCTATTTCTACCCCACGAACGCCGCGCCCGTGGCGCCGCCGTCGGTCGTCCACGTCGACGCCGCCGACGTCGAGCAAACCGGCTTCGACATCCAGATGAACACGCCCTATGCGGGAAGTTTCACCTGCCGCGTGACGCTGAAGAATCTCGGCACGCTCAAGGCGACGGGCGTCCAGGTGAACGTGCGGCCCTACCGGGGCGTGGCGCTCGGTGACGTGGACAATGGTCATACCCTGCCCGGCAGCTTGAGCGACAACGATCCCGTCTCGCAGATCGGCCAATGGGTCGGATTTCCCGACCTCGCTCCCGGCGAAGCCGTCACGGAAACGGCGGTCTTCCTGCGCCGCGAGGACCATTCGCCCGGCACGAATCCCCAGCCCGAGATCCTTTTCGATACGGAGAAGAATGCCCAGACCACCTCGCCCCTCTCGACAACCCCGCGTCCCCGTCGGGTACCCGACAATTAATTTCCCATGAGCTCCAAAAAACGCGTCGTCATCCTCGGTTCCACCGGCTCAATCGGCGAAAGCGCGCTGAAGGTCGCCCGCGACATTCCCGACCGGATGGAAGTGATCGGCCTCGCGGCGGGTCGCTCCGGACAATCGCTCGTCGCGCAGGCGGCCGAGTTCAAGCCGCGCGCCGTGGCGCTGTATGACACGGCCGAGTTGGACAAAGTGCGCGGGCAACTGCCAGCGGGCACGGCATGCCACGGCGGACCCGAGGGCCTGATCGAACTGGCCACGATGCCGGAGGCCGACATGGTCCTCATTTCCATCGTCGGCACGGCGGGCCTCGCGCCCGCGCTGGCGGCGATCCGCGCCGGCAAGGACATCGCCGTGGCGAGCAAGGAGATCCTCGTCATGGCCGGCGAGGAGGTCACCCGCGAGGCCGCGAAGCACAAGGTCGCGATCCTGCCCGTCGACAGCGAACATAATGCGATTTTCCAGTGCCTCGTCGGCGAGCCGTCGCGGCACATCCGGCGGTTGATCCTGACGGCATCCGGCGGCCCTTTCCGCAAGACGCCCGCGGCCGATTTAGCGAAGGTCACGCCCGCGCAGGCGCTGAAGCATCCGACGTGGAACATGGGCCGCAAGATCACGATCGATTCGGCCACGCTGTTCAACAAGGGCCTCGAAATGATCGAGGCGCGCTGGCTTTTCGGCGTGCCGATGGACCAGGTCGATGTCGTCGTGCACCCGCAGAGCATCGTCCATTCGCTAGTGGAATTCGTCGACGGCTCGCAGCTCGCGCAGCTCAGCCATTCCGACATGTGTTTCCCGATTCAATACGCGGTCACCTATCCGGACCGCCTGCCGAACCGGCTCAAGCCGCTCTGCCTCGCGACCATGGGCTCGCTCACCTTCGAGGCGCCCGACCCGGAGAGATTCCCCGCCCTGCGCCTGGCCCGCGAAGCCGGCACCACCGGCGGCACGCTGCCCGCCGTGCTCAACGCCGCGAACGAGATCGCCGTGCCCGCCTTTCTGGATGGGAAAATCCTCTTCCCCGCCATCTGGCACACCGTCGAAGCCGTGATGAAGCGGCACAAGACGGTCGAGCATCCGACTCTCGACGATATCCTGAAGGCCGACGCCTGGGCCCGCGCCGCCGCGCAGGAGGAAGTCGCGGCGCACACGATCGAGTGTCCGTAGAATATTTCGCACGGAGAGGGTAGCCGTCGCGCTCCGTGCGACGATGGATAGACGACACGCTTCGCCACGACATCGTCGCACGGAGTGCGACGGCTACCTGTTGCGCCGGCGGTACTGGGAGGGATTAAGCCGATGGATCCGCTGGAACGTCCGCAGGAGATGCCTTTCGGAATAGAAGCCCGAGCGCATTGCGATTTCGCGTAACGGCAGGTCGGTGTCGCGGATGAGGATTTCCGCTTCGTTCAGCCGCAGGCGCTGCAGGTGGGCCGCGGGCGTCTCGCCGGTGCGTTGCGAAAAGAGGCGGGAGAAATGCTCGCGGCTCATGGCCGCCTCGCCCGCGAGTTGCTTGACGCTGAGCGGTTCCCGGAAATGCTCGCGGCTGAACCGCATCGCGCGGGCCAGGCGATCCTCCGGACTGCCCGACGGCTGCGAGGCCTCCCGCCGCCATTCCAGGACGAAGGCGTAAGCCTGGAGGCTCGTTTGCAGCCGGTCCGGAGACTTGGAAGAGTCATTGGTCGTCAGCAACCGGCGCAGGGACGCCGCGGCCGCGCCGCGCGGCGAAAGCGGAACAACCGGACCAAATTCAGCCTGAAGGGCCCCGAAAAGATCGCACGCGAGCGAGCCGTAGAAATTGAGCCAGCTAAAGACCCAGGGCTCGCGAGAGTCGGGTGGATAATAGTAGGTCGAGCGTTCCGGAGCGACAGCGATGAAGGCGTGATGAGCCGGTACCGGGAGCCTTCCCTTGTCACACTCGTAGACACCCTCGCCGGAAAGGGTCCACTGGAGAATCACAAAGGGTTCCTTGCCCCGTTCCCAGCAATTCCAGCGGTAACGGGAGTTGGAAACGGTCTCTTTCCTGCGCAAAAAGGGAACGACGATCTCGATGTCCCGCGATGGTCGTGTTTCCACGGGACCGACGATATCACAAAAAAGCACTTCCATGTCACGTCTTTAGCCGTGCACGGGAACGTTGCCGGGCCCATGATCCTTGCATCCTATGGCTCGTAAATCCTCTCCCCTGTCGACCGGTCACGGTGAACACACGAAAGCGGCGGACGCGCATACGCTCCCGGGCGAAATGCTGCGCCCGGTCAAAATCACCATGCTCGGCGCCGGCAGCGCGTTCACGCCACGGCTGATGACCGATCTGTTCAGCATCCCCGGCAACAAGGGCGGCATCATCGCCCTGGTTGATATCGATTCCAGCCGGCTTCGGACGATGCACCGCTTGCTCCGGAAATTATTGGAACGGTTCCCCGGGAACGCCTGGAAAATCGTCGCTTCCGAGAACCGGAAGAGCGTGCTCAAGGACAGCGACTACGTGATCAACTGCATCGAGGTCTCGGGCCTCCAATGCGTCCGCTTCGATAACGATATCCCCGCGAAGTACGGCGTCGATCAATGCATCGGCGACACCATCGGGCCGGGCGGATTGTTCAAGGCGCTCCGCACCATCCCGGTCTGGCTCGACGTGCTGAAGGACGTGGAGGCCCTCGCGCCCCAGGCGATCGTCCTGAACTACACCAACCCCATGAACATGCTCTGCCTGGCGGCGGGGCGGACCTCGCCAGTGCCGGTGGTGGGACTTTGCCATTCCGTTCAGGGCACGACCGATCTGCTGGCCCGGCGGGCAGGTATTCCCAAGGTGGAAATCGATTGGGAATGCGCGGGAATCAATCACCTGGCGTGGATCACCAAGTTCCGCCACAACGGCGACGATCTTTATCCCCTGCTGATGAAAAAGGCGCGGGAAGACCTGGCCGGAAAGCCCTCCAACCCGGAGGATGCCGCGGATCTGGTGCGGAAAGACATGATGCTCCACTTCGGCGCGTTCATCACCGAATCGAGCGGGCACCTCTCCGAGTATCTCCCCTATTATCGCAAGCGGAAGGACCTGCTCGAGCGTTACGCCCGGCCCCGTTACGACGGCGAATCCTCCTTCTACGCTAACAACTGGCCGCGCTGGCGGGCCGAGGGCGACGCGGAACGCGCCGACATGCTCACCGGCAAGAAGCCGATGGATTGGAAGCGCAGTTGGGAGTACGCCAGTTGGATCATCGAGGCCCGCGAGAAGGATTCGCCCTACCGCATCCACGGCAACGTCATGAATTCGACCGACGGGCGGGACGCCTTGATTTCCAACCTGCCGGCCGACGGGTGCGTCGAAGTGTCCTGCATGATCGATCGCAACGGAATCAATCCGACCCGCTACGGCGCGCTGCCGCCGCAGATGGCCGCGATTAGCGCCAGCAACATGGCCGTCTTCGATCTCGGCGCGAAGGCCGCCATCGAGCGGAGCAAGGACGCGGCGATTCACGCGCTCCTGCTCGATCCACTGACCGCCGCGGTGTGCAGCCCGGCCGAAATCAAGAAGATGACCCTGGAACTCTTCGAAGCCGAAAAAGCGTTTCTGCCTAAGTATAGGTAGCCGTCGCACTCCGTGCGACGATGGAGAGCGACACGCTTTGCCACGACATCGTTGCACGGGAGGCAGGTTTCGCGCGGAGCACGCGGAGGTCGACGGCTACCGTGCGACGGCTACCACCACTCCTTCACCTTGTCGGCGAATTTATAGTAGAGGAAACTCAAGCCCAGGCAGATCACGGTCAGGACGAAAAAGGTGAGCACTTTGTAGAGATCCGAGAAGCGCCAGAAATCGTAGACGCCGACGCGCACCATCGCCGCGACCAGGATGGCCAGGCCGCACCAGCGCTGGCGGCGTTCGTTGGCGACAAAGCCGATCGCAATCAGCGCGACGGCAAAAAGCGCCCAGGCCAGGGTCAGGTTATGCGACTCCATGGCCGCGACGCCGTTGGAAACAAACAGCCACGTCATTGCCGATGAGGCGAGGACGACGGCCCAGTCTTCCACCTCGGAAAGAAGCGCCGGTCCCCAGCGCCGTAGGATCGCCGGTTGCGCCAGGAAGAGCACGAAGCCGGTCATGTCCGGCCAGGTGAAGGGATGAAGATCTCCCGCCATCGGCAGGCCGAGATAATTTAACGCGCCCACGATATCGAAAACAAAGGCCGCGCGCGCACCAAAGGCGCTCGGCCAGCGCGTATTCGCGAGAAGCAACGCGGTTCCCACGCCGAAAAACGCCAGCGTCTGATCCGCATCGGGCACGACGCCAAAAATCCAGCGAACGGCAAGACCGATGGCGATGCTTTGATAGACGCGGCCCACCATGCGCAGCGATGCCCGGGACAGTTCATCGGCGCCCACGAAACGGGGCAGCCACGCCTGCGCCACCCATCCGGTGAAGAAGACGGCCAGCGGCGGCATGGCGGCGGCCCACCAGGTCCACGGGAAATTACGAGCGGCATCGGGAAGATCGAGAAAGGTCGCGACCGATAGCGCGAGAAAGATCTGGCCCGCGAGGGCAAACGACCAGACGCGCGACCAGATGCCGTAGCCCAGGAAAACGAGCGAGAGGAGGCTGGCGCCGATCATCCACGTTTGCGCGACAACATGCGGATGAATCGCGTTGTAGCCGAAGGCGACCATGGCCAGCGCGTAAACGAAAAGGAGGGGCTGCAACCAGACCGCGGTACGCACCATCTTTTGCCGAGGCCACCACGTGACGAGAATCATGGTCGCGAGTGCGACGAGATCATGGCTCCATTCCGGCGAGGGAAAAAAGGTCTCCGTGTTGTCCGTCAATGGCGGGACGAAAGCGAAGAGCTGCGCCAGCACGAGCAGTAACTGGCTTAACGGCGGCAGCTCGAATAACGGGACGAGATAAACGGCAAAGGTCAGAACGAGCGCGGCGAGGGCCAACTCCGGTGCTACCCAGGCATCGGGCGCGTGCCAGCAAATGCCGAACGCGAGCAACGCGAGCGCGAGTAGAACATAGAGGCCGGAGGAAAAAACGAGGCGCGCCGTTTCGCGCGGTTCGTTCCAGAAATCACGCCGCGCCAGCCACGCGTTGACCAGCATGGCCAGCGCTCCGCCGAGAGTCAGGACCCACGGGTAATGGCGACCTTCGCCAATTTCCACCATCAGGTAGAAGACGCCGAGGACGGCGCTGACGCATCCGGCGATTCGCAGGATAAGATTGCGCGAGTAAGCGCCAGCGGCGGCGAGGAAGACCGATTCGGTCGTGATCAGGAGGCCGCGCGTGACGCCCGTGTAGGCGATGGCGATGCCGCCGGTGGCCAGCGCGAGGCCTTGCATAAGGTAGGCTCCGGCGAGATCGGTTTCAGTGGGCCGCGTTTGTCGCGCGAGACCGTAGGCGGCCAGGAAAGCCGCGCCGGACGCGCCGAGAATTCCGCCGACGTGGTCATAACCGGCAAGTTGCGCAGCGACGAGTAGCAGTCCGGCGAAGGCTCCGTTGTTCAGGCAGAGAAACGCCATCCGTTTGCCGGCGGCGAATGCGGGCGTGGTGGCGAAGAAAATGCCCGCGGTGAAGATCAGCCACGCGCCGGCCAGGTAAATCGCGAGCGGCCAGAAGGAAACAACGTGGATGAAATTGAAGGCGAACGGATCGGCGCTGTCGTTCGTCACGATCTGGCGGAAGAAGCCCGCGTAGGTGCCGATGAGGCAGAGATAGGAGAGGCCGGTCCACGCGTTGCGCACGAGGAAAATCACCGCCGTGAGAGCAAGGATGAGGTTCGCAGCCATGGTGAAGCCGCCGACCGGGGTGATGGCGGAACTGAAATAAGCGAGCGCGATGGCGAAGACGGAGAGCAGCTCCGATTTTCGCTTTTCCGCGAGCCAGAGCACCCAGCCCGACCACGCCAGCAGCAGGAAAGCGCCGAAAAGCGGGCTCGGGTTGACGTGGAGTTGGTCGACGTAGGTCGCGCCGTAAAGGGTGTAGTAGAGGCAGGCCAGCCCGCCGCCCGCGAGCGTGCGCGCGTAGACGATCATGCGGCTGCTGTTGCGTTCGAGCCGGAAGCCCCCCGCGATGAAGCCGATACTGACTGCGGCGAGGACGGCCAGCTTGCCCCATGGACCCAGGTACTTGTAGAGGTCCTCGTGAACATAAAGGCTGAACGAGATGACCGTGATGAGCGCGAAGACGACGCCAATTCGTGCCAGCCAGCGGCCGAATTGAAACTCGCGGCGCAGTGAGGAATCCTCGTCCATGGCCGCGGCCTCGGACGTGGCTGGCAGCGGCGGCGGGAGGGAAACTTCTGGCGCAACCGGGGCCTCGGGCTCAGGGACGAAAGCTTCGGTCGTCACCGGCGAAATCACCGGCGCGGTCTGTTCGGAAACAACGGGCAACGGCGGCAAAACGGGAGCCGCAGGCAAGACTTCGGGCGACTCAAGCCGGGCCCGGAAATAGTCGAGATCGGACTTGAGGAGGGCCACGGACCGCTCCAACTGCTCGTGGCGCCGGGTCAGGGCCTGGAAAAGCTCGCGGTCTTGCGCGGTCATGGGGGTGTTTAGTCGGCGAGGCGGTTCAACGCCGCCTGCAGGATTTGCAAATCGGCGAGGAAACTTTTGCGACGGTTCACGGGCAACGCGCCGAAGATTTCCTTCACGCTTTCCTCGTAGACCGGAGCGATCTTGCGCCACAACGCGCGGCCCTTGGCGGTCAGGACGAGCACGACCTGACGCCGGTCCTGCGGATGCTCTTCGCGCTTCACGAGGTTCTCGCGCACCATGCGGTTGAGAACGATGGAGATGCTCGATTTGCCCACCAGTAGCGACTCGACCAGGGCGGCCTGCTCCATCCGCCCGGCGCTGTAGCCGAGCAGGTTGAGGATATTGAACTGGGCGCTGGTCAGGCCAAAGGGCGCGAAGAAAGATTCGCTGCGCCGTTCCATGGAGATCTGGATTTCCAGCAGGGCGACGAGGACGTCATGAGGATCGGTCGTTGGAGGCATAGGGATAGCATCGTCTTCAATAGTATGATGTCAAACTATAACTGCGATGGAACTCTGACCAAAAGGCAGCCCGAGATCGCGAGACGTGTCCTCCCGATCGCGGGACTCGGACAACCGCGTAAAAATAAAGGAACCGCAATCCAACGCAGTATTTCCCCGAGGCGAAAGCCTCTCCAAAAAATCCGTCATCCTGAGCCAGCCAAGCTTGTCTTGGCG
>Ga0302314_10018420_pt1 | contig 11651 bp, 9 predicted proteins | sample III_Palsa_N2_3_FD_200533 | JGI IMG/M metagenome (GOLD analysis project Ga0302314, IMG submission 200533) | Peat permafrost microbial communities from Stordalen Mire near Abisko, Sweden - III_Palsa_N2_3 | ecosystem: Environmental > Terrestrial > Soil > Palsa > Peat permafrost | place: Sweden... | reverse complement strand
TCGGAAGACGCCGCCGTGACAGAGGTGAGAAGGCCGGGAACGATAAGACCGCCAGACAACAACACACCGACAAAGAGCCTCCGGTATACCGATCCGGGTCTCCTGAAATATACGTTCATGTAAAAAACCTTTGGGCGAATGAGATCCGCCAGCATCGCGATGATGTGCAGGAAAACACTGACAGGGACAGACACACCAGAGAAATACACAGGTGGGCGCCGGTCGAAATCAGAGATTAGTTTTCAGGAAGGAGATGTACAGGAACTAACAACAACCGCGACAGGGCGTTGCGTTGAGAGCGTGCGTGGAGCCGGATAGAAATGTAAGAATTTCGTGCATCGCTTTTTGGTATTGATACATGCGTCTGGAGGAAAGTCAAGGGATAAGAGCATTTGCAGATGGTCAGCGTCGCTGGATCTGTCTCTCCACTGTTTGCGTTGAGCACGATGGATGCGGCTCGCGTTCGCGCCTGCTGCCGCTGCGGACACCGATTCGGTTCTCATAAATTTAAACAGGCTGCCTGCGACGAAGCTGCGGGCAGTCCTTCATCCATCCAGCGCATGATCGGCGTGCACATTCACTCCCTGCCAAAGCTTCGCCGAACTCCACGGCATCGCCCCTCCGCTCCAGAACCGATTCTCCGCCGGCAGCCCCAGCGGCAAAAACGCCGCGGTACAGAGATAAAGACTTCCGGTCGAAATATAAGGCTCTCCCATCGCCGGCTGATGCCCCGCCAGTCCGATCCGCAGCCACCCCTTTTCGTCGAAGGTCCCCGCTACCGTCAAAGTCCGTTTCATCACCGCCGTCAGCGCGCCTCGTACCTGCTCCGGTGCAACCTCCTGAGGCAGATCCTGCCGCAACGCAATCTCCGCAAGATGCTGAAACGCTCCGCACCGATACGTAATCGACCGCCCCACAATCGGGTACGTCCCATCCGGCGCGATCATCCTCTCCTGAATCTCCGCATACCGCCTCGCGCGCGCATGAATGGCCTCTGCCATCGCTCCCCACGCCGGCTCCTGCGCTCCAAGCGTATCGATCAGATTCAGCAGAAACGGCTGAATCACAAATGAGTTGTAGTAGTCCCAGTGAAAGTGCGGCCCATCGCCATACGTGCCATCCCCGACAAACCACGCCTGATGCTCCCGCAGCGCATAATCGACGCGCATCCGGTCCCACGGTTCGCCCAGAACAAACAGACATGCCTCGATCATCGCCGCAAACAGCAGCCAGTTGTTGAAACCCGTTAGCTGCGTCCGAGTAGCCCGCATCGCCTCCGCCAGCTGACCCCGCACCGCAGCCGGCAGCTTCTCCCTCAGCTCTCGCGGAGCCCGAATGATCGCCAGCGCCAGAAACGCCGAATCGACGATCGTCTGCGGGTCTCCCCCGAAGTCCAGGTAATCCGGCGAGCTCTTATCGACAGCCGCCGCAATCGACGCCCTTGCCATCTCGCAGTAGCGCTCTCGCAGTTGCCCTTCCGCCCCATCCGTCGCGCCATGCTCCAGCCACGGAGCCATGCCGGAGAGCGCCCGTCCCAGCGCCTCCAGATAAGTCGTCTTTCGCCGTCCTTCTTCCTTGCCGGGAAACGCCTCAATCGGCATCACGGCCTTAAGTCTTCGCTGGCTGAGCGCCTCAAACACCGGCCTGCAGATGCGGTCCAGCATCGCGACCCACGAAGCGCGGTCCTCGGAAAACGCATTCGACGCTACGGAATCCGGCGCAGCGGCCTCGGCAAAGGCAATCCTTCCCAGCGGGAGACTCGCTGCCGCACTCGCAGCAAGGCAGTTTTTCAGCAGTTCACGTCGCTTCATCGCAATCCTCATCTCGTCGGCCAGTGAATTCTATCGGATCACTTTATTGCGCAGTTCCAGCCGCCCTCTCCCGGTGGTAGGATTCTGCCACCACCTGGAGGTGCGCCATGAAATTCATCTGCCTTGAAGGAAAATGTATCAACCCCAGCGCCATCGAAATTGCCCGCCCTGGCAAGACTCCCGCCGGTGACGAGATCAGCATTATTTCCTTCAAAAACGGTGACACGGTTGAGGTTGGCATGTCCACCTCTGCCCTGGCCTGCATGCTGAATAAGTATTGATCGCGCCTCAGTCAGGGCCCGATCTGCCCCGGTCGTCCTGCCTTTGCGGGACGGCCAGATTGCGCTGCCTGTGTGCAAAATGAAGGCGGCGCAGCCGTCCCGCAGGTCGTTCTGTACTTTTCTGGGTCGCAAAAAAATCAACACCTGCTACCATCATGTATGTGAGGCGAAATATCGCCCCGAATCAGGAGCATCAAAATGGCAAGCGGAACAGTGAAATGGTTTAACGACGCAAAAGGCTTTGGCTTCATCACCCCGGAAGACGGTGGCGAGGACCTCTTCGCGCATTACTCGGCAATTAACTCCAGCGGCTTCAAGTCCCTCCAGGAAGGCCAGCGCGTAACGTTCGACATCACCACTGGCCCCAAGGGCAAGCAGGCTGCAAACATCCAGCCCGCCTAACCCTCCACAGTCCATCTGCAGGGCTGCGCCAGGGCGTACGGCGTAGCTGTGCCAAAACCAGACTTTATGACAGAAACAGGGCTGCAGGCGACGCGAAAAACGTTCCCTGCAGCCCCTCGTCTCTGTGCCCCATAGCACCTACCCTGCTCTCCGGGCCCGCGCATCACACGGCGCTGTGAACTCTGCTGCTCGCTTGCAGGTTGATCCTGCAGGTTGATGGCCGCGCCACTTACCGCGTCTACCACACTTATACAACTAACGTGCGATAGAGGTACTCCTCTGGTAACTGCTAACGTGCAGTTATTGTTGCTCCACTCAGAGAGGCCCACCCCATGACTCTCGTCCAGAGACTATCGTTGTTCTGCGTCTTCGGTTGCGCCACCTTCGCCATCGCCGCCGACATTCCCAAATCTATCCTTCCCGACAACGTCGTTCTCTGCTCCCCCGGCTCCGGCTGCACCAACAAGACCCTCTTTGGCCGCACCTACAAGGTTCTGACCACCCCCCGCTTCACCGTCATGGTCTCTGTCTCGAACCAGGGAGACTACACCCGTGCCGACATCAGCATCACCAATAACGCCAGCTTTCCCCTCAATCTCTCGCCCGATGACTTCCGCGTCGAGGTCCCTGGTCCCAAACCCAGAATCCTTTCCTACGTAGCCCCGTCCGATCTCAAGGGCATTCCCCCACCGCCGCCCATCCCCACCGCCGCAACCTTCGTCGCACCCGATCCTGCTCCTTCTCCTTCGTCAGCCCACTCTTCTTCTGCCTCAGCGAAGCTGGAGACAGTCTCGGTCTCGACCACGCCGGCTGCGGAGTCCGATCCCACCACTCCGAACATCGACGAACTCTATTTGGCGGCAAAGAGGAAGGCTGCGTTACAGGAAGCAATCGACAGGGCAACCGCGCAGGGAGACCTGCAGGCCGCCTCCATCTCTCCCTATGAGGTCGTCCGTGGCCGTGTCTTCTTCGAGCGCGGCAAAAAGGTTAAAGAAGCTACCGTGGTTCTGCCTCTCGCTGGCATGGTCTTCGAATTCCCCTACGTTCTGGAGCACTGACAGGTCCGCATTCCCCTTTGATTCGCCGCTGTTCCGTTCGACGAGCTCCTGCCTCGTCTCGTCCTGTGGCTGCATGACTCATTCCATGCGTGAGCAAACGCGATCGAAGGATCTTCCATTCTTTTTGCCATGCAATCCTTCATGAAGGCTTATCCATGGAGCGCTCTGGAACGTATACTCCAGTGCAGGTTAATTCAGCGACCTGCCTTCGGGCTGGACATGGGATGGGGATTATCGATCAGGTCATCTGCAAAAAGTGCGGTTCCATTCACGCAGCGCGGCTCGCCCGCAGAAACTTCTTTGAGAAGTCCATTCTGTTTCGGATTGGCCTTCATCCGTGGAAGTGCGTGGACTGCGGGCATCACTTTTACTCCAGAAGCCGTGGACCCCGGAGAAAAGCCCGTAGCTCCGACCCATCCCTCTGACGATCCCCCGTTATTGAGCCGTTGCGTGTAGCCCTGTCGTTGCTGTTGCTTTGCTGTTGCCGTTGCTTCTGTTGCCGTTGCTTCTAAGTTTTTGCTGTCATCCTGAGCGCAGCGAAGGACCCCGACGAAGCCTGCCCCGTCCATACGATCATCCCTTTTCAACCAAAAACCTCCATCCTTTGCCTTTGCTTTTTCTGTTGCCTGTTCCCGCCGTTCGCACTCTGCCGCCGCACCGGAGAAAGCCCCAAAAACCTGTCAACCCCCAAACCCTCCAAAACCCGCGCCAATCAAGGAGAATCACGTGGCGTAGTAGTTTCCCTCCAACCGCTATACTGGATACAGAGGAAAAAGAAAGCCCCGAGCGAATTCGGGGCTTTTCCATCTTAAAACCAGCTAACTCATTTAGATAGAATATTTTGCCTGTAACCAATCTGGAATGAATATTTTGCAGACACCTAAAATCGCAAACCAAACAAAAAAGGCAGGTTAGCGAGGGGTACCCCCAGGGGGGAGGGGGTATCCTCCAGACAGATAAAACTCACGCAGAAAGGCATCCTCAGCCGGTCGTTTAACCCCAACATGCACCAAAGGACTCACCCTTTCCAGAACAACTCGTCGCGCGAAAGTCTGTTCTAACGTTCAGTACTATCAAGGAGATTGAACGATGAAGAAAGTCCTTCTCACTACCGCCTGCGGCCTTTTGCTCACCGCAGGCATTGCACAGGCTCAGGTTGTTGTTCGTATCGGACCACCACCACCGCGGCCTGTTGAACGCATTCCTCCTCCCCCTCCTGAGCATCGCGACTGGGCCTGGCACAACGGCTATCACCGCTGGGACGGCGCCCGTTATGTCTGGGTCCCAGGATTCTACGCACAGCCGCCTCACCCCCACGCCCACTGGGTTGATGGTCGCTGGGCCAACAGAGGTGGTGGCTACGTCTGGGTCGAAGGCCACTGGCGCTAGTCCGGATTCGAACGTAACCCGTGGTGGGTCGTCCCGAATGGCCCACCACGGTATCATCATCCAATGACCGCTGAAACCCGCGCAAAAGCCATCAAAGTCCTCATCTTCGACGTAGACGGCGTCCTCACTGACGGCCAGATCTTCGTCATCCCCGGCCCCGACGGCCACGGAATCGAAGCCAAAGGCTTCGCCGCACACGATGGGCTCGGCATCAGTCTTGGCCGTCTCGGCGGCCTCCGCATCGGCATCATCACCAAGCGCCAGTCCCAGACCGTGGCCATCCGCGCCAACGACCTCAAACTGGAGTTCATCTACCAGGGCCAGGCCCACAAGATGAACGCCATCAAAGAGATACTGCAGAAGACCGGCTACACCATCGACCAGCTCGCCTACGTCGGCGACGACATCATCGACCTGCCCGTCATGCGCCAGTGCGGCCTCTCCATCGCCACCGCCAATGCCCGCAAAGAGGTCAAAGCCATCGCCCACTACGTCACTCCAAACGTGGGCGGCAGCGGAGCCGGACGCGACGCCATCGACTTCATCCTTACCGCCCAGGGCACCCTCGAAAAAGTGATCGAGCAGTACCTCGACGAATCTGACCCCTCGGCTGCCTCAGCCGACGTCGGCACCGGCAACATGTAGATAACAAAGCGGCGAACAAAGAACGAACAAAACCGCGCTACAATCAGCGAATGCCGCTGGAGATCCCCGAATCTCTCGCCTGGGCGCACCCCGTCACGGCCGAGTGGTTTCTCAACAAGTTCGGCAGCCCCACCGAACCGCAGACGCACGGCTGGCCGAGCATCCTCGCCGGCGAAGCGACCCTGATCTCCGCGCCAACCGGCTCCGGAAAGACCCTCGCAGCCTTCCTCGTCTGCATCGACCAGCTCCTCCGCGAATCTCTCTCCGGCCAGCTCGCGTCCGCAACGCAGGTCGTCTACGTCAGCCCGCTCAAAGCCCTCTCCAACGACGTCCAGAAGAACCTCGACGGTCCACTCGCCGAGATCCAGCAGCTCGCCATGCAGCGCGGCTATCTCTGCCCCGAGATTCGCACCGGAGTCCGCACCGGAGACACGCTCCCCAAAGAGCGCGCCGCAATGCTCCGGAATCCGCCGCACATTCTCGTCACCACACCGGAATCTCTCTACATCCTCCTCACCGCCGGCAAGAGCAGGGAACACCTCCGCCGCGTCCGCACCGTCATCGTCGACGAGATCCACGCCGTAGCCGATGACAAGCGCGGCGCGCATCTCGCCCTCTCGCTCGAACGTCTTGACGCTCTCGTCACCGGCGCAAACCGCCTCAGCCCTGGAGCCTTCCTAACCGGCCTCACGACGCCTCCGCAACGCATCGGCCTCTCCGCCACGCAGAACCCCATCGAACTCGTAGCCGGTTTCCTCACCGGTGTCCACGAGACCCGCAAACCCGCCAGGATCATTCAGGTAGGCCAGCGCCGCGAGTTGGACCTCGCCATCGAAGTCCCCAGCGACGAACTCAGCTCCGTCACGACCAACGGCATGTGGTCTGAGATCTTCGACAAGCTGGCTGCCCACGCGCAGAACCACCGCTCCACACTGGTCTTCGTCAACACCCGCCGCCTGGTCGAGAAGATCTCCTTCGAACTCGCCGCGCGTCTCGGCCCCGAACACGTTGCGGCCCACCATGGCTCGCTCTCCCGCACGCTTCGCCTCGATGCCGAGCAGCGCCTCAAACGCGGCGAGATCAGCATCCTCATTGCTACCGCTTCTCTGGAGCTCGGCATCGACATCGGCGACATCGACCTCGTCTGCCAGATCAGCAGTACCAGAGCCGTAGCCGTAGCCATGCAGCGCATCGGCCGCGCCGGTCACTGGCGCGGAGCCATTCCTAAGGGCCGCTTCTTCGCCACCACCCGCGACGATCTTCTCGAACAGGCGGCTCTGATCCGCAGGATGCGCGCCGGCGAACTCGACCGCCTCGAAATCCCTCCTCAACCTGCCGACGTCCTGATGCAGCAGATCGTCGCCTGCTGCGGAGCCGAGCCCTGGGAAGAAGACACTCTCTACAACACGCTTCGGTGCGCGTGGCCCTACCGCAACCTCAGTCGCGCTGACTTCGACGGTCTTATCACTCTGCTCACGGAAGGTATCGAGTCCAGCCGCGGCCGCTACGGAGCTTACCTCCTGCGCGACGGCGTCCACGGCCAGCTCCATCCCCGCCGCGGAGCCCGCATGATCGCCATCTCCAACGGTGGCGCGATCCCCGACACGGCCCTCTTCAACGTCATCCTCCAGCCCGAAGGCGTGCAGATCGCCACGCTCGACGAGCACTTCGCCGTCGACTCCAGCCCCGGCGACGTCATTCTCCTCGGCAACAGCAGCTGGCGCATCCAGCGCGTCGAAGCCGTCGGCCGCGTCCTCGTCGAAGACGCCCACGGCGCACCGCCCAGCCTGCCCTTCTGGGAGGGCGAGGCTCCGCAACGCACCGCTGTTCTCTCCGATGGCGTCGGCGAACTCCGCGAGCATATCTCCGCCCTCACTCCCAACGTCACTCCTGGCTATATCTCTCCCGCACAGCCGGAGGTAGCCGCTGCAACTGCATGGCTGATGGAGCAGTGCGGCGTCTGCCCCGGCGGAGCCCACCAGCTCATTGCCTATATCGTCACGGGCCGCGCCGTACTGGGTGCCGTCCCATCCAAAACGACCATCATCGCCGAACGCTTCTTTGACGACGGTGGTGGAATGCAGCTCATCCTCCACGCGCCTTTTGGAGGCCGCATCAACAAGGCGTGGGGACTTGCCCTGCGCAAACGCTTCTGCCGCGGATTCAACTTCGAACTTCAGGCCGCGGCCACCGATAACGGCATCAACATCTCCCTCGCCGAGCAGCACAGCTTTCCATTGAGTGACGTCTTCCAGTTCCTCACCGAGCACACCGCAAAAGAGCTTCTCGAACAAGCGTCCATCGCGTCGCCCATCTTTAAAAACCGCTGGCGCTGGGCGGCTGGCCGCAGTCTGCAATTGCTGCGTTTTTCAAAGGGCAAGCGCATCGCCCCGCAGATCCAGCGCACTCGCTCCGAAGACCTCATGGCCTCTGTCTTTCCTCAGGCCGCTGCCTGTTTCGAGACCATCGTCGGCGACATCCAGATCCCAGACCATCCTCTGGTCAATGAAGTTATGCAGGACGTACTTCAGGAGGCAATGGACCTCGAAGGTCTCATCGAACTCCTCAAGGGAATAAGAGAAGGCACCATCCGCTGCCTCGCTGTGGATACACCAACCCCTTCTCAGTTCGCCCACGAACTCCTCAACGCCAATCCCTACGCGTTCCTTGACGAAGCAGGTCTCGAAGAGCGCCGCGCCCGCGCCACATCCTTAGGTCGCAACCTCCCAGATGAACCAGGCAAGCTCGATCCTGCTGCTATCGCGGCGATCCGCAAAGAGATATGGCCCGACCTTCGAGATGAGCATGAGCTCCACGATCTTCTGCATTCGCTCATTGCACTTCCGCTTCATACCATTGACAGGGAAGACGCTCGTCACTGGCCCACGTTCTACGAGCGCCTCAGCCACTCTGGTCGCGCCCAAACCATCGATTGCGCTGGAATCCTATGCTGGGTCGCGACCGAACGTCTCCCGCTGGCCGCGGTTCTTTGGCAGGCTTCAAATAAAGCAACAGAAAGTGTTACAAAACGAGAATCGCTGCAAAAATACGTTCAGGGGTGGTTACAAATAATTGGTCCCGCCACTGCCAGTTCCCTGGCGGGGATGCTTAACATCGACCCAGCCTCCGTTTTTCAGGCCTTCCTCGCCATGGAGATGCAGGGTCTCCTCATGCGTGGCATCTTTGAGTGCCCCGCGACGGAGCCATCGTTCGAAGCCAACTCCGATCACGAGATCGAGTGGTGTGAACGCCGCATCCTGCAGCGCATCCACCGTCGCAGCGTTGCCACCCTCCGCAAACAAATCGAGCCTGTCACGCCAGCCGTTTATATGCGGTGGCTTCTCAGCTGGCAGCACCTGGCTCCGCAGACCCAACTCTCCGGCGAAGAAGGAGTCTTTGAAACCCTCCGTCAGCTCGAAGGCTTTGAGGCTCCTGCTATCGAGTGGGAGCGAACTCTTCTCCCCGCACGTGTCGCCAACTACGACCCTCGCTGGCTCGACGCACTATGCCTCTCCGGCGCCGTAGGCTGGGGCCGCATCTCCCCTCATCCTGCATGGTCCGCCGGTGACGGTGCTGCTCCCCGGCGCGTCATCCCCACCAACACCGCCCCCGTCACCTTCTACATTCGCGATACTGCTGACTGGCTCCCCCACGCTCTGGCCCAGCAGTGCGTCGAAGAGGCGAAACTCGCCGCCGCTCTCAGTCCCGAGGCCCTGCAGCTCCGCACCCTCCTCCAGCAGCGCGGAGCCTGCTTTGCCAACGACATCCAGCGCATTCTCAATCTCACTCGCCAGCAGACTCAGCATGCTCTCTGGGAACTCGCCACCGCAGGTCTTGCCGCAGCCGACGGTTTCGATCAGCTCCGCGCCATGATGGACCCGCGCCGCAAATCCGCTGTCGCCGAAACCCACGGCAGGCGCTCGACCCGCAGCTCCGCAGGCCGCTGGTCTCTCCTCTGCGAAGAGCTACACGCTGCTTCCAGCGCAATCGAACAGGCTCGCAGAACCGATCAGGCTCTCGAATCGGCAGCCAGAATGCTCCTCACCCGCTACGGCGTCCTCTTCCGCGACGTGCTCGTGCGTGAATCCAATGCCCCCAAATGGCGCGACCTCCTCAACATTCTACGCCGTCTCGAAGCTCGTGGCGAAGTCCGCGGTGGCCGTTTTCTCTCCGGCTTCGGCGGCGAACAGTACGCTCTCCCTGAAGCCGTGGAATCGCTCCGCGCCGCCCGCGCACACGACTGCTCCGCCATCATCCGTGTTGCAGCCGCCGACCCGGTCAACCTGATCGGTATTGTCATTCCTGGCGATCGTATCCCGGCTGTCCCAGGCAAAGAAGTTGTCTACTGCAACGGCAGTCTCCATTCGGGAGACGAGAGCGTCCTCGCCTCAGCTGTCGCACTGAATCTGCCGTCCATGATGATTCCCACTCCACCGGACACCGGTCTAAGATTGTTCCAGCAATGACGACCGCTGCCAATCTCGCCGGAGACTCACCTCGGAAAGAGACGCAGGAAGCCACGCCCACCGAGCTTCTTCCTGAAGACTTCTATTACGACGGCCCCTACCTCGTCTTTACCGCCGCTTACCATCTCAAGCGTGGCTATTGCTGCAACTCCGACTGCCGTCACTGCCCCTGGAAATAGCCAGCCTCATTCACCGACTTGCAGACGCTGCCAATGGAGGCAGGTCGCCCTTTGCTTCCGCGAGAGAGTCGCGACCATTTCGCAAAGCACGTGCATTCTGCACCAGGAGCAGCACCCGTGGGTCCTGGCGGTAGGCCGCCATCACTTTATCGGAATGCATCTCGCCCAGAACATCGAATCCGCCTTCGCTCGCCATCGTCAGGTAATGGATCATATTGGCATCATCCCCGCGCTCTGCATACAGCCGGGCCATCTCGAAGCAGTAACGCGCATGGTCCTCAGGAGAAAGCAGATGTGCTGTTACCCCGGCAGCTCCATCGTGTTGCGAGATCTTCGGGTCCAGTCGCAGCGCAATATCAAACTGCCGTCGCGCGCCTTTGTAGTCCTTTTGTTCAAAGTAGGCAGTCCCCAGATTTGAGTGGAAAGCAGCTGTTTTTCCATCTGCTTTGATAGCCCGCTTATAGTCCGAGACGGCATCTCCAAAGCGCCGATCCAGATACTCCACGGCTCCCAGGTTGTTCCATCCCTCCGCGCTCTTTTGCTTCAGATGTACCACGCGCTGAAAGTAGACGCGCGCCACTTCCGTATGCCGCAATTCAAGATGAGTCACGCCGATCTTGTTGAGCAGACCGGCTTCATCCCCCCCACGTCGCAACGCATAGTTGTAGTAGTCCAACGCGTCTTCCGGAAACCGTCTCGCTCGTAGAACGTCGCCTGCAAGTTCCAACTGGGCAGGAGTTGCAACCGTTGGGTCCGGAAGATGCGCCCGTACATTCTCCCACTGCGGGTCCAGATGTTCCGCCTCGCGGAGTGTTTCAAGGTCCGAAGACCCCCGCTGTGCACAGAGCCGGGCATCGGCTATCGTCATGCTGAAAACAATTAGCAGGCAGGAGGAGCGGAGTAGCAGGCTCATGGCGTACCTCCAGGAGGTAGGGCGCTATTATTCTCTCCGGCAACCTGTTTGTCAATCCTGCTGCTTACTGCGTTGTTGCTGCTACGGGGGTTCCTGCCGGCGGTGTCACTACAGGTGCAGCCGCCTGAACCCTCATTGCCATACGCGGAAAGCTAAAGCTTCCACCCGCATCGTCGATCACGTTGACCTGGCATACGTACGTTCCAGGTTTCAGCTGGGTTAGTGGCACGTCAAATTGAAATGCCACAGCATCGCGTTCAGGAATATTAATAGCTGTCGCTTCGACGAGCGGGGTCTCATATACCTTTACCCCGCCATTCAAAAACTCGATGCTGGTCAGCACCCGTACCGGCTCGCCCTCGCGTCGAGTCAGCCCCGGCGAGGGAGCCTGTGCGGCCGCTCCCTTCTGCTTCGCAGGATCATAGACCTCGTACAGAAAATAGAGATGCTGATCCTGACGAAACACGTGCGGCACATTTGGAATCCACTCCACACCATCCCGGATCA
>Ga0302314_10018419_pt1 | contig 11652 bp, 9 predicted proteins | sample III_Palsa_N2_3_FD_200533 | JGI IMG/M metagenome (GOLD analysis project Ga0302314, IMG submission 200533) | Peat permafrost microbial communities from Stordalen Mire near Abisko, Sweden - III_Palsa_N2_3 | ecosystem: Environmental > Terrestrial > Soil > Palsa > Peat permafrost | place: Sweden... | reverse complement strand
GGCCGACGCCGAATTGAGGCAGGCGGGCAAACTTCACGGCTTCGGTTCCTATTCCCTTCCATCTATCTCGACCCTTAGGTTTTGGCAGGATACCAAACCTATGTTGCCGTATCGTGATTTCGGCCAGTGAGTCAAAAAGAACGAAAGGTGAAAGCCTACAGCTTGTAGGCCTTCCTCACCAACCCAACCGTAAGGTCCTTCACCAACTCAAACGCCTCATCCTCATCCAGCCGGTGCTCCGCAACCAGCCGTCCAAGGAACGCGCAATCCACGCGCCGCGCCACATCGTGCCGCGCCGGAATCGACAAAAACGCCCGTGTATCGTCGTTGAACCCAACCGTGTTGTAGAACCCAGCCGTCTCCGTAGCCTGCTCCCGGAACCGCATCATCCCCTCCGGCGAGTCGTGGAACCACCAAGGCGGTCCCAGCCGCAGGCAAGGATAGTGCCCCGCCAGCGGCGCCAGTTCCCGGCTGATCGTCGACTCATCCAGCATGAACAGAATGAACGTAAAGTTCGACTCGTTCCCATACTTATTCAACAGCGGCCGAAGGTTCCGCACGAACTCCGTAGGCGAAGGAATATCAGCTCCCTTGTCCCGCCCAAACTTCTCATACACCTTCTGGTTGTGGTTCCGGATCGACCCCGGATGAAGCTGCATAGTCAGCCCATCCTCAACGCTCATCCCGGCCATCTCCGTCAGCATCTGCGCCTGGAACAGCTCCACATCTCCCGGCCGCGTATTGCCCCGATAGATCCGCTCATGCAGCGTAGTAGCTTCGCTCAACGACAGGTCCGCCGTCATCGCCGTCAGATGCCCATGATCGGTAGCCGTCGCCCCATTCTCAATAAAGTACGCCCGCCGCTTCCGCAGCGCATTCAAGTAGCCCTTCCACGATGAAACATCCTCGCCCGTAACCTCGCCCAGCTTGTCCAGGTTCTTCTTGAACCCCAGGTACTCGGCATCCACCACCGCATCCGGCCGGAATGTAGGCAACACCCGTCCCTTCCATCCCGACGCCTTGATCTTCTTATGAAACTCCAACGAGTCCGTCGCTGCATCGGTCGTCGAGAGCACCTCAATGTTGAACGACTCAAACAGCGCTCGCGGCAGAAACTCCGGAGTCTGCAGCTTCTTGTCGATGATGTCGTAATACTCATCGGCATTCGCCTCGCTCAACCTGTCCTTCAGCCCAAACTGCTCCTCAAACGCATAGTCGATCCACAACCGCGTCGGCGTCCCGCGAAACAGGTAATAATTCCGCGCAAAGATCCGCCAAACCTCACGCGGATCGGCCGACTGCTTCCCATCCACCTGCGGAACACCCAGCGACTCCAGCGAAATCCCCTGCGAATAAAGCATCCGGAAGATGTAATGGTCCGGCTGGATAAACAGTGCCGCCGGGTTAGGAAACGGCTGGTTATCCGCAAACCACTGCGGATCGGTATGCCCATGCGGGCTAATAATCGGTAAATTCTTCACCGTCGCATACAGTTTTGCAGCCACTTCACGCGCTGCACTCTCAGCAGGAAAAAGTCGATTCACATCCAACATGCGTTCAATATCCCTTCAGCTCATCATTCCTTCAGATGCAGCCCACGAGGAAAGCCTATCAAACTCTTGACGCAACCGGTTGAGAACCTGCCCCTTGGCATCTCCGCGCGATGCTGATCTACTAATAGTCTTACCTCTTTGCCATGCTGGAGCGTTCTGTGCCTGATCCAATTACCGTGTCTTCTGCCACCATTCTCACCACCGCTCAGTTCCACGCCCGCGTCCACGCCCTCTCGCCAAAGGTCGCTGTGTTCGACTGCGACGACACCCTCTGGTCCGGCGATGCCGGCTCCAGCTTCATGCGCTGGACCATGGACACCGGCCTGCTCTCACGCGAAGCCACAGAGTGGCTGAACAACCGCTACATCGGCTACAAGCGTGGCGACGTCTCCGAGCTCGCCATCTGCGGCGAGATGGTGCAGGTCTACCACGGTCTCCGCGAATCCGAGCTCCGCCGCGCCGCCGCAGACTTCTTCGCCAACCACGTCGAGCGCAATATCTTCCCCGAGATGCTCCAACTCGTCACAGACCTCCAGCAATCCGGCGTCGACATCTGGGCCGTAAGCTCCACCTGCGACTGGGTCATCGAAGAAGGCGTCAAGCGCTTCAACATCCCCGCCAACCGCGTCCTCTCCGCTCGCGTAGCTATCGAGTCTGGCTTCGCCACCGAGCGCCTCCTCGACGTCCCCACCGACGAAGGCAAAGTCACCTCCCTGCGCAACGCCGGCATCACCGCGCCCGACGCGGTCTTTGGCAACTCCGTCCACGATGCCGCCATGCTCGCCATCGCCACCGGCGCCTTCCCCGTCAATCCCTCCGCCGATCTGCTCCGCCACAGCGCCACCGTAGGCTGGCCCGTATACTATCCCGCTTCCGTAGCGCCCTGAATCCCCCGAATCTAATCAATCACTCACCCACGAATCTCTGTAGCGCTCCCAACCGTCTACACTCAAGGGTGAAACTGTGAAAGAGCCGATCCGCAAACTCGATTGGAATCGCAGCCAACCTCAACCGGCCAAACCGCTCCGGCATGTCGTTGCGGCCTTCATCCTGCGCGGCACAGCAGCAGACCGCGAGGTCTTCATCTGCCAGCGCCGCGCCGATCAGCCCATGGGTCTCAAGTGGGAGTTCCCAGGCGGAAAGATCGAACCCGGCGAAACACCTGCCGAAGCCCTCGCCCGAGAGCTCTCTGAAGAACTAGGCATCGTCGCCGAGATCGGCACACCCATCACCACCGTCCGCCACACCTACCGCAACGGCGGCGCCATAGAGATTCAGTTCTTCGCCGTAACAAACTTCACCGGCGAACTAGATAACCGCATCTTCCAGGACATGCTCTGGAGCCCCATCGAGCGCCTACCCGACTACGACTTCCTCGCCGCCGACCTCACCCTCGTACGAGATCTAGCCGCAGGCAAACTGCTCTAACCAGCCGCCGGTGCCGCCCCCGGAAACAAACTCTGCCACATCATCACCAGCGACAACCCAACCACAATCACCGTAGTCGCCCACGCAATCACATTGAACCACCGCGTATTCGTATGCTTGCCCATCAATTCCTTCTTGTTGATCAGCTTCAACATGAAGTACAAAACAAACGGCAGCAACACTCCATTGAGCACCTGCGACAAAATCGTCATCGTGACCAGCGGAAAGTTCGGGATCAGCACAACAGCCGCCCCCGCAACGATCAGCAGGCTATACAGCCAATAGAAAAACGGCGCCTGCGTAAACCGCTTGTCCACACCACTCTCAAAGCCCAGCCCTTCGCAAACGCTATACGCCGTCGAAATCGGCAACACCGACGCCGCAAAGAACGACGCATTGAACAGCCCCGCCGCAAACAGGATCGACGCAAACCGCGCCGCCAGCGGCTTCATCGCATCCGCCGCCTGGCTGGGATCGGTAATGTTCCGCACCCCATGCACATACAGCGTCGCCGCACACGCCACAATAATGAACCAGGCCACCACATCGGAGAAGATCGAGCCCACAATCACATCCAGCCGAGTCGCCTTGTACTGCTTGATCGAAATCCCTTTCTCCACCACAGAAGCCTGCATATAAAACTGCATCCACGGCGAGATCGTCGTCCCTATCACACCCACCACCATGTAGATGTAGTTGTGGTCGCTCCAGATCGCCCTCTCAGGCAGCTTCACCGTCTCCGCCAACGCCGCATGCCATGCGGGCTGCGCCATCACACCCGCAACGATGTAGCAAACGTAGAAAACGCTCGCCACAAGAAAGATCTTCTCTACGCTCTTGTAATTCCCCTTCACCACCAGGAACCACACCGCCAGCGCGCACAGCGGCACACTTATGTACTTCGATATCCCAAACAGCTGCACCGATCCCGCAATGCCGGAAAACTCCGCAATCACATTGCCGAAGTTCACCAGCACCAGCAGCAGCATGATCACGAACGTCATCCGCAGCCCAAACTCTTCGCGAATCAAATCGCTCAGGCCTTTGCCGGTCACCACGCCCATGCGCGCGCACATCTCCTGCACCACGATCAGCGCGATCGTAATCGGAATCAGCGTCCAAAGCAGTTTGTACCCATACTGCGCCCCGGCCTGCGAGTAAGTAAGAATCCCACCCGCATCGTTATCCACGTTGGCAGTAATAAACCCTGGCCCCAGCACTGCAAGAAAGATAAAGATGCTGGTCCGCCAGCGCTTTAAAAACGTCATGCGGCCACCCGCAAATCTGCATGCGCGTCAAGACACAGAGCAGCGACGATAAATTGAATCTGCATGACAGTCTCCTGAGAGGCCTCGGGGGTCATATTGGGTTGCCACCGACGCGCTTCCTTTAGAGTACCCCGCCGCAAAGCCTTCCGGCTCTACACCACCGCACTTCGCCCCTTGATTATCGACCGCACACGTTCCACAATCGCGGCCACCTGCGCATCGTTGCTATATCCACCACGAACAGCCCGCGCCCGCCCTGCTGCAGCAATCCGCTCCCGCGCCTGCTCATCCGGAAGATACCTCCGAATCTTCTCCACACATTCATCGAATCCGATAAAAAATACAGCTTCTTCATCTTCAACAAATCGCGCCGCGTGGCCGGCCGAGCGCTCCGCCAGCAGAAATCCCTGGCAAGCCGCGATCTCAAAGCTCTTATGCACAAACTCATCCTGGTTCGAATGCGTCAGAAAACTCAAATTAATCTTCGACCGCCAAATCCCCTCGCGATAGTACTTCAAATAAAGTTCGCGATTGGTATAAAGCGCCGCGGCAGCCTCGGCCGTCAGCCGCTTCTTCCACTGCGCATCGCCAGAGATCACCACCGGAAACCCAAACTCTTTCCACAGCCGCGTCAAAAACTCCGGACGGTCATCATACGAAGTCCCAATGAACGACACCCCGCGATTGCGGTCCTTATCGCTCCATCCCTCCGGCGGCGGAAAGTGCACAGTCGGCTCATACGCCGTCTGTATCTTGATCACATCCCGCGCGCCGCGTTCCACGTAATCCGCAATGTTCTTATCCCGCTGCACCGCATGAAGATCGAAGTGCGGAATGTCCTGCATATACAGCCGCCAGCCCGGATCCCTGCGCGGCCCAAACGCGTTGTCGATCATGTAGCTCACGCTCGCAACGCCCATCGCTCGCAGCTTATCCAGCGTCTCCGGCCTCAGCGAAAGCAGCTTATCTACCCAGAAGACATCCGGCTTCTCCCGCTCCGCCACCGCCAATATGTCACGATTCAGCCGCGCCACCCACGGCCCCGCCTGCATTCGGAAGAACACCTTCCGCACCACCGCATTCGGCGCCTCATACTCATAAGCATTCAGCGAAATAACCGTATGCCCCAACCGTTCCAGCGCCCACAACCGGTACTGCGACGAGTCATTCGGAGACAGCCCCGCCACATACAGAATCTTCAGCGGCCCCATCGCCCTCAACCTTCGCGCAGCAGCGCAATCACCTGCTCTGCATGGATCACACCAGAGATATGCCCCTGCGGCCCCACCACCGGCAGCGACCGCAGGTTGTACTTATCGAACAACCCAGCCACTTCCTTATCGCTAGCCTTCAGCCCACAGCTAACGATATGGCCCTCCAGCAGCGTCACAAGCTCTACCGTCGGCTCCGACAACAGTAGCCGGGGCAACGCCACCACACCCTTCAGATGCCCTTCTTCATTCAGTAAATAAACCTCAGTAATCGTGTCCGCATCGCCTTCAAACGCTCGCAGCGCCGCAATCGCATCGGTAACCGTCCCCGTCGCCGCCACATCGACAAAGTCCGTAGTCATGCGCCCAGCCGCGCTGTTAGCCGAAAACTCCAGCAGCTCTTCGACCTCGTGCCGCTCCTCCGGCTCCATCTCTTCGAGGATCGCGTCGCTCTCCTCTTCCGAAAGCTCGCCCAGCAAATCCGCCGCCGCACCCGGATCCATCTCCTCAATAATGTCCGCCGCCCGCTCCGAATCCAACCCCTGCAGCAGCGACTTCTGCATCTTCGGATCGAACTCCTCCAGCGTCTCCGCCGCCGTCTCTTCCGGCAAACTCGTAAAGATCGCCTCGCGCTCCGCCGGTGCCAACTCCTCAAGAATCGCCGCAATATCCGACGGATGCAGCTTCGCCAGCTTCTCCTGCTCAATCTTCAACCGCACCCGCCGCGCCGGATCGCGATCAATCAAATCCACATACCCCCACGGAATCACCCGCGCCGCAAACTTATTCGAAATCGCATCCACAGCCGTCACCGGCAGCCCCTTGAACAGCCGCCGCATCGCCCCACGCGTCCCCACCTCGACATCCTCGATGCGCAATCCCTGCGCCTCGCCTGTCTTTTCGTCTCTCTCCCACGCCAGACTCACATCATTAACCCGCACCACCTTGCGCCCATCCACATCGATAATCTGCTGGTCCAACAGGTCCCGTTCCAGCAGCAGAAAATCGTCCATCTTCGGAGTCTTAGTAGGCTTCGACGCCGCCCGCAGCACCTTATCGCCCGGCACCGGCACCACCACCTGCGTCACCGCCAGAAAGCTCGATTGCCTCTTCCCACCCGTTCGTTTCCGCAGCACGAACGCCTGCACATGCGCCGCATCCTGCGTCACATCGACAGCAAATTCGTGCACACGCCCGCATGGCTCGCCGGTGTCATCCACCACGGCCATTCCCACAAGGCTGGACACGCTCGTCAGCACTGGCTTCAGATCGCTCATCTAATCCTTACCCTAACCCATTAGACGCATTTCCGGCTCACCACAACCCCACGCATCTCTACCCCGACGCTTTTCCGTTACCCTCTTGTTACACTCACCACGTGAAAGCTCTAGCCCTTACCCTTGCGCTCATCGCCTCTCTCGCCAGCGCCCAGCGTTGCCTGCCCTTCGACGTCGTCTACTACAACGGCAACATCCTCACCGGCAAAGGCCTCCAGTCCAACAACCCCGAACGCGTCACAGCCCTCGGAATCCTCAACGGACGTATCCAGTACACCGGCACCGACGCCCAGGTCTTCGCCTACTGCGAGTCCGCCACCAAGATCGATCTCCACGGGGCCTTCGTCATGCCCGGCTTCAACGACGCCCACACGCACATCGCCTCCGCCGGCCAGCAGCGTCTCGCCGTCGATCTCGACAACATCCCCACCCTCGCCGCCATGCTATCCCGCATCGCCGACTACACCGCCACCCTCGCCCCCAACCAATGGGTCCTCGGCGGCGGCTGGGATCACACCAAGTGGCCCTCCACCAAACTCCCAACCCGGCAAGACCTCGACACCGTCACTGCCACTCACCCCGCCTACCTCGAGCGCACCGACGGCCACATCGCCGTCCTCAATACCGCCGCCCTCGCCGCAGCCGGCATCACCGCCCAAACACCCGATCCCAAAGGCGGCAAGATCGACCACGACCCCAACGGCCAGCCCATCGGCATCGTCCGCGACACAGCCCTGAATCTCATCGCCCCACACATCCCCAAACCCGACGCCGCCACTCGCCGCCGCGCCCTCACCCTCGCCCTCAACGACGCTCTCGCCCACGGCGTCACCTCCCTCCAGGACTTCTCCGACGAAGAAGACTTCCGCGTCCTCGAAGCCATGGAGCGCGACGGCCAGCTCCACGTCCGCGTCTCCGAATGGATGCCCTTCGACCTCCCCATCGCCACCCTCAAGCAGTACCAGGCCTCGCACCCGTCCACCGACCCCTGGCTTCACACCGGCATGTTAAAAGGCTTCATGGACGGCTCCCTCGGCTCCCGCACCGCCGCCATGCTAGCCCCCTACTCTGACGACCCCACCAACTCCGGCCTCCCCCGCTACGACCAGAAAAAACTCAATGTCATGACCACCGAACGCGCCGAAGCCGGCTTCCAAATCGGCTTCCACGCCATCGGCGACCGCGCCAACAGCATGGCCCTCACCGCCTTCGACATTGCCAAGACCGCGCGCATGAAGCAACTCCAAAGCATCCTCCCACAAATCGAAGCCAGCTCCCACGCCCACATTACCGTCACCGACCAATCCCGCAACCGCATCGAGCACGCACAAGTTCTTCTTCCCACCGACTTCGACCGCTTCGCCCGCCTCCACATCATCACCTCCATGCAACCCTCGCACCTCCTCACCGACATGGCCTGGGCCCCCGCCCGCCTCGGCCCCGAGCGCAGCAAGTACGCCTACGCCTGGAAGTCCTTCCTCGACCACGGCGTCACCCTCGCCTTCGGTACCGACTATCCCGTCGAATCCATCAACCCCTTCCGCGGCCTCTACTCCGCCGTAACCCGCCAGAACGAAGCCGGAACCCAAACCTTCGAACCGCAGGAAAAACTAACCCTCAATCAAGCCCTCTACGCCTACACCCAAGCCTCCGCCTTCGCCGAAAACGCCGAAAAGCAAAAAGGCATCCTCTCTCCCGACTACCTGGCCGACTTCATCATCCTCGACCGCGACATCACCACCGCCACCCCTCAACAACTCCTCCATACCAAAGTCCTCCGCACCATCGTAGGCGGCCAAACCCAATACCAATCCGCCCAATAGACCCACCTCGCCTACGCCTTTTTGTTTGTCATTCCGCAGGAATCTGCTTTTGTCGTTGCATTTGCTGTTGCACTTGCACTTGCACTTGCACTTGCCTTATTCACTATTCACTACTCACTATTCACTGCCCCTCACAAATGCCCAGGCCCCACCAAACCCCCGCCCACCTCCTCCTCATCGCGACCACCCTCATCTGGGGCGCGACCTTCACCCTCATCAAATCCGCCCTCGCAGACGTCTCCCCGCTCCTCTTCAACCTCCTACGCATGGCCCTCGCCTTCGCCATCCTCGCCGCCGTCAACCACCGCACCCTCCGCAACCTCACCCGCCGCGACATCTACTTCGGAGCTCTCGCCGGAATCTTCCTCGCCCTCGGCTATCAGTTCCAAACCTCCGGCCTCGCCTACACCACCCCCACCAAATCCGCCTTCATCACCGGCCTCATCGTCGTCATCGTCCCGCTCCTCAGCGCAATCCCCATCACCCGCCACCACACCGCCGCCAAACCCGGCCCTACCACCTACGCCGGAGCACTCCTCGCCTTCCTCGGCCTCATCTTCCTCACCACCCCACCTCACTCCGGCGCCGCACTCCTCTCCGGCCTTCACCTAGGCGAGTACCTAACCCTCGCCTGCGCCGTCGCCTTCGCCGCGCACCTCCTCACTCTCGGCCGAGCCGCCCCCTACGTCTCCGCCCGCCGCCTCGGCACCCTCCAAATCGGCTTCTGCACCCTGGTCCTCCTCATCACGCTACCCCTCGGCGGCCACCTCACGCTAATCCCCACCCCACGCCTCTTCCTCGCCCTGGCAATCACCGCCATCCTCGGCACCGCCGCCGCCTTCACCATCCAAAGCTGGGCCCAGCAACATATCCCCGCCTCCCACACCGCCCTCATCTTCACCCTCGAACCCGTCTTCGCCTGGCTCACCTCCCTGCTCTTCCTCCACGAGCACCTTGGCCCCCGCGCCCTATCCGGCGCCGCCCTCATCCTCGCCGGAATCCTCACCGCCGAATTCGCCCCAACCCTCCGCAAAAAACCCGAGTATCCTGAATTCAGCATCTGAACCACTACGGGAGGGGTCAGCCCGAGCCGCTCCACCAGATCGACAAAAAACACTCTCTTGCGACCTTTCCCCCCAAAACGCGTCTATCAAACGGCGACTAAAATGTTCAGCGCGGCACCACTCCGCTCTCAGCAACTAATAAACCCGACCAAACGAGGAACCTAGACTGATGGAATCACCAAAAAATACCGGCGCCGGCTTGCAAATTTTGATCGATAAGCTCCGCGGCAGCCGCCTCACCTCCACCTTCGCTCTGCTTGCCGTACTTACCCTCGGCATCCTCGCCGGCTCCGTCCTCACCTCCAACGTCAGCGCGAGCCAGTCCCAGAAGATCGACTCCAGCGACGCGCGTCCGCTCGCCATCCCGGACCCGGTCACCCTCTCCAACGGCTTCTCCTCCATCGTCAAAATGGACGGCCCCGCCGTAGTCAACATCAACACCGAGTCCCTCCCCAAGCAGCCCAAGCACAACCGTCCCCCCAACGGCCGCCGCAACGCCCCCCAGAATCCCAACGGCGATGACGACGACAACGGCGGCGACCAGGGCAACATGCAGGACTTCTTCAACCACTTCTTCGGTGGCGGCGGCGGGCAGGAGATGTCCCCTGAATCCGGCCCCCGCGAAGCCCTCGGCTCCGGCTTCATCGTCGATCCCCGCGGTTACATCCTCACCAACAACCACGTCGTCGATAAAGCCGACCACATCTGGGTCAAGCTCTCCAACGACCCCGACGGCGGCCCCGGCGACCACGGCCGTCCCGCCACCGTCATCGGCGTCGATCCCGATACCGACATCGCCGTCATCAAAATCGACACCAAAGAGCCCCTCCCCACCATCAAGCTCGGCAACTCCGATGGTGCACAGGTAGGCGATTGGGTTCTAGCCATCGGCAGCCCCTTCGGCCAGCGCAACACCGTCTCCGCCGGCATCGTCTCTGCCAAGGATCGCTCCATCGATGAGGCTCCCGGCCCCGGCGGCGTAGCCAGCAATCAGTTCCAGCGCTTCATTCAGACCGACGCCGCCATCAACCCCGGCAACTCCGGCGGTCCACTCGTCGATATGTCCGGCAAGGTCATCGGCATGAACACCGCCATCTACACCCAGTCCGCCGGGTCCGAAGGCATCGGCTTCGCCATGCCCTCCAACACCCTCATCAACGTCTACAACATGCTCATCAGCCCCGAGCACAAGGTCACCCGCGGCTCCATCGGCATCCAGTTCCAGGGTGCAGAGTCCTCCGCGGTCAGCCGCATGTACGGCTTCTCCGGCGGCGGCGTCCTCATCTCGGTCGTCACCCCCAACGGTCCCGCCGCCAAGGCTGGCCTGCAATCGGGCGACGTCATCGTCTCGGTTGACGGCGCTCCCGTAAAAGACGGCGATCAGCTCGTCGCCATCATCTCAGCCAAGCGTCCTGGTTCAACCGTCAAACTTGGTTACCGCCGTGGCAGCAAACTTGAAACTGCGGAAGTCGGCATCACCGATCGCGCCAAGCTCTTCGCCAATCTAGCCGGAACACCCGACGACTCGAACACACCCGAGGAGTCAGACGCCGGCGAAGGAATGCTCGGCATCAAGGTGCAGCCAACCAACCCCGCGGCGGCGAACAAGCTAGGCATCAAGGGTGGCGTTACGATCACTGACGTTCGTCCCGGCTCCTTTGCTGACGACATCCAGCTCGGCAAGGGCGCGGTCATCGTAGAGATCAACCGCCAGCCTGTCACCGATGAAGCATCCTATCGCTCCATCGTCTCCGCCCTCAAACCCGGCACCGATGTAGTCTTCGTCGTCCGCGACCCGCAACGGCCAGGCAACGGAAACACCTACCTGGGCGGGACCCTACCCTAACCAGCAACCCGCCACAACTCTGGGTGCCCTACCCTTTGCGCTCTTTGCAAAGGGTGGGGTATCGAGCAAAGCTCGACCGCTCTCCTCCACCCACCCCAATTTCCCACACCATTCCCACAGAAAAATCGTAAAATCCGCATCAGCCCAGACAACACCCCACCTTGATTCGCCTCGAGCAAATA
>Ga0302314_10018416_pt1 | contig 11653 bp, 14 predicted proteins | sample III_Palsa_N2_3_FD_200533 | JGI IMG/M metagenome (GOLD analysis project Ga0302314, IMG submission 200533) | Peat permafrost microbial communities from Stordalen Mire near Abisko, Sweden - III_Palsa_N2_3 | ecosystem: Environmental > Terrestrial > Soil > Palsa > Peat permafrost | place: Sweden... | reverse complement strand
TGACCTGACCAATCTGGAGACGCCGTCATGATCAAGCTGCGCCACCTGGCGGCGGCAAGCGCCGTCGCTCTCTCACTCGCGGTCGCCGTCTCGCCCGCCTCCGCGCAGTGGATCGTCTTCGATCCGACCAATTTCTCGCAAAACGTGCTCACCGCGGCCCGCGAGCTGCAGCAGATCAACAATCAGATCCAGAGCCTGACCAACCAGGCGACGATGCTGGTCAACCAGGCGCGGAACCTCGCCAACCTGCCGATGTCGACGCTGACCCAGCTTCAGTCGTCGATCGCGCAGACGCAGTCACTCCTCTCCCAGGCCCAGAACATCGCGTTCAACGTCCAACGGATAGAGACCGTCTATTCGGGCACCTACGGCGCGGCACCGACTTCGGCGTCGAATACGACGCTGGTCGCCGCGGCCCAGAGCCGCTGGCAGAATTCCGTCGGCGCCTTCGAAGATTCCCTGAAGGTGCAGGCCGGTGTCGTCGGTAACATCTCGACCAACTCGACCGCCATGTCGTCGCTGGTCTCCGCGAGCCAGAACTCGACGGGCGCCTTGCAGGCCGCCCAGGCCGGCAACCAGCTCCTGGCGCTGCAATCGCAACAGCTCTCCGATTTGGTGGCTGTGCTCGCCGCCAAAGGACGGGCGGACGCGCTGGAGCAGGCTCGTGAAGCCGCCACGGAATCGCAGGGCCAGCAGCAATACAAGATCTTCTCGACGCGCTCCGGCTACCAGCCGGGCAACGTCATCATGTTCAGCGGCAACTGAGGCGCGGGCCATGGGATGGTCGGACCTCTTCCGCGCGCTGGCGATTGTCGTGCTGATCGGCATCTTCATCGCGACGCTCGCGGCGATCAACAGGCGCCCCGCGACGCCGGCCGCGTCTGATGTCCTGTCCTCCCCCACACCTGACGATCTTTCGGCCGAGCTGCGCCGATGCAGCGCGCTTGGCCAACAGGATGCCGAAGATCCGCGCTGCCAGGCGGTCTGGGAGGAGAACCGCCGCCGCTTCTTCGGCAGGCCGGCGCGGCCGTTGCCGCCAGCGGCCGCGCCGGCCAACCCGATTTCGAGAGACGCGCGATGAATAATGTGGGCGTCATCGACACCTTTCTCAACACCTTCACGACCTACATCGATTCGGGTTTCGGCCTGATCAAGGGTGAGGTCGCCTATCTGTCGTCGACGTTGATCGTCATCGACATCACGCTCGCGGGCCTGTTCTGGGCCTGGGGCGCCGACGAGGACGTGCTGCAGCGCCTGGTGAAGAAGACCCTCTATATCGGCTTCTTCGCCTTCATCATCACCAACTTCAACAACCTCTCGGCCATCGTCTTCAACAGCTTCGCCGGCCTCGGCCTGAAGGCGGGCGGATCGTCGATCTCGACCGCCGCCTTCCTGCAACCCGGACACCTCGCCCAGGTCGGCCTCGACGCTGGTCAGCCGCTGCTCGACACGGCGAACCAGATGGTCGGGCCGGTCGCCATCTTCACCAACGCCATTCAGATCGCCGTGCTGATGGTGTCGTGGCTGCTGGTGCTGATCGCCTTCTTCATCCTGGCGGTCCAGCTCTTTGTCACGCTGATCGAATTCAAGCTGACGACGCTCGCCGGCTTCATCCTCATTCCTTTCGCGCTGTTCAACAAGACCGCCTTCCTCGCCGAGAAGGTGCTCGGCAACATTGTTGCCTCCGGCGTCAAGGTGATGGTGCTGGCCGTCATCGTCGGCATCGGCACCGGGCTCTTCGCTCAGTTCACCGCCACCTATGCCGGCGGCCAGCCGACGATCGAGCAGGCCCTGTCAGTCGTGCTCGCCGCACTCGCCCTGCTCGGCCTCGGCATCTTCGGCCCCGGCATCGCAACGGGTCTTGTTTCCGGCGCCCCCCAGCTCGGCGCGGGTGCGGCTGCCGGCACCGGACTTGCGGTCGCCGGCGTGGCCATGGCGGGCGCGGGTGGGATTGGCCTCGCCGCCCGAGGTGGCGTCGCCGCTCTCTCCGGCGGCGCGGCGGCCGCTCGCGGCGCGGCATTCAGTGCCGGGGCTGCATCCTCCGCCTACAGCCTCGGCGCCAGCGGACAATCTGGCGCGGCCGGCGTCGCCTCCGGCCTCGGTGGCGTCGGCCGTGCCGGTGGTAGCGCCGCTATCGCTCCGTTCAAACGCGCCACTTCCCGTGCGGCCAGCAGCCTGAAGGACAGCTATCAGTCCGGCGCGCAGGCGGTCAGCGGTTCGGCGGCTGGCCCATCTCCCGCGGGTGGCGGCGTGGCCCCTGGCGCCTCATCCCCGCCAGCCTGGGCGCAGCGCGTGAAGCGCGGCGCATCGACCGCCGCCGACGCCGTGAAGGCGGGCGACAGCCGTGGCGGCGGCCATTCCGTCGATCTGTCCGAAGGGGAATAGCCCATGTTCCGCCGATCCACGGTGCGCTACGGGCGCACACCCGAACCAGAGACCCCCTATCAGAAAGCCGCCCAGGCCTGGGACGAGCGTATCGGCTCCGCCCGTGTCCAGGCCAAGAACTGGCGGCTGATGGCCTTCGGTTCGCTGATCCTGTCCTGCGGGTTGGCTGGCGGCCTCGTCTGGCAGTCGACGCACGGCACCGTCGTTCCTTGGGTGGTGCAAGTCGACAAGCTGGGCCAGGCGCAGGCCGTTGCCCCCGCCACCGCCGACTATACGCCGGCCGATCCGCAGATCGCCTGGTATCTCGCCCAGTTCATTCAGGATGTCCGCGCCGTGCCCGCCGATCCGGTCGTGGTCCGGCAGAACTGGCTTCAGGCCTATGACTTCACCACTACGGCGGGCGCCACCGCGCTGAACGAGTATGCGCGTTCCGACGATCCTTTCGCCAAGCTCGGCAAGCAGCAAATCGCCGTTGACGTTTCCAGCGTCATCCGCGCGTCGCCTGACAGCTTCCGCGTCGCCTGGGTCGAGCGCCGCTACCAGGACGGCGCGCTCGCCGACACCACCCGCTGGACCGCCATTCTCACCATCGCGATCCAGTCGCCCTCCGATGCCGATCGCCTGCGGAAAAATCCGCTCGGCATCTACGTCAACGCCATCAACTGGTCAAAGGAGCTGGGACAATGACCCCGCCGTCTTTTCGTAAAGCCGGAAAGCCGGCTTCGCACATCGTCGTAAAACCGCAGACCCAGCAACCAGGGAATGCGCTTTTCCGTAAAGTCGGATTGGCGGCTTTGCTTCTATCCGCCACCGCGCTCGGTGGCTGCGCGTCGAAATTCGTTCCGCCGGACATCAATTATGACGAGGCAACGCCGGCGACGCTCACCGTCGATCCATCGCCGCCGGTGAAGATCGTCGAACTGCCGCAGCCCTTGCCGCTGCCCGGTCAGTTGAAGTCGCTGCCCGGCGGCAAGGCGCCGCCCGAGGTGGCCGATCCTACGGTGCGCGTCAATCAGGCCAACGCCGCGGCGCGCATCCAACCGGTACGGGCTGGCTTCATCAACGCCGTGCAGGTCTATCCCTTCTCCGGCGGCGCGCTTTATCAGGTCTATACCGCGCCGGGTGAAATCACCGACATCGCGCTGCAGGACGGCGAGCAGCTCGTCGGCTCCGGCCCGGTCGCCGCCGGCGACACGGTGCGCTGGATCATCGGCGACACCGAGAGTGGCGCCGGCACCACCAAGAAGATTCATATCCTAGTGAAGCCGACCCGGCCGGACCTGGTCACGAACTTGATCATCAACACCGACAAGCGGACCTATCTGCTGGAGCTGCGCTCGACCGAGAAGGCCTACATGGCCTCGGTCTCCTGGCAGTATCCGGGAGACCAGCTCATTGCGCTGCGTCAGCAGAACGCGACGGCCGAGGCCACGGCGCCGATCGCCGCCGGGGTCGATCTCGACTCCATCAATTTCCGCTATGCGATCCAGGGCGACAATCCGGCCTGGCGGCCGCTGCGCGCCTTCGACGATGGGCAGAAGGTCTATATCGAGTTCCCGACTGGCATCAGCCAGGGCGGGATGCCGCCGCTCTTCGTCATCGGGCCGGCTGGCGGCTCCGAACTGGTCAACTACCGCGTCAGCCGCAACTATTACATCGTCGACCGCTTGTTCGGCGCGGCCGAACTGCGGCTCGGCGACAAGGACAGCGAGCGCCGCGTCCGCATCGTCCGCACCGATGGAAGGCCGCGGTCATGACAGCCGGCGGCGAACAAGAGCAACAAAGCGCGCCTACGCCCGAAGTACCGCCAGACTTGCGGCTTCGGGGAGAGCGCCCACGCGTCACCCGCCTCTCACGCAAGGTGCTGATCAGCATGGCCTGCGTCTCGGCGCTGGTCGTCGCCGGCGCACTTGGCTACGCTCTTCAGATCCGCAACAAGGCGGGCGCCGGCCAGGAGCTTCTCAACACGCAGAACCGCCCTTCGGCCGAAGGCCTCGCGGGCCTGCCGAAGGACTATACTGGCCTGCCGCGCCAGGCGCCGCCGCTCGGACCGGCGCTGCCCGGCGATCTCGGCCGGCCGATCCTCAACGCTGGCACTGCATCGAACACCGTGGTTCCGGCAACGACTCCCGATCCAGAGGCGCAGCACCGTGCCCAGGAGATCGAGGCGGCGCGGGTCAGCCGCCTCTTCGCCCAGACTGACCAGCAGCCACAGAGTATCTCCCAGATCATCTCGAGCGCGCCGGCAGGGACGATGGCGACCCCCGCCACCACGCCTCCGGTCGATGCCGGCTCTGCCCAGAACATGCAGGATCGCAAAACCGCCTTTCTCACGGCCTCGACCGACAAACGCACGGTCAGCCCCGATCGGCTTGAAGCCAATGCTTCGCCCTATGTCGTGCAAGCCGGCACTGTCATTCCGGCCGCCCTCATCACCGGCATCCGATCGGATCTGCCCGGGCAGATCACCGCCCAGGTGACGGAGGCAGTCTACGACAGTCCGACCGGCAAATATCTTCTGATCCCACAGGGGGCGCGGCTGATCGGCCAGTACGACAGCTCCGTCGCCTTCGGGCAGAGCCGCATCCTGCTGGTGTGGACCCGCCTCATCATGCCGGACGGCACGTCGATTGTGCTGGAGCGCCAGCCCGGCGCCGACACCGAGGGTTATGCCGGGCTTGAGGACGAGGTCGACAACCATTGGGGCATGCTGTTCAAGGCCGCCGTCCTCTCGACTCTGCTCAGCGTCGGGGCCGAGGCGGGCACGAGCCAGGACGAGAACAACCTTGTCCAGGCGATCCGCAGTGGCGCCTCCAACAGCATCAGCCAGACCGGACAGCAGATCGTCCAGCGCCAGCTCAACATCCAGCCGACGCTCACGATCCGGCCCGGCTTCCCGGTCCGTGTGATCGTTACGCGCGACATGATATTGGCTCCCTACGGTCAAGGAGGTACGCCATGACGAAGCTCAAGCTTGGGCCGCTCGCCGACGACAAGCCGGTGAAAATCAGCGTCGAGTTGCCGGCGTCCGTCCATCATGATCTCGTGGCCTACGCCGAGGTGCTCGGCCGCACGAGCAAGCAACCGGCGGTCGACCCGGCCAAGCTGATTGTGCCGATGATCGAGCGATTCATGGCGACCGACCGCGCGTTCATGAAGGATCGACGTGGACGAGTCCCTCAAACCGCGCATGGGTCAACGGAAAGATCGGGGTAGCGCTCCCGAAGCATGGCCAAGAATGGACTAAGGGTCGGGTTCACGTTCGCCTCGCGCCAGTAAGCCATGAAGTTCAGCCGCGTCGGCCCTTCGCCATCCCAAACTTCGCGGTAGACGACACCGTCATAGCGCGCTCCGGTAGCGCCTTCGAGCATCAGCAACGCACCATAGTCCGCGCTCACCAAGCTCAACAACCTATCCAACTCTGAGTCCTGACGAAGGATGCGCGGCAGTCCGGCGCTGTGGAGCTTGGCCGCCAGCAGCCGTTCGAGTTCGGGGCCGGGGCCTTGCTGCGGCAACAATATTCGTTCATTCGCGAGTTCCGGCCAGCGGATCACGCCATTCTGGCCAAGGGGGTGATCCTCCGGCAAAGCGACGATCACCCGCTCGCTCCATAGCGGCAGCGCACGATCATTCCAGTTTGGCCGACATATCGTCATGATAGCCACATCGACGACGCCAGCCATAAGAGCGCATACTAGCCGATCGTGATTGCCGTCGACCGTGTGGATCTCCACCTGCGGAAGTCGGCGATGATGCTCGACCAGCGTCGCGTGCATGTTGCCGGTCGAGAGCGAGGCATAGATGCCAATTCTTAACTGTCCGATCTCACCGCTGCTTCTGGTTTTTAATCTCCGAAATGCGGTGTCGACGTCCTCAAGAATTCGGTGAGCGGTCTCAATAAACTCCAGACCGGCCGCGGTCGGACGGGTTCCGCCGTTCGTGCGCACGAATAAAGCGGCGCCGAGCCGATATTCGAGATCGCGCAAACGGCGGCTGAGAGTCGATTGGCGAATATTGACGGCTTCCGCCGCCTGTCTCAAGCTGCGGTGCTGCGAGGTAATAATCGCCAATCTAAAATCTCGAAGCTCGACTGACTCCACGTTAGTCACGCCCTAACCCTCGATGTCCGCGGGCGTGCAGAGCCGCTTGATCGGCTGCATCATATAGACTTGCGCCTTCTGTTCGTTGGGCATGCCGCTCGCGCGCACGGTGGCCCAGGCTCTATACGAGGAACCAGCCAGGGTAACCGGAGGGTGGCGAGGAACAGCAGCGCATGCAGGGCGCAGAGCAGACCGAACGCCGCGATGAAGGCGCCTGACCTCGTCGCGGTATCGGGCGTCGCCGACAGGCGCCATGCAAGGAAGGTCGCGCAGAGTGTCGTCAGCGTCGGGCCGCCCAGGCGCTGAACGATATTCATGGCGGTCGTCGCCATCGGCAGGTCCTGACGCGCCACCGACGCATAGCCCGAGGTGATCGACGGAATGCCGATGGCGCTGAGGCCCACGCCCCGAACGAACAGGCTCGCCGCCAGGACGGTGACGACGAGGCCGTGCTGGGCCAGGAAGATGAACGGCAGAGTCCCGGCCAGGGCCAGGAGCGCACCACAGGCTGCAAGCTTGCGGATGCCGAACCGCTTCGTGAGCCGGCCCATGAATGGATAGGTGCACATCATGCCAAGTCCCAGCGGCGCCAGCAGCCAGCCGGTTCGGCTTGGCGACAGGCCGCAGGCGCGGACCAGATAGATCGGAATCAGCATCTGGCCGGCGAAGGAGATGCCGTTGGCCATGAACATGGCAGTGATCGAAGCGGAGAACACCTTGCCCCGGAGCAGCCGAAGATCAATCAACGCGGCGTCACCCTTGGCCCGCGCGGTACGGTAGAACAGCGCGAACAGGATGATGGAGACGGCCAGGGCCGCGCCGCCGATTCGCTCGCCCAGATGGTCCGAACCGTAGAGGAACAGCACCAACCCCGGCGACAGCAGGGCCAGCCCGAGCAAATCGAGGCCGCGCGGCCGCGTCTCCTCCCGATCGTTGGGCAGGAATGCTGCCGCCAGCGCAAGCGCCAGGACGCCGACTGGCAGGTTGATGAGGAAAAGCCAGCGCCAGGACGCGAACTGGAGGATGGCGCCAGCGATGACTGGACCGAGGAGCGGCGCCAGCAGGACCGGCAGGGCGGCGACGCCGATCACCTGCGCCATCTGCTTGCCGGCAGCGCGGGCGATCATCATCTGCGCCATGGGTGCCAGCAGTCCGCCACTCATGCCCTGGAGTATACGGAAGGCAATCAGCGAATTCGCGGACCATGCCAGCCCACACAATGTCGAAGAGAGGGTAAAGGCAGCGAAGCACCAGAGATAAAGAGCCTTGGCGCCGATGCGATCGACGAGCCAGCCGTTCAGCGGGAGCATCAGCGCAAGCGCCAGCAGATATCCGCTCGTCACCCACTGGATCGCCGAAAGGCTGACATGCAGATCGGCGGCTAGGCTAGCGAGCGACACATTGACGACCGTGGCGTCGAGTTGCGCCATGAAGGAGCCAATGGCCGCGACACAGACCACTTTCCAAACGCCGGGAGCGAGCCGATCGGCTTGATCGACGCCAGCGGACAACGCCGAGCCACTGTCCTTTGGCGGCGAACTCATACGCGATCGAGGAGGTCGACGATCTCCTGGGCAGACCCGGTTTCGCCCAAGCGCGGAAATATCCGGGCGACGCTGTTATCGTGCGCCTCAAGGCTCAGATCGGTCATGGCGTCGAGTGCGAGGGTGACGTTGAACCCCAGTTCATAAGCGTGGCGGGCGGTCGACTCCACGCCGATGCTGGTGGCGATGCCGGCGAGCACCAATTGGGTAACGCCAAGCGCCTTTAGCCGCGCCTCAAGGTCGGTGTTGGTGAAGGCACCCCACGTCTTCTTGGTAATCAGCAGATCGTTGGGCTGCGCATCGAGTTCAGGCACGAGATCCGCCCAATCCGCCGGTAAGCCCTCGGTGCTGTGGCTGCGTTCGGTCCGGCCGGGCGCGCCGCCCGTTACGTTGACCAGCACCACCGGCAGGCCGCGACGCCGGAAGGCGGAGGCCAGAACCGTAGCGGCGGACAAGACGCCGCCGATGGGATGGATGGTGGGGTAGCCGACAAGACCCTTTTGCAGGTCGATGACGATGAGCGCGGTCTTTGGGTCAAGGGTTGTAAACGTCATGTGGGCGCCTTGCGGTTGTCAGGATTCAAGGAGGCGGCTGAGGAGTTCGATGGCGCTGGCGAGTTGCTCCTGTTCCTGCGCGGATAACTTTGTCTGCAAGGTGCGGAACAGCCAGTCCCGCCGTGCCGCCCGAGCCGCGCTCGCCGTCTGCCGAAAATGATCGGTGACCGAGACGATCGTCTGGCGCCCGTCCGAGGGATCGGGCTCGCCGGTGACATATCCGGCCGCCTCCAAGGTTGCGATGATCGCGCCCATCGACTGCGGCCGCATGGCCGCGGCCCGCGCCAGCACGCTCCCGGTCGTCGGCCCGTCGCGCTCCAGCCTAAGGAGCACCGACTTCTGGGCCGACGTCAGGTCGCTGACCTCGGCCTGCTCACGTAGCCGACGGATAAGCGTGCCGGCCATGATGTGGAGATCGCTGGCCAAGGCGAGGGTCCGAGCGCTTTCGGGATCGGCTGGTTCGTATTTCATCCGTTCAACATCTCACATATGAATGTAAACTACAAAGTTTTCATTCATATGTGAGATCGGCAGCCGGTGGAACGGCCTGGGCAAGTCAACGCCGCGGTTCGATGCCCGGGCATTCGGTCAGCCCTTCGGCGTTGCAGGTGCCCGGACTTTCATGTCGTTGTCGAAATAGATATAGACGTCGCGCCTTGCCCGCTTCGGCGCGTCGTGATCGATCACGCGCTGGGCATCTTCGGGCTGCGACCAGGCATCGACGCGCGGCCCGCTGGTGGCGGATGCCAGGGACCGTAGAAGGTGCGGTTGATATCGATCGAGTTGAAGCGAAGCGCAACTCATGGCGCTGGCGGTGTAGGCCGTGTGGATAGAGCACGCCGCGCCGGGGCGCATGGCGCCACCCCGAAATGCCGATCCTGATATCGCCCCGTGCCGCCGCCATCGCTGCCGCCGGGGGTTCCGCCCGGAGGAACAATGCGAGGGGGGTGGTTAGATCCGGCGGCCGCGGCCGGGCAGGGTCTTGGCGCCGGGGCCGATCAGGAACCACAGCACGAAACCTACGATCGGCAGCACCAGCACGATCAGGACCCAGATCAGCTTGGTGACGGGTTCGGCGCTGCTCTGCAGCGTGCCGACGATCGCCCAGATGACCAGCAGCAAGGTGATCAGGCCGATGAGGTCGTTACCGAAGGTGAACATGCCGGTCTCTTTCTGCCAAAGGTCTATGGCTGGAGAACGGCGGTTCGGCGATTTGGTTGCGGTAGCGGGAGCAGCGGCGACGCCGCTCCCGTCCGATCGCTAGACGGCCTGCTCCATCTTGGAATTGGCCTTGGTATCCGGGATGAAGATGTAGAACAGCAGCGAGATGAAGATGCAGCCGGTCGCGTACCAGTAGAAGCCGGCTTCATAGCCCGAATCCTTGAACTGGAGCGCGACCGCATCGACCGAACCGCCGAAGATGGCGGCGGTCAGCGCATAGGGAATGCCGACGCCCATGGCGCGCACCGCGGTCGGGAACATCTCGGCCTTCACAGTCGCGGTCAGCGCGGTATAGCCGCTGACGATCATCCAGGCGATGCAGATCAGCAGGAAAGCGATGAGCGGGCTCTTCGTCGTCTGCAGCGTGGTCAGCAGCGGATATGTGCCGAGCGTGCCCGCGATGCCGAACGCGATCAGCATCGGCTTGCGGCCGATCTTGTCCGACAGCGCGCCGTAGAGCGGCTGCAGGATGATCGCGAACAGCAGCGATCCCGCCGTCACGCTCGTGGTCTGATCGTCGGTCAGGCCCACCGACAGTTTCAGGAATTTCTGCATGTAGGTCGTGTAGGTATAGAAGGCCGAGGTGCCGCCGACCGTGATGCCGACGACCAGCACCATGGTCTTCCAGTTCTGGCCGAGCATTACCCACAGGCTGTCCTTCTTGACGATCTTGTCGGCCTGCTTGAACAACTCGGTCTCATGCATGTCGCGGCGCATGTAATACGCATAGATCGAGATCGCGGCGCCGATGGCGAAGGGAATGCGCCAGCCCCAATCCTTCAGCTGTTCCGGCGTCAGGAAAATCTTCTGCAGCGCCAGCAGCACCACGAGGGCGGCAAGCTGGCCGCCGATCAGCGTCATGTACCAGACGCCGGAATAGAAGCCGCGCCGGTTGGGGTGGGAGACCTCGCTCAGATATGTCGCGCTGGTGCCGTATTCGCCGCCCTGGCTCAGGCCCTGCAGGATACGCGCGATCGCCAGGATGACCGGCGCGCCGACGCCGATGGTCGCATAGGTCGGCGTCACCGCGATCAAAAGCGAGCCGAAGCACATCAGCAGGACCGACAGGGTGAGCGACGTGCGGCGGCCGTATCTGTCGGCGAAATAGCCGAAGATCACGCTGCCGATCGGGCGGACCAGGAATGCCACGGCGAACAGCGAGGCCGCGGCCAGCTGCTGGGCCGCCGGATCGCTTTTCGGAAAGAAAGACCCGGCGAAATACAGCGCGAAAGCCGAATAGGCATAGACGTCGTACCACTCGATCAGATTGCCGATCGAGCCGACCAGGATCGCCTTGACGCGTTTGCGTGTATCCGCCGCGTCGTAACCGTCCGTCGTGACGGCAAAGTTCTCTTTGACGCTCATGTCGTCTCCCGTCTCTTCCCAGGTTTTCTTTTATTCGCCGGCGGGAGTTTTTCAGTCCCCGCGCGTTGTGCCAAGCGGAAATGTCCAAAGTTTCAGCAATGGGCGCGACATCCCGACCCAATCGCCGCGATTGCAATAAAATCCCGTGACAAGCCGGCGGCGCCTATCGTTATAGTCGGCAAAAGCCTTGGGCTAAAAAAGAACAAACCAAACTGGTTACAGGGGGGAAGCAATGCAAAAATTTCGGCCGGACTCCAAACGCCTCGCTCTATCGCTTCTTGCCGCCGGCACCGTGCTGGCGCTGCCCCTGGCCGCTCAGGCCGCGGACCCGATCAAGATCGGTGTGATCGCCGAGGCCGCCTCGATCGCCGGCGCCGCCATTCCGAACGCGGCCCAGATGGCGGCCGATGAAATCAATGCGAAAGGGGGCATCGACGGTCGCAAGATCGAGATCGTCACTTACGACGACCATAGTTCCTCGACC
>Ga0302314_10018414_pt1 | contig 11653 bp, 11 predicted proteins | sample III_Palsa_N2_3_FD_200533 | JGI IMG/M metagenome (GOLD analysis project Ga0302314, IMG submission 200533) | Peat permafrost microbial communities from Stordalen Mire near Abisko, Sweden - III_Palsa_N2_3 | ecosystem: Environmental > Terrestrial > Soil > Palsa > Peat permafrost | place: Sweden... | reverse complement strand
AATCACAGACGATTCAATGACTTCAAGCCAAAATCCAACCACCGCCGCGCTGCCATGACGTCAGCGCCACGGCAACAAAAAGATGTGTGCGGACGCTAGCCCTTGGGGGAGAAGGTGGCAGGCGAAGCCTGACGGATGAGGGGTAGCGCAGGCCTTTCCGATAGCCTGTTTGCAGGAAACACGAGAGGCCGGCGCGACCCCTCATCCGCCCCTTCGGGCCACCTTCTCCCGCAAGGGGAGAAGGATTCACCCGCCCTTCCGCACCTGATCCAGGGTCGTGCACCCCGTCAGCATCATCGCGGTGCGCATCTCGGCTTTCATTCTCGCCAGGGTCTGCGCCACCATCGGCTCGCCGCCGGCGCCGAGCGCGAACGCCCAGGCGCGGCCGATCAGGCAGGCTTTCGCGCCCAGGCTGAGCGCCTTGACCACGTCCAGGCCCGAATGGACGCCGCCGTCCATCAGCACCTCGGTCTTGCGGCCCACGGCGTCGACGATGCGCGGCAGGGCGGCGATCGACGACAGCGCACCGTCGAGCTGACGGCCGCCGTGGTTGGAGACGACGATCCCGTCGGCGCCGCATTTCACCGCCTCGCGGGCGTCGTCCACGTGCAGCACGCCCTTAATGACGATCGGGCCGGTCCAGATCTCCCGGATCGCCGCCACATCCTTCCAGTTCATGGTGGCGTCGAAGTTGGCGCCGATCCATTGCCAGAAGTCGGTCAGGCTGCGGGCGGTGGGGATGGCCGAGGTGAGGTTGCCGAAGGCATGCGGGCGACCGTTGATAAAGACATCCCATAGCCAGCCCGGGTGGGTGATCCCGTCGATGGCCTGGGCGATCTGGGCGCCCAGGCCCCCGCGCCCGGTCATGCCGGAGCGAACGTCGCGATAGCGCGTGCCGGGCGTCTGCAGGTCGACGGTCAGCACCAGCACCTGGCAGCCAGCGTCCTTGGCGCGGTGCAGCAGCTCGCGCATATGGCCGCGGTCCTTCATCACATAGAGCTGGAACCAGGGCGGAGCGGCGTCCCGCGCCACTTCCTCGATCGAGCACAGGCCGACGGTGGAGAGGCAGAACGGCAGGCCGGCCGCCTTGGCCGCGCGCGCGGCCTGGGTCTCGCCGCGCCGGGCGTACATGCCGGTCAGGCCCACCGGCGCGAGAATCAGCGGGGCGGCGAGTTGCTGGCCGAACAGGGTGAGCTTCATGTCGACCTTGGACACGTCGCGCATCACGCGTTGATTGAGCGTGATCGCCTTCAGATCGGCCACGTTGCGCTCAAGCGTATGCTCGTCATAGGCGCCGCCGTCGATGTAGTCGAACAGCACGCGCGGCAGTCGGCGGCGGGCGGCGTCGCGATAGTCGGAGTATGAGGCCAGCATCATGGGTGAGAGTTTGGCGCGATCCGTATGGCGACGCTAGGGGCGTAGTCTTCGAAGGATTTCACCACGAAGCACATGAAGGGCACGAAGGGGCCGGTGTTTTCGTAGATTCAACGCCAAGGCGCGAAGGGCGCTAAGGCGGGCGTACGCCCGCGTTAAACCGGTCGAGAGTCGCGCTGCCTGACTGCGCTTCGCGCCCCCTTTTGCGTCTTAGAGCACGTTGGGATTTGGCTGACCCAATTCTGCGCTCATCCCCGCGAAGGCGGGGACCCAGGGGCGCCAGACTCGATCGTGCCGCCGCACTCTTGGGGGCCCCAGCTTAGCGATTAGCGCCCAGTCTCCTGGATCCCCGCCTTCGCGGGGATGAGCGGATTTTGGGATGGCGTGGATTAATCCCAACGCGCTCTAGCGCCTTAACGTCGAATCCTTCTTCGCGCCCTTCGTGTGCTTCGTGGTTCAAACTGACTTGAGCCCAAGGCCCATCGAGGGCGTGATGTGGGCGCCAAACAAGGGATTGCTTTACCGACACGGCGGCTGGCAAATTGGGGCCATAAACTCGCGCTTCGTCGCACCCCTTTTCGAACCTTTGTTTTCAATCCCGCCGCCAGAAAGTTTGAGCCGTTGACGATTTCACCCCTGGCCGGCTCCGCCGCCGCCCCCAGTTTCGCGTCGGGGCCCATGGCGTCGGTGGAGGGCATTATCGAGGGCCTGGCCAGCGTCGGCTATATCGCCTCGCGCCGGATCGCCACCTCGCTCTACATGGCCAACCATCTGCAAAAGCCGATCCTGGTGGAGGGCTCCGCGGGGGTGGGCAAGACCGAGCTGGCGCTGTCGACGGCGGCCCTGCTCGGCCTGCCGCTGATCCGCATGCAGTGCTACGAGGGCCTGGATGAGTCCAAAGCGCTGTACGAATGGAAGTACGGCAAGCAGCTGCTCTACACCCAGATCCTGAAGGATCGGATGGGCGAGACCCTGGGCGAGGCCAAGACCATGGCTGCGGCCATGGCCAAGCTGCACGGCATGGGCGACCTGTTCTTCTCCGAGCCGTTCCTGGAGCCGCGGCCCCTGCTGCAGGCGCTGCAGCAGCCCGACGGCGCGGTGCTGCTGATCGACGAGATCGACAAATCCGACGAGGCGTTCGAGGCCTTCCTGCTGGAGATATTATCGGCGTTCCAGGTCTCGGTGCCGGAGTTGGGGGTGATCAAGGCGGTCGTGCCGCCGATCGTGTTCCTGACCTCCAACAATGTCCGCGACCTGGGCGATGCGCTGAAGCGGCGCTGCCTGCACCTGCATATTCCCCTCCCCGACGCCGCGCTGGAGACCCGCATCGTCGCCAGTCGCGTGCCGGGGATCGAGGCGACCCTGACCCAGGAGCTGGTGTCCTTTGTCCAGTCCCTCCGCCACATGGACCTGCGCAAGTCACCGTCGATCTCCGAGACCGTGGACTGGGCCCGGGTGCTGATCCTGCTGCACGCCCATGCGCTGGATGCGGAGATGGTGCGGGAGACACTGAACGTGCTGTTGAAGTTCGAGCAGGACATCGTCGCCGTCGAGCCGAAGATCGTCGAACTCATGCGCGAAGGCGCGAAGGCCGCGCCGGCGGCCTGATGCCGCTTAGTGCGGGTGAAAGCTGAGGGTGAAGGCGACCATGTTGTCGCTGAGCTTTTCCATGCCGACGTTGCCGAAGCCGGTGTCGTTGCTGTTCACATCGCGGTGGACATAGCCGACCGAGGCCTGCAGCGCGCCTTTGCGCCAGCCGAACCCGGCCTGGGCGTCGCTGACCAGGCTGCTGGCGCCCTCCGCCGACCAGCCCAGCCGCTGGACGCCGCCTTGTGCGCCGCGGCCAATGTTGAAGCCGACCTCGCGGCCGCTGTAGGCGGCGAACAGGTAAAGCCGGCTTCGATTCTCGATCGAGGTGCTGGAGACGGTGTGCATGCCGAGCTTGTTCAGACCGGTCATGACCTTGTCCTGCACGTCGGCGCCCACCTGCACCATGGCGCCGGCCTGGGCGGACGAGACCTCGCCTGGGGGGTTAAATGTGGCCTGGGGCGATACGATCAGGTCGTAGCCGCCCCTGGACAGGCTGAACATGGGTCGGGCCGCGGAGGCGCCAAAATCCACTGCGCCTTCGTCCGCCGCGCTCAGTCCCGGCGTTGAGACGAAGGCGACGGCGCCGGGGCGCGATGGAGATACTGGCCCTGGGACGCCGCTGGTCTGGCCGCGTGGCGTGACGAGCGCCGAGGGTTGGCTCAAGGCTGGAGTTCCGCCGACCGTAGGCCGCGGCGAACCCTGGGCGAAGGCGGCGTTGAACAGCGCGGTGCGGCTGTCGAGCGCCTGCGAATGCGCCGACGCCACGACCCCCACGGCCGTCGCCAACCCTAGCAGAGCCGCCTTGGCCCGCATCGCTTCCCCAGCTCCCGTTCCAGTCCAGGTGAGCGCCGCGGCCACAAAATGGCCTAGAAGCGTCACCGCCACTGAAACAAACCGCCGCGGGGAGCTAGAGTTCCGTCGGAGACTTCGGCGCGCGAATATATCGCCGCTGTCCCGGGGCTATACCGGAGACCAGTGTGAGGTTAATGGGCCGCCCTCTCCTTCGACAAGCTCAGGGTGGGCGACTCAAGCCTAAGTAGAAATCCTCATGCCGAGACTGTCGAAGCATAGAGGAGCTTTGGGCCCGCGTGCGGCCTGCAACGCGTTCCCTATTGGCAGGCGAGGCATTCCTCGTAGTCGGTGCGCGCGCCTTCCATCATCGACTCGATCTCGGCCACGTCCGCGCCGCCGGCGAAGGCGGCTCGCTGCACCGACTTGGAGCGCAGATAGTAGAGCGACTTCACCCCCCGCTCCCACGCCGCATAGTGCAGCATATGCAGGTCCCACTTATCGACGTCGCCGGGCAGGAAGATGTTCACCGACTGCGACTGGCAGATCTCCGGCGTGCGGTCGGCGGCCAGTTCGATCACCCAGCGCTGGTCCAGTTCGAAGGCGGTCTTGTAGACATCCTTCTCGTCCTGGGTCAGTTCATCCAGATGCTGAACCGATCCTTCATGTTCGAGGATTGAATGCCAGGTCGCGTCGGTATTTAGACCTTTTTCCTCGAGCAGTCTCTCAAGGTAGATGTTCTTCACCGCGAACGACCCCGACAGGGTCTTGTGGGTGTAGATGTTGGCCGGGATCGGCTCGATGCCGGCCGACGTGCCGCCGCAGATGATCGAGATCGAGGCCGTGGGCGCGATGGCCAGCTTGTGGCTGAACCGCTCCATGACGCCCCGATCGGCGGCGTCGGGGCAGGCGCCGCGCTCTTCCGCCAGCTTGCGCGAGGCCTTGTCGGCCTCCCGGCGCAGATGCTTGAACAGGCGCATGTTCCACGACTTGGCCAGGGCGCTCTCGAACGGCACGTTCTGGGCCTGCAGCAGGGTGTGGAAGCCCATCAGGCCCAGGCCCACCGACCGCTCGCGCAGGGCGGCGTAGCGGGCCGGCTCCATCGCCGGCGGGGCGCGATCGATGAAGTCCTGCAGCACATTGTCCAAAAACCGCAGCACGTCCTCGACGAAGGTCGGATGATCGCGCCATTCCAGGAACATCTCGGCGTTCACCGACGAGAGGCAGCAGACGGCGGTACGGTCCACGCCCAGGTGGTCGGGGCCAGTGTGCAGCAGGATTTCCGAGCACAGGTTCGACTGGCGAACCTTCAGGCCCAGCTCGCGCTGGTGTTGCGGCATCAGCCGGTTGGCGGTGTCGGCGAAGATCAGATAGGGCTCGCCGGTCTGCAGGCGCACGTCCAGGATCTTCTGCCACAGGGCGCGGGCGTCGATCAGCTTGACGATTTCCTGCGTCTTCGGGCTGCGCAGGCCGAAGGGCACCCCGTCGCGGACCGCTTCCATGAATTCGTCGGTGACCGACAGGCCGTGGTGCAGGTTCAGCGACTTGCGATTGAAGTCGCCGGAGGGTTTGCGGATTTCGAGGAACTCCTCAATCTCCGGATGGTGGATGTCGACATAGACCGCGGCCGAGCCCCGGCGCAGCGAGCCCTGGCTGATGGCCAGGGTCAGCGAATCCATCACCCGGATGAAGGGGATGATGCCGCTGGTCTGGCCCTGGCCCTTGACCTTCTCGCCGATGGAGCGGACGCCGCCCCAGTAGGTGCCGATTCCGCCGCCGTTGGCCGCCAGCCACACATTCTCGTTCCAGGTGCCGACGATGCCTTCCAGGCTGTCGGAGACCGAATTGAGGAAGCAGGAGATCGGCAGGCCCCGATCCGCGCCGCCGTTAGACAGCACGGGCGTGGACGGCATGAACCAGAGCTTTGAAATGTAGTCGTAGATGCGCTGGGCGTGCTCGGCGTCGTCGGCGAAGGCGGTGGCGACCCGGGCGAACATGTCCTGATAGGACTCGCCGGGGAGCAGATAGCGGTCTTCCAGGGTGGTCTTGCCGAACGCGGTCAGGAGTTCGTCGCGCGAGCGATCGACCTCGACTTTCCGCACCAGCTGCAGTTGCGGTCGCTCGCCCGGCCTGGTGGCCGCGAACTTCACGTCACCCCGGAGATTGGGAACCTTTTTTACCGCTTCGCTGCGCATCATGACCTTACACACCCACCCTGGCCCATTGGCACAATTGCTTCGCCGTCAATCAACATGTTGTGGGCGAAGCACCCCACGACCCGTAGATATGGGGACATAGGGTTGACAGACCGTCAACGGGGCGAGCGCGTCTCGGCGAGATTTTTCCGTTAACAACTCATTAAAATGGCCCTTGGCAGGCTTCGCCGCAAGGCCGCCGGAGGCCCGCGCCGGGGCGAAACGAGCGCGGCGAAACCGTTGGCTGAAAACAAGAATGTGACGATCGGACGACAGTTGCGAGGACGGTCGGGCGGGCTCAGATCACAGGTTCGGGAGACCCAAAAATAGTTTCGCGTCAGCTCGTCGCAGGGGGCGGGCGATGAAGAATTCTGGCGACCCGAATCCGGACCTCGCGGTCGCCAAAATTAGCGGGAGAGGACTGGCCGGGTGCGTGGCTCGAGACGCGCGAAGACGCGCTCCTCACCAGGACGAAGAGGGATGGGCTCCACAAAACCCAGTCACGGTGAGAAGCGGCCCGCTTGGGATTCGTCTCGAACCACGCACAAGCCGCCGCACCGCCTTTTCGACGGTATGGGGACTCAAGCCGACGACCCATCCGGCCGTTGGGGCGAGAGTCGCCGATTCGGCTTGGCGCGTTCTCAGGCCGCCGCGAGGGCGACCGTGAACTCCGCTTCGGTCTTGCCGCGAATCTCGTCGAGACTGACGCCCGGCGCAAGGGCAGTGAGCACAACGCCGCCGCCCTTGCGGTCGATTTCGAACACACCGAGGTCGGTGATCACCAAATCTACCACGCCGGCGCCAGTCAGCGGCAGGGTGCAGCGCTTCAGGAGCTTGGGCGCGCCGGTCTTCTCGCTGTGCTCCATAACCACCACCACCCGCTTGACGCCGGCGACCAGGTCCATGGCCCCGCCCATGCCCTTGACCATCTTGCCGGGCACCATCCAGTTGGCGAGATCGCCGTTCTCGGCCACCTGCATGGCGCCGAGGATGGACAGGTCGATGTGGCCGCCGCGGATCATCGCGAACGAGTCGGCGGAGGAGAAGAAGCTCGACTGCGGCAGCTCGGTGATGGTCTGCTTGCCGGCGTTGATCAGGTCGGCGTCGGCCTCGTCGGGATAGGGAAACGGGCCCATGCCCAGCATGCCGTTCTCGCTCTGCAGCGTCACATGCATGCCGGCGGGGATGTAGTTGGCGACCAGGGTCGGGATGCCAATGCCGAGGTTGACGTAGAAGCCGTCCTTCAGCTCCTGGGCCGCGCGGGCGGCCATGTCGTTGCGGGTCCAGGCCATGGCTAAACCTCCGCACCGGCCGCCGCGGCTTCGCGCGGGCGGGTGGTGAGTTGTTCGATGCGTTTCTCGTAGACCGCGCCTTTGATGATGCGATCCACGTAGATGCCGGGGGTGTGGATGTCGTTGGCGTCGAGATCACCGATCTCCACCAGTTCCTCGACCTCGACCACGCAGGCCTTGCCGGCGGTGGCCATCATCGGATTGAAGTTCCGCGCGGTCATCCGGTAGATCAGGTTGCCTTCGGCGTCGCCCTTCCAGGCCTTGACGATGGAGAGGTCCGCGGTCAGGCCGCGCTCCATCACATAGAGTTCGCCGTCGAACTCGCGCACCTCCTTGCCCTCGGCCACCAGGGTGCCGACGCCGGTCTTGGTGAAGAAGGCCGGGATGCCGGCGCCGCCGGCGCGGATGCGCTCGGCCAGGGTGCCCTGGGGGTTGAACTCCAGCTCCAGGGCGCCGGACAGATAGAGCTCGGCGAACAACTTGTTCTCGCCCACGTAGGACGAGATCATCTTTTTGATCTGGCCATTGCCCAGCAGCACGCCGAGACCGAAGCCGTCCACGCCGCAATTGTTGGAGATCACGGTCAGGTCCTTCACGCCCGCGTCGCGGATGGCGGCGATCAGGTTTTCGGGGATGCCGCACAGGCCGAACCCGCCGGCCATAATGGTCATGCCGTCGAACAGCAGCCCTTCCAGCGCTTCGGCGGCGGCCGCGCGCACTTTACCAGCCATGGCGGGCTCCTGATGGTGAGGCAGCTTACCTCTGGGCCTCCCTCTCGCGCACTAGGGGAGCGGGTTCAACCAAAATTGCTGCAGCGCGAAAGAAATTCGCCGGGTCGGCAAACCCCATCCCTTCTCCCCTTGCGGGAGAAGGTGGCCCGAAGGGCCGGATGAGGGGTCGCGCCGGCCTCTCGGGCTTCCTGCAAACAGGCTATCGGAAAGGCCCGCGAGACCCCTCATCCGTCTCGCTTCGCGAGCCATCTTCTCCCGCAAGAGGGAGAAGGAAAACTAACGCGACGCCGGCCGGCTAGTGTACGCCGCCGCGGAGGCCCTCCAGCTCTTCCTTGAGCTTCAGTTTTCGTCGCTTGAGTTCACGCAATCGCAGTTCGTCCGATGCCGGACGACTGGCTTCATCCTGAATGGCGCGTTCGAGATTTTCATGCCTGGAGCCGAGTTCGCGGATACGGGCTTCGATCGCCATGGGTTGCGCCTCCTTGTTGTTGGCGATTGAAGTAGACACCCGCGAGCGCACGACGTCAGATCACAATCCAGTGCGAACTAGCGTTAACAAAAGGCGCCAACATCACGGGCGTATGCGGACGATTCCGCACGGAGAATGAGCTTGGGCGAAGGCGGCGCGAACAGATTGATTGTCGGGGTTTCGGGAGCGTCTGGAGCCGCCTACGGCCTGCGGGTGCTGGACGCCTGCGCTGAGTTGGGCGTGGAAAGCCATCTGGTCGCGTCCAAGTCCGCCGTCCAGACCCTGGCCCAGGAGACCGGCCTTTCGATCGCCGACCTGAACGCCAAGGCCGCGGTCGTGCATCGCCAAGCCGACATAGGCGCCTCCATCGCCTCGGGCTCGTTCCCGACCCTGGGCATGATCGTCGCGCCCTGTTCGGTGCGGACCATGTCGGAGATCGCCACCGGGGTGACCTCGACGCTGCTGACCCGCGCCGCGGACGTGACCCTGAAGGAGCGCAGACCGCTGGTGCTGATGGTGCGAGAGACGCCGTTCCACCTGGGGCACCTGCGCACCATGGTGCGACTGGCCGAGATGGGCGCGATCATCGCGCCGCCGCTGCCGGCCTTCTACGCCAAGCCGCAATCCATCGCCGAGCTGGTGGACCAGTCGGTGGGCCGCGCGCTGGACCTGTTCGGCCTGTCCTGGTCGCCGGTAAAGCGGTGGGGCGAGGATATGGGTCCCGTCGCCGGTGAAGGGGCGTGAAGCTCTGGGATTTCGCGGTCGCCATCCATGGCGAGCCGGGGGTCGATGCCGGGCTGATCGACCTGCAGGACAATCACGGCCAGTGCGTCTCCTATCTGCTGTGGGCGGTGTGGGCGGTCCGGCGTGGGCGGCGCGTCGGCGAGGCGGAGCTGATCCTGGCGGTGCGCCTGGCGCGGGACTGGGAGGCCGAGGTCGGTGGGCCTTTGCGGGCCGTGCGGCGGACCTTGAAACGCCCCTGGCCGCCGATGGCGGACACCAGGCGCGAGGCGCTTCGAACCAAGGTCAAGGCGAGCGAGCTGTCGGCTGAGCGGACGTTGCTGGAGGCGCTGGAAGCGCTGACGCCCAGGCAGGGTCGTGGGGACGGCGCCGACGTCGCCGAGCGGCTTTACGCGGCCATGGCGGCCTGGTCCTCGCCCGCGCCGGTCGCCGCGCTGGCGACCCTGCTGCCGATTTTCGAGCGCTTCGCGATTTGATAGACTACACGGTCTAGAGTCAGTCGCTCGAGGCGCGAAAAGCCAGTCCATGTCCGACCAGCCCGACGCCGCCAATGACGATGCGATCCAGATGCGCCTGGCCGAGCTGCGCCAGAAGCACAAGGACCTCGACGATTCCATCCACGCCCTGCAGGTCGCCGGCCCCGTGCCCGACCAGCTACAGATCGCCCGCCTGAAGCGTCAGAAGCTGGCGCTACGGGACGAGATCGTCGCCCTGGAGGATCGGCTGACGCCGGATATTATCGCCTGAGTGGAAAGGGGGCGATGATAGGCCCATCAATTCGCAGAAATGGTATCCCGTAGAAATTGGGTCAAACGGCCCTGCTCATTCCGACCGAGCCAGCGGCCAAATCGAACAAGAGCAAACCCAGCCGCCCCCATGCCCGACGGTACAATTATGAAAATCCAGCTCCCTGGCCTTGCGTCGCCACGCACGTACGCCAACCCGACAGCGATCATTGCCGCGCCGCCGATTAGCGCAAGACCACCAAACCAAATTCCGAGGAACACTCTGACGAACAGGCTCATTCCGAACCGTACAGCCACTCGGCTTCCGGCGCCGCTAGGGTAAAATCGGGCAAATACAAATGTGCGAAATGAGTTGCCGTAGAAAATTCTCCAGTAGCCCCAAAAGCGGTTCCCCCAGACACTGCCCAGGACCGGCTTTGACCCGAACAGCTTCCACTCTGGGTCCGCCGCCGCGCGCAGGAGCTTGATGCACTCGCTCGGAGTATATGGCGAAGACAGCTCAAGCATGAGGCCAGAAGAGCACGGCTTAGGTCGGCCTTCCACCCCTGGCGGAAGTTCCGCAGGTCGCTTAGCTGCGACCTATTTCGCCCGCTTCCGCGCGTACATCGCCCCATCCGCGTCGGCCAGGATTTGTTCCGCGCTCGCGCCGGGCTCGATCTGTCGGACTCCGAAGCTAATCTTCAAGGGCGCGAGCCATTCGCCGCACTGGATCGGCTCGGCCTCCACCGCAGCTGCCAAAGCCTCGGCCTTGGCAAGGGCGGCGCTGAGGTCGGCCTGGACCAGGATCACGCCGAATTCGTCGCCGCCGATCCGGCCGATCACATCGGACTCGCGCACATGCGCCGACAGCCGATCCGCCACGGCCTTGAGCGCGATATCGCCGGCGGCGTGGCCGAGGCGGTCGTTGACCGATTTGAAGCCGTCCAGGTCGAAATAGATCAGGCTGGCCGGGCCACCGTAGCGCTGGGAGAAGGTGAGCACCCGGTGCAATTCGCGCAGGAAGGCTCGCCGGTTCAGCAGCGGCGTCAGGGAGTCCTGATCGGCCAGATCCTCGGCCTCGTTCAGCCGGGCCTTCAGGCGGCCAACCTCGACCCGCAGCTCCTCGATCTCGCTGAGCAGGGTCGAGAGCGCCGTCTGCACCGGCGGCGTCAGGTCGGTTTCGTCAAGCCCCAGGAAGGCCGCGCCGTCGGGCTGGCGCGCGCCTGTGGCGCCCTGGGCGGACGCGGCCTGCTGCAGCGCGGCGCGGCGGCGCACACCGTACAACGGGTCGGTCTGGGCGCCGGACACCTTCATCGCCTATGCGCTCCTCCAGCGCCGATCCAAGCTGAGCCGAGATTCGCACGCTGTCTTCATGAATCCTAACGCGATCAGTTGCGGGTGCAAGGCTGGGCCCTATACTGCGGCGCTTTCCGCGAGTTGAGGAGAGCGGTCATGAGCGCCGAGCGAGCGCCCGTTGCGATCATCATGGGCAGCCGCTCGGACTGGCCGACCATGAAGAAGGCCGCCGACGTCCTGGACGAGCTGGGCGTGGCCTATGAGGCCAAGGTGGTCTCCGCCCATCGCACCCCCGACCGCATGTACGCCTTCGCCAAGTCCGCCAAGGATAACGGTGTGAAGGTGATCATCGCCGGCGCCGGCGGCGCCGCGCATCTGCCGGGCATGACCGCTTCGATGACCAACCTGCCGGTGCTGGGGGTGCCGATCGAGTCGCGGGCGCTGAAGGGGC
>Ga0302314_10018412_pt1 | contig 11654 bp, 9 predicted proteins | sample III_Palsa_N2_3_FD_200533 | JGI IMG/M metagenome (GOLD analysis project Ga0302314, IMG submission 200533) | Peat permafrost microbial communities from Stordalen Mire near Abisko, Sweden - III_Palsa_N2_3 | ecosystem: Environmental > Terrestrial > Soil > Palsa > Peat permafrost | place: Sweden... | reverse complement strand
CCGAGGGCTTCGGGCCGATAGCTGAAGGACATGTAGGCGATCTGCTTGTGCCGGCCTTCGACCAGGGTGATCTGGTCCTGATCGCGGCCCGCGCACCTCATGGAGAGCGCGGTGTCCTGGTCGTGTGTGCTCAGTCCGAAGGCTGTGTAGAAGTCGACGGCCTCGGACAGCGAGGGAACCGTCATACCGAATCCAAGCAATCCCGTGACACTCATCGGGTTGCTCCTTCCGTCTTGCTGTGTGGACCCGCCAGCCGCTCGAGTAGCGGGGCGGGCATCTCCTCGGGGTTTTCGACGGGGACCGGCGGCTGGGCCAGCGGCCCCGGCACAAGCGCCGGGGACGCCCAGACCGCGGTCGGCAGGGTGGGGGCGTCCGGAAGCCGGTCCCAGAAATACTTGTCCGGCGCCCGCTCATCCATCTCCGAGTAGTAATACTCGGCGAAGGAGCCCGCCGGGTCCCGCAGGTACCAGAAGTAGTTGGCGCTCGCGGCGTGGCGGCCCAGGCCCCAGGCATGACGATACGGATGTTTCTCGATCATCTGGGAGCCACCGTAGCCGACCTCGTCGACCGACCCGACCTTCCACGCCGTGTGATGCAGCAGCGTGAACGGCGAGGGCCGCAGGACGATGTTGTGGTGGTCGGTCTCGAACCGCATGAACGGTCCACCGTTGACGTAATCGGACAGGCGCATGCCCAGCCCGTCGAGGAAGAAGACCTTCCCCGCCTCCACGTCCGTGCAGCCGACCACGATGTGACCGAGCCGCAGCGGGCGCACCCGGTCCTGCGGCACAAGCTCGTCGCGGCGAATCTCGCCGCGCTCGCGCGGGGCCTCCGCCGGCAAGCGGGGCGCCGCCATGAGTCGAACCAGCAGCCCACTGATCGGATCACGTGCTTCGAGCCATTCGTCCGTGCGCGTGACCGGAACGTCGATCGCATTCATCCGTCCGACGATCTCGTCGAGATCCGCCTGCCCGTCGACACCGACGTCGATGCGCGCGACGCCCGGCCACGACGCTTCGCGAAGCTCCATCTGCTCGCCGCCGACCACCGACGCGAACACCCCCGGCCGCGTCTGCGTCAAGCCGAACTCCCGGTAGAACGCGCAAGTGGCCTCGAAGTCGACCACGTCCCGGACGAGACCGAGGAGCCGATGTGCACCCATGGGTCCAGCCTCCCTTCTCGTTGACTTTTTCCGATCGTACAATTCCTTATTAGCAAATACAATAGCTATTGCGGAACACTGCCGTGGGATCTGGCCGGTGGCCGCGCGTGTCCGCGAGCCGTGGAAAGATGCGACGACCTGCATGGCGAACCGCAGTCGAACTACAGGAGAGCGCGTGACGGAGGAGAAGGGGCAGCAGCGGGCCATGCAGTCGGCCGAGGTGGCGGTGCGGGTCATCGAGGCGATCGAGCGGATCGGCGGAGCGGCCCCACGATCGTGCGCTGGGAGCAAGGCCGCTATGCGTAGACGACGTCCGTCCCCGAGGAGGTTCTGGGCGTGCGGGGCATGCCGCAAGGCTGCACGCCCCGAAGTTATGCGCGCCATTTATCGATAGAGTTGCTATTATTCGATAAAGTGCCAGCGGCTGTCCCCCTCGGCCGAGGGCGCGGGCGGCACATGTGGATCGGTATCCCCCGGAAGGACAACGAGCAGCTTATGATCATCAGTGGCAACCAGGTCGAGCGGGTCGACATCCATGCCCACATCGCGGTCACCCCACCGCCTTTCGCCGAACGTCGCGGCGATCCGCGATGGCCGAGCCTGCAGATCGACGGCGAGGTCGGCCGCCTCTACCGAGACGGCAACGTCGTGCGGACCCTCTCGCCCGCCGTGTGGTCGCTCGAAGCTCGCCTCGCGGATCTCGACGAGACGAAGCTGGATCACCAGGTCCTCTCGCTGGTGCCGCCGATGATCTGCGAGACGGCCGACGCCGACGCCGACACGCAGTGGGCTCGCCACCTCAACCACGAGATATCCGCCGCAGTCGGGCAGTTCCCCGATCGGTTCTCCGGCATGGGCACCGTCCCCTTGGCGCATCCCGAGCGTGCGGCCGAGATGCTGCCGGAGGTCAAAGCGCTGGGACTGGTCGGCGTCGAGATAGGAACGACCGCAGGCGGTCGCGAGCTCGACGACCCCGCTCTGCTCGAGTTCTTCCAAGCCGCGGGGGAACTGGGCATGTTCGTACTCATCCACCCGATCTCGTTCGGCCCGAACGGCGCGTGGACCTCGCGCATCCAGACCACGGAGATCAACTACGGACTCGGCATGACGAGCGATACGGCAGTGGCCGCATCCCGCCTCGTATTCGGCGGCACCCTGGCCGCAAGCCCCGGCCTGTCTGTCTGCCTGGCGCACGGCGGCGGAACCTTCGCGTGGGCGCTACCGCGGATCGCACACATGTGGGACGCACGGCACGACGTCCCGGCAGCGGACCTGGTGCGCAATCTCTACGTCGACACCGTCGTCTTCGACCCGCAGAACATCCGCTACCTCGTCGACCGCCTCGGCGCCGACCACGTGCTGTTCGGAACAGACCATCCGATGCCCGGATTCGACTCCCTGGGGGGCGAGGTCTTGAACCACCTGAGCCTTGACGAACGACGGCTCATCGAGTCCGACAATATCCTGCGCCTGCTGAGGTGACGGAGCCGGTCAGCGCACTGGCACGGCGGAGCTAGGCAGTGTTGGGGAATGTCTCAAGGCGCGAATCTGGTGATCGCCGTCGCCTGGCCGCGCCGCACGGAACGGCACAGACGACCGAGTATGAGCCGTCCCGTGCGGCGCGCCCATGCTCGGCGCTGCCGCATCAACAGAATACGTTGCAGATCTGCGAATAGATCACGTATACTGGTTATCATGACGTCCGACTGGGGCAGATATTGGTTCATCGATGCGGATGGTTCGGGGGGTGGCCGGTGGCGAGCCCTCACGCAGCGGGTACCGTCGCGGCCGGGCGCGGGAGTTGCGGCTAGGATCGCGGCATGAAGACGCCGCCGCAGGTCGATCAGCTCGACCGTGACCTCGCGGATCGTCTGGTTGTGGACGGGCGGGAGAGCAATCGCTCGCTCGCGGCGGCCCTCGGGGTCACCGAGCACACCGTCGCCGCGCGCCTGCGCCGCATGGAGGCAGAGCGGATCATGCGGGTCGTCGCGATGACCGACGTTTCCGCCTTCGGCCACGCCTACTACGTGTTCGCCATGATCGAGGTTGCGAATCGCTCGCCGCTTGACGTCGCCGGCGATCTCGCGGACATCCCCGAGCTGATCAGCGTGAACGTGACCTCGGGCCGCTACAGCGTGATCGCTCGCCTGATGGCCGGCGATCGCAAGGCGTTGGCTCGGCTGGTGGGCGAGGCGATCGCGTCGACGCCCGGAGTCCAACGGGTCAGCTGCGAGTGGGTCGTTGAGACGGTGCACTTCGCCGCCAAGTACGCGGTACTCACCGATGCCGCACCCCATGTGGCCGACGTTCCGCTGGCGGACGGCCTCGACCAGGTCGATGTGCGGCTGATCCACCATCTGCAGCACGACGCCAGGACGAGCAACAGGAAGATCGCGGAGCTTCTCGACATCTCCGAGGGCACGGTCCGCAGCCGCATTCGGCGGTTGGAGACAGAGCGGTTCATTCGCATTCAGGCAGTGTGCGACTTCCGCGCCTTCGGTTTGCACGCCGGGGCATTCGTAGGCATCACGGCGGCCGGCGGACAAGTCGACCTGGTCGGTCGGCAGTTGGTGGGGCTCGAGGGCGTCCAGTTCGCGCTTCGGACGATCGGCGAGTTCGACTTCCAACTCGTCGTCTTCCGCGACACGCCGGAATCGCTCGCTTCGACGCTCTACGAAACGATCGCCCGGATCCCGGGCGTCGCCGCGATCGAAGCCCAGCACCTGCACTCCGCGACAAAACACGTCTACACCTGGTCGTATATCCGGTGACCGGCAGCACGTTGGGGGCACGACGACCTGTGACCGGCCGCACCCGCGTGCCGGGCGCGGGTAGTCGTGTCGAGTCAAGACCCGCCCGATCACCTGAGCTGATGAGCCTTGGCCGGCCGGTCACGCCGGCTCTTTGGCACAGGTGCGGATGGTTATTCGGCCATCTCGGTGAGCTGCTGCATTCGGCCTTCGGCCTGGTCGAGGCGGCGCTCGACCTGTCTTAGCACGCGGGTGCTGTATCTGCCGCCCGCCCGCGCCGCGAGCAGCGCCCGGCGTTCGGCGGCCAAGGTTCGTGTCGTGAGATTCACGTAGTCGTCGCGGTCTGCGGGTCCGTCCCCACCGCGTTCTTGGCCGGCCGATTCCAGCGGCCCGAGCAGGTCCTTTTGGACCTGGTCGAGGACGTCGTCGGGGAACTCGTCGGCAGCTCGGGCGGCGGCCAACTCCTCCTTCGCGGCCAAGGCGAGCGAGTCGAGCAGGTCCTGTAATTGCTTGCGGTCGGCCTGCGGGTCATCGCCCGGTACCTTCAGCGCCCGGATCACCGTCGGCAGGCTCAGCCCCGGGACTAGCAGGGTGAGCAGCGCGGCCGTGAAGGCGACAAGCAGGACCTGCGGGCGCAGTGGGAAGTCCTCGGGTAGAGACTGGGCCGCCGCCACGGTGATCGCACCGCGCATGCCCGCCCAGCCCAGCACGACACCGGCGCGCCACCCGAGTCGCTCGGACGCGGCGAAGGCCGCGTCGGCGCTCTTGCGGTCGATTTTGTGGAGCACGCCCTCGACCCGCCAGGACTTGGCCACCCTCGCTTTCAAGCCGACCTCCCGGCGGATTTTCTCAAATGCCGGCTCGAGCTCCTCGGCGCGCTCGGACTCCTTGGCCAGCATCATCACCAGCGGGGCGACGAACACCAGGCGCACGGCCAGGATGACGAGCGCGACCAGCGCTCCCAACCCCACGGCAGTCTCGACGCTCGCGTGAACCGCGTCGACCTCGTCGAGCAGCCCGCGCAGCTGCAGGCCCATCAGCAAGAACACTGCGGACTCGAGCAGGAACGAGATGGTGCCCCAGTTCACCGACTCGGCCAGCCGATCGCTCGCCCGCACCACCTCCGGATCGTGCTGGCCGCCGGTCAGCCCGGCCACCACGACAGCCAGCACGCCCGAGGCGTGCAAAGCCTCGGTGGGCAGGAACGCGGCAAAAGGCACAGCGAACGAAACAGCCGTCGTCAGTTGCGCGTCATGCAGCCTCGCGCGCGCCGCGACAGCCAGATGCCCCACCACCCACCCCATCGCCACGGCTACGGCCACGGCGTAGACGAAGTCCCCAGCGACGTGCCACACACTGACCGAGGCAGCCACCGCCGCCACCGCCGAGCGCAGCAGCACGAGCGAGGACGCATCGTTGATCAGGCCCTCGCCTTCGAGGATGACCAGGAGCCGGGACGGCAGTCCGAGCCGTCGGCCGATCGAGGTCGCCGCGACGGCGTCGGTCGGACCCAACGCCGCTCCGAGTGCGAACGAGCCGGGTAGGCCGAGCCCGGGCAGGGCGGCGTCGACCAGCAGTCCGACCGACAGGGTGGTGGCGACCACGAGGACGAACGCGAGCAGGCTGATCGCCTTGATGTCCCTGCGCAGGTCTACCACCGGCATCCGCAGCGCCGCGGCGTACAGCAACAGCGGCAGCACCCCAGCCAAGATCAACTCTGGATCGACCTGCGGAGACCCTGGAATCCAGCTCAGTCCGATCCCGGCAATGACCAGCACGAACGGCGCGGCGAGGCCGATCCGGCGGGCGAGGACGGCGACGGCGACAATGCCGACCACACCCACTGACCCGATCAACGACCAGTGCTCGGTACTTGACGTCACCGTGCCATTGTGTGGTCGCTGGCGTCCGCTCGGCGCACGCCACGCGCGGGACGTTCGCGGCGTGTCCGGTGCGACGAGGAGCCGGGCCGAGTGCGGCCGGGCGCAGGGTCAGCATGCGCGTACGGCACGAACGGCCGGCGCCGGCGCCGATTTCAAGTGGGTAACGGGGCCGGCGACCCGGAGCGTGCCGGAACCGGTCCGCGCCGCGCTCGCCAGCGCAGGTCGCGGCACGTGCGAGGAGGTCGGCTCGGCCGGTTGAGCAGCTCAGCGCTCCGGCGGATTTCGTCACGGCCCGACAACCTCCGGGAAACACCCCGTTGACAGGCGCTGGAGCGGCAGCTACCTTGCAGTTTACTTTCGATAAAACATTGCGCTATCGATAAAGCTGTCTAAGGCGGCGTTCCCATGGTCGAGCAGTCAGCCCCAGCATCAAGTTCCGAACCTGTCCATCCAACGATCCTCTCTACGGCGTCACGCCATCCCGGTGCACGCCAGAGCGCACAGCCGCACACCTATGCCAACGGCCCTGGACGTCCTGCTATGGAGATTCGAGGCCTGTCGAAGGCCTTCGGCCACTCGTGTGTGCTCGACGACCTCGACCTCGACCTGCACGCCGGCGAGGTTCATATGCTCGTCGGCCAGAACGGCTCGGGGAAGTCGACACTCATCAAGATTCTTTCCGGCACCCATCCCGCCGACAGCGGCGCCATCACGGTCAACGGCGAGCAGTTGCCGACCCCGGTCACCGCAGCGGCTTTGCGGCGCGCCGGACTCGCCTTCGTCCACCAAGACCTCGGACTGGTGCCCGACCTGACGGTCCTGGAGAACATCCGGGTCGGCAGATACGAGCCGCACGGAGTGCTGCGCCGGGTCCGGTGGCGCGACGAGCGCGCCTGTGCGCAACACGCGCTGGACCGGTTGAACGCCGGAGTCTCGGTGGACACACGCGTCCAGGACCTGTCGGCCGGCCAGCGCGCGCTCGTCGCGATCGCCCGAGCGCTGCAGGGCGAGCAGGCCGCCGGAGGGTGCATCGTCTTCGACGAGTCCACACAATCGCTGCCGCGCGAGACCCTCCCCGACTTCTACGCGACCGTCCGGGCGCTCGCCCGCGCCGGGTGTGCGGTACTCGTCGTCACCCATCGGCTCGAAGAGGCGCTCGAACTCGGCGATGTGGTGACGGTGATCAGGGACGGAAGCCTGGTGCGGGCGCGGCTGCCCGTCGCCGGGCTGACCCAGCAGGCGCTCAGCCATCTGATCCTCGGTCGCGAACTCGAACAGCTGCCCGCGCCGTCGGCCCGCCCCGACCGCCGCCGTCCGGGCGCACCGGCCGCCGCGTTGCACGTGACCGGGCTGAGCTCCGCGACGCTGCGCAGCGTGGAGATCCGTGTGCATCACGGAGAGATCGTGGGCATCACCGGGCCCGCGGGGTCCGGCCACGACGAGGTGCCCTACATCCTCGCCGGCATCCGGCCGGATTCGGGCGGCACCCTCGCGATCGGCGATCGGGCCGTCGACATGACCAGTGCGCGCGCCGTGCGCGCGGCGGGTCTGGTGCTCGTCCCGCAGCACCGCCTCGACGAGGGATTGGCCGGCGACCTGAGCGCGCTGGAGAACCTGACCCTGCCCCGGGTTTCCGGACGCCGGCGCCCCGTCCTGGGCCGACGCTGGCAGCGGCAGGAGTTCAGCCGCGCCGTCGAGCGCCTCGGCCTGCAGCCCCCGAGGCCGCATGCCGCCGTCACCACCTACAGCGGCGGCAATCAGCAGAAGATCCTGCTCGCCAAATGGCTGGCCGACCATCCTGCCGTCCTGGTCGTCCACGAGCCCACCCAGGCCGTCGACGTCGGCGCCCGAACGGAGATCATCCGCGCTTTGAGGGATGCGGCCAGTGCGGGGACGGCGATTCTCGTCTCCTCCGTCGAAAGATCCGACCTCGCGCACCTGTGCGACCGGGTCCTCGTGCTGCGCGATGGGGCGGTGCGCACCGAACTGCTCACCGGAATCACCGCCGAGGCGATCGCCGACGCGGCCTACAAGTGAGCCCGCTCAACCAACAGAAGGTCACCGTGACAGAATCTCCCACCCCTCAAGCAGCCGACGTGCTGGCCGATCGATCGGCATCGGACCCGCCGGACACCGCCGCGATCCCGCCTCCGGGCCGCCCCGTCCGTCGCGCGGCGGCATTCGTGTCCGAAGCGATGGAACGCTCGTCCCTGATCGCGGTATGGCTGGCGATGCTCGTGATATTCACGCTGCTCTCGCCCCACTTGTTCCTCACCGGCGGAACCATGCAGACGATCTTCGGATCACAGCAGGCGGAGGTGTTCGTCGCACTCGCGGCGCTCACGGCGTTCAGCGTCGGCGAGTTCGACCTGTCGGTCGCGGCGACGATGGGACTGTCGGCAACGGCGATCCCCGTCCTCGCGACCAACGATCATGTTCCCGTCGCCCTGGCGTGCCTGGTAGCCCTGGGCATGTCGGTGGCGGTGGGGGCGGCCAACGCGTTCATCGTCGTGCGGCTGGGAATCGACTCCATCATCGCGACCCTCGGCATGGCCACACTCGTCGGCGGCATCTCCTACGGGCTGTGCAACAGCAACGCCGTGTCGTTGACCAGCCCGGAGCTGGAACAGTGGACGAGCCACTCCCTACTCGGCCTGCCCGCGAACTTCTGGTACGGCCTGATCGCCGCAGCCGCCTTCGCCTACGTACAGCACGCGACGGCCCTGGGCAGACACATGCTGTTCGTCGCATCGAACCGGTCCGTGGCCAAGCTCGCCGGGGTGCGGGTCGACCGCATCAGGACCCAGGCCTACCTGACATCCTCCCTGATCGCCGGAATCGGCGGCCTGTTGCTCGTCGGCACGGTCGGCAGTTTCGATCCGTCGAGCACGCCGGCATACCTGTTACCCGCGCTCTCGGCGGCCTTTCTCGGCACCGCGGTCATCGTGCCCGGGCGTTTCAACCCCTTCGGAACCGTGATCGCCATCTACTTCCTGTCCACCGGCATCGTCGGCCTTCAACTGCTAGGGCTGGCCGGTTGGGTCAGCGACGTGTTCTACGGCGCGACCCTCATCGTCGCACTCGTACTCGTTCGCCACCTGCGCCCGATGCGCCGCAAACCGTAGAACCGCGCATCTGTGTCCACCACCGGCGGCACTGCGCCGACCGGCCCCACTCGCACAATCACTTCACACAGGAGGAACAATGCCCTTCATCACCGCCCGACGGCAACGCCGTCTCGCACTCATCGCGGCGGCCGCAGTCTTGAGCATCACAGCGGCCGGGTGCGCGAGTACCACCTCGACCTCCGTGGTCGCGGCGAACGGATCGACCGGCACCGGGAAGCCGGGCGTGTCGGCAGCGGCCGGGGTAGCCCATGCCGACGCGCAGGTCGCCGCCTACTCCGCACTGGCCACATCGTTCACCGCCCCGGGACCTTCCCTCCACGGCATGGCCGCGATGAGGGGCGGATCCATCACGTACATTCCCCTCTTCCTGCTCGCTCCGTACTTCCAGGCGGTGGCCGGGCAGCTGACCAAGGCTGCCGCGCAGGTCGGCATGACCGTCCACGTGTGCAGCGCCAACGCCACCCCGTCCGGGGCAGCGTCCTGCTTCTCCCAGGCGATCGACGAGAAAACAGACGGAATCATCACCGACGCGCTGCCCTACGGCTATGCGAGCAACCCGTATGCCGCCGCGGCCGCGGCCGGGATCCCGGTCGCCGCCCTCGACATCGGCGACCAGCCGCCGGCCGCGCTCGCCGGACACGCGGCGACCCTCAGCGACGGCACCGATCTGGAAGGCGTCCTCCTTGCCGACTCGATCATCGCTGCCTCCGGGGGCAAAGCCGATGCGCTACTGGTCGTCTCCACGACTAATTCGGAGAGCACGGAGAACAAAGACGCGATGGAGCAGGAGTTCGGCCAGTACTGCCCTGACTGTAAGATCACCGAGGTCATCGACAACGAGTCCGATCAGACGTCCGGGATAAGCCTCGCCCTCGCCAGGAATCCGGGCATCGACTACGTCGTGGCCCAAGAAGACCAGCCAGTGGGCCCGGTCGTCCAGGGGATTCTCAAGCAACTGGACAAGAAAACGATCACCGCTTCGCAGGGAGGCGGCCTCAACGGAATGCAGGCCGTCGTGGCGGGGACGAACCTCGTCGATATCGGCAACGACCCCGCTATCGCGGCGTGGAACGCAGCCGACCTGTTGTTCCGCCTGATGACACACGCTCCGGCCCCCGCCTCGGCGAAGTACACCACCCTCGTGCGGGTGTTCAACAAGTCCGATATCAGTTCGGTGTCTTTGACCAACAGCGCGTTCGACAGCGGCTCCTGGTACTCCAACGGCTCGTTCGAGGCCATGTACACAAGCCTCTGGACTTCGGAGAACTGACCGGCCGCGGTTGGCGCCTTAGCCCGCCAACCGGCAGGCGAGGGCGCCAACGCAGGCACTGACCACATCCCGCCGCAACACGGCGACGGCCCGATCAACGCTCGTAACGAACGATGATCGCTCGGCTCCGATATTGTGCCGCTATGTCCGCTATTTCCGCGCATGTGCCGCGCAGTCGGCGTGATCGGCCAGCGAAAGCCCCCCTCAGTCGGGAGGCGTTCGTCCACGCCGGCCTGGACCTACTTGAGACGGGAGGCCTGGCGAACTTGAGTCTTCGCAAGATCGCTGCGGCGCTCGATACCGGGTCGGCGTCGCTGTACGTCTATGTCGAGAACATCCACCACCTGCACGCCCTCATGCTCGACACGGCGCTCAGTGAGATCCGCTACGGCGGCCAAGAGCCGGCGGCCAGGCGCGTCAAGGCGGCACTGGACTCCTATCTCGAGGTCATGCTCGCCCGGCGCGGCCTGGCGCAGCTGGCCGCGACCACCATGCCGGAGGGCGAGAACTGGATGCGGCTCAATGAATTCCTCCTGGCCGGCCTGCTCGAGGCCGGCGTTGCCCCCGAGCGCGCCGCCTGGGGAATCGACCTGCTGTTGCTGCAGGTCACGGCCAAGGCCGCAGAGTTGACCGCCTGGGGTGAACAGGGCGACGTGATCGCACACACCGCCGACACGTACGCGAAGGCGTCCGCGACATCTTTCCCTCACCTGCACGAATTGCACGACCTGGTGTTCGCCGGCACCACGACCCGCCGACTCGCGTGGGCCCTGGACGCCCTGCTCGACGGCATCGCCCACACCCCGCTGCCGCCCCAGCCCGCGCCGCCGCGCGCGACAGCGAACGATCAGCATGGCATCGCCAGGCGTCGGGCCTGCACCAGCGAGCTTGTTTGTGACGAACATGTTCCCTAAGCTTTGTCGGCATGGGACTTCTGGCCACGATGGACACCGCCACCTCCCGATTGACCACCAGCGCCTACATGGTGCTGGTCGGTATCGGCGTCGGCTTCTCCCTCCAAATGGCCAACACCATCGCGCAAAACAGCGTCGAACTACGCGACATAGGCGTGTCGGCGGCAGCCAAAGACGCCTATTTCCACGCGGTCAGCCACGGCATCCAGCAGATCTTCCTGGTGGGTGCGCTGTGCGGCGCGGCGGCGTTCCTCGCCGCCGTGTTCATCCAGGAAGTACCCCTGAGCGGGGTGGCGGGCACGCAAGCGGCCTCCGGGACGCAGCTTGCGCCAGCCGACCCGTGAGTCTGACTCCATCCCGCCGGACGTCCACCGGGTCAGCCCCAGGGACCGGAGGCGCAACAGGCAGTACCCGGGCAGGCGCCGAGCCACCCGGAGAAGTGACAACGACAAGGAGTTCGCCATGACCACCCATCACCCCATTCTCGTCGTCGGCGCCGGGCTCGGAGGCCTCACCCTCGCGCGCGTCCTGCACGTCCACGGCATCG
>Ga0302314_10018409_pt1 | contig 11655 bp, 9 predicted proteins | sample III_Palsa_N2_3_FD_200533 | JGI IMG/M metagenome (GOLD analysis project Ga0302314, IMG submission 200533) | Peat permafrost microbial communities from Stordalen Mire near Abisko, Sweden - III_Palsa_N2_3 | ecosystem: Environmental > Terrestrial > Soil > Palsa > Peat permafrost | place: Sweden... | reverse complement strand
GGTTCGCCACACATGGGTCTGCCGAGGAGACCGTGGAGACCCAGGCGATCGGCCTGGGGACAACCACTGCGGTCAGCAACCGGTAGAACGCTGTGGCGTCCATGGCCTGGGGATCGAAATCGATGCGCATGCCGACCAGTATCCCGTAGCGAACCGCAGACCGGACCACCAGGTCAGCGGCACAGCCAAAGCGGAAAAGCTGACGACGGTACCGGGCGTCGGAAGGATCCGAACCGAACTCCGCCGCGAGCCCGGCCGCTACGCCTGGAACCGGATCGACCGCATCCCACTCCCAGCGCTCCGGAGCTGACTCGCTTGTCCTTGGACATCGAGCTTGTCCAGGCAGTCCCGTTGTCAGGCAGACGCAGGGTCGGCGCAGCGGAAGCCGGTGTTGCCGGTGGAGGAGTCGGGGGTGTTGGCCATGCGGGCCGAGACGCGGTAGCGGCGGCAGTAGGAGGCGTGGCAGAGGTAGGAGCCGCCGCGCAGGGCTCGGGCGGTGCCGGTGGGTGGCCCAGTGGGGTCGGTTGTGGGGCCGGTCGCGTGCCACGTGGGGTGGAACCAGTCGGCTGTCCACTCCCACACGTTGCCGGTCATGTTGAACAGGCCGTAGCTGTTGGGCTCGAAGGCGTCGACAGGGCAGGTGCCCAGGTAGCCGTCCGCGCGGGTGTTGTGCTGGGGGAAGGAGCCGTTCCAGACGTTCATCCGGTGCCGACCCCCCGGCCGTAGTTCGTCCCCCCAGGGAAAGGGCTGCTCCTGGAGTCCCCCGCGGGCGGCATACTCCCACTGTGCCTCGCTGGGCAGTCGCCGTCCGGCCCAGGCGCAGAAGGCGGCCGCGTCGTTCCAGGAGACATGGACAACAGGGTGGTCATCCCGGCCGGTCAGGTCGGACTGCGGTCCCTCCGGGTGCCGCCAGTCAGCGCCGGATACCTCGCGCCACCAGGGCGCGGCGGCAACCGCGCGGGTGGGCGGAAAGTCATCGGGAAGCAGCCCTCCGAAGACGAACGAGGCTCGGTAGCGTTCGGCGTCGGTCACGTGGCCGCTGGCTTCGACGAAGGCGCGGAACCGGGCGTTGGTGACGCAGTGCGGGTCGATGGCGAAGGAGCTGACCTGGATCCGCCGCAGCGGCCCCTCGCCGTCGTCGGGATAGGCGAGGGTGTCCTCACTGCCCATGGTGAAGGAGCCACCCTCCAGTTGGACAGCCAGGGGATGCGGGGTGCCGGATGGCGCCGCTTCCACTGCCGGTCGGTCCGGTGCGCCGGGAGCCTGGGGCGACCGGCCGGGGGTGCAGCAGGCTGGCCTCTCGTGCTTCATGTCGGGTGGGTGGCCTTCTGGCTCGGGGGTCTTCCGCCCTGAATTATCGGTCGGCGGCCACCGGCTTCGAAGGACACTCGTTCTGTCGGCGTGGCGGGCGTGTCCAGGACCGAGCTGCGGGGCCGTGGCTCAGGTGGCGTGCTGGATGATCCACTGGGCTCCGCGGGCGGCGCCCGCGCAGCGGCACTGGATGCGCTCCGAGCGCCCGTGCGGCGCGAGCCGGCGAGTCTGTTCGGTCACAGAATCCAGTTGACGGGTCAGACGCCGTAGGTCGAGCACGAGTTGGGGATCCGGTTGCGGGGCGGCCATCAGGCGGTCGTACGCCGCCTGGACGGCTGCGACAGCCGAGCGCAGGTCTTCTGGCGCCCTTGGTGAGTGGTGCTGCGTCGCCATGTCTCCTCCTGCTTCCGTGGACCGCTGCTTCGGCGTGGGTTCCGGTTCGGGGTCGCTGCTGTGTCACCTTCCACCGTCGCACCTGGGGGCGCTAGCGGGCTCACCCGGCGTGGGTGAGACCGGGCCTCAATCGGGCAGTTGCCGCATTTCGAGCACATGCAGGCCCAGTGCCTGGAAGCGCGCGAGCAGCCCGTACAGGTGTGCCTCGTCACTCACCGGTCCCAGGAAGAGGTCCTGTACCTGGACGGGCATGTGGTCGAGTTCCGGAAAGGACTCGGCCAGAGCGTCCGAGACGACGCCGGCAATGCGGAATTCATAGCGCATGCGTGCCCCCTTGGGAGTGGGAGTGGGAGTCCAGTGACTGCCCCCACCATCGTCGGCTCGGACGGCTCGGACGGCTTCGCCCGATTCGGGGGAGAAGCAGGAGTTCTGCACGGGTTCAGAGCAGGCCCAGTCCCTGGGCACGGTGAACCGCCTCACCGCGGCGGGTGACGCCGAGTTTGCGGAACGCGCTCTTGAGGTGCGTCTTGACCGTGTTGACCGACAGGAACAGCTCGGCGGCGATCTCCTCGGTCGACAGCATGTGTGCCGCCTGGTTCAGGACGTCCCGTTCCCGGCCGCTCAGTGACTCGACCACTGCGGGCAGCCGCTCGGCAGTCCGTCGATGCCCGTTGTCCGGGAGCAGTTCCGGTGGCAGCCAGCTGTGTGCCCAGGCCAGCTGCGGGTCCTGACGCAGCAGCAGCCGCACTTCGGACCCGCTCTCGATGAACAGGCGCCGCAGCCGCTCGGGCCGGGCCAGCGCGAGCGCCTGCGCGAGCAGGCGACGAGCGCTCTTGGCCTCTCCGTTCCCGACTGCGGCCTGCGCTCGCAGCAGGCATGCCTGCACCCGGCTCTGCGGTACGGACCGCCCGTCCGCCGGAAGGCCCGTGAGTGCCTCCATCGCCAGGCCGTCACGGCCGGCGGCGAGCAGCACGCGAGCACGGGCCACGGTGTGCTGGGGCCGTTCGCAGGCGACGGCCTCCAGCGTGGCCAGGGCCGCCCGGGTGTCGCCCTCGGCCAGGTGGACCGCGGACGTGGCGACAGCGAGCTCGTCCAGTTCCCAGGCGGGCGCCGTACCGGTCGCAAGGTGCGCGCGGGCCTCGTCGAGCAGTGCGTGGGCCCGGTCGCACTCACCCGCTGCGGCGGCGATCCGGGAGCCGATCACAGCGGCCTCCACTGCGGCGACGCTGTCCGGCTGAACCCCCGCACAGGTGACGGCCTGGTTCAGGCTGGTCCGGGCGGCTGCCAGGTCATCGTGCTCGGTTGCGACGCCGGCCAGCACGAGGTGCCCCAGTGCTGCGCTCCGCCCCGGTGGCACAACGGAGCGTCCGGCGACGTCGAGCGAGCCGTGTGCGTGCGCCTCCGCTTGGCGCAGTCGGCCCTGGAGCAGGTCGACCAGGGCCAGCGATCCCAGGGCCTCGCAGTGCGGCTGCTCGGTGCCGGGAGGACCGCAGGCCTCGACTCCTTCGGCGAGCCCGGCCCTGGCAAGATCGAGTTCTCCCGCGGTGAGTGCGGTCGAGCCGAGGCCGACCGGCACCATCGCCTCCAGCTCCGGGTGCTGCCGGAGGATTCGCTGAGGGACCTCCCGAGCCAGCCGTCCCGCGTCCGCCGCGGCCCGCCGCGCGCCCGGGTAGTCGCCGGACAGCCGCCCGGCGAGCACAGCCAGCAGCGCCCGGCAGTGAGCGGCCGCGGGATCGGATGCGCCGGGCTGCCCCTCGACGCGCGCCAGTGCGGCGGCGCAGGCGTCGAGGTCGTCCTCCGCCAGTCGTAGCGCTGCCTCCACCAGAGCCGGTTCCGCGCCCGGGAGGCCGGGCGGTATGGCGGACAGCAGGCGGCGCAGCCGGTCGCTGTCCGTTCCGCTGACGAGGCTGCCGATCCCCAGTGTGGTGACCAGCCACCGGGCCGCGAACTGCCAGTCGTGGGCTGCCGCCGCCTGGGCGACGGCTTCCGTCAGCTGCCCGTGGTCGGCCAACCACTGTGCGGTCCGTTGGCGCAGGCGGGGCTCCAGTCCCGGATGCCGGTGGCGCAGGTGGGCGCGCAGCACCTCGGCGAACAGCGGATGCATCCGGTACCAGCCGGTGCTGTCCACGGATTCCAGGAACGCGTTGGCCCGGGCGAGCGCGGCCAGGGTCCACGCGCCGTCGCGGTGCCCGGTCAGGACGTCCGCCAGGTCAGGGTGGATCCGGTCGGTGATGCTGACCCGCAGCAGCAGGCTCTGCGTCGCCGGCGGATAGGCCTGCAGTACTTCGGCCAGGAGGTAGTCGGCGACCGTGGAGTGATCGGCGGCGAATTCACGGACGAACGCCTGGGGATCGTTGGCGCGCTGCATCGCCAGCGCACACAACCGCAGGCCTGCCGCCCAGCCCTCGGTACGCTCGGCGAGCGCCTGCAGATCCTCCTCGCGGATGGCCAGCCCGTGATTGCGCAGCAGTACCTCGGTATCCGCAAGGGTGAACCTCAGATCCGAGTTGCGAATCTCGGTGATCTCCCCGGTGGCCCGGTAGCGGTGCAGGGGAAGCAGCGGCTCGCTGCGGCCGGTCACGACAAGCCGCAGTCCAGGACTTGCGTGCCGGATCACGAAAGCGAGGTCGTCCGCGAGATCGGGTGAGGTCAGGGCATCGAACTGGTCGAGGACGAGGACCACGGGCTCAGGCGACCGGCCCAGGGCTTCGGCAAGCCCGCCCAGCCACCGCCGGCCGTCCTCCCCCGCTCGCATGGGCCGGTCCGCGTCGGACAGCGCTATGCCCTGGCGATGCAGCCCCTCCAGGACATGGGCCCAGAACGCCTCGGGGGCGTCGCCGGGTTCGAGGCGCAGCCACACGGCCCTGAGGGCTCCAGCGCGCTGCGTGATCCAGTGGGCGGTGAGCAGGCTCTTTCCGGCGCCGGCCGGTCCGCTGACGAAGGTGAGCGGCCCCTGCGCTCCGGTGGTCAGCCGCTCCAGCAGGGCCGGGCGTTGCACGAGGATCCCCGGCAGTGTGGGCACGGCGAACCTGGCCGAGAGAATCGGGTCTCCGGACGGTGTCCGAGCGGGGTGCCGCGAGGGGCCACCCGGGCCTGTGGCTGCGAGGTTCGGCATGGGTCACCCAGATTCACAGGGTCGGAGCCAGGGGTGAATACCGCCTTCCACTACTGAACCTCACCCGTCCGGCCGCCGCCAGTCGCGGCGGCTCGGCAGGCCGGGAGCGCAGTTCCCCGGTCCCTCCAGGCCGTCGCGCGCTGAGCGCGTGGTGCGGCCCTCACCGGGGCCTGCCCGGACCGGGGAGACGAGCGTGTACGAGGCACGGGCAGGGCAGCTCCGATTCACCCCCGGAGGGTGGTCCCCTGTCGGGCCCGGATCCGCACAGTGGGGGGACGCCGGATCACCGGCCTCCGCGGACCACCTCTGCCCCCGGGGCCTGATCCCGGCCGAAGCAGGCGGGGGTCCAGCACGGTGCAGTCGACCGCACGCAACACCGGAGCCGCAATGAGCACAGTCGCTTGGGCGATGGCCGCAGCGGGCGCCTTCGGTGCCACCAACATCGACAGCCTGGTGGCGCTGACGGTGCAGCTGTCCGGGGGGAACCCGCGCGGCGGGCACGCGCTGGGACGGCACCACGCATTGTGCGGCCAGTACCTGGCCCTACTCGTCCTGCTGTCCCTGAGTGCGCTGGGGGCGGCGGGCCTGCTGCTGCTACCGGCGCGGGGCACCGCGCTGTTCGGACTGCTCCCGGTCGGCATGGGCGTTCACGCGCTGGTCCGCGCCCGCGCCCGGAAGCGAAACGACCCGCCGGTCGAACGCGTCGGGCGCCGGTCCGGGACCTTGGCGGTCGCCCTGCTTGCCATCACCTGCGGCGGTGACAACCTCGCGGTCTACAGCCCCCTGCTCGCCCACGCGGGTTTTCCCGATGCCCTGGTGGTGATCGCGGTCTTTGTCGCGCTGGTGCCACCGATGTGCGCCCTGGCGGGCTGGCTCTCCCGCCGGGCGATCGGACTGGGCGGCATCCGGGCCCTGGGCGAGAAGGCCTTCCCGGCCTGCCTCATCACGCTGGGCCTGCTCGTCCTGCGGGGAGCCCTGACCTGACCGCACAGGGCACGGCAGCGGCCGATCCAGGACTGGCGGCCGTCGGGGTCGGTCCGGGGCACGACGGTGCGCCGGACCGTCGCGCTCGATGGGCGGCGACCGGCACGGCCCCCCGCTCACCACGGCCGGCCCGTGGCTGACGGACCGGAGTCACCCGCGCCGGGTGAACCGACGGGACGGGCAGCGGACGCAAGGTGGGACCCAGGAGGTCGTGCGCGGTCGCCCGAAGCGCACTGCCTGTTCCCACCCGGATGCGAGAGAAGGCCACGCCCATGGCTGAGGTACAGCGCCAGATCCTGCCGATTCCCGACGTTGCCCGCCAGGGCCCTGTCACCTACGACGCCCGTGACCCGAACACGTCCTTCCCGCCCATCAAGCCCCTGCTGCCTCCGGCCGGCGCACCGAACGTCGTGGTGATCATGCTGGACGACGTGGGCTTCGGCGCGCCCAGCGTCTTCGGCGGCCCTTGCCGCACCCCGGTCTTCGAACGCCTGGCCGACGGCGGTCTGCGGTTCAGCCGCTTCCACACCACCGCCTTGTGCTCGCCGACCCGCCAGGCCCTGCTGACCGGGCGCAACCATCACTCGGTGGGGATGGGCGGCATCACCGAGATCGCCACCTCCGCCCCCGGCTACAACTCGATGCGGCCCAACACCAAGGTGCCGCTGGCGGAGATCCTCAAGCTCAACGGCTACTCCACCGCGCAGTTCGGCAAGTGCCACGAGGTGCCGGTCTGGCAGACCAGCCCGGCCGGGCCATTCGACGCCTGGCCCACCGGCGGCGGCGGCTTCGAGCACTTCTACGGCTTCATCGGCGGCGAGACCAACCAGTACGACCCGGCACTGTACGAGGGGACAACGCCCGTCGATCCGCCGAAAACGCCCGAGGAGGGCTACCACCTGACCGAGGACCTGACCGACCGCGCCATCGGCTGGGTACGCCAGCAAAAGGCGCTGATGCCGGACCGGCCGTTCTTCTGCTATTTCGTGCCCGGGGCGACGCACGCGCCGCACCATGTGCCCAAGGAGTGGGCCGACCGCTACCGCGGCGAGTTCGACCAGGGCTGGGACGCGATCCGCGAGGACACCCTCGCCCGGCAGAAGGAGCTCGGAGTCGTTCCCGGGAACGCCGAACTGACGAAGCGTCACTCGGAGATCCCGGCCTGGGAGGAAGTCCCGGCCGAGCTGCGACCGGTGCTCGCCCGGCAGATGGAGGTCTACGCCGGCTTCCTGGAGCACACCGACCACCACATCGGTCGGCTCGTCAAAGCGCTGGAGGAGCTCGACATCCTCGACGACACCCTGCTGATCGTGATCACCGGCGACAACGGTGCCTCCGCCGAGGGCGGCCTGCGTGGCACCTTCAACGAACTCCTCCAGTTCAACGGGCTGGCGCAGATCGAGACGCCGGAGTTCCTCACCGCCCACATCGACAAGTTCGGCACCCCCGAGGCCTACAACCACTACGCGGTCGGCTGGGCACACGCCATGGACACCCCGTACCAGTGGACCAAGCAGGTCGCCTCCCACTGGGGCGGCACCCGCAACGGCACCCTCGTCCACTGGCCGAGCCGGATCACGGGTACGGGCGGGGTCCGCAGCCAGTTCTGCCACGTCATCGACGTCGCCCCGACCATCCTCGAAGCCGCCGGGATCCCCGAGCCGACGATGGTCAATGGCGTCCTGCAGTCGCCGATGGAGGGCACCTCGATGGCCTACACCTTCGGCGACGCGACCGCCCCCGAGCGGCACGACCAGCAGTACTTCGAGATGTTCGGAAACCGCGGGATCTACCACAAGGGCTGGTCCGCCGTCACCAAGCACCGCACGCCGTGGATACTGGTGGGCGACGGCCAGGTGGCCTTCGACGACGACGTGTGGGAGCTCTACGACGGCTCCGCGGACGAGAGCCAGGCCCGGGACCTCGCGGCCGAGATGCCCGACAAGCTGCACGAGCTCCAGCGGCTCTGGCTGATCGAAGCCGCCAGGTACAACGTCCTGCCGCTGGACGACCGGACCGCCGAGCGGTTCAGCGCCGAGATCGCCGGTCGGCCCGAACTCGCCCAGGGTGACTCCCAGTTGCTCTTCAGCGGGATGGGGCGGCTCAGCGAGAGCAGCCTGGTCGACGTCAAGAACAAGTCCTTCGCCGTCACCGCCGAGATCGCCTCCGCCGACGGCCCCCTCTCCGGCGTCATCCTCGCCCAGGGCGGCGCCTTCGGCGGCTGGAGCCTGTATGCCAGGGAAGGCCGAACCAAGTTCGCCTACAACCTCTGCGCCCTGGAAACCGTCGAGATCGAGGCCGATCGGCCGGTGCCCGCCGGAGAGCACCAGGTCCGAATGGAGTTCGACTACGACGGTGGCGGCCTGGGCAAGGGCGGCACTGTCTCGCTCTTCTACGACGGCGACCGCGTCGGCCAGGGGCGGCTGGAGCACACCGTCCCGCTCATCTTCTCCGCGGACGAGACCGCCGATGTCGGGCTGGACAGCGGCACGCCGGTCGTGCCCGACTACGAGCAGACGAACGGCCGCTTCAACGGCGACATCCACTGGATCCAGGTCGACACCGCCCCCAACGACGCCGACCACTACATCCGGCCCGAGGAGCGCATCCGCATCGCCCTGGCGCGCCAGTAACCGCCGGTGGGCCTCCGCCGGGCGGGGGCCCACCGGGCCGGACCGGAGTCGGCACGGCGACGTACGCGGGTTGCGACGGACCCCGGTTGCGACGCGTCCGGGTAGCAGAGCGCTCGCACTCAGCACAGGCACAGCGGGAGGCCACGATGGTTCTGGACCTCGTCATCATCGGCGTGGTCATCACCCTTGGGCCGCTCAACACCGCTTTCATCCTCCTGCTCTCCTCGGACAGAGGCGTGCGCACGGATTGGCGTTCATCCTGGGATGGCTCGCCAGCCTCGTGGCGCTCATCGCCGTCGTCACGCTGATCACCGGCGGCAAACCCCCGGCTCACAAGAGCGCGTCCTCCACCGCGGTGCTGGCGGTCAAGCTGGCCCTGGGGCTTGGCCTGGTCCTCTACGGGGAACACAAGCGACGCCAGGGGGTCCGGCAGCACCGGTCGCCCAAGTGGTTCGCGCGACTGGACCACGTCTCCGGGTGGATGGCCGCCGGATTCGGCGTCCTCCTGCAACCCTGGGCCATGGTCGCGGCGGGCGGGGCCACCGTGGTGGACGCGCATGTCTCGTCACTCGCCTCGTACTTGGCCCTGATGGCCTACGTCCTGCTGGCCAGTTCCAGCCTCCTGGCGATGGAGCTGTACGCGACGTTCAGACCCGCCGCGGCCAAGGCCCGGCTCACCGGGCTGCGCAGCTGGATCGAACGCCACCAGGACCAGGCGGTCGTCTCCCTCTCGCTGGCGTTGGGCCTGTGGCTGGTCGGCAGGAGTATCTACGCACTCGTCTGACCCGGTCGTCGTCCGGGACCGCCACCGGTCGTGCCGGGTCTGTACCGCCTGCTGTGAAGATCGACCCGCTTCCAGATCGCCCGCTGGCATTTGAGCGTGAGCGTTCCCACGACGATCAGCACGACGATGTTGACCAGCAGTTGGACGAGCGATCCCCATGCCTCGTGCCAGCTGCTGAACGCGGTCGACACGCCGATGTCGGCAGCGGCCGGGATCGTCGTGACGGAGATGAAGACACCGAGCAGTGCGCTGGTCCTGGCCTCGGTCAGGGAGACGATGCCGACGATGCCGGCCAGGCCGGCGACGGCGAACGAGAAGAAGTTGGGCGTGTCGATCAGGGAGGAGACCGGACGCACTCCCAGGCCGAATGCCTTCGACTGGAATCCGAACCCGCGAATCAGCAGGCTGAAGAGGAACGTGGCGACGACGGCGAGCAGGAAGCCGACGAGCAGCGCGCGCAGGCCCTGCCTGATCCTGGGCCGGTCGCCCTGGTCACAACCCAGCGCGATGCTGACGATGGCACCGTACTCCGGACCCACGACCATGGCCGCGACCACCAGGATCTGGGAGTTGGTGACGATCCCGACGGCCCCGATGAGGCCCGCGATGACCAGGTAGAGGTAGAAGCTCGGAGCATACGTCCCTTCGGCGCGGATCCGTGATTCGACCTGCTCCCAGACCGGGGCCCGGGCGAGCGTGCCGAGTTCGCGTGCTCCGGTCTCGACGGCCCGGCCGGAGAAGGCCATGTCGACCGGTTCGATGACAATGGAGCCGCGGTCGTCAAGACGCAGCCCACGAAGGCTGCGCAGGACGCCGTTCGCCGCTCCCGTCAGCACGTCGCACGCGATCGAGTCACCCTCCGGGTTGCGCACGACGCCCGGCTGGACGACGAGGTTGAGGACACAGGGATCCCCGGACAGAACCTCGACAGCCCGCTCGGTGAGGTCCGGTGGACTCACCGCGCGGACATGGATCATGTCCATTCCGAACCTCCGAGCGTCACAGCACCGATGGGTCATCGTCAGTGGCAGCGCGTCCCCGGGATCGAGGTCGCGGGGCGGCGACCGCAGCGCAGCGGTCCGACCCTCACCGCAGGCGAAGAGCTAGATAATGGCAGATAGTGGGAGATAAAGGGCAAATTTCGAGATTGGACGCCCATGGACCGCTACCCGCCCATCGCCGATCACGGTCTCGTCGGCGATTTGCAGACCTCAGCCCTCGTGTCGTCCCAAGGGGTGGTGGACTGGTTCGCCGCCCCGCGGTTCGACTCGCCCAGCATTTTCGCCGCGCTGCTCGACCACGCGGGTGGCGGCCACTTCCGCCTCTCGCCCGAGGATCTGCAGGAGAACACCTGCAAGCAGCTCTACTACCCGGACACCGCCGTTCTCGTCACCCGGTTCATGTCGCCGGACGGGGTGGGCGAGGTGATCGACTGGATGCCGCCGAACCCCAGCCGCACCCCGACCGACCGGCACACGCTGATACGGACTGTGCGCGCCGTGCGCGGGACCGTGCGGTTCACCATGGAGTGTCGGCCACGCTTCGACTACGGTCGGGCCCAGCACGAGCTCGACCTCCGACCCGAGGGTGCCGCGTTCCGGGCCCCCGGGATCACCGCCCACCTGCTGAGTACCTTCCCGCTCGAACGGGACGGGCAGGACGTCTGCGGCGAGGTCACGCTGAGCGTCGGCGATGCCGCAGCGCTCGTGTTCACCGTGTGCGACGCCGACGGGCCGGCGCCCGCCGCACCCACCGTCGAGGGAATCACCGGCCAGTTGTGGGAGGTCGTGGACTTCTGGCAGCGGTGGCTGCGCTCCTCGAACTACCGGGGCCGCTGGCCGGGCATGGTAGGACGCTCCGCCATCACCCTCAAGCTCCTGACCTACGCCCCCACCGGGGCGCCGGTGGCCGCCGCCACCATGGGCCTGCCCGAGCAGGTCGGCGGCGAACGCAACTGGGACTACCGGTACACCTGGGTCCGGGACGGCTCGCTGTCGGTGCGGGCCCTGCTGGACCTGGGGTTCGTGGAGGAGGCGACCGCCTTCACCCACTGGCTCGGCGACCGCCTGCACGACGCGGACGGCAAGGACGGGGAACCCCTCCAGATCATGTACCGGGTCGACGGGGAACCCCTCCTCACCGAGGAGATCCTTGAGCACTTCGAGGGCTACCGCGGGTCGTACCCGGTGCGGCTCGGCAACGCGGCCTCCGACCAGCTGCAGCTCGACATCTACGGCGAGGCCCTCTACGCCCTGTCGGAGGGACGCGAGATCGGCGTCCAGGCCGGCTACCAGGGCTGGAAGATCCTGGCCCGGACCCTGGACTGGCTCGCGGACAACTGGGACCGGCCCGACGAGGGCATCTGGGAGACCCGAGGGGGCCGCAAGGACTTCACCTACAGCCGGGTGATGTGCTGGGCGGCCTTCGACCGCGGC
>Ga0302314_10018408_pt1 | contig 11655 bp, 7 predicted proteins | sample III_Palsa_N2_3_FD_200533 | JGI IMG/M metagenome (GOLD analysis project Ga0302314, IMG submission 200533) | Peat permafrost microbial communities from Stordalen Mire near Abisko, Sweden - III_Palsa_N2_3 | ecosystem: Environmental > Terrestrial > Soil > Palsa > Peat permafrost | place: Sweden... | reverse complement strand
TCTCTACTTCGCGATGACGATGAACTGGCTGAAGCCGGACGCCCAGAAAGCGTCGGAGGATACGCTTCAACATGCGCGAGATTCAGCGAAGAGCCTCGTCGGGCCTTCTGCGGCGGATGTCGCCGATATGCTGAAAAGTCTGGCCACGTTGACCGAAAGCCTCATCAAAGCTGGGCCCGCATTGTGGTCGCTGATCGGTTCAGCGCTGTTTCTGCTCATCGCCTCGATCGCGGCCGGCCTGCTCAGCCCCGGATCGGGACATTCATCGACCGAGGGGAGCAACGCAGCCGACGTGAGCAACGGTCAGACAGACGCCGACCAGCCGGCGAACGAGAACGTGCCCGTGAAGTGAGGCCAAGAACCGTCAGCCGGCGCCTACGTATGGATGCGTTACGTTTCCAAGCCATAGGCGAAGTACTGAGCCGTCGCGCGTAGCTGCTCATTGGCTCAAACCCGCCCTACTGGCAGTTTCTGGCAAAAGCCGCCGCCCACATCAACGACGCTGAATGTCTCGAGTTGGGTCGACTGCCGACGCTGCCGTATGATGCAGCGGCCGGTCTGGACGGCGCCCCATGTCGGTCATTCAGTGCTTAAGTGGCACGCCCTGAAAGCGGTCGGTCATCCCCCTTGACCGCGCCTTGAGGAGTCGCGAAGCATCGTTCCGGGGGTAAAGCGATGAACATTGAGGCCAAGCCAGCGAAGCATAGCGCTCCGGGACAGTATCTCGGCTTTGCGCTTCAACCGGTTCGTGCCTTTTACCATCTGCTTACCGCGGAAAAGGGCGCCAAGGTCTCACTTGAGTTCCTGGATGACGTGGCGGTTCATTATGCCGATGGCACCCTGTGCCTCGAACAGACCAAGAGCGCTCTCAAGCAGAATCCGATTTCGGACTGGGCGAACGACCTTTGGAAGGCCCTCGACAATTGGCTGACGATGTTGAAGGCGGGCGAATGCGAGGCCGGCAAGACGCGCTTTCGTCTCTACGTCGTACCCCAAAAGAAGGGCGACTTCGCGCGAGCGCTCTCCTTGGCGGGAACGCCGAACGAAGTCGCGACCGTCATCGCCACCGTCAGGCGGAAGCTCGCCAAGCTCAAGGAGGCTCCGGCTTGCATTGGCTATCTTCAACCTTTGCTCGACGCGACCGAGGAACAGCAGGCTGCAATCATCGCCAATTTCGAACTGGAGAGCGACGCACCTGAGCCGTTGGAGGCGATACGGGCCCGGTTGAGGCCGGCGGTCCCCGAAAATGTGATAGATCTTCTTTGCCGCTCGGGAATCGGCCAAGCCAAGCAGGCCTTCGATCGTCTCATCGAACGTGGTGAGACGCCAATGCTCGATGCGGACACGTTCAAGCAGGCTTATGGCGCGTTCCTCCGCCAGAACCTGATGTCTGGCTTCCTGCCTGCCTTGAGCGAGGCACCGAGTGAAGAGCTGGTGACCGACATCATGTCGACGCGCCCTATCTTCATCAGGCAGCTCGAACTCGTCGAAGCCAGCAATGACGACCAACTGCGAGCCGTCGGCGATTTCCTGCGTGCGTCAGCCGACAAGGCCGAATGGGCCGACCATGGGTTCATCTTCCCGGGCAGCCTTGATGAATGGGATGACAGCCTCGTCCACCGGCACAGCCTGGTGCGCGGTGACATCGCCGATCTTCACGATACCAAGCCCCCCGAGGTCCAAGGTCGGTTGGCCTATCGCAGCTGCGCTGGTCACCAGGCACCGCTCGAGGGGCGTGTCGTGCCCGGCCACTTCGTCCATGGCAGTTTCAATGATCTTGCCGATCGCCTGCGGCTTGGCTGGCATCCGGAATATGAGAAGCTCTTGAGTGACGAAGTCGCATGAGCCTCACTACGGCAGCCGGGCTCAGCGAGCTGGACATTGTCCAGAACCCGGCATTTGGCGCCTTCCTGATCTGGCATTTCGCGCTCGGCTACCAGGAGGACGGCGCCGACGCCGCCCCGATTGCACTTGCCTTCCTAGTCCTGCCGCTTCTGCTTCACCGGCGGACCCTTGATGAGGTCGCGTCCACGCGGAAGGCGTCGGGACTTCCTCTCTTCGCGGCCAAGTTCGACAAGGACCGCGAGGCTTTGATGGAACTGCACGGAAGGACCCTCCAGCTGCGGGCGCTGAGTCTGCAGTCGATCGGAATGGCGGCCACGGCACGGCTCGTACGCGTCGACTATGACGCCGCGACGATTCACTCCTTCCCGCAGGATCTGCTCGATGTGAAGAAGCCGGTCCTCCCGGAGCGGCTCAAGGGCTTCGCGGCGGCGTCAGGCAAGATTGGCTACTGGTTCTCCAGGCTTGGCCTGGCCCAGATAGCGTCCACTCTCAGGATCGACTTCTAATGTATTTCCAATTGCGGAAACTAATCCTTTGGCCTCGCAACGATGGGGAGCCGCGGGTCGTCACCTTCACGCCGGGTGTCGTCAACGTGATCAGTGGAGCGTCGAAGACAGGCAAGTCGGCGGTCATCCCGATCATCGACTATTGTCTGGCGTCCGACAAATGCTCGATCCCGGTTGGTGTGATCCGGGAGAATTGCAGCTGGTTCGGCATTGTCATCGATACAATCGAGGGACAGAAGCTGCTCGCCCGCCGTGAGCCCGGGGATCAGCAGGGCACGCGCGAGATGGTGCTTATCGAAGGAAACGATATCGTCGTGCCGCACCGCATCGAGGGGAAGGACAGCTCTGCCCCCATCGTGAAGGCGATGCTCAATCGGCTTGCCGGCCTCACCAACCTCGATTTCGAGCCTGAGGCCGAAGGCGGGTACAAGTCGCGCCCGAGCTTCCGCGACCTGATGGCGTTCACGTTCCAGCCGCAGAACATCGTCGCCAATCCTGACGTAATGTTCTTCAAGGCGGACACCACCGAGCATCGCGAGAAACTGAAGACGATCTTTCCCTATATTCTCCAAGCCGTCACGGCCGAAGTTCTCCAGGCGCGCTACGAACTCGATCGACTGGGCCGGATTCTCCGCCGGAGGGAAATCGATCTGAGGACGCTGGTGAGCGCCGGCAACACATGGCGGCAGGAGGCGCAGACCTGGCTGCGGCAGGCTGTCGAGCTGGGCCTGTTGCCATCAGCTCAGGTCATTCCAACGGAATGGCCTGACATCGTCGATCTGCTTCGGCGCGTTGTGTCGTCGAACGCCGCCGCCGCACACCCGAGCATTCAGGGCATCGACGCGGCATTGACCCAGCTTCAGGCTCTCAGGACGCAGGAGAGCGAAGTATCCGCCGACTTGACGCAACATCGCCAGCGATTGGGCGAACTGCGCCGGCTGATCGAGAGCAGCGACGCTTATGGCAGTGCGATCCGCATCCAGCGCGACCGTCTCTCGCTGTCCGACTGGATGAGGGGCTTGTTGCCGCCGGACAGACCGGACGACGCGCTCGCCATGCTCGGGGAAGGCGGTCGCGAGAAGATCCTTCAGCTGAGCGAGGCGCTAGCCGCGCTCGAGATCAGGCTGAGGACGCACCCCAGCGTCTCGGATACCCTCGACAAGGAAATACTGCGCCTCCGCGCGGCTACCGAGACCTTGCTCGTGCGGCTCAACGGGATTCGACGCGAGATCGGCATTCTCGAGAAGAACTCGTCGCAAGCCAAGGAATCCATCGATCGCTTCGATCGCATGGAAAGATTCCTGGGCCGCCTCGAGCAAGCGCTCCTTCTCTATGACAGAACGGATCAGTCGGCCGAGCTCCAACAGGAAATCGATGGGCTCAAGCGGCAGATCTCCGATCTGCAAAAGCTGGTTTCGGAAAGCGAGATCGCCCGCAAGATGCGCAATGCTGTCGATAGTATCGAGGCGGCGACGGGGCGTTTCGTGCCGAAACTCGATGCGGAATGGCCGAATGCTCCGGTTCGGTTAATGGTCGATGATCTCACGGTGAAGGTCGTTCGGGGGACGCGTGACGATTATCTATGGGAGATCGGCAGCGGCGCGAACTGGCTCGCCTACCACGTCGCGCTCACCCTCGCGCTCCAGACCTTCTTCCTCGAGCTGCCGCACCATCCGGTGCCGGGGCTGCTGATCTACGATCAGCCGAGCCAGGTGTATTTCCCGCGGCGTGCGGCCGGAGGCAATCGTGATGATGATGATCCGGTCGTCTGGCGAGATCAGGATGTGATGGCGGTGCAGAAGGTATTCAAACTTCTGGGAGAGCAAGTCCGAGCCGCTAACACGCGCCTGCAGGTCATAGTGCTCGATCACGCTGACGAGGAAGTCTGGGGCGGGATCGATGGCGTAATACTGACTGAAGAATGGTATGACCGTGCGCTCGTTCCTGTTGACTGGCTAACAGAGTAAGGGCGACGTCCGCTCGTTCGTGATCGAATCTCAGTCCAGGTCGCCACAACAAATATGAGACCGCGTACATAGTCCACGACCCAGCAAGACGTTACTCTAGCGCCATTTTATACGGCTAAGCAGTATAGTTAGCAGAAGAACCTGGGGGCTTGCTGTGCATATTGAATTGCTGAGGCTGTGGAATTTTCGGAGCTTCGCCTCCAGCAACCCCGACCTTGAGCCTTTTCTGGGTCCGCAATCGATCGACGTCACGTTCGAACCGGAGACGAGCGTCTTCATCGGCCGCAACGGCGCGGGTAAGAGTGCGCTGATCCAGGCGCTGCTCCGTCTGTTCGGCGAAACGCGCGACGAACGCAGCGTCCAGCCGTCCGATTTCTTCGTGCCGCCCAACGAGCGGCTCGAGACCCAGCCGCTCCGGCGGCTGTTCATCGAGACGGTGCTGCGCTTTCCGGAGCTCGCGGCCGAGCGCGGCGACGCCGACAAGACCGTGCCGCCGGCCTTTCGCCATATGGTGGTCGAGAGCGAGGGCGCGCCGCCGTATGTCCGAATGCGCCTCGAGGCCAGCTGGCAGCTGGCGGGTACGCTCGACGGCATCGTCGAAGAATCCTTGTACTGGATACTCGGCGCCGGCGAGGTGCCGTTCGGCGACGGCGACCCGCTCATCAAGAAGAAGGTCTCGGTCAGCGAGCGCGGCCATGTGCTCGTCCGCTACATTCCCGCATCGCGCGATATCACTGCCTTGACCCAGCTGACCGTCCGCAGCCTCGGGCGCAGCCTGATGAAGGCGATCAAATGGGAGAAGAAGGAAGAGATCGACGCGCTGATCGCGCAAGCCTCCGGCGAGCTCGATCAGGAAAGCGCCCTCAATCGCGTCAACACCGCGATCAATGCGTGCTGGTCGCAACTCAACACCGCCGAAACCGGGACAGTCGCGCGGCTGTCGGTCCTGGCGCCAGATCTCCAGCAGATCGTCCGCTCGGCGACGATCATGCTCAATCCGTCCGTGACCGGGCGCCCGATGGCGGTAGAGGAGCTCAGCGACGGCCAGCGCTCGCTGTTTCACTTCGCGCTGGTCAAGGCGCTACTCGACCTCCGCCTCGAGCTCGAGGGCGAAGTCGCGAGCGGCGCGAACCCGCCCTTCCAGCCCGAGTTCGCACGGGCGCCAGCCTTGACGATCTTCGCGTTCGAGGAGCCGGAAAACCATCTCTCGCCCTTTTTCCTGTCGCGTCTCCTCACCGAGCTTGCGCGCCTAACGGGAACGGCCCGCGTCCAGGGCGTCGTCACCAGCCACGCCCCGGCGATCGTTGGCCGCATCGAACCCACAGCGGTGCGCCATGTCCGCCGCGTCCATGCGACCGGTATCTCCCACGTTGCTAAGCTTGCACTCCCCACTGCCGAAGCAGATGCCGCCAAGTTCGTCCGCGAAGCAGTGCGCGCACACCCCGAAATCTACTTTGCGCGCCACGCGATCTTCGGCGAGGGGCCGTCGGAGGAGATAGTCATCCCGCGCCTCGCCGAGGCGCACGGCATTCCGATCGACCGCTCGTTCGTTGCGATCGTGCCGATCGGCGGGCGGCACATCCAGCATTTTTGGCGACTCGTCGAACAGCTCGGTATCCCGCACACGACCCTGCTCGACCTCGATCTTGGCCGCAGCACCGGAGACGATCTTCAGTTCAAGGCCGCGGCCAAGGCGCTGCAGGACTCGTCGCGTGCGCTTCCAGAGCCGGATGCCAAGAACGTCGCCGCTGCGCTGACGAATGCGCGTCCGGTCGTTCCCGAGGGCGGCAAGGTCGATGTCGATTTCTTCGTCAACTGGAGCAAGGCGTTTGAGGGTCAGGGCATCTTCATGTCGGGGCCGCTCGATCTCGACATGCTGATGCTGTCGGCGTTCCAGACCGCGTACAAGAAGCTCCCCGAGGGAGCGACCGGGCCGCAGAACGCCGAGGATCCCGCCCGGCAGGAAGCCGCCGGCAAGCGCGTGCTCGGCGATGGCGGCTTGGGGCTCGCCTCCTATGCCGATCTTCCCGAACGCGCGCTGTTCCCCTGGTACGCCTATTTGTTTCTCGGCGCGCGCGGCAAGCCGGCGGTGCACCTCGTCGCGCTTGGCGAACTCGACGATCTCGACATCGAGATCAGCTGTCCCCCCGTCCTCTACCGGCTGATCAAGCACGTCCAGGCGTCGCTCGACGCGCCGCTGGCATGATTTCGGCCGCCGACTGGGCACCCATCGGCGTCGACGCGATGGAGGACGCGGCGCTAGCGGCGGTCCGCGCCGGCGGCAGCGCGCTCGTCGTCGCCGGCCCAGGCACCGGCAAGACCGAATTGCTGGGACAGCGCGCGGCCTATCTCTTCCAGACCGGGACCTGCATCTATCCGCGGCGCATCCTCGCGATCAGCTTCAAGCGCGACGCCGCGACCAATTTGCGCGACCGGGTCGAGCGCCGCTGCGGCCCGGCGCTTGCCCGGCGCATGGACTCGATGACCTTCGACGCCTTCGCCAAGCAGCTGCTCGACCGCTTCTGGCGCGCCTTACCCGAACATGTCGCGCTCGCCGGCGGGTACGACATCGCTCCCTTCCTCAAGAGCGCCGCCTTCGCGGACCTTCAGCGCTCGACCGCCGACGGTCTCGATCGGCCCGGCCACCCCGCTTACTGGGCCAAGACGCTGATCGGCAAGCACCCCGAGCCGAGCGAGATCTACGGCGTCACGATGGATGTCTTCACCAAGTCGGTCCAGTCGCTGTGCCTGCATCCGCTCGAAATCCCCAGCTATGGAGCGTTTCTTCAGCTGGTCCAGCTGCGCACCGCGCTGGTCAGCTCGATACCAATGCTGGGATTCGCGATGATCGGCCGGCTCGCCCAAGCGATCGTTAATGCCAATCCGGAAGTGCGAAGGGCGATCTGCGCGACCTATGGCCATATCTTTCTCGACGAGTTTCAGGACACGACCTCGGTCCAGTACGGCCTGATCGAATCGATCTTCAAGGGCTCGGCGGCGAAGCTGACCGCGGTCGGCGACGACAAGCAGCGTATTATGGGCTGGGCAGGCGCCCGGACCGACGCCTTCGCAGCGTTCGAGGCCGATTTCCTGACGACGCAGGGCGCACTCGGCAGGATCAGCCTGACCCGCAACTATCGCAGCAATCAGCGTATCGTCGCGATTCTCAATACGCTGAAGGCGCACCTCGCCCCGGCCGAACCCGACTTCGTCGCGGTCCGGCCGGCCCCGGATCTGCCTGACGAGAAGATCTGTGCGGTCATGGTTGCCGACGATGCGGGTGCGGAAGCCGAGGCGATCGCGGCGTCCGTCGCCGGCGCGATCGCTGAGGGCGTCGACCCGCGCAGCATCGGCCTGCTGGTGCGCCAGAAGTCGGTCGACTGGGAGGCCCGGATCAAGACCCGCTTCGATGCACACGGCCTGGCATTCCGCAACGAGGATCGCGACGTCGGCGGCGCGTCGATCCAGGACCTCATGACGGAAAGCTATTCGCGGATCGTCATCGACTTTCTCGACCTGCTCACCCGCCGGCATGGCGGCCGTCTCTGGAATGTCGCGATGGGCCACGCTTCCGCCATCGCCAATCTCACGCTCGACGATGACGAGGCGGTCGAGCGCGAGCTTGCCTTGCGCCTCGACGAGTTCCATCGCGCCCACAAGATCGGCGTCGCCGAGCCGATGACGGCCGCGGCGATCGCGGCCAAGATCGCCGCGATCGAAGCGTTTCTCGGGCTGGAACGCCTGCGCGGCGTGGCCCCGCAATATGGCACCGGCGATCTGTTCGTCCGCATCCGAGCCGCGACATCAGCCTTCCTCGCCGAATGCGCAACGCGGCCCGGATCGTGGCAGGACCTGCTGTCGCGTTTTCGGGGCGTCGGCCAGACGCCGCTGATGACGATCACGAAGAGCAAGGGTCTCGAATACGACCTCGTCATGCTCCTCGGCCTCAACGATTCCGAATGGTGGAGCTTCGACAAGGATCCCGCCGAAGGCCATTCGACCTTTTTCGTCGCCGCCTCGCGCGCCCGCGAACGGCTGATGATGACGCGGTGCGACTATGATCGCAGCGCCAAGATTCGCGAGATCTTCGACCTGCTCGACAAGGCCGGGGTCCGGCAGATCAGGGTTAGCATACACTAAGACGCGGTAGAGCGCGACACTCCGCTACTAATCTATCGGTGCCGGCAAGCTGATGCGCACGGCGCACTTACGTCGACACGGCAGCCGAGGAGCGGCAGCTATCCCTGTGTGCTCCTCCGAAAGCCGCCAGTCAGCAAACGGCCAGATCACGCCAAAATCGAAAGGCTGCCCGACTGTCCAGTTTGGGGGAGCGCCTCGCGCGCGCCGGATGTCCGGACCTGGGTCGTCGCTCGTGTCGGAGTTCAGCGGGTCGGACCCCCGGAGCATCAGGAATTGTCACCCGTATGACGGGTGGTTCGTGGCGCCTATACGGCTGCGTGCTGTCCTCGTTCCCAGTACGCGTACCGGCAGGTGGAGACGGAGCGCGGCGCCATGTTGCGTTGCCGCCAAATCGATCGATGCCTGGTGAGACGCGAGCAACGACCGGGTAATCGCTAGCCCGAGACCGGTCCCCCCTGACGCGCGCTTGCTGGTGAAGAACGGCTCGAATATCCGCGCCCGATCGGCTGCCGGGATACCGGGGCCATCGTCCGACACGGTGAGCGCAATGCCATCCGTCTCGATGCGGCCGACAAGCATCACGATTGCCGCGCCGGCCTGTCGACTGTTCTCGATAAGGCCGCCGATCGCGGCTTCGAGGGTGGCGGCCGGCATGGCGACGGGTGGAAGACAATCCATCAACTCGATCGAGACCGCAAGATCTGGACCGCCGTAGGCGTCCGCGAGGCGCCGCAGCACCAGCGCAAGATCGGCCGGTTCATCCGCTTGCGGTCCCGCCATGTCCGCGCGGGCAAGATCGAGCAGGCGGGTGACCAGAAGTGTCAGTCGATCGGCATCCATGGCCGCATTGGCGAGGAACCGGCGTCGATCCTCGTCCGACATGGTGGCGTGATGATCTTCCAGCAGCTCGATTGCGCCGCGTATGCCCGCAAGCGGTGTCTTGAACTCATGGCTGACCGCGTGCGCGAAGTCCCGCAGATAGCGTGACCGCCTTTCGATCGCGTCGGCCATCTGTGCGAAATCGGCGTAAAGCGCCTGGATCTCGATCGCGGCGGTAGGCGGCGGGGGCGGCACCTGCCCGCTACCGCGCGCGACCGCCCGCGTGGCGTCGCTCAAGACCTCGATCGGGCGCGCGATGCCGCGCGAGAGCAGGCCACTGAGGACAACGAGCGTCATGAAGATCGCCGCGATCCCGAACAGGATCTTGCCACGATCCTCGTAGAGGCCCCGAAACAGCGCGCGGGGCGAGCGCGACAGCAGCAGGATCCCGACCACGCGGCCGTTCACGATGATCGGCCGTGCATGGTGGATCCGTAGATCCGATGCGCGGCTCAGCCACTCCAGCGCATAGCGTGGCCGGTACCGGGCGTTCCGACGCAGGACCGTGGCGGGCTGCCCGGCTCGCGCCGCACTGAGTTCAGGGAGAGCGGGGTAGGCGTGCCCGCGGTCGACGCCGAACAGGATACGTCCCGCCGGATCGAGCAGCTGGATTGAGGCGAGGGTCGTGCGCGCTGTCGCGTCGATGATCGGTTCGAACTCGGCGGCAGCGGCAATCGCAGCCGATGAGGCAGTACCGGGCACGGCGACCGGGCCTGGCCGTTCCGGCAGGACCGGCGTCGTCCGCAGGTCGATCGTCGACAGCGCGCCGCCGGCGACACCGTCCGGACCGGAGGGGGCGGGTGCCAATGCCGGCCCGGTGGATCCCGGCCAGCCGGCGCTGGCTGCAGCGGCGAGGGCCGCACCCTGCGCCACGAGCTCCGCCTCGGTCTGGCGGACCAGCGTGTTCTCATACACGCGCAGGAACAGTGCGCCGGCGCCGGGAAGGGCTGCCACGAACACGAACGTCACCAGCAGGATCGTCCGCAGGCGCAGGCGCGGCCAATGCCGGCGGATCGGCGCCTTGATCGCTTCGATCATCCCGCGCCGCACGCCCCGATGCGATAGCCGATGCCCGGCCGCGTCTCGATGATGTCGTCGGCGCCCGCCTGTCCGAACTTGGCCCGCAGGTTGCGGATGTGGCTGTCGATGGTGCGATCGGTCACCGCGAAGCCGGGCCCGCGCAGCCGGTCGATGATCGCGTCGCGGCTGAACACCTTGGACGGCATGGCGGCCAGTGTCCGCAATATCCCGAACTCGGTGACGGTCAGCGGCACGGTCTCGCCTGACCAAAGCGCCTGCCAGCCGTCCGGATCGAGCACCAGTCGTCCGTGCCGGATAGCGGCAGCGTTCGCCTCGACCTGGGGCGGACGGCCGGCAACGCGGCGCAGGATGGCCATGACGCGCGCCACCACCTCGCGCGGGCTGAAAGGCTTGGTGACATAGTCGTCGGCGCCAAGTTCGATGCCGAGGATCCGGTCGATCTCGTCATCGCGCGACGACAGGAAGAGGATCGGCAGATCGCTGGTCGCACGCAGCCGCCGGCAGACCTCGATCCCGTCCATCCTCGGCATGTTGATGTCGAGGATCAGCAGATCGGGTCGATGGGCGTCCACCATCGCGATCGCCGCCTCGCCGTCGGCCGCCTCGAGCGTGTCGAGCCCGGCCTTATCCAGCGCAAACAACAGCAGCTGGCGGATATGCGGGTCGTCGTCGACGACAAGGATGGTGCGCGGCATGGGACACAGGATCATGCCCCGGGCGCCTTGGTCAATGGCGGCGTGGGGGCAGGTGGTGGCGTCGTTGGGGGCGGAGGCGGAGGTAGCTCCACCGCGCCGTCGCAATCCCGGGTCGCACCTGCCGGGATAGGCAACGGTTCGCCCGGGTGCGGACCGAGCAACTGGCGAGCGGCATCGAGCCGTGTCGCGTCCCGCCAAGTCCAGGTGCGCCAGTTGGACTGGCGCGCCACCAAGCTCGTCTGCCAATCAACGTCGCCGACGAGAATCTGCTGGCGTACGGAGCGCACCCGGTCCCTGAACCGGGGATCAAGGCGCCCTTGCTCAAGCTCGATCAACGGCAGGAGGGCGGCAGGTCCCAGTTGATGGAGACCGCAAAGGTCGAGCGCGACGCCTCGGCCCCCGACCTCGCGGGCGTGGCGGACGTTCCATGCCGCCGCTGCCGCGTCCAGGTCGATGATGCTTGACACGGTCAGCACGAGGAGCGCGGCCAGAGCATTGCAGTTGATCAGCCAGCGCGCGCTGCGGCCGGTGAGCATGCGCCAACAGATCAGCACAAGACCCAGCCCAACAAGCGCCATCCAC
>Ga0302314_10018407_pt1 | contig 11656 bp, 11 predicted proteins | sample III_Palsa_N2_3_FD_200533 | JGI IMG/M metagenome (GOLD analysis project Ga0302314, IMG submission 200533) | Peat permafrost microbial communities from Stordalen Mire near Abisko, Sweden - III_Palsa_N2_3 | ecosystem: Environmental > Terrestrial > Soil > Palsa > Peat permafrost | place: Sweden... | reverse complement strand
TGGGGGGGGGGGGGGGGGGGGTGTGGGGGGCAACGCGACGGACAGCGCCGAGGAGACGCCATGTCGAGCGACGTTTTCGCCGAGAGGGCCGCCAGAGTTCGAAAATTTCGGCAATGATGTGAAGGCGATATGCCCCAAGGCCCGAGCGTTCCCCACCTCACCCGGCCTCTCCACCCCAATGGGGCAGAGAGGAGAAGAGGGCGGAGCCGGCCATAGTGAGAATTGCTGGACCGCCGGGCCTGGACAAGTCCGCCGCCTTCGCCGATGGTGCCGGCCCAATAGCGGCCGGCGCCGATCCGCCGGGCCGGGTCCCGATTCATCATGGAGCAGTTTGCCATGTCCTCGACGAGGTTCGTCGGCGCCGCCTTGTGCGGCATTGCCTGTCTGTTGCCCCTGTCGCCCGCCCTCGCCGCCCCGGCTTCCTATCAGGAGATCGTCAAGGCCTATTACGATGACGGTTTCCGCGCGCACCCGTCGCTCGCGACCTCGGCCGGTCTGCATGATTACGACGCCAAGCTCGACGATGTCTCGCCGGCGGCCCATGCCGCCGAGGCGAAGCGGCTGAAGGCGACCCTGGCCGGGCTGACCGCCGTCGATCCGGCCGGCCTGAATGCCGGCGACCGCGACGATCGCGAGGTCCTGATCGGCCAGGTCAAGGGCGAGTTGCTCTATGAAGAGCGCGTGCCGACCTGGCGCACCAACCCCGACCAATATCTCCAGCTTGCCACCGGCTCGGTCTTCACCCTGGTCCAGCGCGATTTCGCGCCGCTGCCCGAGCGTATGCGCTCGGCCATCGCGCGCGAGCGGCAGATCCCGGCGATGCTGGCAACGGCGCAACGCACGCTCAAGGATTCGCCGCCGGCTTTTGTCGAGGTCGCATTGCAGAACATCGACGGCGCCGTCGATTTCTTCAAGAATGCGGCACCGGCGGCCTTTTCCGGCGTCACCGATCCGGCCCTCCAGCGCGACTTCGTCAAGGCCAATGCCGCCGTGCTGAAGGCGCTCGCCCTCTATGAGCATTTCCTCAAGACCGACCTGCAGCCCAAGGCCCATGGCAGTTTCGCGCTCGGCGCCGATGCGCTGGCCGAGCATCTGGCCGATCTGGAAATGGTCGATGTGCCGCTCGACCGGCTGCGCGAGCTCGCCTGGTCGCATCTGCGCGCCGATCAGGTGGCGTTTTTCCAGACGGCGCTGAAGGTCGATCCGCATGGCTCGCTGGAATCGGCCACCGCCAAGCTGCAATCGGACCATCCGAAGCCGGACGGCCTGATCGCCGAGGCGACCAAGGAGCTGGCCGGCCTGAAGCAGTTCATCAAGGACAAGCACATCCTGACGATTCCGCCGGAAGTCGATCTGCAGGTGGCGGAGACCCCGGAATTCGCCCGCGCCCTGGTCTCGGCCGAATTCGACCCGCCCGGCCCGCTCGAGCAGCACGCCAAGGAGGCCTTCTATTACGTAACGCCGCCCGATGCGACGCTGACGCCGAAGCAGGTCGAGGAATATCTGGGCGCCTTCGACTATTCCGATTTCCTGGTGACCTCGGCCCATGAGGTCTGGCCCGGCCACTACATGCAGTTCCTCACCAGCAAGGCGCATCCGGAATGGTCGATGGTGCGCAAGCTGACCAGTGCGCAATCGACGACCGAAGGCTGGGCGCATTACACCGAGCAGATGATGGTCGATGCCGGGCTGGGCGGCGGCGCCCCCATGCTGCGCCTGGGCCAGCTCGAAGAGGCGCTGCTGCGCGATTGCCGGATGGTCGCCTCGATCGAGCTGCACACAAACGGCATGAGCGTCGAGGATGCCGCCAAGCTCTTCGTCAAGGAATGCTACCTGACCTATACGCTGGGCAAGCTCGCCATCCTCAAGCTGCGCGAGGATTACAAGCAGAAGCTCGGCGATAAATTCACCCTCGCCGATTTCCACGACCATTTCCTGGCCGCCGGGCTGGTGCCGATCCGCATCATCCGCCGCGAAATGCTGGGTACCGAGGGGTCGCTGCTCTAACCCCGCCGGTCCGGCGCACGATCGGCTCGACCTAATCCGAGCCGATCTTGCTCCAGCCGGTGGCATTGCCGACAGGGACGACGACCCGTTCGAGTTCGATGCCGTTGGCGTCGATGCGGTGGCCACGCCAGATCACGTCTTCGACCAGATAGCTCGCGGCGATTTCGACGACGGACAGGATATCGCGCGCCGGCAGCAGCCAGATCGGTGTCGACGGCGCGAGCCGTCCGAGCTGCCGTTGCAGCACGGCATCGATCCCCATCACTGATGCCGCGCGCAGCGCCCAGCTGGCACCGAAAAACGCCAGGGACCAGAGAGCGCCGCCCGACAGCACGCAAGTCGCCAGCGCCCAGAACAAGGGATATTGCAGCGTCGAGGCGGCCAACGCCAAAGGCGCCGAGGCGCGAATGGTCCGGGTCCAGCGGATTTCGTGATGCCACAGCGCCAGGAAATTCGGCTCCGGCACTGTGGCTGGGACAATGGCGTCGGTCAGGCCAACGGACAGCCCGAGATCGTGGACCCGCTGCCCCAGGACATTGTCCTCGGCCAGGACGGAAACAAGGGCGCCCAGCCCGCCGGTCTGCTCCAGCGTGCTGCGTCGGATCATGGCGGTGCTGCCGAGGCAATCCTCGCGGCCAAACATCCGCGACAGCAGCACGCCCGGCAGGAAATTATGCGTGATCTGCGCAGCACCAAGCCGGGTCTGCCAGCCGAATTCGGGCGGCGGCAGCCCGATATAGGCCGAGGTGACCAGCCCGGTGCCAGGCTTTTCAAGTTCCGCGACCAGACGTTCCAGATAATTCGGCGGCAGATGCAGGTCGCTGTCCGAGATGACCAGCACATCGTAGCGGGCCGCCTGCAGCATATTGATGAGGTTGCTGACCTTGCGATTCGGCCCATGGATGGCGGGATCGACGACGATGGCGACGTCGCAATCGGGATATCGGGCCTGCAACCGGTGCACCACGGCCAGCGCCGGATCGTCCTGATCATGCAGGCCGAAGACAATCTGAAACACCGGATAGGCCTGCTCGAAGCACGAGACCAGCGCCTCTTCCAACAGTGGTTCGTGCCCATAAAGCGGCTTCAGGATCGTCACCGGCGGGGTTTCGATCGGCGCAAAGGACGGGCGCGCGGCAAAGCGCACGACGGCGATCCAGCCGGCAAGGCCGACCAGGCTGCCGACGATGGATAGCAGTGCCGCGGCGTCGAAAAGCACCGTCATGCCCAGCCCCGGAGCATGCGGCCCGACAATGTTCTAACCAAAGTGCCCCCCATATCGCTCGTCATCGGCTTTCATTTGGCGTAAGTCCACGGGTGCAGACGACCGTCGACCCTAACCGCGATCAACTTTGAGAATGCTTTGAGAAAGCTGTCAATCACTCTTGCCGTTATCGGCCTCATGTTCGGCACTCTCTTGGTCGCTTGGTACGGTTTCGGCCCGATCGGAACGGCGATGCTCTCGGTCGGCGGCGCCGGCTTCGCGCTGTTCTGCGCCTGGCAAGTCCTTACGATGGTTGTCCTCGGCGTCGGCTGGCGGGTGGTGGCACCGCTTTCGGACCGGCGCCAGCTCATGCCGTTCATCTGGGGCCGGATCATTCGCGATTCCGCCGCCAGTTGCCTGCCCTTCTCGCTGGTCGGCGGATTCGTCCTGGGAATCCGGGCCGCGACGTTGCATGGCATCAAATTGTCCGTCGCCACCCTCTCGCTGATCGTGGATTTGACCGCCGAATTCGTGGCGGAGATCGCGTTTGCGGCGGCCGGGCTGCTGGTCGTGCTCGGCCGCTCGACCGATCTGACCTTGACCGGGCCGGCCGTCGTCGCCTTGGCGTTGGTCATCGGCGCCGTGATCCTTTGGCTGCAGAAATGGTCGGTCCCGCTCTTCGTCCGATTCGGGCGACGGATCCTCGGCGGCTGGTTCGCCGGCAGCGATGAGCGGCAAGCGGCCGCTTCAGAGCACGATCTCGCGGACATGTATGGTCATACCGGCCGGATGACACTGGGCATTGCCACACATCTGCTCGGCTGGTTCTGCAAGGGGACCGGCAACTGGATCGCCTTCCGGCTCCTGGGCTGCGATATCGACCTGCCGGCGGGCCTGGCGATCGAGGCGTTGCTGCATGTGGCGCTGATTCCGGCTTTCGTCATTCCCGGCTATGCCGGCGTGCAGGAGGCCGGCTATGCCGCCATCGGCGCGCTGTTCGGCATTCCGCCGGAGATCTCGCTCGTCGTATCCCTGCTGCGGCGCGCACGGGACCTCGCCATCGGCATCCCCGTGCTCCTGATCTGGCAGCTCGTCGAAATGCGCCGCCTGCGCAAGCCGGGCCTGGCTCCTGGGCGCGTTCCGGCCCCCGCCCAACCGCTTGCCGGCAGAGGTGACTAGGATTCGGGCCGTGGGAGACGGCCGTCGATCTGCCGGTATGTGGATAATGACCATCTGCAATATTATTTTTGTAACGCCGCTTTTCCTGAACACCGTATGGGTACTGGAAAATCCGGAAGATAATTGGACACAGGGAACCAGGATCGCCGCGCCTTTTATTCTGGGCCTTATTATAGTGATTTGCGCAACTAATCTCGGTACCGGGCTCGGATATCCGCGCGCGCGAAACGCGATGATCGCAATCCTTTCAGTTCTTACCGGGCTGGCAATTTGGGACACTGTGGCGCGCATTAGCACTTGGTGGCCTCTCGTTCATGATATCGGGCGGCTTTCTGCCTGGGAATGGTGGCTGTCCGCGGTAGGTGTTCGCTGGAGCGCGTGGCTGGCGCTAAATATCTGGTACTTCTTCGGGCGACGTCGTCTGCCCCGACAGCACGAAATCACCGATGCGCCGGCGGGCTGAACGGCCCGTCAACTCAGCCCGAAATACGCCTTCTGCACGGCATCATTGGCATTGAGCGCCTCGACGCTGCCCTCGAACCCGGTGCGCCCGCCTTCCAGGGTGAACACCCGGTCGGCCAGGTCGAGGAAGGCAACATTCTGTTCGGCGATCAGCAGCGACAGGCCCTGGCCGCGGAACTGGCCGAGGATGCGGATCACCTCGGCGACGAAGAGCGGCGACAACCCGGCCGAGGGCTCGTCCATCACCAGCAGCCGCGGGCTGCCGGCCAGCGCCTTGGCGATGCCGCACATCTTGCGCTGGCCGCCGGACAGGCTGCCGGCCAGCGTGCCGCGCCGCTCGGCCAGATCGGGGAAGACGGCATAGAGTTCCTCGATGCGGCGCGCGAGCGCCTTGGGTTCAGCAAATTGCCCGCCGATCCGGAGGTTCTCCGCGATCGACAGGCCGGCGAAGACGCCGAGCTCGGACATATAGGCCATGCCGCGGCGGACACGCCGATCGGTGCGCAGCCGGGTGATGTCGTCGCCATCGAAGCGCACACTCCCCTGCCAGGCCGGCATCAGGCCCAGCAGCACCTTGAGCAGGGTCGTCTTGCCGGCGCCGTTGACGCCCAGCAGCACGACGCTTTCCCCCAGCCGCACCGACAGGTGGGCGCCCCACAGCACCTGGACCTTGTTGTAACCCGAGACCAGGTCCCGGGCGCTCAGCAGCTCATCCGCCATGGCTCTGCCGCAGGAAGACCCGAACGACTTCGGGGTCGCGGGTGGCACCGGCGAGCTTGCCCTCGAAGATCTCCTTACCAGCATTCATCACGATCACCCGGTCGGTCAGCCGGTCGATGAAGCCCAGCAGATGCTCGACGACCAGCATGGCCATGCCGCCATCGGCCAGCACGCGCAGGCGATCGGCAATGCGCGCCAACTCGCCCGGATTGAGCCCGGCAGCCAACTCGTCGACCAGCAGCAGCCGCGGCCCGGTGGCCAGTGCCCGCGCCAGGTCGAGCTGCTTCTGCTGCGCACTATTGAGTTCGCCGGCCGGCCGGTTCTGGACGGTGTCGAGGTCGAGCGAGGCCAGCAGCGCGTCGAGGTCGGGGGCGACCGGATCGGTATTGCCGTAGCGGGCGGCAACCGCGACGTTCTCGCGCACGGTGAGGCCGAGGAAGCAATGCGGCGACTGGAAGGTCCGGTTGATGCCCTGGCGCGCCAGCCGATACGAGGGAATGCCGCCGATCGGGCTGCCCTCGAACCGGACCTCGCCACCATCAGGGGCATGCAGCCCGCTTATAACATTGATGCAGGTGGTCTTGCCCGAGCCGTTCGGGCCGACAAGGCCCAGCACCTCACCCGGGGCCAAGTCAAAACTGATGCCGTCCAGCGCCCGGAAACCGCCGAAGCGCTTGACCAGCTGCTTGACCTCGAGAATGACGGCGCGGTCACGGGACACGGAGGCCTCGACGAGTCAGGAGCGAGGTCAGGCCATCGGGCAGGAACAGGGCGAAGCCCACGATCAGCACGCCATAGATCAGCTGGAAATATTGCGGCACGGTAATGCCAATGGCGTTGTAGAGACCATAGAGGATGAGCACGCCCAGCACCGGCCCGAGCAGGGTGGCGCTGCCGCCGAACAGCGTGAACACGATGGCGAAGATGCCGATGGAGAAGTCGAAGGCCGTCTCGGGGTAGAACACCGAGACATGCCAGGCGAAGACGCCCCCGGTCAGCCCGGCAATCAGCGCCGAGATCAGCCAGGCGATGATCCGCCCGCGCACGACCGCCACCCCGGCCATGCCGGCGCTGATCGGATCCTCGCGGGTCGCGCGCAGCGACAGGCCGAAATCGGAATTCCTGAGCCACACCACCACCGCCAGCGTTCCGGCCAGGATCGCCACCGATGTGCCGTAGCTGAGGCCCGGCGCATAGGTATCGGTCAGGCTGACGCCATAGGGGCCGCGGGTGACATCCTCCAGCGCCGGGTTCGACACCACCTGATAGACCGCCTGGGCCGCCGCCAGATTGGCGATGGCGAAATAGGCGCCGCTCAACCGCATCAGCGGCGACAGGATCACGCCGAGCAGCACAGCGGCGCAGCCGGCAACGGCCAGCGCCCCGAAGGGCGGCAGCTGGAAATGCATGACCGCCAGGGCAAAGCCATAGGCGCCGGCCCCGAAGAAACCGACATAGCCGAAGGGCAGGAAACCGGTGAATCCGTAGAGGATGTTCAGCCCCTGCGCCAGGGTCAGGAACATGACGAAATTGAACAGCAGCAGGGTGTTGGAATAGACAAACGGCAACACGGCCAGCAGCAGTAGCAAGGGTCCTGCGACGATCAGGAAGTCACGCAACGCCCGGCGCCTAAGCATGCCGCACCTTGCGCCCGAGCAGCCCCTGCGGCCGCGCCAGCAGCACCGCGATCAGCAGCAGATTGGGCAGGATGTTCGACCACGAACCGAGATATGTCTGCATCAGCATCAGCGACACGCCATAGATGGCGCCGCCCAGCGCCGTGCCGACGGGATTGCCGAGCGTGCCGACGACGATCACGGCAAAGGCCGCGACATTGACCTCGACCCCCATGGCCGGGGTGATGCTGCCGAACATGAAAGGCGCGAACACGCCGGACACGCCGGCCAGCGCAATGCCGATGCCGAAGGCGATGGCCGAGACCCAATGGACGTCGATGCCAGTCGCCAGCGCCTCGTCGCGGCTGACCATGACCGCCCGGGTCAAGGTGCCGAGCCGGGTCCGGTAGAGATAGAGATAGACGAACAGCACCGCCACGGCACTGACCCCGCCGCTGAACAGCCAGGCGATCGGCAGCCCCTGGCCGAACAGATGCGCCGAGCCGACCCCCAGCACCTTGCCCGGGATCGATCTTTCGGTCGACCCGAACGCGATCGAGGCCAGCGCCTCGACGATCTGCGACAGCCCGAAGAACAGGATCAGCGACAACATCTCGCTGTCGCGCGACTGCTGCAGCCGCGGCACGACCAGGTAGTAGATCGGAATACCGAGGATGATGAACGCGGCAAAGACGCAGAGAGCCGACAGTAGCGGGTGCAGGCCGAGCAACGTGAACAGCCAATAAGCGGCGAAGGCGCCGAGCATCAGGAAATCGCCATGCGCCAGATTGACGATGCGCATGACCCCGAAGATCAGGTTCAGCCCGAGCCCGACCAGGGTGAAATAGAGGCCGAAGACCAGGCCGGACAGGAGGGCGTGGATCAACATGGCGCTATCCGGTGGGGCATGCTCGCGTTCGCCAATAGGTCCCTCGCCCGCTTGGCGGGAGAGGGAGGGGCCCGCGTCAGCGGGAGGGTGAGGGTGGGTGCTCCGGCTGTGCAGTCGCTCGGCGCAGCCGGTGCGCTCACCCTCACCCGGCTCGCTACCGCTCGCCACCCTCTCCCGCCAAGCGAGCGAGGGTTTGCCCCGAGCGCCTTGATCACGGCTTGTTGTAGACCGGCTTGGCGTTGGCCACCTCCGGCGGATAGATCGCGGTCAGATGGACGCCGCCCTTGCCGTCGGGAATGACCTGGCCGAGCGGGGTGATTTCGCCGATCTGGGCGCCCTGCGGGTCCAGCTCGAAACTGCCGTCCAAGGTCTTCAGCTTGCCGGACTGGGCGAAGATCGCCTTGCGCAGATCGAGCTGGGCCAAGCTATCCGTCGTGCCCAATGCCTGGCCGATCACCAGGCCGGTGGTATAGCCCGCGATAGAATTATAGCCGAACTCGACGCCACTGCCCGGATAGGCCTTTTCCCAGGCCGCGCGGAACTGGTCGGTCGTCATGCCGACTTCCGGCTTGTTGGCGAGCCAGACCCCGGTGATGTAGGTGAAGACATTCTCCATTCCGGCGGCGCCGACGTTCTTGACCAGCTCGTCCGTCTCCAGACCGGTATAGATGGTGAACAGGAATTTGAACTTCTGCCCGCTATCGCCGAGATTGCGCAGAAAGGCGATGTCGTTGCCGACATAGCCCAGTGACAACACTGCATCCGGATTGCTCTCGGCGATGTTGTTGATGATCACCGAATAATTCGAGGTTTCGGTCGGCACGCCCTGGTCATAGACGATCTCGATCGGCGAGCCGGCTTCCTTGAGGAAGCCGCGCAACGCCGTCGCCTGGGTATTGGTGAATTCATTGGTGGCATAGAGCAGCGCCACCTTCTTGATGCCGTCCTTGGCGCCCTGGTCCTTGAGGAAATCGGCGACATATTTCGGCCAGATGGTCGAGACTGGATCGGCCAGCAGCACGATATAGGGATTGTCCCGCGAGAACAGCGACGAGCCGGTGCCGGTCATGTCGAAGAGCAGCATCTCATGCTCCTTGGCGATCGGCACCGCCACCGCGGTCAGCACCGAGCCTGAATCGGAGACCAGGATATCGACCTTGTCCTGGGTGATCAGCTGGTTGAGCAGGGTCGAGGCCGTCGCCGGATTGCTCTGGTCGTCATAGGAAATCAGTTTGAGCGGGATCTTCTTGTTGAACGGCTTGACCAGCGCGCCGCCGGCGGCGTTGGTCTCGTTGACCCAAAGCTGCAGGCCATTATAGGCCGGCATCGAGATGCTGGCGAAACGGCCGGAGCTGGCATGGATATGGCCGATCTTGATCTCGGCCGGCGCGGTCTCGGCCCGGACCGGTGAAACCAGGCCGAGCGCGGCCAGCGCCCCCAGCAGCATCGACGCTTTGCGCAGCATGGCTCCCCCTATCCGTTGACCAAGCTCTAGCAGATAAGAGCCTGCTGCATCTAGCGCTTCGCGGGCGACCAGCCAGCCGGCGCCAGCTCGAAATGTGCGAATTCGAAACCCGGCGAGACCGTGCAGCCGACCAGGGTCCAGTCGCCCAGGCAGCGTGCCGATTGCCAGGCGTGCGGCGGTACCAGGATCTGCGGGCGCTCGCCGTCGCGCAGCCTGTTGCCGAGGCGATGCGACGACACGGCCCCGCCCTCCTCGCAGATCGAGAGCTCCAGCGCCGCGCCGCCATACCAATGCCAGATCTCGACGGCATCGACCCGGTGCCAGGCCGAGATCTCGGTGCCCGGCAGCAGATAATAGATCGCCGTGCCGCTGCCGCGCCCGCCGTCTGCGGGCTGGTCGCGCCAGGTCTGGACGTAGAAGCCGCCTTCGGGGTGCCGCGCCAGCCCGAGCAGCCGGATCACCTCCTCGGCACTCATGGCGCCCTCGATCGGGGGCCCCAGGATCATGCCGGCGGCCGGGTCGCCTGCATGGACGGTCGCTCGGCGAAGCCGGCGTAGAACTCCTTGAGCCCGGGATGGCGGCCGCGCCAATCCTCCTCGGGATAGCGGAAATCGAGATAGCCCAGCGCACAGGCGATGGCGATCTCGCCGATCGTCACCGCCGGTCCGAGCGTCGCCGCCTCGGCTTCGAAGGCAGCGAGCGCGCCCCGAACCTTGCGCATCTGCCCGTCGATCCAGTCCGGCCAGCGCTTGTCCTCAGGCCGGAGCACCAGTTCGTAGCGCACCAGGATCGCGGCATCGAGCAACCCATCGGCGGCGGCCTGGCGTTGCAGCGCCGTCCAGCGCGGCACCCCTGCGCGCGGCACCAGCGGCAAGCCGCCCTGGACCGAATCGAGATATTCGGCGATGACGGCCGAATCATAGAGCGATTGGCCGTCCTCGAGCACCAGGGTCGGGATCTTGACCAGCGGGTTCTCGGCCGCGACGCCTTCGTTCACGATCACCGGCGCCACATTCACCGGCACCAACTCGATCCGGTCGGCGATGCCCGCCTCATGGGCCAGGACAAGCACCTTGCGGACGAAGGGCGAGGTTTGCGAATAGAGCAGTTTCATGGGGCGGATCTCCGTCAGAAATTATCCTTGCGCCGCCGGATCTCGGCGAAAACCTCAACCGCGTCGCGCCCGGCCCAGCCATTGGCCGCGAGCAGCTCGGAGCAATCGGCACGCAGGAACGGGTTGGTGCGGTTTTCCAGGTCGATGGTCGTGGGGATAGTCGGCTGCCCCGCCGCGCGCAGCCGCGCGATCTCGTCGGCACGCTGCCGCAGATCCTGATTGCCGGGCTCGATGGTGACCGCAAAGCGGCAATTCGACTGCGTATACTCATGGCCGCAATAGACCCGCGTGGCGCCGGGCAGCGCCCGCAGCTTCAGGAGCGAGTGCCACATCTGCGCCGGCGTGCCTTCGAACAGCCGGCCGCAGCCGAGCGAGAACAGCGTGTCGCCGCTGAACAGCGCCTGATCTTCGTCGAAGACCAGCGCGATATGGCCGCTGGTATGGCCCGGCACGTCGAGCACACGCAGGCGGCGCGTCCCGACCCGGTAGGTATCGCCTTCGCCGAGGCCGGTATCGAGATCCGGGATGCGGTGGCGATCCTTTTCCGGCCCGGCGACAGGGGCTCCGGTCGCCTGCTTGAGCGCATGATTGCCGGCAGTGTGATCGGGATGATGATGGGTATTGAGGATGTGTTTCAGCCGCCAGCCGGTCGCCTGCAGTGCCGCCAGCACCGGCCCGGCCTCGGACGGATCGACCACCGCGGCCTCGCCGCTGGCTGGATCGTTCAGCAGATAGGCGTAGTTATCGGAGAGTAGCGGGACCAGGCGAATCTCAAGAGACATCGCGACCTCGGCGAATCGTAAAGCGGCTGCCGCAGGATAGGCAGACCAGCGCCCGACCACCACTGCATTTGGACATGGCCCCGGCGCGACCAGCGGCGATTGACCAGAGCTGCCGCGCGGCCTACCGTCAGCAGCGATGGTTCCCCTCGGGGATCAAAAGGGAACGCGGTACGGTCGCCCGACCCGATCCGTGGCTGCCCCCGCAACTGTAAGCGGCC
>Ga0302314_10018405_pt1 | contig 11656 bp, 11 predicted proteins | sample III_Palsa_N2_3_FD_200533 | JGI IMG/M metagenome (GOLD analysis project Ga0302314, IMG submission 200533) | Peat permafrost microbial communities from Stordalen Mire near Abisko, Sweden - III_Palsa_N2_3 | ecosystem: Environmental > Terrestrial > Soil > Palsa > Peat permafrost | place: Sweden... | reverse complement strand
TGTGTTGTGAGCCGTCCTGCATCCGCAAATCATAGCGGCGCAGGCGCCCGTGCATGTCGGCGACCTCGATCACCTGGCCCGGCGCCAGCGGCGCGAAACGTTCGCTCATCAGATCGAGATCGGCCACACGATCGACCTCGTCGTCATCGGCAACACCAGTGTCGCAATTGCTGCAGAAACCGATTTTAGGCCGCACATAGACCTCGACCTCGTCGCCGCACGCAGCCGTGCCGCAATGGAACGCGCGCCCCGCCGGCCAGCCATCGCGCGGAAACGGCCAGGCGATTTCGCGCCAGCCGTCCGCGTCCGAGCGGATGTGCTGATAGCCGGCGCCGCCCGACACCGAGCCAATCGCCACGGCACATACGGTCAACAGCCAGCGGCGCATCTTGGGTTCACCCCGTCATGGCAGCCCGGCCACGGCGCGCGCCGGTCCGGTCAGTTCCAGAATATGCAGGCCGGTATTGGCGCGGTCGACGATGTAGATATAGCCGCGCTCATCGGTCTCGACATTGTTGGTCTGGATCGCGACCTTGCAGCGATCCTTGCCGTCGATCTTGACGCAGCGCTTGTCGGTCGCCGCCGTGATCGCGGGGATGAAATAGCCGACTTCGGTCGGGTGATAGGGATCGCGAATGTCGAGCGCCCGCACCCCGGCATTGAAGAAGGAGATGAACGCCATCTTCTTGTAGTAGACCGGCGCCATGCTCTCGTTGGAGGAATGCGAGCCGAACCGCCCTCCGCGTTCGCAGAACGAACCGGAGGCCTCCGGCACCGTGAAGCTCGAAATCATCATCGGACGGGTCTCGGTGGTGACGTCGGCGAACCAGACCATCTGCCGCGGCTCGTTGCATTCGTTGACGATCTCCTCGTCGACGATCATCACGATGTCGCGGCTCTGGCCGTCTCTGTCCTTGGCAAACTCCGCGATCGGCATTTTCAGCATCGGAAATGTGGTGTGGGCGCCGTTGAAGGCGGACATCGGCATCCGGGAGATTTCCGGATAACGAAGATTGTCCGGCGTCGGTTCCTTCGGGCCGTTGAGCAGCTTGTCGCGATCGACGATCTGCAGGAAGCCGCCCTTGTCGGTGCCGTAGCCGAAATAGACGCGGTTGCCCTGCGGGCCGGCCGAGATCGGCCCGTGCACTTCGGTCGGCACCGCGCCGGTGGCGCCCGGCTCCTGGCCGGGCAGCCCGAAATCCCTGATCTTCACGGGATGCGCGGGATCGCTGAGGTCATAGATCATGGTCATGCGGCGCGTGCGCCAGTCGGGCGCGCCCGATACCAGAAAGGCAATACCGGTCTCGCATTCCCACCAGTTCTTGTGCGTGTCCTTGAGGCCGCCGATCCGGGTGATCAGAACCGGATTGGCGGGATCGGCGGTATTCCAGATTTCATGCGCCTCGCTGCCGAAGGTGCGCAGCATGTAAACCGCGTTGGGATCGCCTTTGGGCAATTGCTTGCCGTCGCAGACGCGAACCATCTGCGCGCCGCCGCCCTCATATTTTCCCTCCTGGCCGGGAATGTGATGCAGATATTTCGGATGCGCGGGATCGGTGACGTCGACGATCGAAGTCCCGTTCGGTTCGGCCTTGCCGGTCAGCGGATTGACCGGATCTGGAATCTCGTCGGTGCCGCCGTGATGGCCGATATAGGCGATCCAGCGATCGCCCTGATGATGAATGGTGGGCTGATAGGCGCTGCGCGCCTGCAGGTCGTTGCTGCCGACCAGTTTCATGTTGGAGGCTTCGGGCGGAGCCCCGATCACCTGGCTCGTTATTACTTTGCTCGTTATTACTTGGCTCGTTGTCCCCTGACTCTGGGCATAGGCAGTGGTGCCGCACGCGATCCAAAGTACCGAAAGAGAGAGTGCAAGAGTTAGTGAGAGCGTTACCGAGAGAGAGTTTGCCAGTTTGAGACGACCGGTCATGTTTTTTCCACCCAGGTTTTCAAAACCAATCTTCGTTGGTCGACGGCAACGCTAGCACAGCAAAACGACGCGCCAAAACACCATCTTGACATGCAACCATTTGGTTGCCTATTATGCCCGCCATGGATGAGGTCTTCAAAGCACTGGCCGATGCATCGCGGCGGTCGCTGCTGGACCGGCTTCACGCCAAGAACGGACAGACCCTGAACGATCTCTGCGACGGCCTCGCCATGACCCGGCAGGCCGTGACCAAGCACCTTGCGATTCTCGAGGCCGCCAACCTCGTCACCACGTTCCGGCACGGCCGCGAGAAGCTGCACTATCTCAACCCGGTGCCGATCCACCAGATCGGCGAGCGTTGGATCAAAAAATTCGAGCGCGGCAAGCTCACCGCGCTCGGCGAATTGAAACGGCAACTGGAGAAGCGCGATGAGTAAACCGGAATTCGTCTACACCACCTACATCGAGACATCGGCCGAAAAGCTCTGGCAGGCCCTGACCGAGGGCGACTTCACCGAGCGTTACTGGTTTGGCCATCGCGTCATCACTTCCGACTGGCGGGCGGGTTCGACTTACCGGTTCGCCAAACAGGGCACGCCAACCATCGAGGGCGAGGTGCTGATATCGGACCCGCCGCGGCGGCTCGCCTATACCTGGGATCCCTGCTCGACGGAAGCCAAACGCGAACGGACTTCGCGGGTCACCTTCGATCTCGAACCGCGCGGCAAGGTCATCAAGCTGACGGTCACGCATGACGAACTCGACGAGGGCGGCAAGACCTTCCGCGACATCTCCGGCGGCTGGCCGATGGTGATCGCAAGCCTGAAAAGCATCCTGGAAACCGGGCACGAACTGACCTTCGATGCGCCGTCGGTGGCGCAGAAGGAAAAGACCGATGCCTAAGCCCGAATTCGTCTACACCACCTATATCGAGACTACGCCGGAAAAACTCTGGCATGCGCTGACCGACGGCGACTTCACCGAGCGTTACTGGTTCGGCGCCCGGCTCAGGTCGGAGTGGAAGGTGGGCTCATCCTTTGAGATGGTGCGAAGCGACGGCACCGTCTCCGATGCGGGCAAGGTCGTCGAATGCGACCCGCCACGGCGGCTGGCCTATACATTCGTCAATCAATCGGACAAGTATCGAAACGAATTCCCCGCGCTCGCGACCTTCGTACTTGAACCCCATGGCAAGCTCGTCAAGCTGACGCTGACGCATGAAGGCTTCGTCGAGGGCAGCAAGTTCCTGGAAGGCATCTCCAAGGGATGGCCCGCCATCCTGTCCAGTCTCAAGAGCCTGCTTGAAACCGGACAGCCGCTTGAGATCCCATACGCCGCACTGAAGCTCGATAGTTGAGGGTGTGATGGAGATCATCACCGATGTCGTTCCGGCGAACGCCGGGACCCATCACGCCGCGGCCGTCGTCATCCGCTAGCTGTCATCACCCGCGAAAGCGGGTGATCCAGTATTCCAGAGCAGTCATGATAAATCGAGAAGCCGCGGCGTACCGGATACCCCGCATACGCGGGGTATGACGACCGGGCCTGTTCATCGACTGTCGTCATTTAATCATCCCAACTGCCGCAACTCCCGCCGCAGCACCTTGCCCGTCGCGGTCATCGGCAAGGTCTCGGTGAACTGCACAAAGCGCGGATATTCGTGGGCGGCGAGTTGCACTTTGACGAAATCCTGGATTTCGCGCGCCAGCGCGTCGCCGGGCGCAAAGCCCGGCCGCAGCACGATCCAGGCCTTGATCGATTCGGTGCGGATCGGATCGGGAATCCCGACCACCGCCGACATCGCCACCGCGGGGTGCTTCATCAGCGTGTGCTCGATTTCCGAAGGCCCGACGCGATAGCCGGCGGTGGTGATCACGTCGTCCTCGCGGCTGACATACCAGAAATAGCCGTCCTGATCCTGGACCCCGAGATCGCCGGTCAGCAGGAATCCCCCGGCGTATTTTTTCGCGGTCGCTTCCGGATTGCGCCAGTATTCGAGCATGGTGCACGGATTCGGCTGGCGCACGCCGATGATGCCGCGCTCGCCGCGCGGCAATTCATGGCCCTGCTCGTCGACAATCCGCACGTCGAAGCCGGGCGTGGCCTTGCCCATCGAGCCCGGCCGGATCGGAAACAGCTTTTCGTTGCTGCCGATCACCAGATTGCATTCGGTCTGGCCGTAGACTTCGTGGGCATCGATGCCGAAGGTCGCGCGCACCCAGTCGAGCAGTTCACCGCCGAGCGATTCGCCGCCGGTGAAGATGCTGCGCAACCTGACGCCGGGATGGCTGACATCGGCCTGCCGCATCAGCTTCAGTGCCGTCGGCGGCAGGAACACGTTGCGCACGGCATGGTCGGCCATCATCTGCATCGCCGCCTGCGGCTCGAATTTGCGCGCCCGATGGCCGACGATCGGCACTCCGTGATACCAGCTCGCGAACAGCGCGTTGATGAGCCCGCCGATCCAGGCCCAGTCGGCCGGCGTCCACATCAGGTCGCCGGGCTTGGGCAAAAAGTCATGACACATCTCGACGTTCGGCAGATGGCCGAGCACGACGCGATGGGCGTGCAGCGCGCCCTTGGGATTTCCCGTGGTGCCCGAGGTATAGATGATCATTGCGGGGTCGTCGGCCGCGGTATCGATCGTCGTGAATTCCGCCGATGCTGCGGTGAGCGACGACCAGAACGGCCTGGTGCCGTCGGGTGCGTGCTCGCCGATGACGTAAACATTCGCAAGGTCCGGCAACCGGGCGCGGATTTTCTTCAGCTTCTCCCATCCCGCCGCGTCGGTGACGATGGCCCGGGCGCCGGAATTCGACAGCCGGAATTCCAGCGCATCCTCCCCGAACAGCGCGAACAGCGGGATCGAAATCATGCCGGCGCGCAACGCCGCCAGATGCGCGATCGGCAATTCCAGCGACTGCGACAGAAACACCGCGACGCGGTCGCCGCGCACAAGACCATCGGCCGTGAGCACATTGGCGAAGCGGCGCGACATCGCGCCGATGGCGTCGAACGAGGTGCGCTGCGCGCCGCCATCCTCATCGAGATAGATCAGCGCCAGGCGGCCGGTGCCATCGGCATGGCGGTCGCAGCACGCGGTCGCCATGTTGAAGCGCGCCGGAATCTCCCAGCGGAAATCGCGGTAGAGCGCGTCATAGTCGGTGGTTTCGGTGAGCATGCGGATCGACTTTCGAATTTCGCACCACCCAGGGTCGTCGTCCCCGCGAAGGCGGGGACCCATAACCACCGAGCTTGGTTATGGGCCTAAACGCCTCAACATCCTGAGCCAAACTGCACGTTCACGGCGTGGGTCCCCGCCTTCGCGGGGACGACAAGTTGAGTTCGTTTCACCCCGCCAGCGCCGCTTTCACCATGCCGCTGGCTTTGCCGAAATCCATCTGCCCGGCGTATTTCGCTTTCAGGGCCCCGATCACCTTGCCCATGTCCTTGATCCCGGCGGCGCCGGTCTCGGCGATCACGGCCGAGATCGCGGTCTTGACGTCGGCTTCCGACATCTGTTTGGGCAGATAGGCCGAGATGATCGCGATCTCCTCGCGCTCCTGGGCGGCCAGTTCGGCGCGGCCGCCCTTGTCGTAGAGCTCGACCGATTCCTGGCGCTGCTTGATCATTTTCTGGAACACGCCGAGCAGGTCGGCATCGCTGAGCGGCGGCTTGCCCTGCCCGCGCGCGTCGATGTCGGCATTCTTGATGGTCGAATTGACCATCCGCAGCGTGGAGAGCTTGCGCTCGTCCTTGGCCCGCATCGCGTCCTTGACCGCGTTGTTGATGTCGTCGCGCAGCATCGTGTTGTCCTCACATAGCGTTTTCAAGCCAACGGGTCGCGCGAATGCGCGCCCGATGACAGGCTTCGTGGATACCGGTTCGCGTGAAGAAAACGCGTCAAACAAAAAACCAGCTCCTGATCTAGGCCGTTCGCGGCCATGAAACAACTAGCTCCGCAGCCATTCGACCAGCGCGTCCGCGCTGGCCTGGGGCTGTTCGACCTGCGGCAGGTGACCGCAAGCGGCAAGGATCGTGAGTTTGGCGCCAGGAATCCCCTGCGCCATCTCCACCGACAGCGAATTCGGGATCGTATTGTCCTCGTCACCGGTCAGTACCAGCGTCGGGCACTTGATCCACGCCATGGTGGGGCGCGAATCCGCCCGGCCCATGATCGCGGTCTGCTGGCGTACAAAGGCCGCGACGCCGACATCGTCGCCCATGTCGTGCACCAGTTGGTGCAAGCCGGCTTCCCCCTGCCGCGACGGATGCACGAAGCCCGGGAATAATTCATCGAGGATGGCGTGGTATTCGCCCGCCTGCGCCCGGGCGATCTGGCCGCGGCGGCGCGCGGTCGCCTCCGGCGTATCCGGCCGCGCCTGGGTGTTGATCAGCGCCAGTTTTGCCACACGCTCGGGGGCCTGCCGCATGATCTCGAAGGCGATGTAGCCGCCCATCGAATGACCGGCCAGCGCAAAGCGCGGCGGCGCCTCGGCCAGGATCCGCCGCGCGATCGCGCCCATCGTGTCGTCGCGAATATGGTTGGCCACCGTCACCGGGCCGAACCGCCACAGCGCCGGGACCACCGGCGCGTAGATTCTGGGCGAGGACACCAGCCCCGGAACCAGCAGAATCGGCATTGGATTGTCCATGCTCGGCCGGCCTCCGGATCGGGCAAATTTGATGAAAATCGGCGCTTGGTGACGGCCCCCAGATTAAAAGCCTGCCGTTCCCTGTCAAATAGCTGCAAACCGCATGTGAATCCGCCACTTCCGGCTTTGACGCGTGACGGTGCGGCGACTATGTAATGCGTTCATGACAACCCCGGAAAACGCCTCAGCCTGGCCGGATCACAAACCGACCGCGCTCCTCGTGCTTGCCGACGGCACCGTGCTGGAGGGCTTCGGCCTCGGCGCGCAAGGCCATGCGGTCGGCGAAGTCTGCTTCAACACCGCGATGACCGGCTATGAGGAGATCCTCACCGATCCCTCCTATGCCGGACAGCTCATCACCTTCACCTTTCCGCATATTGGCAATGTCGGCACCAATGACGAGGATATCGAGACGGTGAACATGGCGGCGACGCCGGGCGCGCGCGGCGTGATCCTGCGCGCCGGGATCACCGACCCCTCGAACTACCGCGCCTCGCGGCATCTCGATTCCTGGCTGAAGGCGCGCGGCATCATCGGCCTGTCCGGGATCGACACCCGCGCGCTGACCGCGCTGATCCGCAGCAAGGGCATGCCCAACGCCGTGATCGCGCATGCGCAAGACGGCGAGTTCGATCTGCACGGGCTGAAGGAAGAAGCCCGCGAATGGCCCGGCCTCGAAGGCATGGACCTGGTGCCGATGGTCACGTCAGGCCAGCGCTTCACCTGGGACGAGACCCCATGGGCGTGGGAAAAAGGATTCGGCCGCCAGACCGCGCCCGAGTTCAACGTCGTCGCCATCGACTACGGCATCAAGCGCAACATCCTGCGCCTGCTCGCCGGTGAGGGCTGCAAAATCACGGTGGTGCCGGCGACCACCTCGGCTGAAGAGATCCTGGCGCTGAAGCCCGACGGCGTATTCCTGTCGAACGGCCCCGGCGATCCCGCCGAGACCGGCAAATATGCAGTCCCCGTGATCCGGAAAGTGATCAATTCGGGCACGCCGACCTTCGGCATTTGTCTCGGCCATCAGATGCTGGGCCTCGCGGTCGGCGCCAAGACCAGGAAGATGCATCAGGGCCATCACGGCGCCAATCATCCGGTCCGGGACGAGACCACCGGCAAGGTGGAAATCACCTCGATGAACCACGGTTTCGCGGTGGATCAGGCGACCCTGCCCAAAGGCGCGACCCAGACCCATGTCTCGCTGTTCGACGGCTCCAATTGCGGCATCCAGCTCGAGGGCAAGCCGGTGTTCTCGGTGCAGTATCACCCGGAAGCCTCGCCCGGCCCGCGCGATTCGCATTATCTGTTCAAGCGGTTTGCCGATCTGATGCGGGCGAACAAGCGCGCGTAGAGCCCGCCGCTTCGTGCGTCGGATTGCGCCGCCCACACTTGCCGTCATGCCCGGCCTTGTGCCGGGCATCCACGTCTTTACAGCATCGCGGCTGGAACAAGACGTGGATGGCCGGGACATGCCATGACGCTGAGGGGGCTTGAACAAACCGCTTAGTATGATGCATATCATTATAAACCTATGCTGCAGGACATCACTCCATGCACGACACCTCCGCCCCCAAGGTCGAATATGGCGTGACGCCCACGCACATCATGGCATCGATGCCGGGCATCGATTTCGTCCGCGCCATCTTCGCGGGCCAATTGCCGACGCCGCCGATCCTGCAGACCGTCGAGCCATTTGATTCCACAGCCGAGCCCGGCGTGATCACGTTCCACAGCATTCCCGGCTTCCGGCATTACAATCCGATCGGCTCGGTGCACGGCAGCTATGCCGCGGCATTGCTGGATTCCGCGATGGGGCTCGCGGTGCATTCGATGCTGCCGGCCGGAACCGGCTACACCACGCTCGAATTCAAGATCAGTTTCATCCGCGGCATGACCGAGGATACCGGTCCGGTGCGATCCGAAGGCCGCACCCTCAATGTCGGCCGCCGCGCCGCCACCGCCGAAGGGCGCATCACCGACGCCAAAGGCCGCCTGCTGGCGCACGCCACCACGACCTGCCTGGTATTCGAACTTCCGAAGCAAGCGTGAAGGAAACGGGTGGGCAAAGGCGCTCTTCGCGCCGTGCCCACCGTCTTTCCAGTGAAGTAAAATGGTGGGCACGCTTACGCTTTGCCCACCCTACAATGTACCGCTAGGCCTCGTTGCCGCCTTCCTGACGGCTGGCCTCGAACAGGAACCAGGTGCGGCGCTCGGTTTCGTCGATGAAGGTTTCGAGCAGGCCGGCGGTGCCGGAATCCTCGTGGTCGTCGGCGAGCTTGTGGGCTTTTCGCATCGCGGCCGCCATGTGCTTGTTGTCTTCCATCAACTCGCGCAGCATTTCGCGCGGCGGGACGTAGCTCTCGTTATTGTCCTGAATGGTCTGCAGTTTCCCGATCTGCCCGATCGAGCGCAGCGTGTTGCCGCCGAGCTTGCGCACGCGTTCGGCCAGTTGATCGGTGGTCGCGAAAATCGCCTCGGACTGCTGGTCGAGCATCAGATGATAGTCGCGGAAGTGCCGGCCGCTGACATGCCAGTGAAAATTCTTGGTCTTCACATAAAGCGCGAAGGCGTCGGCCAACAGCGTGTTGAGCGACGTTGAAATCTTTTCCACCGCCGCCGGCGGCATGTCGGTCGGGGTATCGAGGTCGGGGGAGACTTTGTCGGACTTGGCTTTGCTCACGATGCACCTTCCTGTTAGGAAACCAGACGTTGACGGCAATGGACACGGCTCGCCGGACCATCTAACGCATCATGCGCGCACCGGTTCCACCCCCCGGAACCCCGTTTTACCGGACGCCTGAGATCATGGACGACTGGATCGACTATTACGATTCCACCCACACCATTTACGCGAGCCGGCTGCATCGCGACCTGCATTTCCAGCTGATCGCCAGGGATATCATCGGCTACATTTCCGCACCCGACGCGGTGGTGCTCGATTATGCCTGCGGCGAAGCGCTGTCCGCGACCAAGGTGGCGGAGGCCTGCGGCACACTGTATCTGGCGGAGCCCGCGCCGGGCGTGCGCGGCCGGCTGATCGCGCGCTTTGCCCCGAACACCAGGATCAGGGTGCGCTCGCTGGAAGATCTGCGGAAAATGGCCGAGAAATCGGTCGATCTCGCGGTGATGAATTCGGTGGCCCAATATATGACGCCGGCCGAACTGGATTCCGCCTTCGTGGTGATCCGGCGGCTGTTGAAGCCCGGCGGCCGGCTGATCGTGGGCGATATCCTGCGTCCGGAAGTCGGCATGATCAGGGACGTCGCGGCGCTGTTACGCTTCGCGCTGACCCACGGTTTTCTGCGCGACGCGCTGATCGGGCTGGTCTCCACCGCGCTGTCGGATTACCGGCAATTGCGCGCGCGCGTCGGCCTGCAGCGCTACGGCGAAGCCGAAATGATCGCCAAACTCGCAGGCGCCGGATTTACCGCCTCGCGCGCCCATTTCAATATCGGGCACAATCCATGGCGGATGACCTTCGTCGCGCGGCACGCGTTCTAGTCTGACCCATTGGGCCCATTAGCGTTAACGCAGGTCAACCATGGCCCCCCGGCGCGGGATCGGCGATGATCGGATCGGCCCGGTGGCGGAAAGCGTCGACGCGGGAGCAATGCATTGCTCTTTATCCTGGTTCAAATCCAGGCCGGGCCTCCACGCTTCGCCCTGACGGGCTACGCGTGGCGCAGCCACGCCGGACCGGCGAGGCAAAGCGTGTCCGGCGTAGCTTGAGCAAAGCGAAAGCGTAGACGGACTGAACCGCACCGTAGCTGAACTGGGACGGGGCGGCCGATTCCTTGACAAAATGCCGGTTGATGGGGCCTTTAAGCCCCTTTCGCGGTTGCGGAATCTGGTCTAAAGACCACCCGCGCGCAAGGGCAACCTGGCGCTATGGCTCAGGGGACGCGCGGTAGGCGCGCCCTTTTTTTGTGCCCAATTTCCTCTCCGTGAGACTTGATGCCCAAAAGAACCGACATCTCCACCATCCTGATCATTGGCGCCGGCCCGATCGTGATCGGCCAGGCCTGCGAATTCGACTATTCCGGCACCCAGGCGGTCAAGACGCTGAAGGACGAGGGCTATCGCATCGTCCTCGTCAATTCCAATCCGGCCACCATCATGACCGATCCGGAACTGGCGGATGCGACCTATATCGAGCCGATCACGCCGGAGATCGTCGCCAAGATCATCGAGAAGGAACGCTACATTCTCCCGGGCGGTTTTGCCCTCTTGCCCACCATGGGCGGACAGACGGCCTTGAACTGCGCGCTGTCGCTGCGCAAGCAGGGCACGCTCGCCAAATTCGACGTCGAGATGATCGGCGCCACCGCCGACGCCATCGACAAGGCCGAGGACCGCGGCCGCTTCCGCCAGGCCATGACCCGGATCGGGCTGGAAACGCCGCGCTCGATCCAGACCAAGAACCTGCCGGACGCGCTGCGCGCGCTCGACGACATCGGCCTGCCCGCGATCATCCGCCCCTCCTTCACCATGGGCGGCACCGGCGGCGGCATCGCCTATACCAAGGCGGAATTCATCGAGATCGTCGAGCGCGGCATCGACGCCTCTCCCACCGACGAAGTGCTGATCGAGGAATCGGTGCTGGGGTGGAAAGAATTCGAGATGGAGGTGGTGCGCGACAGACACGACAATTGCATCATCATCTGCTCGATCGAGAACCTCGATCCGATGGGCGTGCACACCGGCGATTCGATCACGGTGGCGCCGGCGCTGACGCTGACCGACAAGGAATACCAGATCATGCGCGACGCCTCGCTGGCGGTGCTGCGCGAGATCGGCGTCGAGACCGGCGGCTCCAACGTGCAGTTCGGCGTCAATCCGGCCGACGGGCGCATGGTCGTGATCGAGATGAATCCGCGGGTGTCGCGCTCCTCGGCACTGGCGTCCAAGGCCACCGGCTTTCCGATCGCCAAGGTCGCCGCGAAGCTCGCGGTCGGCTACACGCTGGATGAAATCGCCAACGACATTACCGGCGGCGCGACCCCGGCCTCGTTCGAGCCGACCATCGATTATGTCGTCACCAAGATTCCGCGCTTCGCGTTCGAGAAGT
>Ga0302314_10018404_pt1 | contig 11656 bp, 12 predicted proteins | sample III_Palsa_N2_3_FD_200533 | JGI IMG/M metagenome (GOLD analysis project Ga0302314, IMG submission 200533) | Peat permafrost microbial communities from Stordalen Mire near Abisko, Sweden - III_Palsa_N2_3 | ecosystem: Environmental > Terrestrial > Soil > Palsa > Peat permafrost | place: Sweden... | reverse complement strand
AGAAGCCGACGATCTGGAATCCGCCGAAGACGTTCCACGACCACATGCCGTGGCGGCCCTGCGAGTTGACGATGTCGCGGAGAGAGAGCGAACCGGCGCGGAGCACAACGCCGACCAGCGAGAGGCCGAGGGCGAGCTCGTAGCTGATGACCTGCGCGGTGGAACGCAGCGAGCCGAAGAGCGAGTACTTGTTATTGGAGCTCCAACCGGAGAGCGCAATGCCGTAGACGCCGATGGAGGTGACGCCGAGCACGACCAGAAGGCCGATGTTGATGTTGGAGATCTGAAAGAGGTCGACGCCGTGGACGATGGTTTCCGCGCCGAAGGGAACGACGGCGATGGAGATAAGCGCGCAGCCGAGCGCGATGACAGGCGCGAGGACGAAGAGGGGACGCTCGACGGAGAGAGGCATGAGGTCTTCTTTGAGGAAGAGCTTGATGCCGTCGGCGAGGGGCTGGAGCAGGCCGAAGGGGCCGACGCGGCTGGGTCCCCAGCGGTTTTGCATGCGGCCGAGGACTTTGCGCTCAAGCAGCACGGTGTACGCGACGGCGGTCAGGGTGATGACCAGCACGACGACGATCTTGAGGACCGTGAGGAGCAGGAAGATTTGGAATGCGTTGAGGTGGCTCATTGAGTCTCGGTAAAAAGTGGCAAGTGATAAGTGACAAGTGATAAGTGGAAATGCGAGTGATGCTTAATCCGCAGCTAAGTGGTCGGCTACTTCGGTTTGCTGGTGGCGTTGGACGTCTTGCAGCATGGGGCTGAAGCGGGTTAGGGAGCCGGAGGTGAAAAGGGTGTCCGAGGAAGGTAGGACGAGGTCTTTACGGTTTTCGATCTGGACGAGGCCGGTTGAGGCTGGCGGGACGTGCTGGTCGTTGCCGCTGAGGAGCTGCAGGCGGAGGAGTTTGTCGTAGCCGGGAACGACGCGCTGGATCTCGTCGAGGATGGCGAAGGGATCGAAGGGGCTGAGCTTCGGCTCCATGTTGTTGGCGGTCATCCAGACGGCGCGGAGACCTTTGCCGAAGGGGACGAGGGTTTTGATGTCGTGGCCGATATGGTCGGCGAGGCGGACGATGAGCTCGAAGTCAGAGCGGGTGCCGGACTTGTCGGCGGCCTTGCTGACGAGCTGGACGTCGCCGTAGCTGTTGGTGACGGAGCCGGACTTCTCGTAGAGGTTGGCGGCAGGGAAGACGACGTCGGCGAGCTGGGCGGTTTCGGTGAGGAAGAGATCCTGCACGACGAGGAAGGTGGACTTGAGGGCTGCGGGGTCGATGCCAAAGCGCTTTACGGGGTTCGAACCGACGACGTAGAGAGCGCTGAGGCTACCGGCCTGAGCGGCGTCGAACATGGCGAGGAGGTCTAGGCCGGGAGTGTCGGCGGCACCGTACTCACTGGCGATGGTAGAGCCTTTGAGCGACTGGTAGCCGGGGAGGACATCCGGCAGGACGCCCATGTCGGAGGCGCCGCGGGAGTTGACGTAGTCGGCGGTGAGGCCGAACTTGGCGTTGGGCAGGGCCTTGATGAGGTTGGCGAGCTCGCCGCCGCGGACTTCGTTGCCGACGATGACGATGAGCGTTTCTTCGGCTTTGATGGTTTCGCGGAAGGATGAGAGCTTATCGACCTGTTCGATGGTGGAGGTGGCGTCGGCTGCTTTGTCGTCGCCTGCGAGGTATTGGGCGAGCGCGCCGTAGCCGAACTGAGAGACCTGGATGGCGGCCTTGGACTGGCGGCGGAGCTTGATCTCTTCGTGGTTGGCGATGTAGACGCGAGCGTTGTTGAGGCGGACGTTGGTGCGGGCGTTCCACGCCGTGAGCGGGGCCTGATTGGTGGGGTCGCCGCCGATGAAAAGGAGTGCGGGAGCTGTTTCGATGCAGTGCTGGCTGGCGTAACGGGTTTTGCCGTTCGGGCGGGTGGTGCTGCCGATGGAGGTGGCGAGGGTTACGTAGTCGGCTGTGCGGTGGTGGTCGATGTTGTTGGTGCCGATGACGGTGCGGGCAAACTTCTGGAGGAGGTAGTTTTCCTCGTTGGTGATGCGGTTTGAGCCGATGACGCCGATGCTGTTGGCACCGCGGGTGTCGCGGAGTTCGCGGAGTTTCGTGCCGGCGAACTTGAGGGCTTCATCCCAGGAGACAGGCTTGAGTTTGCCATCAGCCTGGCGGACGAGAGGTGAAGTAAGACGTTCAATGTTGTTGGCGAAGTCGAAGGCGTAGCGGCCTTTATTGCAAAGGAAGTCGCCGTTCATGCCGGACTTGTCGCGGTTGTCGCCACGGACGATTTCAGCGCCATCAGAGACGGAGCGGACGCCGAGGGTGGTCTTGCAGCCGTCGCCGCAGTGGGTGCAGACGGTGGCGACGTGGTTCATCTCCCAAGGGCGGGTCTTATAGCGGTAGGTGCCGGAGGTGAGCGCGCCTACGGGGCAGGCGTCGATGCACATGCCGCACTGCTCGCAGTCGAGGTTGGGCAGGTCTTCGGGCGAAAGCTGCGCGGGGACGTTGGGGGCGATGACCGAGGAGCTGCCGCGATTCTGGATGCCGAGGGCGAAGACGTCCATACCTTCGCCGCACATGCGGACGCAGCGATAGCAAAGGATGCAGCGGGGGCGGTCGAAGTAGACCACCGGAGACCACTTCTGCTCTTCGCGGTGATTTTTGGGCTCGGTGTAGAAGCTGTCGGCGGCACCGTACTTGAAGGTCATGTCCTGTAGTTCGCACTCGCCGCCGGCGTCGCAGACGGGGCAATCGAGCGGGTGGTTGCCGAGCAGGAGTTGCAGCGTGGCCTTGCGGGCCTGGGCGATCTCAGGCGACTCCGTGGTGACGACCATGCCTTCCGCGACCGTGGTGGTGCAGGCGGTGGCGAGCTTGGGAGCCTTTTCAATGCGGACGACGCACATGCGGCAGGCAGCCTGCAGCGAAAGGCCGGGGTAGTAACAGAAGGCGGGGATCTCAATACCTACGGACTTGCAGGCTTCAATGAGGAGGGTGCCCGCGGGGGCGGTGATCTTTTGGCCGTCTACTGTGAGGGTTACGTCTGGCATAGGGCTTCCTGAATCTGGCATAAGGCTATCTGAATCCTACCGGTGTTCCGGTTTGCAGGGCACAGAGAGCGTCGGGTGGTGTTGCGCCGTTGGAGTTGGATGCGGCTTGTGGACTGGTGCCGGCAATAGCTTGATCGCGGGTGAAGACCGGGGTGTGTGCTTGAGCGAGAACGCTGGTGTCGGGTGGTGGTGCGTCCTGAATGGGTTTGGTGACGATGATGAGGAGCTGCGCGTCGGTAAGCGCCGAGTAGGTGGAGAATGCGGCGCGGAAGTGGAGCGGGTCGGCGAGGTAACGCTTCATGCCAGCGAGCGAGTAGCCCTGATGGGCGACGTCAGGCCAACAGGTTTTGACGGCGGCGACCCAGGTGTTGTCGACGGCGTTGGCTTGCTTGTCGGCGAAGGTGGTGCCCATCTCGCGGGCTTCGCAGCCGCAGAGAGCCGTCGCTGCGAGAAGAGCGGCAGCGATGGCGGCGGTGCGGAGCGACGGATTGGAGGAGATGGGCAAGGTGTCTGGTTACTCTTCGTTGCTGGGGGCTGAGGCTGCGCGCAGCTTGAGCAGCTCGGCGTTGAGTTTGTCGTCAGGAATGCCGCGAAGCTGGTCTTCGACGTAGGTGAGAGCGTCGTCTACCAGGATGTTGCGGTTGCGAAAGTCTTTGTAGAAGCTGTCGATGCCGTCGATGAGCTCGATGGCGGGGAACTGGTTGACGTCGATCGGGTGTCCGGCGGTGTGCGAGGAGCCGGACTTGTAGCCGGTAATGAAGCCATCGCGGAAGAGGCTGGACTTATTCGCCCACCAGAGGCCGTTATGGATCGGCGGCGGGCCTTCTGCGGGGTGGTTCTTGTGCTGGGCCGCCGCGAAAGGCGTCGCACAGAGGAGGATTGCCAGGGAGAAAGTGAGAAGCTTTTTCATACTTAGTGGGCTCCTGCAAGTTCCGGTTCGCCGACCGGTTGGATTTGGATCAAGGGGTTTTCGACGCGCTTGCCTTCGAGGTACTCCTCGAACTCGCTGCGGAACTTCTTGATGAAACCGAGCGTCGGCATGGCGGCGGCGTCGCCGAGCGGGCAGAAGGTACGGCCCATCATGTTTTCGGCCAAGTACTGGATGTTGTCGATGTCTTTCTTGTTGCCGCCACCGGCGTGGAAGCGGGTGAGGGTCTTTTTGAGCCAGTCCGTTCCTTCGCGGCAGGGGATACACCAGCCGCAGGATTCGTGCTGGTAGAACTTTATGGTTCGCAGGGCAAACTCAACAATTGAAACGGTTTCGTCGAGGACGACGATGCCGCCTGAACCGAGCATGGTGCCGGCTTTGGCCATCTGGTCGAAGTCCAGGCCGACGTCGATTTCGTCGGCTTTGAGGACGGGGCAGGACGAGCCGCCGGGGACGACTGCCTTGAGGGCTTTGCCGCCCTTGATGCCGCCGGCTACCTCGTAGATGGCTTTTCTCAGCGAATACCCCATAGGCAACTCATAGACGCCGGGCTTGTTGACGTGGCCGGAGATGCCGAAGAGGCGTGTGCCGCCATTGCGTTCCGTCCCGAGCTTGGCGTAGGCCTCGCCACCCATGAGCAGGATGTGCGGGGCGTTGGCGATGGTTTCGGCGTTGTTGATGACGGTGGGGCCACCATAGAGGCCGACGACTGCTGGGAACGGGGGCTTGATGCGGGGGATGCCGCGTTTGCCTTCGAGAGATTCCATGAGAGCGGACTCTTCGCCGACCTCGTACGCGCCCGCGCCGGTCTGGGTGATGATGTCGAAGTCGACGCCTTCTTTGCCGAAGATGTTTTTGCCGAGGTAGCCCTTGGCGTAGGCGTCTGCGACGGCCTTTTCGACGATGTTGAGGAGGTAGCGGTACTCGCCGCGGAGGTAGATGAAGCCGGTCTTGGCGCCGATGGCGAGGCCGGCGATCATGGTGCCTTCGATGACGGCGTGGGGGTCTTCGAGGAAGATGACGTGATCTTTGCAGGTGCCGGGTTCGGATTCATCGCCGTTGACGAGGACGTACTTGGGCTTTTCAGAGACCTTGGGGACGAAGGACCACTTCATGCCGGTAGGGAAGCCGGCGCCGCCGCGACCGCGGAGGCCGGAGGCCTTCATGGTGTTGACGATCCATTCGGGGCCTTGCTCGATACCGGCCTGGACGGCCTTGTAGCCGTCTAGCTCGATGTATTTGTCGATGTCCTTGGCTCCCATGCCGAAGCGGCGGGAGATGATTTTGACTTCATCGGGGTGGGAGACGAGTGTGGGCATATTATTGGGCCTCCGGTGCGGCGTTGCCGATGGGCGGGCTGGGGGGCTCGTTCTTGCCTTTGCCGGCGGCGTAGTCGGCGAGGACGGCGTCCATCTTGGCAGGCGTCAGGTTTTCGTGGAAGTCGTAGTTGACCTGAGCGGCGGGAGCCCAGCAGCAGGCGCCGATGCACTCGACTTCTTCCAGCGAGAAGAGGCCGTCGGGGGTGATGCCTTTGTGGCCGATGCCGAGCTTGTGCTTGCAGTGGTCGAGGAGCTCGAAGCCGCCGCGCAACATGCAGGAGATGTTGGTGCAGACCTGCACGTTGTACTTGCCGGCGGGCACGGTGCGGAGCATGGAGTAGTAGCTGAGAACGCCGCGAACGTCTAGCTCGAGGAGGTCGAGACGGACGGCGAGCTCGGCGACGACTTCATCGGAGACGTAGCCGACTTCGTCCTGCGCGTAGAGCAGCATGGGGACGAGCGCGGAGCGCTTGAGGGGGTAGATCGTGGCCAGCTTGTCGAAGCGGGCGGCGGTGGTCGGGGTGAAGATCGAGTTGGTGACGGCTGCCATAAGGATCCAGATTCGAGGTGCGAGATTCGGGGAACAAGCAAAAACTTAGAACGCAAAGGTCGCGAAGGAAAAACGCGAAGGTCGCGGAGTAAAGCTACTGCGGCGGGTAGAGCATTTCGCGGGCCAGCCGCTCGGCTGCGAAATCCATTTCTTCTTCTGCGGCTCCGTTGATGGTGACGTTGCCGTTTTCTTCCAGTGCGAACGGGACGGGGTCAGCGTCCGAGTGCTGCATTGCGGTTGGCGTGAAGCGGAGCCATCGGCTGCTTACGCGGAGAGTGATTTCTGTGGCGCTTACTTCTACTACTGCGTGCTGCGTGCTGTTGAGTCCGTGGGCGGCTGCGTAGCTGCGAAGCAGGGAGGCCCAGGAGGTCCAGAGTTCGGTGTGGAGGCGTTGATCCATTACTCCTCCACTGTTTCGGTTCCCAAAAGAGCCTTGCAAAGAAAACCGACTATGTGTGCGCGATTCGTTTGTTCGATCAAATCGTTATTTTCGATAAGTTCTTCAACAGCCTTGTCTAGGAGAGTCCATGTTTCTGTACCTTCATAGGCTTCGTATGGATGGCTTCTAGTCATTTAGCTGGGCATCCGTTCTTGGTTCTAGCGGTCAATTTCTCCTAAGACAATGTCGATGGAGCCGATGACGGCAACGACGTCGGCGATTTGGCGGCCTTTGCACATGGTTTCGAGGGCCTGCAGGGTGGCGAAGCCGGGGTTGCGCATGTGGACGCGGTAGGGTTTGGCGGTGCCGTCTGAGACGACGTAGTAGTTCATCATGCCGTGAGGGGCTTCGACCGAGCTGCAGACCTCGCCGGCAGGAACCTGGAAGCCTTCCGTGACGATCTTGAAGTGATGGATTAAGGATTCCATCTGGGTCTTCATCTGTTCGCGGTCGGGCAGGATGATCTTGGGGGCGTCGGCGGTGATGCGGCCTTCGGGGAGGCCGTCGAGGGCCTGAAGGCAGATCTTTACGGACTCGCGGAACTCCTGCATGCGGACCATGTAGCGGGCCCAGACGTCGCATTCGTTGGAGATGGGGACGTTGAACTGGAACTTCTCGTAGCCGGAGTAGGGCATGTCGCGGCGGACGTCGAAGTCGACGCCGGAGGCGCGGAGCGGTGGGCCGGTGACGCCGAGGGCGATGGCATCGGCTGCGGAGAGATGGCCGACGCCCTTGAGGCGGGACATCCAGATGGGGTTGTTTTGCAGCAGGCCTTCGTACTCTTCGATCTTGGAAGGGAAGGTCTTGAGGAAGGTGCGGATCTGCTTGTAGAGATCGAGGGGTGGTTCGAGCGAGAGACCGCCGACGCGGACGTAGCTGGTCATCATGCGCTGGCCACTGACGGCTTCAAAGATGCGGAGGATCTCTTCGCGCTCGCGGAAGCAGTAGAGGAAGACGGTGAGAGCGCCGATGTCCATGGCGTGGGTGCCGAGCCAGACGAGATGCGACTGGATGCGGGTGAGTTCGTTGAAGAGGACGCGGAGGTACTGGGCGCGCTCCGGGATTTCGAGTTGTAGGAGCTTTTCGACCGCCAGCGCGTAGGCGAGGTTGTTGGTCATCGGACAGAGGTAGTCGATGCGGTCGGTGAGCGGGACGACCTGCTGGTAGAACTTGGCTTCGCAGGTCTTTTCGATGCCGGTGTGCAGGTAGCCGATATCGGGAGCGAGGGAGACGATGGTTTCGCCGTCGACCTCGATGACGAGGCGGAGCACGCCGTGGGTCGAAGGGTGCTGCGGACCCATGTTGAGGATCATCGTCTGGTTGGAGACGGGGTCGGAGCCTTTGGGGCCGCGGCCGCTTTCGGCTTCTTCGATGACGTCCTGAACGTCAGGGGTGATGAGGTCTTCGGCGGGACGGAAGCCAGCTAGCGTGGCTCCTGTGGTGTCGCGTACTGCGGGTTTTTCGAGATCTTCTACGAATGCCATTAGCGATATCCCTCTACGGGGTAGTCCTTGCGGAGTGGGTGGCCTTCCCAGTTGTCGGGCATCATGATGCGGGTGAGGCGGGGGTGGTTGGTGAAGGTGACGCCGAAGAGGTCGAAGACTTCGCGCTCGTAGTAGTTGGCGGAGGGCCAGACGCTGGTGATGGAGGAGATGGTCTCGCCTTCAGAGATGCGAGCGATGAGGCGGAGACGCTGCTTGAAGGTGTGCGAAAGCAGGTGGTAGGTGATCTGGAAACGCGGCTCGGTGGGGTACCAGTCAACGGCGGTTGCATCTTCAAAGAAGTTGTATCCGGCAGCCTTGGCGGCTTCGCAGGCGGCGACGATGGTTTCGGGAGCGACGGTGAGGGTCAGCTCTTTGCGATCCCACTTGGCGTCGGTGATGAAGTCCTTGAGGCCGACGATGGCGATGTGGTCGGCCATGGCGGCGGTGACGGCTTCTTTGCCGAAGATTGCTTCTGATGTTGCCGGGTTGGTGATCGGGTCAGCCATGTATGTCCTGGGTGCTGGTGGTTAGAGATCGGCCTTGTCGTTGGTCCAGTTGAGGATGCCCTTCTTGTAGACGTAGAAGAGGCCGACGGCTACGAAGCCGATGTAGACGAGCATCTCCCAGAAGCCGAAGAGGCGTGAGCCGGTGATGCCCGGCAGGCGGCGATAGATGACGGCCCAGGGGAGCATGAAGACGGCTTCGACGTCGAAGAGGATGAAAAGCATGGCGACCATGTAGAAGCGGACGGAGAAACGGCCGCGGGCGTCGCCGACGGGATCCATGCCGCACTCGTACGCGCCGAGCTTGGTGCGTGAGTTTTTATGCTTGCCGATAAAAAACGACGCTCCGACCATTCCGCCGGCGAGACCCACCGCGACGAGAACCTGAAGGACCAAAGGGATGTATTGCCAGATGTAGTGATCGCTCTGCATGGACATTTTTCAGTGTAGGAGTGTGTTGGTCAAGGGTCAAGCAATGAACGGTTTGAGATTGCGGCTGAGTGGGCAAAAGGGTGGGTTTTACGGTGATCGGAACGAATTTTCCTGTGGAAACCTTTGCGTTATAGAAAAGAGCTGTACCAGCCGATTAGCGACGTGCCGAAGAGAGCAGCGATGAGACCTCCGATGGCGAGGAAGGTGCCGAGCGGCAGACGGGTGAGGGCGTTGGCCCGGCGGCGGGCGAGGAGCGTGAGGGCGTAGACGGAGGTGAGGATGACTCCAAGGAAGAGGGAAAGGATGGCTGGCCAGAAGCCGAGGAAGGCGGCGATCATGGCGAGGAGTTTGACGTCGCCGAGGCCGAGACCGTCGCGGTGCCGGACGGCTTTGTAGAGGGCTCGGATGGCGAGGAGTAGGAGAGCGGCACCGGCGATGGCGGCAAGGCGTCCGAAGACGAGCGACTCCGGGCCGGTGAGGAAGACGTTGCCCTGCGACGCCATGGAGCCGGGGGACGACATGCGGAGGCTGTGCTGGGCGCTGAGGATGACATCGTCCTGACCGGGGGCGAGGAAGATGGCCTGCACGCAGACGAGGAAGAAGCCGATGGCGGTGCCGGTGAGGGTGAAGGCGTCGGGCAGGGTGTAGGTGCGCCAGTCCATGACGAGGAGACCGATGAGGAGGAAGCCGAGGAGGAGGAATCCGACGACGTCGATGTAGTCGCCGGTGGTTGGGCCAGAGATTTTAGGGAGGTTGGTGCTGTACTGCGTCACTAAGCTGGAAACAACTTTCAGGAACCACAGGCCCATCGCGAGCTCCACCAGCGGATAGCGCCATGGAATCGGGGCGTTGCATTGGCGGCAGCGGGCGCGGAGGATGATCCAGCTCAGGAGCGGAATGTTGTCGTACCAGGCGATTGTTTGCTTGCAGTTAGGGCAGTGGGAGCGGGGCTTGCTGATGCTGCGGTGGTCAGGCAGGCGGGCGATGCAGACGTTCAGGAAACTGCCGAAGAGCAGGCCGAGGAGGAAGGCAGGGAGCTCGAAGGCGAGAGGCGACAGCATGGAGTCCAGTATAGGTTGGTGGGGGTAGCTGGGTAGGATTTGTGCGGTTAGCGGAGTTTGTTCGATTTACTCCGAGGACAACATTTGGAGAAGGGATGGGTTCCTACTAAGTGTGACCGGTTGCGCTGATGCAGCCGGACTCAGGGCCCCCTTTATGCGGGCCGCAAGGATGGTCGATATGCGGTTTCTGCGATATCTCGCTTTATTTGGAATTCTCCTGGCGCCGGCAGCAGCGAAACCTGCGCACGCGCAGGTTTCGGTTGGCATCGGCGTAGGTGGCTATGGCTACGGACCGCCAGTGTGCAGCTACGGGTATTACGGGTACGCTCCTTATGCGTGTGCGCCGTATGGCTACTATGGCCCCGCATGGTTTAACGGCGGCATCTTCCTTGGCGCCGGACCCTGGTATGGCCGTGGCTATGGCTACGGACGTGGCTACGGCTACGGACACGGTGGATATTATGGCCGCGGCGGTTACGGTGGTGGCGGCTACCATGGTGGCGGCTACGGCGGCGGTGGTTACCACGGCGGTGGCGGTGGTGGCTATCACGGTGGAGGCGGCGGTGGTGGCTTCCATGGCGGTGGCGGCGGCGGTCACGCCGGTGGTGGTGGTCACGGTGGAGGCGGAGGACGCCGGTAACGTCGGCTGCTCCTTCGATGGATTGGAAAACGGTTGCCCCTTGGGGCAACCGTTTTTTCTTGCGGAGGATTTTCGGAGTTTTAGAACGGGAGTAAAAGCAACGGGATGATCACGCCTGCTACAAGCAGGGCCGTGATGACGAGTTTGCTCTGGTTGTACTTGTAGGACATGTAGAGGCCGGTAAGGGTTGAGGTGAAGAGGCCAACCGAGACTAGTAGAAAGAAAATCTTGAGGGGGAGGTGGCTCTTCTGCGGTGGCGCGGGTGGGGCTTCTGTCGGCTTAGCCGTTGCTTCTACAGGCTTTGCTGGCGCGTCTGCCGGTTTTGCTACGGCATCTGCTGGTCTTGCTGCGTCGGAGGCAGACGCTACCTTGTGGGCATGGGCTGCGTGGGTGGAGGTATCGTCGTCCGGCTTCTGTGCCATGCCGGGGCGGTTTTTGTGGGGAGGGATGACGGTGGTCTGCTTTTTGTGGATCTGGGCGAGGGTGGCGATCCAGGCGGGTGGTTTGTAGTCGCTGCCTGCGTGGGTTTCGTGAAGGTTGAAGGTCTGCAGAGCGCCGGTGAACGCGAAGAAGAGCAGCGCGGGGGCGATGAAGACGCCGATGTAGAGGTGGATCTTGCGGAAGAGTTTGAGGGTAGCGTGTGAGGTCGACATGGCTGAAATTATGATAGCGGACTAAATTAGTCCTTGATTGTCGCGAGTGTGATTTTATTGCGGATTTTTACGAGGGATCGACCTCTGGATCGCGGTGATCCCGCAAATAATATCGCGGCCGAAAGCTGGGGACTGTATTGCTGGTGCAGGCAGCATGGCAGGTCCTTCGACTGCGCGGCCTGCATGAAGCCGCAAGCCACTTCGCTCAGGATGACAGTTTTGTGGTGATTCCTCGCTTACAAGAGCCCTGCATGTCGATACCGCCCAGATATTTAGGGCTCGGAAAAGGAAAAGGCACCGGTTTTGCGCCGGTGCCTTTTGGGTTGAGGATGCGAGGGTTATGCGGCCAGGCGGGTCTGGCGTTCGCGTTCAACGCCGTCGAGTGCTGTCCAGAGGGCCTTGGCGGAGCGTTCGCCGGAGGCGAGTGCGGCTTCTTCGGCTGCTGGGTTAGCGGCGATCTGCTTTTCGATCAGCTCGCGCCAGACGGCGGCGTGGGCTACGTCGGCGGTCTGGTGGAGGGTGAAGTAGCGCGCGGTAGCGGCGTCTGCCGAGTAATGCTCGGCGAGGCCTTCCGCCTTGGTGACGGCGATGGCCGGAACCTTCGACTCGTAGG
>Ga0302314_10018403_pt1 | contig 11656 bp, 10 predicted proteins | sample III_Palsa_N2_3_FD_200533 | JGI IMG/M metagenome (GOLD analysis project Ga0302314, IMG submission 200533) | Peat permafrost microbial communities from Stordalen Mire near Abisko, Sweden - III_Palsa_N2_3 | ecosystem: Environmental > Terrestrial > Soil > Palsa > Peat permafrost | place: Sweden... | reverse complement strand
ACATCTTTGAGACGTCAAGGTTTGGGACCATGCCTCCCTCGGCCGCAGTGGGATCGATGTAGGGTGCGGAGGCAGCGTCCGCTGCCTTGCGAACTTCGGCCGGCGTCTGCACGGCGCGCACCTGCGCTGCCAACAGCGCCACGAATGCAAATGCGATGCGCGCTGGCACGCGCGAGTTCCGACTCTTTCTGTTCATGAAGCGAGCTTAGCCGACCCGCTCGCTGCTGTTCGTGCTGTCAGGCCTTTGCCGACATGCGTCCTGCGCGTCGGCCACACCATGGCGGTCAGGCCGACGCAGGTTGCTCTCCTGAAAGCAGATACCGGTGAGCGCCTGCTTGTCGACAGGCGCCTTCGGAGCCGCTGAACGCACGTATAGCGACGATCCCATAAGCTGCTCCCAAGGGTAATCAGAGAGGCCTGCGTGACCTTTTGGTCACAGCACTGGCCCGACGGGGGTTCTATGTGCCCAACGCGCTGACGCCGCTTGAGAAGCGGGTGATGGAATGCGTGCGAGACGGTCGACTCCCCTGGGAATGCTTCCCAAAGATCGTCGAGGTGATCGCCTGCGTTAACCACTTGATCGATCGAGAGTTCATCGAGGACTGCAGTGGCATCTACAGGTTGACCGATCTTGGCCGGGCCGCACTCGACATGTCGACTTGACGGATAGCTGGGCCGTTGTCGGCATGGTGGACTTCTCGGAAGCAGACATCATCGACGGACAGGTTGCGCCGAACCCAGACCTTGTTCGCCGCAAACCGCATCCCAGCCGATGAAGCACATTCGATGCGGAACTCGGCCTGCAACACTACGCGTTGCCGGAGGCAACGGCTGACACGTCGTCTCCGGCTTCGGAATCCGCCAGTTCCTTGAGCACCGCCTGGAACGTATCGAAACGCCGCGTCCCCATCTTCCTGGCCCACTCGCGTTCGACCGCCCGCACCGTGGCGCGCTGGATCTGCGCCACCTTCCAGCCCTTGTCGGTCAGTGAGATGCGCCGTCCAGATCCTTCGCCTGGGCTGCGGCGCACATAACCCAGCTCCTCGAGTTGCACCAGCAGGTAGTTCATGGCCTGCTTCGTCATGCCGGCGCGTTGCGCCAGGTCGACGGGCCGCTCGTTCTCGGGTGGGGGAAAGCGCAGCACCTTGAAGTGAGCGACGTGGATGCCCGCATAGCGCCCGATGGCGATGCCCCGGGGGTGTATCGACGCAACGCGCCAACGAGTTCCGGGTCTGCCGAAAGTGTGCCGTGCCGCTTGGCCGGATTCGGCCAACCGATCCCCCCATTCCAGGGGAAGGCATGTGTCGATTCGAAACAGGGGTATGGGCTGCTGCCCGTTAGATGGACGGCCGGAAACCGGTCATTGGCGATGGACCGGCACTGGCTGCGGCTCGCGACATTCGAGGCTATGCGAAGGCAAAGACGCAAGCCGCAAGTACCAGGCAGTACACACCGAAATACCCCCAGCGGCCATGCTCCAACCAACTGGACAGCCATCGCAATGCGAGTAGCCCCGCGATGAAGCTGAACCCCATTCCAAGCAGGCTGGGCATCAGCATCGACCACAGTCCCTCGACGTGCGGAACAGCCGACCAGGACTTGTAGAAACGAGCACCTTCTCGTGCAATGACCGCGGGGGTCAGCACGACCGCCAGTGCAAAGCTGAACTCCTCGGCACGCCTGCGACTCACGTTGGCGAGCATGCCGGTGGAGATCGTCGCTCCGGAGCGGGAGAATCCACGAAACGGCAGGCAAAGCCCTTGCACGGCCCCGATCCAGGCCGCGCTGGCTGTGCTGACATCCTGGTCGGCTGCGGGCGGCCGGCGCGACGAGACGATGATCAAGACGCCCGCTGCCGTGAGGCCGGACGCGATGAGCCGCGTGCTTCCAAACAGCTGTTCGATTTCGAAGTTCGAACCTTCCCGAGCGAAGAAGTGCTCGATTGTCTTCAGAAGTACGACACCAACGACTCCGGTGCACACCGTCGCGAGTGCGACCAGTTTCCCGCTCGAGAGAAACGCTTCGCGGGAGCGAAAGTACGTATCACACCAGGTACGCCAGAAATAGATGATGACCGCGAACATCGTCCCGGTATGAAGCATCACGAGGAGCAATGTCATGTCGGGCGCAGTCGGGTCGAGTCCGAGCAGCTTTTCCGCGAGGATGACGTGCGCCGAGCTCGAGACGGGCAGCAATTCCGCCAGTCCCTGGACGATCGCGAGGATCAAGATGTTGAGGAAGTTCATTTGTATGAAATTTTGACGCCAATGTTTCGCTCAGTCTTCTTCGCGCCCGGGAGCGTGCGAGGCACTGCTGGCAGTCATTATGTGTCTGCTCGATGCGCAGTCGATTCGTTGGCCATTGCGCAAGCGGTCGTACGCCAGGGGCTCGTGGCGGACAAGATCCGCGTCGGTATCCCGATCTCGAGACCGACTGCGCCGGCGCGAATGGTGGGGCGATTGGTTAGGATGGCGCATGCCCGCCACCAAAGCCCCTGCACGACACCCCAATTGGATGCACCTGCCAGGCTTGCCGCCATGGAGTCTCGCGGTTCCGCTGCTGGCTGTGCTGGTGCTGGGTGCCGCGTGGGGCAGGCCGCTCGGGCTGGTGCTGGGACTGCTGCTGGCCACCGCGTTGTTCGCCGCCGTGGTGGCGGCAATTCATCACGCCGAGGTCGTGGCGCACCGCGTGGGCGAACCTTTCGGCACGCTGGTGCTGGCCGTGGCGGTGACGATCATCGAGGTCGCGCTGATCGTCGCGCTGATGGTGGCTGGCGGCGCAAGCGCCAACGCGCTGGCGCGCGACACCGTGTTCGCCGCGATCATGATCGCGGCCAACGGCATCGTCGGCGTGTGCCTGGTGGCGGGTGGCCTGCGCCACGGCGTGCTGGCCTACCGCGTCGAAGGCACGAGCCCGGCACTGGCCTCGCTGGGGGCCCTGGCCGGCCTCTCGCTGGTGTTGCCGAGCTTCACCAGTACCACTGCCGGGCCTACCTACAGCGGTTCGCAGTTGGCGTTCGCCGGGGTCACATCTCTCGCCTTGTATGGCGTGTTCGTCTTCGTGCAGACCGTGCGCCACCGCGACTATTTCCTGCCAGTGGGCAACGACGGCGAAGAGAGCCATGCAACACCGCCGCCGAATTGGGTGGCCTGGAGCAGCCTGGGGCTGCTGATGGTCTCGCTGGTGGGGGTGGTCGGCCTGGCCAAGGCGCTGGCACCGGCGCTCGAAGCGGGTGTGGCCGCGGCAGGCCTGCCGCAGGCCGCCGCGGGCGTGGTGATTGCCATGATCGTGATGCTGCCCGAGACCGGCGCCGCAGTGCGCGCAGCGCAAGGCAACCGCATGCAGAGCAGCCTCAACCTGGCGCTGGGCTCGGGACTGGCGAGCATCGGGCTGACGATTCCGGTGGTGGCTGCCCTGTCGCACTGGTTTCCCTTCCCACTGGCGCTGGGCCTGCCGCCAATGCAGATCGTGCTGCTGACCCTGACCTTGATCACCGCCACGCTCACGTTGGGTAGCGGCCGCGCCACTGTGATGCAAGGCGCCGTGCACCTGGTGTTGTTTGCGGCCTTCTTGTTCCTGAGCTTGGTCCCGTAGGGGTGAGAATCAGTTGGAAGTGCTATCGCGGGGCCGAAGCCGACGGCGAACCAGGATAAGGCCTGGCGGGATTCGTATCTGGCGACGTATTGCGGACCTTTGCGCCTTCGTCGGGCTGCGGCAAGGTGATCGGCGTGACCTCGACCTTCGAGACGCCTTCCTGGCGGTCGATTCCCACCTTCTCGGCAGTCGCAGGCGTCAGATCCACGATGCGGCCCCGAACATAGGGACCTCGATCCCGGATGGTCACGACCGCGCTCTCGCCGGTCTCGAGATTGGTGACTTTTGCGGTCGTGCCCAGCGGCAGCGTCTTGCTTGCGGCACTGTCATTGCGCGGATCCATGCGCGTGCCGTCCGCCATTTTCCGACCACTGAATTTCCCCGCGTAGAAAGATGCCTTGCCCAGGCGCTTTCTCCCGCTGAGGTCGAGCTTGGGCTTCGGGTGCTGTGCTGCTTGTCGAGCGGGCTGCGCGACAGCCCGTGCAGCGGCCTGAGGCGGCAAGTCTGCCGCAGCTTGAACGGACGCAGCAGCGGCAACGGCGGCGCAGGCGACTCCGGCCATCACTGACTTTTCAAACATGGTGCTTCCCATCGATGCACGCGGCGACGTGCCTTGTCTCCCCAGCAGTTTCGGCAACCGACGTTCCCGCAGACCGTGCGCAAAGCCGCTCGACCCCTGACCCTGCGGCGCGGGATTGCGCCTTGCCCACCCAGTGCTTCACCTCCTGGAGTACCGCCATGCTCAGCCTGAAGCCAATTGTTCTCGTCGCGCTGTTCGCTGCTGCCCCCAGCTTCGCTGCGGGATGCCTCAGCGGTGCCGCCGTCGGGGGTGTAGGCGGGCACGTCGCTGGTCACCATGCAGTCGCTGGAGCAGTCGTGGGTTGCGCTGTAGGGCACCACATGAAGGTCAAGCAACAGCGCAAGGAAGACGCCACTGCGGCTCAACAGCGCGCCGTCGCAGCCAGCGGGCCGACTGGACGCTGACTCAGGGCATCCTGACCGCAGCAGGCTGGCGCCGCTTGTGATTCAGTTCGACGCAGGTGCCTTGTGGTGCCGAGTTGCCGCTGCGCCGTTCGGCCAGAGGTAGCAGTACTTTTGGCTGTCTTCAAGATTGGGCCCGACCGTCCCGGCGGGAGCAATGACCTTCAACCATCCGTTGGGGTCTTGCGCCGTGGGGGTGTCGCCGCAATTCGTGTGAACCCAGTGCATCCCGCCGGCGTACGGCAGGCCGCACGCCTCGAGATGCTGGCCCACGACGATCGAGCTGAGCGGCGGCGGCACGGAGGAAAGCTGCGGTTCGTAGCCTGTTGCGAAGACGTCGTCCACCGCGAGGTCATACGTCTTGCCGTCCACGTCGCCCCGGATGCGGATATGCGTGTGACTGAGAGGAATGCCCTGCAGCGGCTTTCCCGGGACGAATGCAGGCGAGGCAATCACAACCCCGGTCAGGAGCGTTCCATCGCCGGCGGTGCAATCGGTGCGGTCATCCGCCCACGCCATGGCGGGCGAGGCCATGGCGACCGCCACGCCAACTGCAATGGGGAGTCTTCTACCTTTCTGCATCTTGATCTCGCATTGCCTGTCGTCGGTCCTGCCGAAGCGATTCCCGCCAGGCTCCGCTTCAGAGACTGGTTCGCTGCAGCACGAACAGCAGGATCAGGGCCCCGATGACCGACAGGATGATGCCGGCGGGTTGCACGATCGCGCCGTCTGCCGGCTTGCTGAACAGGCGTGCGATGAAGCCGCCGATGAACGAGCCGACGATCCCGATGACACCGGTCATCAGCAGGCCCATGTGCTCGGCACCCGGCATGATGAAGCGGGCGATGGCCCCGACGACGATGCCGATGACGAACATCCAGATGAAGTGGAACATGGCGACTCCCCCCGTCAATGCAGGCTCCCTGCGGTAGCGCGAGTGTAGTTTCTGTGCAAGGCGAATGGCCTTCGATTTCCTGAACACGCCGCAAGGCATGGCCAGCCGAGGGCATCGCTCGTCGGCCGGCACTGCATCCTGTCAGCGCGGGCGCCCCGGCGATCGCGATGCGCTTGGTCGATGTCGTCCGCCGGATCACAGTACGACGTCGCCACTTCGCAAGGACCAGGATGAACCCGATCCCCCGACTGCTGCTTGCCGCCGGCCTCGTCGCCGCCCTTCCCGCCCATGCCGCGCCGCAGGAGGATCTCGCGGTCACGGTCGCCGTGCTCGATACCGCCGCGTTCGCCGCGTTCAACGACTGCGCGGCGCCCGGCAAGCTCGACCAGTACGCGAGCTTCTTCGCGCCCGACGTCGAGTTCTATCACGACCTCGGTGGCGTCACGTGGACGCGCGACGCGATGATCGCGCAGACGAAGGCCAACGTCTGCGGCAAGTTCCAGCGCGAACTGGTGCCGGGCACGCTGAAGGTGTGGCCTATCAAGGACTTCGGTGCGCTGGAACGCGGCGAGCACCGCTTCTGCCACTTCAAGCCGGACGGCACGACGCACCCGTGCGAAGGGCAGGCCGAGTTCACGATTCTCTGGCGCCGCCAGGGCGACTCCTGGACGATCACCCGCGCTTTCAGCTACGGCCACGGATCGAACTGACGCCCGCCTCCAACTATCGCCGGTTGCCCGGCGACGGTCGGCAAGCGCGCGGACTCAGCCGACGAACTTGCGGGCGTTGCCGAACATCCGCGCCCACGGGCTCAGCGCCGACGCGTCGCCGCCACTCCAGCTCATCTGCACGTTGCGGAGCACGCGTTCGGCGTGCGGCATGATGGCCGTGAAGCGGCCGTCGGCCGTCGTCACCGCGGTCAGGCCGCCGGGGCTGCCGTTCGGGTTCAGCGGATAGACCTCGGTGGGCTTGCCGTGGTGGTCGACGTAGCGCATCACGGCGGCCACCTTGGCGGCGTCGCCGCGCTGCGAGAAGTCGGCATAGCCCTCGCCGTGCGCCACGGCGATGGGCAGCCGGCTGCCGGCCATGCCCTGGAAGAAGATCGATGGAGACTCCAGCACTTCCACCAGCGACAGGCGGGCCTCGAACTGCTCGCTGCGGTTGCGCGTGAACTTGGGCCAGTCCTGCGCGCCGGGGATGATGGGCGACAGCGCGGCCAGCATCTGGCAGCCGTTGCACACGCCCAGCGCGAAGGTGTCGGCGCGGCCGAAGAAGGCCTCGAACTGCTGCGCCAGCACCGGGTTGAACATCACCGAGCGCGCCCAGCCCTCGCCGGCGCCCAGCGTGTCGCCGTAGCTGAAGCCGCCGCAGGCGACGAAGCCCTTGAACTGATCGAGCGTGACACGGCCCGAGTGCAGGTCGCTCATGTGGACGTCGTAGGTGTCGAAGCCGCCCAGCGACATCGCATAGCTCATCTCGACGTGGCTGTTGACCCCCTGCTCGCGCAGGATCGCCACCTTCGGACGCGCCAGGTTCAGGTACGGCGCGGCGACGTTCCCGGCCGGGTCGAACGTCAGCGCGACGTGCAGGCCCGGATCGCCGGCCTGTCCGGCCAGCGCATGCTCGCTGTCGGCGCAGACGGGGTTGTCGCGCAGTTTTGCGATACGCCAGGAGGTATCGTCCCAGGCCTGTTGCAGCTCGGTGAGCGACTTGCTGAACACCGACTTGGCGTCGCGCCAGATCTCGACGATGCCGCGATCGTTGGGCTTGCCCACCACGTGGCTGTGCGCCGACAGGCCGTGCGTGCGCAGCACGCCCAGCGCCGCGTCGCGTTGCGCCGCCGGCACCTGCAGCAGCGCGCCGAGTTCCTCGTTGAACAGCGCCTTGAGCGTCTGCTCGTTGCGGCGCTCGCCCACTTGCGACGCCCAGTTCTTGGCATCGCCCATGTCGGCGCGGCTGTCGGCGATGCCGGTGCCTTCGGTGACCAGCATGTCCACGTTGAGGCTCAAGCCCGTGTGGCCGGCGAAGGCCATCTCGCAGGCCGCCGCCCACAGGCCGCCATCGCTGCGGTCGTGATACGCCAGCAGCAGGCCTTGCGCTCGCAGCGCGTTGACGGCGTCGACCAGCGACACCAGCAGCTTCGGGTCGTCCAGGTCGGGCACGGTGTCGCCGAACTGCTGCAGCGTCTGCGCGAACACCGAGCCGGCCATGCGGTTGCGGCCGCGGCCCAGGTCGACCAGGATCAGCGCGGAATCCTCGCGCGCGAGCTCTGGCGTGCGCGTGCCGCGCACGTCCGCGATGCTCGCGAAGGCGGTGACGATCAGCGACACCGGCGCCACCACCTGGCGCGCCTGGCCGTCGGCGTTCCAGCGCGTGCGCATCGACAGGCTGTCCTTGCCCACCGGCACGCTGATGCCCAGCGCCGGGCACAGTTCCATGCCGACGGCATGCACGGTGTCGTACAGCGCAGCGTCCTCGCCCGGTTCGCCGCAGGCGGCCATCCAGTTGCAACTGAGCTTCACGCGCGACAGCTCGAACGGTGCGGCCAGCAGGTTGGTGATCGCCTCGGCGACGGCCATGCGGCCGGACGCCGGCGCGTCGAGCGCGGCCAGCGGCGTGCGCTCGCCCATGCTCATCGCCTCGCCGGCAAAGCCCTTGAAGTCGGCCAGCGTCACGGCGACGTCGGCCACCGGCACCTGCCACGGGCCCACCATCTGGTCGCGGTGCGACAAGCCGCCCACGGTGCGGTCGCCGATCGTGATCAGGAAGCGCTTGGAGGCGACGGTGGGATGGCGCAGCACGTCGAACGCGGCCTGCTCCAGCGACACGCCGGTGAGCGCCAGCGCCGCCGAGGTGCGCTCGACGCGCGTGACGTCGCGCAGCATCTTCGGCGGCTTGCCGAACAGCACGTCCATGGGCATGTCGATGGCGCGCGAGCCGCCGGCGCCGTCTTCCAGCACCAGCGCCTTGGCCGCGGTCGCACGACCGACCACCGCCAACGGGCAGCGCTCGCGCTCGGCGAACGCCTTCAACAGGCTCAGCGATTCGGGCGCGATCGCCAGGACGTAGCGCTCCTGGCTCTCGTTGCACCACACTTCCTTGGGCGCGAGGCCGGACTCCTCCAGCGGCACTTCGCGCAGGTCGAACGTGGCGCCCACGCCCGCGCCTTCGGCGAGTTCGGGGAACGCGTTGGACAGGCCGCCGGCGCCCACGTCGTGGATCGCCAGGATCGGGTTGGTCGCGCCGAGCTGCCAGCACTGGTTGATGACTTCCTGCGCGCGACGCTGGATCTCGGGGTTGCCGCGCTGCACCGAGTCGAAGTCGAGCGCGGCGGTGTTGGTGCCGGCCGCCATCGAGCTGGCGGCGCCGCCGCCCATGCCGATGCGCATGCCCGGGCCACCCAGTTGCACCAGCAGCGTGCCGGCCGGGAACTCGATCTTGTGCGTGAGGTCGTCGCGGATCGCGCCGAGGCCGCCGGCGATCATGATGGGCTTGTGATAGCCGCGGGTGACGCCGGCCACGTCCTGCTCGAACACGCGGAAGTAGCCGGCCAGGTTCGGGCGGCCGAATTCGTTGTTGAACGCGGCGCCGCCCAGCGGGCCGTCGATCATGATCTGCAGCGCGCTGGCGATGTGCTCGGGCTTGCCCACCGGCGAGCGCTCCCACGCCTCGTTCGTGCCGGGCAGGTAGAGATTGCCCACCGAGAAGCCGGCCAGGCCGGCCTTGGGCTTGGAGCCGCGGCCGGTGGCGCCTTCGTCGCGGATCTCGCCGCCGGAGCCGGTGGATGCGCCCGGGAACGGCGAGATCGCCGTCGGATGGTTGTGCGTCTCCACCTTCATCAGCACGTGAGCGGTCTCGGTGCGGCCGGCGTAATGCGCGGGGCCACCCGTTCCCATCGGCTCGGCGACCCAGCGTTCGATCGCATGGCCCTCCATCACCGCCGCGTTGTCGGAATACGCGACGATGCTGTGCTGCGAGTTGAGCTTCTCGGTGTTGCGGATCATGCCGAACATCGACAGGTCCTGCGCCTGGCCGTCGATGCGGAACTGCGCGTTGAAGATCTTGTGGCGGCAGTGCTCGCTGTTGGCCTGCGCGAACATCATCAGCTCGACGTCGGTCGGGTTGCGCTCCAGGCCCTTGAAGGCATCGACGAGGTAATCGATCTCGTCATCCGACAGCGCCAGGCCGAACTCACTGTTGGCCACCACCAGCGCGTCGCGGCCCTGGCCCAGCAGGTCGACGTGCACCAGCGGCTCGGCCGGCTGCTTGTCGAACAGGTGGACGGCAGCCTCGCGCTCGAACGCCACGCTCTCGGTCATGCGGTCGTGCAGCAGCATCGCCACGGCCTGCAGCTCGTCCTCGGCCAGCGTCTTGATGCCGCCCAGCAGTCCCGTCTTGACGGTGAGGCGGAATTCGGTGACGCGCTCGACGCGGTGCAGCGCCAGGCCGCAGTTGTGGGCGATGTCGGTGGCCTTGCTGGCCCACGGCGACACGGTGCCCAGGCGCGGCATCACCAGCACCAGGGCTGTGTCGGCATCGGCGCCGGTGGGGCCTTCGTAGGCGTCGCCGTAGCGCAGCAGGCTGGCCAGCTTGCGGGTGGCGTCGGGCTGGGCGACGGTGTCGGTCCAGACCCAGTGGACGTGGCGCGCGGCAACCCCCGTGATGCGCGGCGAGACGGACTGCAGCAGCGGCAACAGCGCCTGGGCGCGGAAGGCGGACAGGGCGTTGCCGCCCTCGAAGTGCAGCAGGTGCTTTGGCGTGGGGGACATGCGGTGTGGGCTGGTGGGAGACAAAGGGGAGCGGAGTTCAGGGCTATTGCGCCGGGACGGGGCGGCCGCCGCAAGGTTCCCGGTTTGCAAATCTGTCAAAAAACCGGGAAAGCTACGGGCGTCACGCGGGATCGAACTCAGCAGAATCCCGGATTTTACGGGGCGATGGGATAATTGGCGACCATGACGATTACCTTGAAGTCCGCATCCGACATCGAAGGCATGCGCATCGCCGGCCGCCTGGGCTCGGAAGTGCTGGACATGCTCACCCCGCACGTGAAGCCGGGGGTCACCACCGAGCAGCTGGACAAGCTCGCCCACGACTACATCTTCAACGTCCAGAAGGGCATTCCCGCCCCGCTGAACTACTGCCCGCCGGGCTACACGCCGTACCCGAAGTCGATCTGCACGTCGATCAACCACCAGGTCTGCCACGGCATCCCGAACGAGCGCGCGTTGAAGGATGGCGACATCGTCAACATCGACGTCACGGTCATCAAGGACGGCTGGCACGGCGACACCAGTCGCATGTTCATCGTCGGCAAGGGCTCGATCGCCGCCAACCGGCTGTGCCAGATCACCTACGAGGCCATGTGGAAGGGCATCGAGAAGGTCAAGCCCGGCGTGCGCCTGGGCGACATCGGCCACGCCATCCAGGTGTTCGCCGAGAACTCGGGCTTCTCCGTGGTGCGCGAGTTCTGCGGCCACGGCATCGGCCAGAAGTTCCACGAGGAGCCGCAGGTGCTGCACTACGGCCGTCCGGGCACGCTCGAGGAACTGGTGCCGGGCATGATCTTCACGATCGAGCCGATGATCAACGCCGGCAAGCGCGAGATCAAGGAATTCGGCGACGGCTGGACCATCGTCACCAAGGATCGCTCGCTGTCCGCCCAGTGGGAGCACACGATCGTCGTCACCGAGACCGGCTATGAAGTGCTGACCGTCTCGGCCGGCAGCCCGCCCGTACCCGCATTCGTCCAGGCCCCGGTGCTCAACCGGCTGCTCAGCGACGTCAGCGCGGCCTGAGCGGCATTGCCCGACAACGACGGCGTGGCGCTGCCCGAAGCTTCTCCCCTCAGCCAACCTGCGACCCGGGCCGAAGGCCCGGCCGCCGGGGTCGTCGCGCCCGCGCAGGTGGCCGCCCGGCGCGCCTCCGTGGCCGAGCTGCGCGAACGCTTTCGCACCGGCAAGGCCGCGCTGCTGACCCATTTCGGCGAGTCGCGCGCCACGGCGCCCGCCGCCTCCAGCCTGTTGCGCGCCCTCGCCCGCCACGTCGATCAGACCCTGGCCGAGCTGTGGTCGCACGCCGATATGCCCGCCACGGCCGCGCTGCTGGCAGTCGGCGGCTATGGCCGCGGCGAACTGTTCCCATACTCCGACGTCGATGTCCTGGTGCTGCTGCCGAACGAACAAAAGG
>Ga0302314_10018402_pt1 | contig 11657 bp, 11 predicted proteins | sample III_Palsa_N2_3_FD_200533 | JGI IMG/M metagenome (GOLD analysis project Ga0302314, IMG submission 200533) | Peat permafrost microbial communities from Stordalen Mire near Abisko, Sweden - III_Palsa_N2_3 | ecosystem: Environmental > Terrestrial > Soil > Palsa > Peat permafrost | place: Sweden... | reverse complement strand
CGGCCCCGCCCCGGGGGGGGGGGGGGCCGCCGGGGGTGACCTGGGCCCCCCGCCCGCCCACTTCGCGTACATTGCTGCGCGGTGCGGCAACGTGCGGGGATCGGCAACGGAGCTCGGGAGGGGCGCAGTGACAGGCAGCCTGCGGGAGGACGTGCTCGGCGCACGCCGGATCGTCGTCAAGGTGGGGTCCTCCTCACTGACCACGGCGTCGGGTGGGCTGGACGCCGACCGCGTCGACGCCCTGGTGGACGTGCTGGCCAAGGCGTACGACGGCCACCGGGAGGTGGTGCTGGTCTCCTCCGGCGCCATCGCCGCCGGACTGGCCCCGCTCGGCCTGGAGCAGCGCCCCCGGGACCTGGCCCGGCAGCAGGCCGCCGCCAGCGTCGGCCAGGGCCTGCTGATGGCCCGTTACACCGCCTCCTTCGCCCGCTACGGGCTGCGGGTCGGCCAGGTGCTGCTGACCGCCGAGGACGCCAGCCGCCGGGTCCACTACCGCAACGCCTTCCGCACCCTGGAGCAGCTGCTGGTGATGGGCGCGGTGCCGGTCGTCAACGAGAACGACACGGTCGCCACCGCCGAGATCAAGTTCGGTGACAACGACCGGCTGGCGGCGCTGGTCGCCCATCTGGTCCGGGCCGACCTGCTGGTCCTGCTCTCGGACGTGGACGGCCTGTACGACGGCGACCCGAGCAAGCCCGGCACCAGCAGGATCGCCGAGGTGCACGGCCCGGCCGACCTGGACGGAGTGGTCATCGGCAGCGCCGGCAAGGCCGGGGTGGGCACCGGCGGGATGGTGACCAAGGTCGAGGCGGCGCGGATCGCCACCGGCGCCGGCATCCCGGTGGTGCTGACGGCGGCGCGGTTCGCGGCCGACGCGCTGGCCGGCCGGGAGACTGGGACGCTGTTCCACCGCACCGGGCGCCGCTCGACCGACCGGCTGTTGTGGCTCGAACACGCGAGTGCGCCCCGGGGCGCACTCCGGCTCGACGCCGGCGCAGTGGCCGCCGTGGTGCAGCGTCACAGCTCACTGCTGCCGGCCGGGGTCACCGGCGTCCAGGGAGAGTTCGTTCCCGGAGATCCGGTCGACCTTCTTGATGAAAACGGCAACATCATCGCGCGCGGGCTGGTCAACTTTGATGTGCGGGAGCTTCCCCAACTCCTGGGGCGGTCAACGCGGGACCTGGCACGGGAGTTGGGCCCCGCGTACGAGCGCGAGGTGGTGCACCGGGACGACCTGGTGGTGCTGCCCTCCGCGTCCGACCGGCGCTGACCGGCGCGTCCGGCGGCGATGCGGCCCGGACGGTGCAGTCAGACGACCATCACCGACAGCGAGGAGGCCGGCAGTGGTGCGCAGGCGCCAGGGTGCGCGACCCTCGGGGACCGCGGATCCGGTACTCACGAGCATCGAAGGGGGCGCGTCGCGCAGACCCTCCGCCCCCCAAGCAGAACAACGCGCTCCCTATCCCCGGAGCACCCCGCCGCCCTCCCACCGGGACGAGGGCGGAGAGCCGGGCCGGCTGTGGCACGTCGTGCTGAGCGTCGCCGGCCGGGCCACGCCGCTGGCGGAGCTGAAGCGCGGACTCGAACAGTTGGCCCACGATCACACCCCCTTCATGACCGCCCGCTATGCCGCCGACCACGGTGAGATCCGGTACTGGGAGCAGGCCGAGGACCTGCAGGACGCGGCGGCGATGGCGCTGCGGCTCTGGGGTGAGCACAAGGCCACCGCCAAGCTGCCGCCCTGGGAGGTGGTCGGCCTGGAGGTGGTCGACCGGCGCACCTACCACCAGCGGATCGCCGAGGGCTACGGCGAGTCCCCGGCCTTCGTCGGCGGAGTCCACCCGTTCTGAGCGGCGCCCCCGTTCCGAACGGCGCCGCCGACCGGTCCGGTTGCCGGACGGACCGGAACTCCCCGCACCGGACGGATTACGCTTGCCGCCATGAGCAGCTCTCCGGACCCCGCCGCCAGCCCCTCGAACTCCGCGTCGTCGACTGAGAACCCGTCGGACGGCGCGCCGCTGACCGAGTTCCCCTCGCCCAGCCTGCCGTCGCCGCTGCCGCAGTCCCCGGTGCTGCTGGCCGCCTACCGGGCCAAGGCCGCCGCCGCCGAGCTGGGACCGCTGCCGCGGACGCCGAAGGACGAGGCGCTGCTCGCCATCGCCGACGCGCTGGTGGTCCGCACCCGCGAGATCGTCGAGGCGAACGCGGTGGACGTGGCGAAGGCGCGGGAGGCCGGTACCGCCGAGTCGGTGATCGACCGGCTGACGCTGAACCGCGAGCGGGTCGCCGCCATCGCCGCCGATGTGCGGCACGTGGCCGGGCTGCCCGACCCGGTCGGCGAGGTGGTCCGCGGCTCCACCCTGCCCAACGGTCTCGACCTGCGCCAGGTGCGGGTGCCGCTGGGCGTGGTCGGCATCATCTACGAGGCCCGGCCCAATGTGACCGTGGACGCGGCGGCGCTCTGCCTGAAGTCCGGCAACGCGGTGCTGCTGCGCGGCTCGGCCTCGGCGTACGCGTCCAACCAGAAGCTGGTGGAGGTGCTCCGGGACGCGGTCGGCGGCGCGGGGCTGCCGGCCGACTGCATCCAGCTGGTCCCGGGGGAGAGCCGGGACTCGGTCCAGGAGCTGATGCGGGCGCGCGGCATGGTCGACGTGCTGATCCCGCGCGGGGGCGCCTCGCTGATCCGGACGGTGGTCGAGCAGTCCACCGTGCCGGTGATCGAGACCGGCACCGGCAACTGCCATGTCTACGTCGACGCCGAGGCCGACCTGGCGGTGGCGGTGGAGATCCTGGTGAACTCCAAGGCCTCCCGGCCCAGCGTCTGCAACTCGGCGGAGACGCTGCTGGTGCACCAGGACATCGCCGAGGAGTTCCTGCCGCTCGCGCTGGCGGCGCTGGCCGAGGCGGGGGTGACCGTGCACGGCGACGAGCGGGTGCAGGCGGTGGCCGAGGCCTCGGGTTCCAAGGCCGTGGTGGTGCCCGCGACCACCGAGGACTGGGAGACCGAGTACCTCTCCTACGACATCGCCGCCGGAGTGGTGGACTCGATGGACGCGGCCGTGGCCCACATCCGGATGTGGTCCTCCGGCCACACCGAGGCGATCGTGACGACCTCTCAGGCCGCCGCCCGCCGTTTCACCCGGGTGGTCGACGCGGCGGCGGTGATGGTGAACGCCTCCACCCGGTTCACCGACGGCAGCCAGTTCGGCTTCGGCGCGGAGATCGGCATCTCCACCCAGAAGCTGCACGCCCGTGGTCCCATGGGCCTGCCGGAGCTGACCTCGACCAAGTACATCGTCACCGGCGACGGGCACGTGCGCGGCTGACCGCCCGCCACGACACCCGTTCGACCGGCGGCGCGGGGACGCGGAGCCACAGACAAAAGCGCTCTTGCGGCATTAGGCTGCTTTGTGTACCCGAGGCAGCTTTGCCGAGAGATGCGGGGGCTCCGTGTATTCCGAAGGCTTTGACGCCGGCAGCGCCAACCACGGTGGCGGCGCGGACGACGAGTTCGCAACCCTGGTCCTCGACGAGCGCTTCGTCCGCGCCGCGCTGATCCACGAGCCCTCGGCCCGGGAGCGCCAGGCGGCGCTGCTGGACGCGGCCGGCTTCGGCAGCGCCTACCCCCGGGGCTCGCGCCGTCCGCGCTCGCGCGGACCGTTCGGCCGGGGCCGGCACCAGGCGGCCCCGCTCCGCTGGCAGCGGACGGTGGCACAGGTGATGCTGGTGGTCCTCGGCATGCTGGCGATGCTGGTGGCCGCCGCCGCGGTCTACCGGGGCGGCGGCACCGAGCGGCAGCCGGGCCAGTCGCCGGCCTCGACCGCGTCCACTTCTTCGGGGTCCACCGCTTCGGGGTCCACCGCTGCGGACCCGTCCGCCGGGCGTGCCTCGGCCGTGCGGACCGCCTCCGCGAGCGGGGCGGCCGCCGTGGCCGTTCCCGCGGGGGCAGCGGCAGTGCAGGGCTGACGGACCGTCGGCAGTCTGCGGTGGCCATGGCATTTGTCTGGTTTATTATGACTTGGTGTGATTTTCCGCTCACTGCTGTTCGAATTTCCGGATGACCAAGGTCAAATCCGGGAGAGAACTTGGCCCGTGGGGGCTCTCCACGACACCCGGGGCGAATTACCCTTGAGGTATGGGTGGCCGGGCAGAGCCCCCGGAGGGTGCGCCCGAGGGCGATTCCGGGGGAGAGGACGAAATCCGACCCGTCGTGTTCGACGAGTCGTTCGTCCGTGCTGCCCGGATCCAGGAGCTCTCGGCCCAGGAGCGGATGTCCTCGGGCACCCGGCCGGTCCGTCGGCGCGGCCTGCGGACGGGCGGCCTGCCGCGGCAGGCGCTGGCGCTGATGCTGCTGGTCTCCATGGCCTTCGCCGCCGCCGTCTACCTGGGCACCCGGCATCCCTACCCGGAGGCGGTCGCCGGGACCACGCCGCTGAGCATCACGGTGATCCCGCTGCAGCCCGGAGCCGGGGGCATCCCCACGGCCGCCAGCTCGGCGGCCGCCTCGGCCGCCGGCGCCCCGGCGGCCGGCTCGCCCGCCGCATCCGCGTCCGCCTCCGCCTCCGCGTCCGCCTCGGGTTCGGCGTCCGCGACGGCCTCGGCGACCCCGACGACCTCGGGTTCGGCCTCCCCGTCGGCCTCCGCCTCGGTGGCCCCGGGCCCCTTCGCCGGGACGCCGCTGGAGGACTACGCGGTGGGCATCTCCGGGATGCAGGTGCCGGTGCCCCGGCACACCGCGGACTTCAGCCACGACCAGGTGCTGCACGCGATGAACACCGTGCTCACCTACCTCCAGGCGTCCTCGCTGGACCCGCAGGTGCTCACGGGCGCCGACACCGGCTCGGTGCGCGACCTGCTGGCCCCCAGTCAGACCGCGCAGTTCGACGCCAGCCTGGCCCACCCGCAGGACGACCAGCAGCACGACGTGACCGGCTGGCTGGTCCGTTTCGACCCCAGCAAGGTGCGGCTGGCCGCGCCGGACGACGTCCGGGTCCAGGGCACGCTCACCTACCAGGAGGTCTCCCCGGGGACGCTGGAGGTGACCAGCGACCACACCTTCGTCTACGCGCTGACCGAGATCCCGGCCGCGACCCCGACGCCCGCGCCCGGGGCGTCGGGCACCCCGTCGGCGAGTGCGTCGGCGACCCCGGCGGCGGGTGCGAGCAGCGTCTCCGCCGCGCAGCCGCCGACCATCCTGTTCACCGTCCGCCGGGAGCTGCGCTACCGCTTCACCCTGGCCGACCTCAACGCCAACCAGCTGGAGATCATCGACTCGGTGGTGCAGGCCGGGCCGATGTCCTGCGACGCCGACGTCAGCTCCTACCTCCAGCCGCTGTTCCCGGCGGCGGTCGCCCCGGTGGTCCCGGGCCGGCACACCGGGAGCTCGGCACCGACCACCCCGATCGGGCCGGAGCCCGCCACCACGGCACCGAGCGTCGACCCGTTCGACCACACCCGCCCCGCCTGGGCGGTGTGCGGTGTGATGACCGGGCCGACGCTCTGAGTACTGCCGGAAGCCGAACGGGACCGAGTCGGGTCAGCTGCCGTTGCTCGGCGGGGTGGAGTCGGTCGGGCCGTCCTGGCCCTCGGCATCGGCGGCGGGCTGGTCCGCCGGGGCGCTGGTGCGGCCCGCGAAGACGTCCCGGAGCTTGCCGCCGAGGTCGCCCGCGCCGCCGGCGACGTCCCGGATCAGGCCCATCAGCGGGTCCTTGGTGTCCTTGAAGGACTGGGCGTAGGAGTCGGCCGCGGCCTTCACGTTGTCGGACACCGAGGCGTCCGAGTCGGTGTCCCGGCGCGGGTAGGCCCCGGCCATGATCGAGCTGTACTCCTCGCCCTCCGACCACTGCTTGATCTGGCGCACCCGCACCGCCACGAAGGGGTGGGTCTGCGGCAGCACCTGGAGCAGCTTGATGACGCTGTCCCGGAGGTCGCCGGCCTTGTCGTACTCCTCGGCCTGCTCCAGCATGGCGTCGGTGTTCATCTCGTGCAGGTGGTGCCCGCCGGCCAGCTTCATCAGGGCGCGCATGGACGCCTGCGGGTCCTGGCCGACCAGCAGCCCGGCCCGGTCGCAGGAGATCTCCGCCTTGCGGAACCACTCCTTGAGCGCGGTGATGACCGCCAGGATGGCGATGTTGCCCAGCGGCACCCAGGCGATCTTGGCGGCGATGTTGGTGAGGATCAGCAGCATCGTCCGGTAGAGGGCGTGGCCCGACATGGCGTGCGCCACCTCGTGGCCGATCACCGAGCGCATCTCCTCCTCGTCGAGCAGCTCGACCAGGGAGGTGGTGACCACGATCACCGGGGCGTCCATGCCGATGCACATGGCGTTCGGGACCGGGTCCTGGGTGACGTAGAGCGGCGGGACCTTCTCCAGGTCCAGGGTGTAGGCGGCGTCCCGGACCATCTCGTGGAGGTGGGAGAACTGCCGCTCGGAGGCCCGCACCGCGGAGGCCAGGAACATCAGCCGGACGGCGCGCTCGGAGACCATGCCGCCGAGCTTCTTGAGGATCTCGTCGAATCCGCTGAGCTTGCGCAGCGCCACCAGCGCGGAGCGGTCGGCGGGGTGCTCCCAGGCCCGGGTGGAGATGCCGGGAAAGCGCTTGCGGGTGCGGCTCGGCACGTTGCTGTCACTGGGTTCGGTCATCTGACTGCTTTCCTCCCGATCGGTGGCGGACCCCGGGCGTTGTCACCGCCCCCCGCCGTCCTTGTCTCTACCGCTCGTCCCCTAGTCGGACACAGTACGCCCGACCCCTGTCGGCCAACCCGCGATCCCGGCGACGGATCCTGAACCGGGTCGGTCTACGCTGAGCTGTCCGGAGTTGTTCTCCCGAGGAGTCATGCCCCCATGCGCACCACTACCGCACTGCAGCAGCTTGCCGCGATCTCCGACGGTTCGGGTCCGGGCATGTTCCTGCGCACCATCGTGATCATCTCGGTCATCGGCGTCGTGCTGATGGCGTTCTTCCTGCTGCGCGGCTACCGGGACTGAGCCGCCGGCCTTCCTGACCCACTTCGGAGCACACGTGCAGTCAGACGCGTGGAGCCGCCGCGCGGTTGCTGCGGGGCTCCCCGTAGCATGAGCACGATTGATCGGCACCCAACACGCCTCCGAGTCAGAAGGTCCCCCTACCGATGAGCCTGCACACTGTCGCGCCCGGCCTCTCCTCCCTGCTGGCCGAGGGCCCCGACGCCCACCACAGCCTGAACCCGATCTTCACCGGCGGCAGCGCCCTGGTGATCTTCCTGATCCTGCTGTTCCTGGTGACCCGCTTCAACAAGGACCGCTAGAGCGCCGACGTCGACCCCGGCCGTGCCGCACACCCCCTCGTACGGCCGGGACGTTCGAACCACGTACGGATCACGTACAGTGACGGGTCATGGAGCAGCAGGCTGAATCCGCGGAAGCGCCGGTGAAGAAGCGCCTCGGGGTGATGGGCGGGACTTTCGACCCGATCCACCACGGGCACCTGGTTGCCGCGAGCGAGGTGGTGAGCCAGTTCCACCTGGACGAGGTGGTGTTCGTACCCACCGGTCAGCCGTGGCAGAAGGACCGGCGGCCGGTCTCGCCCGCCGAGGACCGCTATCTGATGACGGTCGTCGCCACCATGTCCAACCCGCAGTTCTCGGTCAGCCGGATCGACATCGACCGCAAGGGCCCGACCTACACCACGGACACCCTCCGGGAGCTCCGGGCCCTGCACGCCGACGCGGACCTCTTCTTCATCACCGGCGCCGACGCCCTCTCGCAGATCTTCTCCTGGCGGAACGCCGAGGAGCTCTTCGACCTCGCGCACTTCATCGGCGTGACCCGGCCCGGGCACACGCTGACCGACCCCGGCTTCCCGGCGGGCGGCGTCTCCCTGGTCGAAGTGCCCGCGCTGGCCATCTCCTCGACCGACTGCCGGCTCCGGGTCTCCCGGGGCGAGCCGGTCTGGTACCTGGTGCCGGACGAGGTGGTGCGCTACATCGACAAGCGCAAGCTCTACCGCGACCTCGACCTCGACGCGGCGGGGCCCGGCGGCAACCAGCACGAGTTCGGCGAGCGACCAGGGATGGGAGCGGCGTGAGCGGCACCGATGGGGAGCAGTACCCGGCCCAGGACCCGGCGGAGTACTGGCAGCAGCACCCGGAGCAGCAGCCCCCCTACGGGCAGAGCGGCTACGCGCCGCAGCCGGACCAGTACGGCGGGCAGCACTACGCCCAACAGTACGACCAGTACGGGCAGCCGCAGTACGACCAGCAGCAGTACGACCAGTCGCAGTACGGCCAGCCGCAGGCGCAGCAGGCGCCGCAGGGCTACGCGCCGCAGCCGGAGCAGTACGGCGGGCAGCAGTACGCCCAGCAGTACGACCAGTACGGGCAGCAGCAGTACGCCCAGCCGGCCGGCTACGAGTACCAGCAGCCCTACGCCGCGCCGGAGCCCGCTCCCTACGGCTACGAGTACGACCAGTGGCAGGGCCCGGCGCCGGTGCCGGGCCAGGTCGGCGGGGCCGACGCCGCCCCGAACCACTACACCCCGGCCTACCAGCCCGCCGAGCCCGCCGAGCCGACCGCGCCGGTCGCGCCGACCGCGCCGACCCGGACCGCCCCGGCCCCGGCTCCGATTCCGGCCCCGGCCCCGGCCGGGCGCCGGGGCGCCGCGCCTTCCCCGGCTGCGTCCGCGTTCCCCTCGGAGTCCGTTCCGCAGCAGCGCGGCCCGAAGCCGCGTCCGGAGGGGGGCGCCGACGGCCAGGCGCGCGGCTACGACAACGAGGAGTTCACCTTCGTCGACGACGCGGAGGAGTCCGAGGACGTCATCGACTGGATGAACTTCAGCGAGACCCGGGGCGAGCGCCGCGACGAGCGCCGCCGGACCATCCGGCTCCGGCTGATCGCGCTGGGCGTGGTCCTGGTGCTGGCGGTCGGCGGCGGCTTCGGCTACCTGTGGGCCAGCGGACGGCTCGGCGGCTCCTCCGGGGTGGTCGCCGCGTCCACCACCCGTGAGGTCATCGCCGTCCACCTGCACGACACCGACAAGAACGTCTACACCGCGCTGCTGGTCTCCGACCCGGGCTCGGGCGGCAAGGCGGGCCAGGGCGCGACCCTGCTCATTCCCGGCACCCTGGCGATCGCCACGGAGGGCGGCGGCGGGACGGTGCCGCTGGCCGCCAATGTTGACAGCCAGGGCAACCAGGCGATCCGGACCAGTCTGAACAGCATGCTGGGCAGCAACATCACGGCCAGCTGGAGCCTCTACACGCCCTTCCTCCAGCTGCTGGTGGACAAGGTCGGCGGCATCACCGTCGACGCGAACACCAGCATCAGCCAGGGCGGCAAGGTGCTCGTCCCGGCCGGCAGCTCCACCCTGAACGGCGCGGCGGCCATCGCCTACGCCACCTACCAGGCCAAGGGCGAGCCGGACAGCGCCCTGATGACCCGCTACGGCCAGGTGCTGGCGGCGCTGGTCAAGGCCATGCCCACGGACCCGACCCAGGCCGCCGCCGACATCACCGCCATGGGCGAGGTGGCCGACCCCTCGCTGCCGGACTCCACCCTCGGCGCGCTGATGGCGACCCTCTCCGCCGACGCCAACGCGGGGAACTACCAGACCGAGTCGCTGCCGGTGACCTCGCAGGGCGCCCTCGGCTCGACCGCTCCGACCGTGGTCAAGCAGCTGCTCGGCGGCGCGGTGACCGGCGGGGCCGGGGTCACCGTCGCCCGGGTCGGGCTGGTGAACGCCTCCGGCGTCGCCAACAACACCGCCCTGGCCGAGGCGGCCGTGGTCAACGGCGGCTTCACCCAGGTGCCGGGCGCCACCACCGCGGCCACCCAGGCCACCTCCACGATCAGCTACACCGACCCGGCCCGGGCCGACGACGCCCAGCAGCTGGCCGAGGACCTGGGGCTGCCGGCCACGGCCGTGAGGAAGGTCACCACCTCCCAGTCGGTGGACCTGCTGGTCGTCCTGGGCAAGGACTACCACCAGGACTGACCTGCGCCACCTGCGCCGACCGGCCGGCTGTCGCGACAGCCCGCTCCCGTGCCCCCGGAAAGGGCAGAGCGGGCTGTCCGCCGTTCATGAGATCCTGGAGGGTACCCGCGTCCCCGAACCGAGAGCACCCCGTGACTGCAACCGACCACGCCGTCGAGCTCGTCAACACCGCCGCCCAGGCGGCGGCCGACAAGCTGGCCCACAACATCATCGCCTTCGACGTCAGTGATGCCCTGGCCATCACCGACGCCTTCGTCGTCGCCTCCGCGCCCAACGACCGTCAGGTCAAGGCCATCGCGGACGCCATCGAGGAGCAGCTCCAGAAGGAGCACGGAGTCAAGCCGGTGCGCCGCGAGGGCGAGCGCGAGGGCCGCTGGATCCTGCTCGACTTCCTGGACATCGTCGTCCATGTCCAGCACTCCGAGGAGCGCTCCTACTACGGCCTGGAGCGGCTCTGGAAGGACTGCCCGGAGCTGTCGCTGCCGGCCGACGCCGTGGCCAGCCGCAACCGGCCGGACGATGAGGTCTTCGTCCGCGAGCCCAACGAGTTCGACCACGTGGAGGCCGTCCTGCAGGCCGAGGCCGATCGGAGCCTTCGCTGAACGGGACACCATTCCGCGGCCGGCGGATCGTCTTCTGGCGGCACGGCCAGACCGCGTGGAACCTGGAGGGACGCTTCCAGGGCAGCACCGACATCCCGCTGACGGAGGACGGCCTGGCCCAGGCCCGGCGCTCGGCCCGGCTGCTGGCCGCGCTGCGCCCGGACAGCCTGGTCTCCTCCGATCTGCAGCGGACGGCGGCCACGGCCGCCGCCCTGGCGGCGGTGACCGGCCTGGAGGTGACCCACGACTCCGGGCTCCGGGAGACCTACGCGGGGGTCTGGCAGGGGCTCACCAACACGGAGATCCAGGAGCGCTACCCCGAGGAGTACCGGCTGTGGCGGCTCGGCGAGCCGGTCCGCCGGGGCGGTGGCGAGCTGAACACCGAGGTCGCCGACCGCGCCGTGCCGGTGGTCCTGGACGCCGTGAAGGCGCTGCCGGACAACGGCACCGTGGTGGTGGTCAGCCACGGCGGCACCATCCGGATGGCCATCGGCCGACTGCTGGGGCTGGACCCGTACCACTGGGAGGCCCTGGCCGGGCTGTCCAACTGCTGCTGGTCGGTGCTGGGCGAGGGGGCGCGGGGCTGGCGGCTGCAGGAGCACAACGCGGGCACGCTGCCCGAGCCGGTGCTCGGCGACGACGTCTGAAGCCCGCACTGCGGCGGTGCGGGGGAGTGGCGCAGGGGCCGGATTTCGCAGTTCGGCCCCCCTGCCGCTAAAGTCTTCCTCGTTCGGACAACAGCTTTTCGGAGTTGGTGTGCGGGACACGCGGGGCTGTAGCTCAGTTGGTAGAGCGCTTGCATGGCATGCAAGAGGTCCGGGGTTCAATTCCCCGTAGCTCCACGCAGGATTCGCAGGACAGCTCAACGCAGGACAACTCAAAAGCATGGGGCTGTAGCTCAGTTGGTAGAGCGCTTGCATGGCATGCAAGAGGTCCGGGGTTCAATTCCCCGTAGCTCCACAGTGAAGAAGGACCGCCCTCAGGGGCGGTCCTTTCTGCTTTCTGCGTCCTGCCGCCGGTCGCTTCAGTGGGTCTTCGTATGGGCGGGGCACGCGCAGTTGGTCGGCAGGTCCGGCTCGGACAGG
>Ga0302314_10018401_pt1 | contig 11657 bp, 10 predicted proteins | sample III_Palsa_N2_3_FD_200533 | JGI IMG/M metagenome (GOLD analysis project Ga0302314, IMG submission 200533) | Peat permafrost microbial communities from Stordalen Mire near Abisko, Sweden - III_Palsa_N2_3 | ecosystem: Environmental > Terrestrial > Soil > Palsa > Peat permafrost | place: Sweden... | reverse complement strand
TGTGTCTTTCTCGGTCCGCTTCGGCCGCAATCTGGATTACTACACCGGCTTCGTCTTCGAGCTTTGGACGCGCGACGCCGAAGGCCCGGTTCAGGTCGCCGGCGGCGGGCGTTACGACACGCTGCTGGAACAGCTCGGCGCCAAGCGTTCCATTCCCGCCATCGGCGTCGCGATCCGCACCGAACGCGTACTGGCGGCCCAACGAAAGACGCCGCGATGAGCGCGCGTCTCACCCTTGCCGTTCCGTCCAAGGGGCGGCTTCAGGAACAGGTGTCGGCCTATTTCGCCGACGCCGGCCTGCCCATGCACAAGGCTGCCGGCGCGCGCGGCTATCGCGCCACGCTCGAGGGCATGCCGGAAATCGACGTGATGCTGCTCTCGGCATCGGAGATCGCCGGGGCATTGTTGTCCGGTGACGTCCATCTGGGCGTCACCGGCGAAGACCTGATCCGCGAATCCGCGCCCTCGCTCGATGGCCGCGTCGCGCTGGTGAAGCCGCTTGGCTTCGGCCATGCCGATGTCGTCGTCGCGGTGCCGCAGGCCTGGATCGATGTTTCGACCATGGCCGATCTCGACGATGTCTGCGCCGCCTTCTATCAGCGCCACCGCCGCCGGCTTCGCGTCGCCACCAAATATGTCGGGCTGACGCGCGCTTTCTTCGCGCAAGCCGGCATCTGGGATTACCGCATCGTCGAAAGCGCCGGCGCCACCGAAGCCGCGCCGGCGGCCGGCGCGGCCGAGGCGATCGTCGACATCACCACGACGGGCGCCACGCTGGCCGCGAACAATCTCAAGACGCTGGACGACGGCACGCTCCTCAAAAGCCAATCGCAGCTCGCCGCAAGCCTTCTGGCGAAATGGAATTCCGACAGCGCGGCATGCGCCAAGCGTTTGTTGGCGCGGCTGGCGGCGCGCGAGAGGGCGAAGGCGTCGTTCGTGTTGCGCGCGCGATTGGGCGCGAAGCCCGAAGCGGCGATCTCGGCCGCCGCGAAGATCGGCGTCGGGGTGCTGTCGCGCCCCTCGAAGGGCAATACCGGCGGCGAATATTCGCTGCTCTGTCCGCGCGCGAACCTCGCAGACGCGATCACCATCCTGCGCCGACGCGGCGCCGACGGATCGGTGACGGCGCAGACCGTGGACTATGTCTTCGAGACCGAAGACCCGCTGGTCGCGGCGTTCGAGAAGATCGTGAAAGTCTAGCCCGCCAGCGCGCGCGCCAATCGCCGCGCGTCGTCCTCGTCGTGATAGATTCCGAAGCCTATCCGCAGGCGATCGCCGCGGTGATCGACGATGATGTTCCGCGCCGCCAGCTTCGCGGTGATCGCACCGGCACCCGGTGTACGGAATGCCAGGAAACGGCCGCGTATGCCTTCATCCGGAACGATCAGTGTTGAAGCATCGAGCGGTTCGCCAAGCCTGGCGATCTCGCCCAGAAATGTTCGCTCGATTCCGCGTACATGGTTCAACATCTTCGAGACGCTCAGTCCTTCGCGCACCAGCCAGTCCTGCACGGCATTGAAGCGGTAAAGCGCCGAAGCGTCGAAGGTCGCGCCGAGGAAGCGGTTGCCGTCTTTCGCATAGGCCACGCCACCCGCACCGGTTTCGAGTGCGGAAAATCCCGCATACCATCCGGTATCGCGCGGGCGTGGACCATGGCCGGGCGGGCAATGCAGGAAACAGGCGCCTTCGCCGGCCATCGCGTATTTGTAGCCGCCGGCGAGATAGAAGGCGCGGTCGGCGAGCGCCGCGAAATCCGTGGGCGTGGCCATGAAGCCGTGATAGCCGTCGATAACCACGAAAACGTCGCGGTCGCGTACGTCCTCGATGATCCTTGCCAGATCGCGCACGAGAAAGCCGGAGTCGAAAAACACCTGACTCAGGAATACGAGGTCATGACCGCCTTTCGCGGCGGCTTCGGCGAAACGGGTTTCGAAACTCTCGAAGGGCTCCGTCGCGACGCGGGTAACGGTCGCCAGCCCGTCTTCTTCCAGCCGCGCGATCTGGCGCGAGAAGCTCATGAATTCCGAATGCGTGGTCAGGATGCGAACCGAGCGACCGACTGGCAGGCACGACAATATCCGCAGCACCAGCGAATGCGTGTTGGGCCCGAATGCGATCGTCGCGGGATCGGGCAAATTCAACTGCCGCGCGACATGGGCCTGCGCTGCCGGGATGACTGTCGCGAAAATGTGATCCCATTTGCGGTCGAGCAGGCGCGCGGCGTCGCGCCATGCCTGTTCTTGCGCCGCCAGGGTCACGTCCGGCCACGGATGATGGCTGTGGGCCGCGGCGTGAAGCGGCGCACCCGGCCGCCCCACGCTTTGTGCAAACCCCTTCATTGCGGCGAGACGGGACCGGCCTTGATATCCGGATCGTTCAGATGCTCGGCCTTCCAGCGCATCATCATGTAGATCCGGTTGCGCCCCGAGGGATGGTCGTAGAACACGAATTCCTCCAGCGGCGTCGGATCGAGCTTGCGGTATTCGCTGAGCTTGAGCGTCGCGGTGGCGAAGCCGTCGGGCTGGCGCGCGGTGTTGATGCCGAAGATGTCGGCCTGAGTCTCCATCGTGCGGGTGATCGTATTCTGGATCGGCGTGGCGAGCAGGAAGAACACACTGACCAGCGCCATCGCGATGGGCAGGCCGGCGGGATCGTCGATCGTCCGCACGTCCCAATTGCCGCCGAAAATGCCCACCAGCCAGCGATAGCCCCAGTTCACGAAGATGAAGGCAACGGTGAAGAGAAGCCCGAACCAGGTCAGCCCGAGCGCATTGTGGTCGAGCACGTAGTGCCCCATCTCATGGCCCAGCACCGCCTCGATCTCGCGCGGACTGCAGCGGTTGATCAGGTTGTCGGTCATCGAGATGCGCGTCGTGGCCAGGAAGCCGGAGACGTTGGCCGAAATGCGCTTGGACTGGCGCGAGGCGTCGAATTCGTAGACGTTGGTCGCCGGAATCCCGTTCGAACGCGCCAGCGAAAGGATTTCCGCCTTCACCGGTCCGTCCTTCAGCGGGTAATAGTGGTTGAACAGCGGCGAGATGAACACCGGCGCGAGCATGGACAGGAAGGCCACGAAAATTACCGTGCCGATGCTGCCCCAAACCCACCAGAAACGCGGACTGGCGCGAACCGCGGTGTAGATGAACGCCAGCGCGATCGCGGAGATGACCAGATTGACCGCGAAGCCGGTTCCGAAATCGCCGAGCCACTGGACGAAGTTCTGGTTCGAGAGTCCGTAGGCGTGCTCGCGGAGGAACCCTTCATAGACGCTGAGCGGAAAGATGAGGACCGTGGTGACGATCAGGAACTGCACGACATAGATCGGCACCTGCAGGAAACGCGATCGCGTCATGGTCGCGGCGAAGTTGCGCATCCTGGCGGAAATCCGCGACCACAGCAGCAGCGCCGAGACCGCGATCGCATAGAGCGCGTCGATCAGCTGCAGCCAATAGCCGCCCTCGAAATAGGCGTCGGACTTGGCCCGCGCTTCGCCTTTCACCGTCGCGAGATAGGCGTTGGTCGCCTTGAGCGCATCGAATCTCGGCTGAGCGGCGATCGTCGCCAGCGGCTGGACCGAGACGGTCGTCGTCGGCGCGGGCGACGGACCGCCCTGCGCCAAAGCCGGCACCGCGGCCACGCCGAACAGAACCGTAAAAAAAACCGCGAACGCGGCAGCGAAAGCAAAGCGCATCGTTTCCTCCGACTCCGGTTCTCTCACCGTATCAGACGCAAGGGCTCCACGGCAGTCAGCCCGGCACGATCAGCGAACGGTAGAGCGCGATCGTATCGGAGCACATCCGCTCGAGGCTGAAATGCTCGACGATATGGGCGCGGCCCCGCGCGCCCATCTGCGCGCGGGCATTTGCGCCCAGCGCGGCCATGTCGCAGATCGCGCCCGCCAGCTGGGCCGTGTCGCCAGGCCTGGTCAGCACCCCCGACAGGCCGGGCAGCACGGTCTCGCGCGCGCCGCCATGGTCGGTCGCGATCACGGGCCGCCCCATCGCGCCGGCCTCCGCGGCCACGCGGCCGAACGCTTCGGGCTCGACCGAGGCCGAGACCACGATGTCGCTCGCCAGATAGGCCAGTGCCATGTCGTCGGTATGACCGGCGATGAAAACGCGGCCGCCGAGTTCGGCCGCACCGATCATGTTGCGCAATTCCGCTTCATAAGACGCGCGGCCCTGCGCGTCGCCGACCAACACAGCATGCAGCTTCGCCGTCCTGTTTTCGTGCACCAGTCTGGCCAGGGCGTTGACGAAAACGAGCTGTCCCTTCCAGCGCGTCAGGCGTCCCGGAAGCAGGACGATCAGCTCGTCCGGTTGCGCGCCCCATTGCGCGCGCTGGGTCGCCACGCGGTCGGGCGCGATGCCCGCGGGATCGAAGCGCGCCAGATCCACGCCGCGGGGAATGACGCGCAGCTTGGAACGGTCGACATGGTATTCGGCGGCGATATGCGCAGCGGTCCATTGCGAATTGGCGATCACCGCGTCGCCGCGCACCATCACCGAATTGTAGAAGCGCTTGAAGGCGTTGGTCGCGTTGTAGATGCCGTGATAGGTGGTGACGAAAGGAACATTTTCGCGTTGCGCCGCGAGAAAGGCGCTCCAGGCCGGCGCGCGCGAGCGGGCATGGACGAGCTTCACGTTGCGCTCGCGAATGATCTTCGCCAGCCGCAAAGCGTTGGCGATCATCACATGCGGCGCCTTCGCAGCCGCCGGCATCCTCAGCAATTCGCCGCCGGCCGCTTCCAGCGATGGTTCCAGCCTGCCACCTTCGCTGGCGACCAGCGGCGCAAATCCGGCGCGCGCCAACGCGTGGGCGATGTCGATCGTGGTGCGCTCCGCGCCGCCGGCGTCGAGTTCCGGGATGACCTGCAGGATGGCCGGGCTGGAGGGCACGTGTTGGCTTGCTTTCGCGGGCTTGCTCAGGCTCTCATATCGCAATGCGCACATCCCTGTCATGGATCGTTCTGGTCCTGGCCTCCGCCGGGTCCGCTTGGGCGGCGGGGCCGCTCGACGATCCGTCCCTGCCGGGCAACAATCGCTACGACCGCTGCCTGGCGCTGGTGCAGCGCGACGCTTCGGACGCCTATGACGCGGCGTTGGCCTGGCAAAGTGCCGGTGGCGGGGCCTCGGCCGCGCATTGCACGGCGCTGGCCCTGGTCGCATCGCGGCGCTACGGCGAGGCGGCCGCCAAGCTCGATCAACTCGCGAACAACCCCGCGGTCTCAGGCGCCGCCGAGCGCGCCGAGCTGTTCGACCAGGCGGGCAATGCCTGGCTGCTGGCCGCCCAGCCGGCGAATGCCGATGCATCGTTCAGCGCGGCGCTCGCGCTCACGCCCGGCGATCCCGATATCCTCTCCGACCGCGCCCGCGCGAAAGGCGCGCGCAAGGATTGGGCGGGCGCGGACAAGGACCTGACCGCGGTGCTCGCCGGCGATCCCTATCGCGCCGACGTTCTCGTGTTGCGCGCCAGCGCGCGCCATGCGCTGGGCCGCAAAGCCGAGGCGCGCGCCGATATCGATGCCGCGCTCGCGATCTACCGCGACTATCCCGAGGCGTTGGTCGAGCGCGGCGAGATGAAGGCCGAGGCCGGCGACGCCGCCGGCGCGCTGGCCGATTGGCAGCGTGTCCTGAGCGTGGCGCCGAACGACGCGGCGGCGCAGGCCGCGCGCCAGCACATCGCGCAGGCGCAGGCTCCCGTGCAGCCTATACCGGCCGCGCCGAAGAAATAGCGTCCTCCCATTCGCGCTTCACCTCGGCATCGCTCTCGTCGCGCTGCGCGAGCGCGTTCAGCGCGTCCCTCGCCAACAATCTTCCAAGCGCCCACACCGCCATGGCGCGCACCAGTGGCGAAGGATCGTCCAGCAGGCGTTCGGCTTCGGCGGCGAGGTGCGGATCGCCCGCATTGCCGATGGCGATCAGCACGTTGCGCACGAAGCGGTCGCGGCCGATACGCTTGATCGGCGAGCCGCGGAACAGCGCACGGAACCCCGCATCGTCGAGCCGCGCCAGGTCGGCGAGGCGCGGCTGTGCCAGCTCGGCGCGGGCGTGGAACTGCGCCTCGCGCGACAGGCTGGCGAATTTGTTCCATGGGCAGACTGCCAGGCAATCGTCGCAGCCATAGATGCGATTGCCCATCGCCGCGCGGAATTCGGCCGCGATATGTCCCTTGTGCTCGATCGTCAGATAGGAAATGCAGCGCCGCGCATCGATCTCATAAGGCGCGGTGAAGGCATTCGTCGGGCACGAATCGAGACAGCGCCGGCATTGGCCGCAATGATCCTGCTCCGGCTCGTCGGGCGCGATCTCCAGGGTCGTGAACACCGAGCCCAGGAACAGCCAGGAGCCATACAAACGCGACACCAGATTGGTGTGCTTGCCCTGCCAGCCCGCGCCGGCGGCTTGCGCCAAAGGCTTCTCCATCACGGGCGCGGTATCGACGAACACTTTCACCTCCGCCGCGTAATCGCGCGCGATCAGCGTGGCGAAGCGTTTCAGTTTCGCTTTCATCACGTCGTGATAGTCGTCGCCTTGCGCATAGACCGAGATCGTTGCGCGCTCCGGCGGGATCGGCCGGTCGTGATAGAAGTTGCGCGGTCCATAATTGATGCCGAGCACGATGACGGTCTTCGCTTCCGGCCACAGCGCCTTCGGATCGGCGCGACGGTCCGCATTGTTCGCGAGCCAGTCCATGCCGCCATGGCGGCCTTCGCCGAGGAACGTGTCCAGATTGCGTGCCGCATCGGCCGGCGCCTCAGCGCGGGCGAAGCGCACGACGTCGAAGCCTTCCTTCAGCGCGGCGGCGCGGATTGTTGAGCGGATGTCAGCCGTCGAGTTCGGCATAATGCGACACCGGCGGCTGGCCTGGCACGCGGTCGGCGAGCAGCGAGCGGAAGGAGGGCCGCGACTTCATCTTCACGTACCATTCCGCGGCGAGCGGAAATTCCGCCCAGGGAATCTCGCCGAAATAATCCAGCGCCGAGATGTGCGCCGCAACGGCGAGATCGCCCAAGGTGCATTCGCGGCTCGCGAGATAGCCGTGGCGCTCTGCAATGTCGCCGATCGTCAGCAGCGCCGCCTTCAGCGCCTCGCGCCCGGCGCGCACCACGTCCATGTCCGGCGCGCGCCGTGCCGCGGCGCCGGTGAAACGCTGCGACGCCTTTTCATAGACGATGCGGCGCGTGACCGAATCGTGGAACGGCCCCATCGCCCAATCGAGCAGGCGGAACGTATCGCCGCGCGCCGCCGGATCTTCCGGCACCAGCGGACAATCCGGATAGTTGCCTTCCAGATGATCGACGATGGCCCACAGCCCTTCGCAGCGCGTGCCGTCCAGATCGATGAACACCGGCAGATGCGCCGCGATGTCTTCCGGCGAAACGGGATCGCAGGTCAGCCGTTTCTCGGCGATGACCAGCCGGGCAAAACGCGACGGCGGCGAGAGCAGGAGCTGGATCAAACGACGCATGCGGCAATCTAGTGAAAGCTTTGCGACAGGCCTAGAGCATTTCGACCTTCGGTCCGACCCTTAAATCGACTTGTCATCCCAGACGGCGCGATAGCGCCGATCCGGGACCCATCGCGTCGCTTGCTCCGTGGGTCCCGGCTCTCGCTTCGCTCGGCCGGGATGACAGCTTGACTGCTTGCCCATCACTTCTTCACGCACCAATCCAGCCCGTCGCGGCGCACTTCGCCCATCCGCGATTCGATCGTTTCGGTCCGGCTCGCCACATAGGGCCCGGGCGCGACCGCCTTCCAGACATCGGGGTCGGGCAGGATCGCCGCCAGGCGGGCCGATTGGGCCGCGGTCAGCGCCGAGGCCGGCTTGCCGAAATAGCTCTCAGCCGCCGCTTCCGCCCCGAAATTGCCGTGGCCGAAATCGACCACGTTGAGATAGGCGGTGAGGATGCGTTTCTTGGGCCACAGCGCCTCGACCAGCACGGTGAGATACGCCTCCATCCCCTTGCGCAGCCAGCTTCGCGTGGGCACGAGGAACAGGCTGCGCGCCGTCTGCTGGCTCAGCGTGCTGGCGCCGCGCAGCCGGCGCTTGGGATGGCGCTCATGGCTCTTGATCGCGCTGTCGATCTCCTTCCAGTCGAAGCCGTGATGGAAGCAGAATTGCTGATCCTCCGACGCGATCACCGCCTGCGGCAGGCTGGGCGCGATCTCGTCATAGCCGCGCCAGGAATAATGCGCCGGATTGAGCGTGATCAGATCGATCAGCATTTCCGGCGTGCCGGGCAGCGGCACGAAACGGAAGATCAGCAGCAACAGGACCGGGATCGGCAGCGCGAAGGCGAAGATCACCGCGAACGTGCGCCGGATCCACGGCGTCTTCCCGCCGCTGCCATGCCAATAGCTGTGCGCACCCCTGCCGATCGCGCGAAACGGCTTACCCCAATCCATGCGGCGATTTTAGAACGCATTTCGCGATTTTTTCGAGTGTCCGCGGACAGAATCCGGGCGTTGACAGAATCCGCTTGCGATTTTTGCGCGCCGGACGGAATCCGGGCGTTGACAGAATCCGGGTTTTTCGACGCCGACCGTCAGTCGGACAAACGAGTGGGCGCGCGGGCGCGCGCGACGAAAAGGCCGCGCTTGAACATCTGATTCGCCTTCTGGTTGTGGTTGGAAATCCCGAAAAAGCATGAACACGCAATGGCTTAACAGCCGCGCTCCGGACGCAATTTCGTGGATGTCCAGATTCTGGTCCAGCAGCGTCACGCTGTCAAGAAAAGCCTGGAAAAAGCGGGCCCGCCAAAGCACGCGCCAGTACAGACTCAGAGCTGGCAGGCTATATTACTGCTCCAGGCTGGGGGCGACGATGCGGGAATATTATCGAACTGCGACGTGTCTGTTTGCGGCAGTCGCGGGCGGATTGATCGTCTTCATGGCGCAAGACGGTCTGGCCGATGACGCGCCGTCCCCGATCCGTCAGTTCGACATCGCGACGGTCGAAAAGCTAGGCCAAGACATGTACGCGCAGGATCAGGAGGCCTGGAAGGCGAGCGACGTATTGACGGCGCAATATTCCGCCGACCAACGCAAGGCCGAAAAGCTGCACGGTTGGATTGTCGATGCGCGCGGCAATTTTGCCGTGGTCCGCTTCGTGCGCGACGGAGCGAACGGCCCGGAGATTTTCTGCAACGTGACCTTCGCGCAAGACTTCGCGCCGAATTGCACCGAGCCGCAGGATCGCACGCTCGATCCCGAAGAGTTGGCGCAATACGACGCGCGCACGCTCGCGCTGAAAAATGTCGATCACCCATGCTCGGACACCTACAATACGGTCGCGCTTAGAGACCCGCAGGGCGATGGCTGGCTGGTGTGGGCGATGGCGGCGACCAAGACGGACTCCGATCTCATCATTATTGGCGGCCACTACCGGTTCACAATCTCGGCCGATGGAAAGACAATCCGAGAGAAGGACGCGTTGTCCAAGAGCTGCCTGCAATTCCACCGCGATAAGGGACCGAACGGCGAAAAAGCCGATATCATATTCACCCATGTCGTTTCGCCGGTGCCCATTGAGACGGAAGTGTTCGCAAGCCTTTCCTACAAGGTGCCGTTTCGCATCGGCACGCTGGACGGAAAGGCCTGGAAGATAGAAGGCGCCGCCATCGCCAATATCGACATGGACATGCCCGGCACCGATGGCGCCTCGGCACGCTACTTGGCCGCGTTCAACGAGAATTGCCAGTTGATGGTCAACAAAGTTGGCGATGCGGACAAGAAAAACACTTTCGTGACGATCAAGAGCGTGATCGACGCCACCGAAGGCGATGCGAAATTCTCGCCCGAGGTTCCCGAGGGCGATGTCGCGGTGGCGGTCATATGCGGGCGCACCGATCTCGTGCCGGCGCCGAACGACTACAAGGTCGTGCTGGGCGGCCTTCCGCTTTTCATCGATGACAGGGGCTTGGGGCATTCCGAGCGGATGGGTACTTTGGAAATCAGTGGCGGCCAATTCCGCTTTCGTACGATGAAGGGCGACATGATGACGGCCGAACAGCAGGCGCGCATTGGCGCGCGGCTCGATGAATTCCAGAATATCGTTCAATCCGGTCACTGAGCGGCAGACCTCAAATTCGTTGCGTCGCGGACCTATTGCTGGTTGCATCTCGGCGCCGCGTGCCCGATCGGCACCAGCAACAAGGCGGACCGGGTGCCCTTGGATTGCCGCCCGGCCGCACCTACATCTTGCCCGGTGTGATCGGGGAGACAGCGATGTTTCACGGATTTGTCCTGCCTGGCCTGCTGTTCTGGTCGTTTTTCGGGCACGGCGTCGGTTCGCTGTTCTCGATCCTGCTGGTGTTCTGGCTGTTCGGAATGATCTTCCACCCGTGGCGGCGCTGGGGCTATTGGCACCCCTATTACCATCGCAATTGGGGCAACGGCGCGGACGACATTCTCGAACAGCGCTACGCCAAGGGCGACATCACCCGCGAGGAATATCTCCAGAAGCGGCAAGACATGGGGCGGTAGCGGCGTTACTCCGCCGCCTGCTTCGTTTCGCTCAAGGGATGGGCGAGGCGGTTGATCATTTCCTTCGGGCAGACCTGCCAGAAATTCGCGCGTTCCTCGGCCCAGTTCGCCAGCAATTGCTGCGCGAAGACGGACGCGGTTTCGCGGCGGTGTTCCTCGATCAGCGCGCGCAAGGTCCGCTCCCAATGCGCGGTCTGCACGCGCTGCCACACCACCGTGTCGGCGTTGAGATGTTCCTCGAACTGGCGGTCGGCGTCGTAGACGAAGGCCATGCCGCCGGTCATGCCCGCGGCGAAATTGTCGCCGATGCGGCCGAGGATGACGGCAATGCCGCCGGTCATGTATTCGCAGCCATTCGAGCCGCAGCCTTCGATCACCGCGGTGGCGCCGGAATTGCGCACCGCGAAACGCTCGCCCGCCTGGCCGGCGGCGAACAGTTTGCCGGCGGTCGCGCCATACAGAACCGTGTTGCCGATGATGGTGTTGTCGCGCGCGGCGAATTTGGACGCCGTGGTCGGCCGCAAGGAAATCGTCGCGCCCGACAATCCCTTGCCGACATAATCATTGGCGTCGCCGAACACTTCGATCTTGAGGCCCTGCACCGCGAAAGCGCCGAGCGATTGGCCGCAGCTTCCGCGCAGGCGCAAGGTGAGGTGGCCTGGCGGCAATCCCGTCATGCCCCATTTGCGCACGATATGCGAGGAGATGCGCGCGCCGATCGTGCGCATGGTGTTGCGCACATTGTAGGTGAGCTGCATTTTCTCGCCGCCGATCAGGAAAGGCTGCGCGTCCTTCTCGATCTGCGCGTCGAGCGTGTCGGGAACCTCGTTGCGGCCCGTGCGCGTGGAGACGCGCGCATTGCTGCCGGGATCGGCCTGCACCAGCAATGGGTTGAGATCGAGATCGTCGAGCTCCTCGGCGCCGCGGCTCACTTGCGTGAGCAGGTCGGTGCGGCCGATCACCTCCTCGAGCTTGCGAAAGCCGAGGCCGGCCAGGATCTCGCGCACTTCCTCGGCGATGAAGCTGAACAAATTCACCACCTTCTCCGGCGAGCCGCCGAATTTCGCGCGCAAGGTTTCGTCCTGGGTGCAGACGCCGACCGGGCAGGTGTTGGAATGGCATTGCCGCACCATGATGCAGCCCATGGCGACCAGCGAAGCGGTGCCGACG
>Ga0302314_10018399_pt1 | contig 11657 bp, 13 predicted proteins | sample III_Palsa_N2_3_FD_200533 | JGI IMG/M metagenome (GOLD analysis project Ga0302314, IMG submission 200533) | Peat permafrost microbial communities from Stordalen Mire near Abisko, Sweden - III_Palsa_N2_3 | ecosystem: Environmental > Terrestrial > Soil > Palsa > Peat permafrost | place: Sweden... | reverse complement strand
GCCTTGAGCACCTTGCCGAGGACGTCAAGGGACTGCGCCCCGCCGGTGCCGACGATCAGCCGGGACGTCAGCGTGCGGCCGCCGACCTGCCAGCCGGCCGGCTCGTTCTGGATGATCATCGCTCTAGCCTCCCTGAACCGCGGTCACGACCTCGACCTCGTCGCGTTCGGCGAGCGCGGTGGCCGGCCAGACGCGGCGCGGCACGACCTCGCCGTTGACGGCCGCCGCGACGCCCTTCGGTGATTCGGTCAGCTGGCCGACGAGTTCGGCCAGGGTGACGCCGGAGGGGAGGTCGCGCGGGGTTCCGTTGACTGTGACCGTCATGTGAGCCTGCCGGGGTAGAAGGGGGTCCAGGCCTGGTGCGGCTGGTCGCCGGCGAGCAGCGCCGCGACCGCGTCGGCGGTGACCGCCGATAGCAGGACGCCATTGCGGAAGTGGCCCGCCGCGACGATGAGCTGGCCTGCGGGGGTGACGGGGCCGAGGATCGGGCCGTTGTCGCTGGTGCCGGGCCTGCGGCCCGCGCTCGCCTCGGCCAGGATGAGCTCGCTGATCGCGGGGACCGCGGTCATCGCGTCGCGGAGCAGGTCATGGACGGCGCCGGCGGTGATGTCGCGGTCATCGCGCTCCTCCTGGGTAGCGCCGACGACAAGCTCGCCGTCGGCGCGGGGGACGAGGTAGACGTCGCGGCCCTGGACGATCGCGCGGACGGTGTGGCCGAGGATGTGCGGGAGGTTCCCCGGGTGCCGCAGCCGCAGGATCTGGCCCTTGACCGGGCGGATGGCCTTGCGGATCTGGTCGGGCACGCCCTCGATGCGGGCGGTGCCCCAGCCGGCCGCGACGACGACGTTCGCGCCGGACAGCTCAACCGTCTCGCCCGCCGCCGTCTCGCCCGGCCGAGCGCTGAACCGCACCAGGCCGGCGGCGACGTCGGTGACCTGGCCGGCCACCGTGCGGACGCCGGCCCCGGCCGCCGCCGTCTGCAGGGCGGCCAGGTAGCGGCGGTTGTCGACCGAGAGGTCGCCGGTGGCGAGGACGCCGCCTCGGGTCGACGGCGCGAGGAACGGCTCCAGCCGCCGGCACGCCCGGGCGTCGAGGCGCTCGGCCTTGAGCCCGATCGAGTGGCGGAACTCGGTCAGCCGGTCGAGCGCGGCCAGGTCGCCGTTGTCGTAGGCGACCGCGAGGGTGCCCTCGGTCCGCAGCCCGGTCGGCTGGCCGGATGCGGCCTCGAGCTCGGCGTTGAAGGCCGGGAAGCGGTCGATCGCGTGCAGGTTGAGCGCGAGCAGGTCCTGCTCGCCGAAGACGGACTCGGAGACCGGGCCGAGCATGCCCGCCGCGACCAGGCTCGCCTTGTCGTCGGTGCCAGGATCGATGAGGGTCACCGCCCGGCCGGCCACCGCGGCGCGCCAGGCGATCGCGGTGCCGATCACGCCGCCGCCCACGACGATGACGTCAGTGTCCATCATGGTTTGCCTGCTCTCTCCCTTCGCCGGCATTACCCGGATCAGGTTCGACGGTCGGAGGCGGCTCGCCTCCCTCTCAGCCCCGCGTAGGGCTCCCGTGGTTCACCTCAGTCTAACCCGCCGCCTGCCGCACCCCCACGCCGGCTTTCGGCCCTGACCCGGGCGGCGCCGCGGACGGCGGCACGACCTCGGGTGCGGCATGATGTCGGGGTGACTGACTTGCGTTCCCGGCTGGCCGACGCCCGGCTGTACCTCTGCACCGACGGGCGCCGCGCCCAGGGCGACCTGCCCGCGTTCCTCGACGCGGTCCTCGGCGGCGGGGTCGACATCGTGCAACTGCGGGAGAAGGGGCTCGAGGCGGGCGAGGAGCTGGCGCTGCTCGAGGTGTTCGCGGCCGCCTGCCGCCGGCACGGCGCGCTGCTGGCGGTGAACGACCGGGCCGACGTCGCCCTGGCGGCCGGGGCGGACGTGCTCCACCTCGGGCAGGACGACCTGCCGGTGCCGGTGGCGCGGCGGATTCTCGGGCCCGGGCCGGTCATCGGGCGGTCCAGCCACAGCCCGGAGCAGGCCTCGGCGGCCGCGCGCGAGGACGGCATCGACTACTTCTGCGCCGGGCCGGTCTGGGCGACGCCGACCAAGCCGGGGCGCCAGGGCACTGGCTTGGCGCTGGTCACGCGGGCGGCGGAGCTCGGCCAGGGCCGGCCCTGGTTCGCGATCGGCGGCATCGGCCTGCCGCAGCTGGATGAGGTGCTCGCGGCCGGGGCGTCGCGGGTGGTGGTGGTGCGCGCGCTGACCGAGGCGGAGGACCCGGGGGCGGCCGCGACGACCTTCGCCAATCGGCTGCGCGCCGTCTAGCGGACGTATTACCCGGTCTCGGCTTTGCGTGGTTGTCCGGACTTAGGTTCGCGCGCCCAGGATGCGGCGGATGTCGCCGGTCTCGGCGTCGTTGTGCCGGTCAAGGATGGCGCCGAGGTCGTTCAGGTCCTTCTCGCTGGTGTAGCCCTCGAGGTCGTGCTCGAGCGCGCGGTACTCGGCGCGGTCGGCGAACATCTCGCGGAGCTGGCTGCGGATCGCGATCCAGGGGGGACTCAAAAGGTTGATGGCACTCGACATGATGCTTCTTCCTATGCGTAGTGAGAGTGCGTGTTGACCCTTACGCACTCCAGTGAACCCGCAACCGAATCATGCGTCCAATGAGTGGATAATCTGATTTTCATGACCTAGAGTCATAGATCGTGGACACTGACGTGTTGCGCTGGTTTCAGCAGGTAGCCGACGGGCGGACTGTGACCGAGGTCTCAGAGCTCGACGGGGTCACCCAGTCCGGCGTCTCCCGGGCGCTGGCCCGGCTGGAGGCCGAGGTGGGCACCCCGCTGCTGCGCCGGTCGGGCCGGACGCTGCGGCTGACCAGGGCCGGGGAGGTGTTCAAGCCGCACGTCGACTCGATGCTGCGCCGCTTCGACGACGGGATCGCGGCGGTCGGCCAGTTCGTGTCGCCGGAGACCGGCACGGTCGCGCTCGCTTTCCAGCAGTCGCTCGGCACCTGGCTGGTGCCCGACCTGGTGCGCAGTTTCCGGGCCCGGCATCCGGGCGTCCAGTTCCGGCTGACGCAGGTCAGGGACGAGCTGCACGGGCTGCCGCTCGACGGCGGGATCGCCGACCTCGAGATCGGGACCCGCCGGTTCCGCACCAGCCCGGAGGTCATGCGGCCGGGCGACCTGGCGGTGCGGACGGAGGAGATCGGCACCGAGCCGCTGCGGCTGGCACTGCCGCGCGCCCACCGGCTCAGCGAGCGGCGGCGGATCCGGTTGAAGGACGTCGCCAAGGAGCCGTTCATCGCCTTGCGGCCGACGTCGGCCCTGCGGAAGCTGGCGGACGACCTGTGCAAGCAGGCCGGGTTCCGCCCGGCGGTCGTGTTCGAGGGCGATGACCTGACGAATCTGCGCGGGCTGGTCGCGGCCGGGCTGGGCGTGGCGATCGTCCCCGCGCCGCGGGCGGCCTCGCCCGAGGCCGCGGCGGACGGGCCGGTGCGCTACCTGGAGATCGCGGATCCGGGGGCGATGCGGGAGATCTACCTGACCTGGTCGGCGGAGCGGCCGCTGCTGCCGGCGGCCGAGCTGTTCCGGGAGCACGTCGTCAGCCGGGTGACGGTGGGGAAGGTTCCGGCCCTCCCCTAGCCGCAGGTCCGGTCGCTGTCAGGGGGCGCGGCGGATCATGGTCCTGTCGGTGGCCGGGGCGGGGTTAGCTCCAGTAGGCCGGGCGGATGAGCCTCACGCCGCCCTTCGTGACAATCGTGGGGGGAAGCTGCGCGTTGCGGACCTTGGTGTGGCTAATGGGGACATAGGCATCAACGGCTCGCACCAGGACACGGGAATGCCGACCTGGGGGGAAGGCCGCAATAATGCGCTTCTGCGGGCGCAAACGCTTGACAGCGGCAACGGCCGGCCGCAGGTCGCTGTCACCGGAGACAAGAATGGCGGTGTCATATCGATCCTCAACGGCGTCCTCAATTAGCGCGGTCGCAATGTTGACGTCAGTTTCCTTCTCCTCGTACCCGATCCAACTAGCGCCACAGCTGTTACATACTCGCGGCTTCTGCTGGAATCGACCCTCGACTCGGTAAACGTGCTGGCAATGGGCCGACAGTGCATCGAGGTAGGTCGACTGGCGTAGTGCCGCACCCGGGTCGTTCTTAACTCGCGCGGTGAAGTAGAGCACCTCACGAAGTTCTTGGTCCGGCGGCAGCAGGCTCGTGACCAGCACCTGGAGATCGAGCCAGTGGTACCTCCGGCCGTAGCCGGCCTTCAAGCCGAAGTAGAGGTTGAAACCATCTACGTAGGCGACCACCCGAATCATGGGCGCATCTGCCTTTCAGTGGTCGGGTCGATGTGGTAGAGTGGCACATACCAGCCCAGGGCGAGTAGCCCCGGCCAGACGGCCCCGCTTCGGCGGGGCCGTTTCTATTGTGATAACCTTGGGCCATATCCACCCCGGGGTGAGTAGCCTCGGCCAGACGGCCCCGCGTGCACGCGGGGCCGTCCCTTTTGTTGCGGAGGTTTTGGCAACAGGTTGCCACTATTCCTGTTGACTGCATAATGCTGGTTGGGGTGCGGGGATTGGCCGCATGCTCCAGTTTATGCGAGGGCAGTGACATTCCGGGCGGCGTGGGCGACATTTCGCAGGGGACGAACTAATTGGCAATTGTTTGCCACGGGTATTGGCTCAGGCGGACGGTGGGGGCGGAGGGCACGGACCGTTCGAGATGACGGGTTTGAAGCCTTGTGCCCTGAGAATTTGCGCGCTGGTCTGGCCGAGGGAGCGGAGCTCCTCGGGGGCGAGGGCGTCGATGAGCAGCCTGCGGACGGCGGCGACGTGGCCGGGGGCGGTCTCGACGACCTTCTGCCAGCCCGGCTCGGTGAGGACGGCGTTGATGAAGCGGCCGTCGCCCGGGGACGGCTCGCGGCGGACCCAGCCCTTGGCCTCCAGGCGGCTGACCACGTGGCTCAGCCGGGACATGGAGCCGCTCGCCATCGCCGCGAGCTGGCTCATCCGCAGCGCGCGGTCCGGGGCCTCCGACAGGCTGGACAGCACCATGTACTCGAAGTGGCTGATGCCCGCGTCCTTCTGGAGCTGGGCGTCGAGGAGCGCGGGGAAGCGGAAGAGCAGCCCGACGAACGGACGCCACGCCGCCTGCTCCTGTTCGGTGAGCCAATCCATGGGCGTTATTCTACGCCGCCTTGTTGACGCTTCAAATTATGTTGATACAGTTGAAGCGTCAACTGTTCTTTTATCGGCGTGAGGCAAGGTTATGAGCCGCTCGATCTTCGATCCGCTGGTGCCCGCCGGGGCGTACGACGCGTTCTACGCCGACGGCGCGGTCCGCTCGACCGGGCAGCGCCGGTGGCAGCCGTCGGACGGGGCGCTGCCCGCGCTGTACATCGGGCACGGGGCGCCGCCGCTGCTCGACGACCCGGAGTGGATGGCGCAGCTGTCGGCCTGGGCGCTGTCGATGCCGAAGCCGCGGGCGGTGCTGATCGTCTCCGCGCACTGGGAGGCGGCGCCGCTGATGCTGTCGGCCCCTGGGTTCGGCACGCCGCTGGTGTACGACTTCGGCGGGTTCGCGGCGCGGTACTACACGCTGACGTACCCGACGCCGGACGCGACCGCGTTCGCGGCGGAGGTGGCGTCGCTGATGCCCGACGGGGCGCCGGCCCACCAGCACCCGAGCCGGGGGCTCGACCACGGGGCGTGGGTGCCGCTGAAGATCATGTACCCGCTGGCGGACGTGCCGGTGCTGCAGTTGTCGCTGCCGACGTCGGACCCGGCGGCGCTGCTGTCGCTGGGCGCGCGGCTGCGGCCGCTGCGCGAGTCGGGGGTGCTGGTGATCGGGTCGGGGTTCCTGACCCACGGGCTGCCGTTCCTGACGCCCTCCGTGATGACCGGCGGGGTGGTGCCCGGCTGGTCGGCCGAGTTCGACCGGTGGGCGGCGGAGGCGCTGCAGCGCGGTGACGTGGAGGCGCTGTCGCGGTACCGGGGGGCGCCGGGGATGCCGTACGCGCATCCGTCGGCGGACCACTTCCTGCCGCTGTTCGTGACGCTGGGGGCGGCTTCCGATCCTGAGCAGCCGGTGCAGACGGTGATCGACGGGTACTGGATGGGGCTGGCCAAGCGGTCGTTCCAGGTCAGCTGAGGCCAGCACTTGCCAGCGGCGGGCCCGGGGTGGTTGCCTGTTGACGTGGAGAACCGGTGAGCCGCAGGTCGGCGGCGGAATGGGTCACGTACCTGCTCGAACCCAAGAACTGGATCATCGCCACCACGCTGGCGGTGGGCTGGCACGCGGCCGGCCCGCGGGGGCTGGCCTGGGGGGCGGTGGCGGCGGTGTTCGCCGGGGTGCTGCCGACCCTGTTCATTAACCGCGGCATCAGGGACGGCCGGTGGGCCGACCGGAACGTCGGCGCCAAGCGGCCTCGGCTGATCGTGCTCTCGTTCATCATCGCGTCGGTCGCGCTGGGGCTGGCGCTGATGGTGGGGCTGGGCGCCCCGACCGAGCTGTCCGGGTACTTCGGGTGCATGCTCGGCAGCATCGCGGTGCTGGCCGCGATCACCGCCGCGTGGAAGATCTCCATCCACTGCGCGGTCGCGTCCGGCTCGGTGACGATCCTCGCGCTGCTGTTCGGGCCCTGGCTGATCCCGGCCTACCTGCTCGTCGCGCTGACCGGGTGGTCGCGGGTGGCGCTGAAGGACCACTCGACCGCTCAGGTAGTCGCGGGCTCGGTGCTCGGCGCGGTGGCGGCGGTCATCACCTACGCGCTTATCCCACACCAGTGACGTTGGCCGGCTTTCTTCCGCTGGCTAGAGCGGCCAGATGCGGGCGGTCTCGTCGGTCGAGGCGGTGGCCAGCACCCGGTCGGCCGGGCTGAACGCGAGCGAGCTGACCGCGCCGGCGTGGCCCTCGAGGATGCGGACGGACTTGCCCGTCTTCGAATCCCACAGCCGGACGGTGGTGTCCGAGCTCGCGGTGGCGATGAGCCGCCCGTCGGGGCTGAACGCGACCACGAAGGCCGAGTCGGTGTGGCCCTCGAGCGTGCGGACCGGGGTGCCGGTGACCGCGTCCCAGATCCGGGCGGTGGCGTCCTCGCTGGCGGCGGCGACTACCCGCTCGGTCGGGCTGAACGCGACCGACCAGACCGTGTCGGCGTGGCCGTTGAGTATGCGCAGGCAGTTCCCGGTCGCGACCTCCCACAGCCGGGCGGTGCGGTCGAAGCTGGCGGTGGCGATGAGCTTGCCGTCCGGGCTGAACGCGACGGCCGACACGATGCCGGTGTGGCCGGTGAGCACGCGCAGGCACTCCCCCGAGCCGGTGTTCCAGATCCTGATCGTGCCGTCGCCGCTCGCGGTCGCGAGCACCTTGCTGTCGGGGCTGAAGGCGGCGCCGTAGACGATGTCGTTGTGCCCCTTGAGCACGTGCACGGCAGCGCCGGTGCTGGTGTTCCACAGCCGGACGGTCTCGTCGTAGCTGGTGGTGGCCAGCAGCCGGCCGTCGTGGCTGAACGCGACGCCGAAGACGGCGACGGTGTGCCCAGCCAGCTCGTGCGTGCAGGCGCCGGTCCTTGCGTCCCACAGCCGGGGCGTCAGGTCGGCGCTGACGGTCGCGATCTTCGACCCGTCGGGGCTGAACGGCGCGGCGAACACGGCGTCGGCGTGCCCGCTCAGCGTATGCAGCAGCTCGCCGGTGGCGGCGTTCCAGACCCGGGCCGTCCTGTCCTCGCTGGCGGTGCTGATCCTGGCGCCGTCCGGGCTGAACGCCACCGAGTTGACCGCCCCGGTGTGGCCGGCGAGCACGCGAACGCCCGCCGCTTCGATAACACTCATGTAACCGCCTCTGCGATGCTGCCAGGTGCCGGTGCGTCGGGGGGAAGGGGGCACCTGCAGTTAGGCATCCGTCGTTGATGCGCGCCTTATTCTTCACGGTCTGCCGGTTCATGTGGTCTGTTTTCCCGTGTTCGGTGCTCTTGTTGCACCAATTCGTGACATACCGCGCGACCGGGGTCGCCGTTACGCGTTCTCGCCGCACTGGCCCGGCGCCGTCCAGGTACTAGGCGCCGGCTGCCTGCTGGCGGTCACCTGGACGGCGTCGGTGCTGGTGGCCGCGCGGCGTGAGCAGGGGTCGGCGTCCGGCACCTAGATACGGGCCGATATCAGGAGCGCTGGCGATCCTCGAGGGCTTTGCGGTACTCGGCGACCACGATGTCGTTGAGCTCCTGAACCGAGGTCTCCTTGCTGGGCTTGTCGAACGTGATCTGGCCGTGCTGCAGCAGGTTGATCCGGTCGCAGACCTCCAGGGCCTGGCCGTAGTTGTGGGCGATGATGATGATCGAGACCTCACGGCGTCGCTTCAGGTCGCCGATCAGGTCCAAGATGATCGCCACCTCCTTGGCGCCCATGGCGGCGAGCGGCTCGTCGAGGAGGAGGACCTTCGCGTCAGAGTAGACGGCGCGGGCGATCGCGATCGCCTGCCGCTGCCCGCCGGAGAGGCTGGCGACCGGGGCGTCGACCGACGGGATGTTGATGCCCATCTCGTTGAGGTGCGTGCGGGCGGTGTCGCGCATCGACTTGTTGCTCAGCAGCGGCCAGCGCACCCGCTCCCGGTTCAGGAACATGTTGTGGTACACGCTGAGCTGGTTGATCAGCGCGAGGTCCTGGTAGACGGCCTCGATGCCGAGCGACCTGGCGTGGTCCACCGAGCGGAGCGTCACTTGCCCGTCGTTAAGGAAGATCCCGCCGGTGTCCGGTTGCTGGAAACCGCAGAGGATCTTGAGCAGCGTCGACTTGCCCGCCCCGTTGTCGCCGAGCAGGCCGAGCACCTCGCCCTTGGCCAGGTGCAGGTTGATGTCCACCAGCGCGGTGACCGCGCCGAAGCGCTTGCCGATGTGCTCGGCGCGGAGCGCGTCGCCGCCCGGCAGTGGGCCGTAGCCGCCGCCGTAGCCGTCCGGCTTGGCCGACTCGGGCGTTCCCGGTGCCTGCGCTACCATCAGGTTCTTCCCCTCTCCCGTAGCCTGGTTAGCTGCACGTTCGCGATCATCGCGCCGAGGATTGCAGCGCCGAAGACGATCATGACCACGTTCGCGCTGATCCCCACGACGTCAAAGCCGTCGATCAGGGTGGAGAGCGCGACCGCGCCGATGCCGGCGCCGATGATCGTGCCGGAGCCGCCGAGCATCGCGGTCCCGCCGATGACCGCCGCGGTGACGCTGTAGAACATCGGCTGGTACCCGCCCGCCAGCGGGTCGATCGTGTTGATGTAGAAGGCGGTCTGGATGCCGACGAGCGCGCCGAGCACCCCGGTGATCATGAAGTTGCCGTACTTGATCCTGCCCACGTTGATGCCGGCCTCGCGCGCCCCGAGCTGGTTGCCGCCAGTCGCGATGGTGTGCAACCCCCATCGCGTCCTGGTCAGCACGACGGCGAAGATCGCGACGATGACGACGGCCCAGATGGTCTGCGACCACGGGCTGGCGCCGATCCAGTCCCCGTAGCCGACGGTGGCGGGCGGGATGGATTTCGGCTCGGCGTGCGCGAGGTAAAGAGCCGCCCCGCCAAGGATGAACCCGGTGCCAAGCGTGGTGATGAACGAGGGAAGATGCAACGTGACCGTGAGGAAGCCGTTAATCAAGCCGCACACAAGGCCGAAGACCAGGCTGAGGATGATCGCCAGCAGCGCCGGGACGCCGTAGTAGACGTTCAGGTAGAACATGATGAACGGCGCCATGGTGTAGATGAAACCGACCGACAGGTCGATCTCACCGCAGATCAGCAGCAGCACCTCACCGACGGCGATGATCGCGATCGGCGCCATGTTCTCCGAGAACAGGTCGACGAAGTTGGTCCGGGAAACAAAGGTCGTGGGGTTAGTGAGGCCGAAATACAGCAGCAGCGCCACCGTGACGACCAGGATCGTGGCCTCCCGCTGGCGACCGAAGACGCCGAGCCCGCGGCGCAGCACGTCGCCGGTCCCGTTGCCGGTGCCGGGAGTTCCGTCTGGCAAGAGGAGCGTGCCGCCTTGCTCGGTCATCTTGCTCACGTCCGCCTCCTTATCAAGCTTGTGGTCGCCATCTGCGCAGGAACGTGCCGGAAGCGGGAGGGCGGCCGTGCTGCTATGGCCGCGCCTCCCGCTGGTGGCTCTATCAGGTATTGGCGGATCAGGTGCTGGTGGTCGCCTGCGGGTTCGAGATCGCGCCCGCCGGACGGGACAGGTACTTCTGGGCGGTGGTCGAGCCCTGGTACCGGCTGTCCAGGTTGTACTCGCTGTAGTTGCTCTTGGTGATGAAGCTCAGGCCGGTGTCGGTGTCGGGCGGGACGATCGTGCCGCCGGAGATGTTGTACAGGTACAGGTACAGCGTCGGCAGGAACCCCTGCAGGTAGGGGTCCTGGTAGATGGTGAAGCCGGTCGCGCCGGAGGCGATGTTGGAGAGCGTCAGCGGCTCGGTGTCGAAGCCGCCGTTGGGGAGCGACGACATGCCGGTCTCCTTGAGCGCCTGACCGAGGAACGACGTCGATCCGCCGTCTACGGCGAACGCGCCCTTCACCGAGGAGTGGCCGACCAGGTAGGCCTTCATGGCTGGCAGCTCAGGTGGCGCGGTCGCGCCGGTCGCCACCTCGCTCACCGTGTAGCCCAACGGCGTCAGCACCGCGGAGGCGCCGTCGAAGCGGGGCTGGATGTTCGCCTGGCCGGGGGTGGAAATGAAGATCACGACTTCGCCCGGGGTCGGGACGGCCAGCTTGATCCGCTCGCCCAGCTGCTCGCCCGAGGTGTACAGCGCCTGGCCGACGTAGCAGAGGCGGTTGGTCCCGATGTCGGGCACGCCCTTGGTGACGGAGCCGTCCGCGTTGTAGCTGACCACGGGGATGCCGGCGCTCATCGCGTTCGCGACCGGCGTCGTGAACGAGGTGGAGTCGGTCAGCACCGTGGCGATCCCGGCCGCCTTGGCGGCCACCGCCGCGTTGATCTGAGCGGTCATCTGCGCGGCGATCGAGTTCGCGGAGCCGGTCCACTTCGGTGTGGGGAGGCCGAGCAACTTGGCGCAGTCCGCGAAGCCGTACTGGGTGGGGACGAAGAAGGGGTTGGTGGTGACGTGGTTGACGAACCAGAACTGCCACGAGGGCGTGCTCGGGAAAGCGCCCGAACCGCTGGCCCCGCTCGCAGCGCTGCTCGATGAGCTGCAGGCGGTGAGCAGGGCGGACGCGGCGGCGGTGGCGCTGACCAAGCCGGCGCCGGCGATCAGCCGACGGCGGGTGGGACTGTCTCTCAGGTTGAGCGTCTCTATTGCCTCATCGACCTTGGGGTCGACTTTTCTGGCCATGAGGACCTCCAGCGGGGGTGGCGCATAGGCGAATGTGATCGTTCACATCCGCCCTTTTACGCAACCTAGAGCGCAGACGCCGCCCCGTCAACATTGTCGAAAAAATTTCGCGAATGCGTACTTTATGCCGCTTTGATGCTATGTATCACCACATGGTGAATTTGAGATTCTAAAAAAGCCAGCTACCAGCAGGTACAGATTTAGTACAGAATTCAAGGACTAGTCCGGGACGAGGATGGCGCGGCCTCTGACGCGGCCGGCGTCGAGGTCGGCGAGGGCGTCGGGGGCGGCGGTCAGGGGGTAGGCCTTGGTGTGGAGGGTGACCTGGCCGGCCTGG
>Ga0302314_10018398_pt1 | contig 11657 bp, 8 predicted proteins | sample III_Palsa_N2_3_FD_200533 | JGI IMG/M metagenome (GOLD analysis project Ga0302314, IMG submission 200533) | Peat permafrost microbial communities from Stordalen Mire near Abisko, Sweden - III_Palsa_N2_3 | ecosystem: Environmental > Terrestrial > Soil > Palsa > Peat permafrost | place: Sweden... | reverse complement strand
GCTGCAGCTTATGAGTCTGCGCCTGCAGCTTGTTGGTCGGAGAATCGTTGCCCGACAGTGCCTCGCCCACGTCCAAGTCGACGCGCTTGTTACGCTGGCTGGCCTCGAATACTTCCGTGGAGAACAAATCCTCGGCTGCCCGCGGCTGCGACACCGTGTCGCCGCTGCCCAGCGCCGACGCCAAGCGATCGAGATCCAGATCGATGCTCTCGGCGTTAAGGCCGCGCAGCTTCGAGGTGGAATCCAGGTCGTGCTTGTCGGGATCGTTGAGATCGATGAACTCGCTCGACTTGTAGCGCGAAGACGCGCTGTGATCGGTTTCACGCGGCATCAGCACCGTCGGCGCCGACTCAGGACCCAACACGGCGGTCTTGATTTCATCGTGACTCGAGTCGAGTTCGGCCACGAACGACGCTTCCAGCTCACGCTCGAGCTCGGTCAAATCCCGATCGCGTTCCGTGAGGCCGGTGCCTTCGGAGGCGGCGGCATGTTCGCGCGCAACCTTCTCGGCTTCGGCCATCATGCGGCGTGAACGCTCGTCCAAGCCCGCCACCATGGTCGGAGCATCGGACGGGTGGTCTGTGGCTTCCAGCTGCGAAATGCTGTTGTGGGACATGCTGTTGGAGACGGTACCCGTCTGTTCCAGCTGGTCCAGGTCCAAACCCAGATCGTCGATGGATACTTCCGCCGTCTGATCCATCTTCGGCGGCAGCTTCGCCGAAACCCGATCGTGCAAGTCACTGCCACGCAGCGCCGGCGACTCCTGAGTCGGCGAATCGGACGTTCCGAACGCAGGACCGTCCAGCATGTTGGCATCCGAGAAGTTCATCAATTCGGATTCGACGGTGGGCTCGTCGCGCGGCGCCATTTCCCGCGTCGGCGAGTCGTCCGCACCACGCTCCGGCGCATCCAGCGTGAAATCGAGATGATCGCTCGACTCGCGCATCGCCGGCGATTCGCCGGTGGTTGCGACGTCGTGGGCTTCCTTCGCCAATTGATGATCCAGCGAGCTGCGCTCGCCCTCGGGATCGCCGAACAAATCGATGTCGACGCGATTCTCGCCACCCTCGAGGTTCAAATCGACCAGTGCGCCCGCGCCCCGGCCGCTGCCGGTACTTGAGGCAAACATCGGTTCGTCGGGGCAAATCTGCTTGCCCATGATGACAATCTTGTCCCACTCGCCGGCCGGCGCACGGTCGCGTGTGGCCTCCAAGCCCTTCGCCGTGTGCAGGAACGCATCCTTGTTGCCCCAGACGAAGTAGATTTCCAACAGCTTGAGGCGCAGGTCGCGCCGATCCGGCTCGCGCTCCAGCGCAATGCGTACCAGGTCGGCCGCTTGATCGTACAGGCCATAGGCCATGTGGAAGTCGGCCTCGGCCAAGGGATCGCCCTGATCGAGGTTGACGGCGCTCTCGCTGGACATCGTGTCCTCGGGCGAGCGGCCCTCGGCGGCGTCCGCGAAACCCGGCTCCGCGCCGAATTCAGGCGCGGGATGTTCGCCGGATTCCTCGACCACGAAGGACTCATTGCCCTTGCGCATGGCACTCAGCTTGGAAGTCGGATCGCGCGGATCGGCAACATCCGTGTCGTCCATATAGCGATTCAGGTCACCGCGCGCTTCACCGCGGCGGCGGCGCATCGCGGCAAAGCCCAGGCCGGCCAGGACGACCACGAGCAGGGCGAGCGGCGCCCACCAATTCTCTTGCACCCAATCGATCCACGATCCCGACTCGGCAGGCGCCGCGGGCTTTGCCTTGACCGGCGGCGTGGGAGCCACGGGCACGGGGGTCGGCGTCGGTGTCGTCGTCGTAGCCGCGGGCGGCGGCGGGGAGACGGCCGAAGCCGGTGTCTCCGGGGTATGGGCCACCGGCGGCGGGGCCGGAGGCGTTTTCACGGCGACCGGCGGCGTCACGGGTGCGGGAGGCGGCGTCGCGGGCACACCGAGCTTATGCTGCAGTGCCGAAAGCTCGTTGCTCTTGATGTCGATGAGACGCTTGGAGTCGGCTAGCTGGCCTTCCAGATCCTTGACCCGGTCCTTCAGCGCCTGATTTTCAGCGTTGTTGGCGTTGGAATTCGCCGTCGATGAGGTGCCCGTGCCGGTGGCGCTGCCGCCCGCACCGGGGGTTACGAGACGCAGGTGCCCGGTGGCGGCAGGCGCAGTGCCGGCCTCGCCCGCGCGCCAAGCCTCGACCTGACGATGGACTTCGCCCACCGCCTCCCTCTGATTCAGAGCCGCAATTTGATCCGCGCCGGGAACCCGCAGGATGGACCCCTGGCGCAGGATATTAATGTTGCCGCCAAAGGCTCCCGGATTCGCGCGATACATCGCGATCATGGTTTGATCGATCACGACCGGGCTGGCCGAGGGGCCTTCCAGACCATGAACGATCTTGTTCAGGGTATCGCCTCGGTTCACCCGGATGCCGTCGGGCGAAGTGCCCTGAGCCCCTGTACCCGACGTCGCCGATGGCATCGGCGCAGGCACCGGTTCGGACGGCGTGATGGGCGGCGAGGACTTCCGCGACGGGGTTGCGGTGGTGCTAGGGGGAGCCACGGGTGCTGAGGAACTCGCGTTTTCACCGGGGGTGTACACCGGCGGATCGAGCAGTACGGTGTACTCCCGCATCAGGCGCCCGCGGGCCCAGTTTACTTCCACCAGGAAGGTCACGAAGGGCTCGGGTATGGCGTCGGTCGAGTGGACCTGCAGGACATCCCGCCCATCCTTGCTCTTACCCACCTTGAAGGTCAGGGTGGACAGGAACGGCGGTTTGTCGATCCCGTAACGAGTGAAGGATTCGCGGCTGGCGAGTGTTGCCCGTAGAGCAGTCAATTCGTCGGGCGCAGCCGCGATCAAATCGATTTCAGCATTCATCGGCTCGTTCAAAGCCGAATTCAAGTGAATCTCACCTAGGCCCAACGCCCACGACAAGGACGGGGATAGCAAGCACGCTATCAGCATCATGCGAGGCATCGTCAATGACATTTTCTCTCCCAGAATTCCGGTGGCAAGCGACTAAAGTTCATTGCGAGATAAAGGCTTGGAAGCACAATCTCACTTGCCTTTTACATAAGTCGGCAACTATATCTTACCGCGCACTATTTACCAAAATCTGGGCGATCGAAACTGCGTTATGTGCCTCACATTTCCGAACATTATCCGCGACGACCCAAAAATTTAGAGCTTGGTCACGGGTGGGGTCGGCGCGCAGCCGTCCCACATAGACCTTATCGGGCGCCATGGCAAGGGTGGCAGGCGTGGGGAATTCGGCAGTCGACTCGGGATCGATGAGGGCAATTCCCGCGGCTTTCTGTAGGGCCGCGGCGGCCTGCGCCACGGTAATGGGCCGTTCGAAGCTCACGTGGACCGACAGGCTATGGCCAAAGAACACCGGCACCCGGACAGCCGTGGCGTTGATGGCTAGCCCCGGCAGGCCCAGCACCCGCCGTGTCTCTTCCCACAGGCGGCGCTCCTCCCGCGAGACCCCGTCGGCCTCCAGGGTGTCCACCTGAGGTATGACGTTGAACGCGATCTGACGCCCAAAAGCCCGGCCGCGCGCCTTTTTGCCACTCAACATGGCCACCGTCTCGCCGGCCAACTCATCCATGGCCCCGCGGCCGCTGCCCGACACCGCCTGATAGGTAGACACCTCCACCCGCTTCAGGCCGGCCAGCGCATTCAGCGGCGCCAGCGCCGTCGCCAAGGCGACGCTGGCACTCCCCGGCAGCGCCACCAGGCCCTTGGAGCCCACACCCGCCAGACTGGCTGGGTTGACGTCAGCCACCACCAAGGGCACATCGGCGCGCCCACGAAACGCCGCGGACGTGTCGATCACCCAGGCATGCGCGGCGGCGGCCGGCCCGTAAGTCTCGGCCAACAGGGATCGTCCGCAGAAGAACACCAGATCCACGTTGGCAAAGTCGAAGGCCGATACTGGAATGACCACAGGGGCCTTGCCTCGCGCCGCGCCCTCCGTCTCCTGCTCCGCGTCCGCCTCCGGGTCTGCCGCCGGCAGAGGCCGGCCGATGTGCCGCTCATCATCCAGCGCATGCAGCTTGGCATGGGGGAATTTGCGGGCGCGCAGCTCGTCGAGCACTGCCTCGCCGATCAAGCTGGACACACCGACCACCGCGACGCGCGGCAGCGTCTTAGGTTCGCTCATGGTCCCGCTCCCTTGACCGGCGCGGTGATCACGGGCGTGGTCTGAACCACATCAGCGCACTGCGCACGGAATCTCAAATAATGATCCATGAGCACGAGGGCCATCATGGCCTCGGCAATGGGTGTGGCCCGGATACCGACGCAAGGGTCGTGGCGGCCCGTGGTCACGACCTCGATGGGTCGGCCCTGTACATCGATGGTGGCGCCCGGCAACGTGATGCTGGAGGTCGCCTTGAGCGCAATGCTCACCACGATGTCCTGGCCCGAGGAAATACCGCCCAACACGCCGCCGGCGTGATTGCTCTTGAAACCCGTGGGCGTCAGCTCGTCGCGATGTTCGGAGCCGCGCTGTTCCACGGCACGAAAGCCCGCGCCGATTTCCACTCCCTTGACGGCGTTGATACCCATCATGGCGCTGGCGAGATCCGCGTCGAGACGATCGAATACCGGCTCGCCCAATCCCGGCGGCACGCCCGCGGCAATCACCGTCACGCGTGCCCCGATGGAATCGCCCGCCTCGCGCAGTCCCCAGATGAAATCCTCCAGCTCCTTGACCCGGCTGGGGTCCGGACAGAAGAACGGATTGTCATACGCCGTCGCCGGCGCCACCGGTTCGAGAACCAGCGGACCCATTTGCGCGAGATAGCCGGATATCTTGATATTGAGCCGCTCCTGGAGATACTTGCGCGCGATGGCGCCTGCCGCCACGCGCATTACGGTCTCGCGCGCCGAGGAACGCCCACCGCCGCGATAATCGCGGAAGCCGTATTTTTGCTGGTAGGTATAGTCGGCGTGCCCCGGCCGAAAGCGATCCTTGATCTTCTCGTAATCTCGCGAGCGCTGATCGATGTTCTCCACCAAGAGACCAATGGGCGTGCCCGTGGTCTTGCCTTCGAACACGCCCGACAGAATGCGCACCGCATCCGGTTCGCGGCGCTGACTGGTGAACTGCGAGGTACCCGTACGGCGCCGCTCCACATCCGTCTGCAAATCCGCTTCCGTCAGCGGTAACCCCGGCGGGCAACCATCGACCACGGCGCCGAGCGCAGGCCCATGGCTCTCGCCGAAGCTCGTTACCGTGAAGATCTTTCCGAATGTATTACCAGCCACATCACTCTCCAAATGCTCGCCGGAGGCTCACCGCCCGTGGCTCACCGCCACCGGGCTGGGCGCCCCCGGCTAGGCGCCCCGGGCTCGGCGGGGCGCCTAGCCGCCGCCGGACAGTCCGCCGCACGCAATACAAAGACTCCGCCGCCGCCCAAGGCGATATCCGGCCATATGAAGGGCAACCTTGGGAAGGCGCGCATCAATCGATGCTCGGTGTTGCCGACTTCCACGACCAAAATGCCGTCGTCTTCCAGGTGCTGGCGCGCCGCCGAAAAAATCGCTCTCACCGAGTCCAGGCCGTCGGCGCCGGAGGCCAGACCGAGACGCGGCTCATGACCATACTCGCGCGGCAGTTTGCGCATTTCGACGCTGCCGACGTAGGGCGGGTTGCTGACGATGATATCGTATCGGCGCCCCTCGACGGCAGCGAAATGATCCGATTTGAGCGCTTGCACCCGCTTCCCGAGTCGCAAGCGCCGCACATTACGGCGGCATACCTGCAATGCGGCAGCCGAAATATCCAACGCGTCCACTCGCGCTCGCGGAAAGGCTTTGGCGCAGGCCAAGGCAATGGCACCGGATCCCGTGCCGATATCGAGGATACGGCGTAGCGGCCGCGCGGGAGCCCAGGGCGCAAAGCGATTCGTGATGAGTTCGGCGATGGGCGACCGCGGCACCAATACGCGCTCGTCCACGTATAGCTCCAAGCCGGCAAAGAATGCTCGTCGCGTGAGATACGCCAGCGGGGCATGCTCCTTGATCCGGCGCTCTAGAAGCTCATCGATACGAGTACGGCGGCGCGCGGTCAACGGACGACCATACGCAGCGTTGCCTTCCGCATGGTCGATGCCGGCCACGAAGAACACCAACTCCGCCGCCTCATCCCGTGCGTTGTCGGTGCCATGACCAAAGTACAGGCGCGGGCGTGCGCGCTGCATGGCCCTGGCGCACCGCTCGATGGCGGCGCCGACGGTCTCTTTGTCTGTCGACGCGGACTTGAGTTCGGTATGGGATAATCCGGGCATGGCAACTCAATCTAGATGGTTAAACATTGCATTCATCGGCATCGCCTTAATCGTAGGCGTCGGGTCCGCCCTCCTGTGGCGCCAATACGGCGCCGCACCGGTGACTCTCGCCACAGGCACCTATCTTTCGCCCAATCGCGCACTGCCGGATTTTAGCCTGATCGACCAACATGGACAGACCTTTGGCTCCGCGAACCTGCGCGGCTCTTGGTCCATGCTGTTCTTCGGCTACACCAACTGCCCGGACTTCTGTCCCACCACGTTGACGACGTTGGCGGCGCTGGAAAAGCGGCTGCGCGGCGCGAACGCGCTGCGCCCCCGGGTCGTCTTCGTGTCCGTGGATGCGAAACGGGACACCCCGGAACAGCTGGCGAAGTATGTGCCTTACTTCGATCCCGAATTCATCGGGCTAACCGCGGCGAATCAACCCGCCATAGAAGAATTGGCAAAACAACTCGGAGTCGGCGTCATTATTACCCCTAAAGCAGACGGCAGTTACACCGTCGATCACACCACCGAGATCTTCGTGTTGAACCCCGCGGGACAGCTGGCTGCGATACTCACCGGACCTTTCAACGTCGACAACTTAGAAGCTGATTTTCAGCGCATCGTGGCTGGCCACGCATGAACGAGCCCTCCGCCGCTGGCAGCCTTCGAGATCGGCTGTTCGTAGGGTTTCAATATCTGCTGCCGCAGCATGCGGTGTCGCGATTGATATTGGCGGCGACCCGCGTGCGCACGCCCTGGTTCAAGAATCTGCTGACGCGCGGCTTTCTCAAGCTGTTTTCGGTGGATATGGACGAAGCGGTGGAACCCGATCCTTATCGCTACCGCACCTTCAACGACTTCTTCACGCGCGCCTTGCGGCCTGAAACCCGGCCCATCGCAGCGAACCCCGCCGCCATCGTCAGCCCCGTCGATGGCATGGTGAGCGAATGCGGCGCGATCGAGGAGAACCGGCTGCTGCAGGCGAAGGGACAGGTCTACACGCTGGGCGACCTGCTCGCCGGACAGCCCTGGGCCGAGCACTTCGAAGGGGGCAGCTTTGCCACCATTTATCTCGCACCTTACAACTACCACCGCATTCACATGGCGCTGCGCGGCACGCTGACCGACACCGTCTACGTACCGGGAAAGCTGTTCAGCGTAAACTCTGCCACCGCGCGCCAGGTGCCGCGTCTGTTCGCGCGCAATGAACGCGTGCTGACCTTGTTCGACACCTCCTTCGGCCGCTGTGCCTTAGTTCTGGTGGGAGCTCTCAATGTGGGCAGCATGGCCACTGTGTGGGCGGGCAACATCACGCCGGCTGCGCGTCGTCTGGTGACTCGCATTCGCTGTCCCAGCCTCACCTTGGATAAGGGCGCGGAACTCGGGCGCTTCAATATGGGGTCGACCGTCATCCTCTTGTTCGAACCCAATCGTGTCGAGTGGCACTCGCTATTGCGAGCGGGTTCCGTGGTGCAGCTGGGGCAGCCCATCGGCCATGGGCTCATCTCGACGCCGCTGCGCTAGACGCCAAAGCTCATGGACAACCACTGGCAGCCCACCGCGACCCTTGCCGCATTGAGGCTGCGTGCCGGCATATTGGCGGGAGCGCGCAGCTACTTTGCCGCACGCGGTGTGCTCGAGGTGGAGACGCCCATCTTGAGCGCCGGTGCGGTGAGCGATCCCCACATCGAATCCTTGTCCACGCGCATCGCCGGGAGGCCCAACCCCTGGTTCTTGAGCACCTCGCCGGAATTCCCCATGAAGCGCCTGCTCGCCGCGGGGTCAGGCGATATCTACCAGGTGTGCAAGGTCTTTCGGGACGCCGAAATCGGCCGTTGGCACAACTGCGAATTCACCATGATCGAATGGTATCGGCTGGGATTCGACGACGCGGCATTGATGTCGGAGGTCGAAGTCCTGGCCGCTGAACTCCTGGCGCCGCATCGCCGCCTTGCGCCCGCGGAACGCCTGACCTATGCCGACGCACTGCGACGGCATGCGGGTGTCGACATCCATAGCGATGACGATGCGGTGCTCGAACGGGCCGCCGCGGCTCATGGCATCGACAGCCCTGCCGGGCTCGACCGGGACGCGAAGCTGGACTTGTTGATGGGCATGGTGGCGGGCCCGCAATTGGGCCGCGACCGCCCTTGCTTCATCTGCGACTATCCCGCCTCGCAAGCCTCGCTGGCGCGGTTAAAGCCGGGTTTACCTGCGGTAGCCGCCCGCTTCGAGTTCTATCTCGATGGCATTGAACTCGCGAATGGGTTTCATGAACTCGCGAACGGCACCGAGCAGCGTGCGCGTTTTGCCCAGGATTTAGACGTGCGCGGCGCACGTGGCCAAGCCCAGCCTCCCATGGATGAACGGTTGCTGGCCGCGCTCGAGGCCGGCATGCCCGATTGCGCCGGGGTGGCACTGGGCTTCGATCGCTTGGTGGCCATCGCCTTGGGGGCCACCGGCCTCGCCGAGGCCATGGCATTCACGGTCGATAATGCCTAATGGCTAACGCAGCCCCTTAGCCCTTGCCGCGCGACAAATACTCGCCGGTGCGGGTGTCGATGCGCAGAATCTCGCCTTCATTGATGAACAGCGGCACACGCACCATGGCGCCGGTTTCCAGCTTGGCTGGCTTCGAGCCGCCCGTGGCGGTATCGCCGCGGACACCCGGGTCGGTCTCCACCACCTTCAGCTCCATGTGAGCGGGTGGGGTCACTTGCAGGGGCACGCCGTTCCACAGGGTGACCACGCACACCACGCCGTCCTTCAGCCACTGCGCGCCATCGCCGACGGCTTCCTTGGAGGCCGTGAGCTGCTCGTACGTGTCAGGTACCATGAAGTTGAAAAAGTCGCCTTCCCGGTACAAGTACTGCATATCCGTATCGACCACGTCGGCGGCCTCCACGGTGTCGCCGGACTTCCAGGTGCGCTCGATGGTTCGGCCTGTTTTTAGGTTCCGGACGCGTACGCGGTTGAAAGCCTGGCCCTTACCCGGCTTGACCATTTCATTCTCGACAATGGAATAGGGATCCCCATCTATGAGGATCTTAAGACCGGACTTGAATTCGTTCGTGCTGTAGTTCGCCATCGCGGGCCTCACATTGAAGGGCGCGTATGATAGCTGCAACCCGGCTTTCTGGCTAATTTCAGCCCGGGCTGCAAGGGCTAGACGCCGTTCCCAGAATGGCCAAATGGCCTGATGCTACACTTTGCCACCCATTTTCGAGGATCCCGAATTGTCAGAACAGGGTGCCGTACCAATGATCGTCATGACGAGGTCCCAGGACCACGTCGAGGCTATCAACAGCACCCTGAGAAAGGCTGGCCACCCCGTGCACTGCACCTGGCTGCCGGACGCCCGCGACCTGGGCGATGCCCTCACCCAGTTGAACCCCGAAATGCTGGTGGCCTTCATCGACGAACCGGGTGTCGACCTGCCCTCCATCATGAAGGTCAAGATGCAGAGCGCGCCCGAAATGCCCGTGCTCATCGTGCGCGAGGCCGTGGACGAGGCCGCCATCGCCGAGGCCATGCGCATGGGCGCCCAGGACGCGGTGACCCTGTCCAACCGCGCCCGCCTGCAGTCGGTGGCAACCCGCGAACTGCGAGCCTATCGCCTTGAACGCGCGCTCTCGAGCACGCTGTCCTCGGCGCGCGAGTATCGCGAACAGTTGCAACATTTCCTCGAAGGCTCGGCCGACGCCATCACGCATGTGCAGGAAGGCATCGTCGTCGACGCCAACCGCGCGTGGCTCGAGCTATTCGGTTACTCCGGTGACGATGCGTTGACCGGCACGCCGCTGATGGATCTATTCGAACAGGAAACTCACGCCGCGCTCAAGGGCGCCCTGGTCGCCTGCCTGCAGGGTAAGTGGACCGACCACGCCTTGAAGGTACAAGCCCTGTTGTCAGATGGTTCCACGGTGGCGCTGGAGCTCACGCTGACGAAAGCCGCCTACGAGAACGAGCCGGCCATCCGCATCAGCATTCCCGCCCAGCACAAGAAGGATCGTGACCTGGAAGGACGCCTCGAAGAGGCCGTGAAGAACGATGCCGCTACCCGCTTCCTGCAAGAGCGTTACTTCATCGCCGCGATACGCGAGCGCTGCGCCCAGCCCATGAAGGGCGGCGTGCGCGAGTTCGCGCACATCAAGCCGGACCGTTACTTGGACATTCAGCATGCCGTCGGCCTGCTCGCGAGCGAAGACTTCATGGCACAGCTCGCGGAACAGCTGCGCGCTCAGCTCACCGCCGCGGATATCTGCGGCCGCTTCGGCGGCAACGGCTTCATGGTCCTCTTGGAGCGCGGTACCGCGCGCGACGTCGAGACCTGGGCCGAAAACGTCATCAAGCGGGTGCACGAGCATACCTTCGCCGTCGACGATAAAACGTTAGCCGCCACCGTCACTGTGGGCTTGGGGCTGTTGCCCGCCGTCAAGCCCGATATCGGCGCCACCATGGGCGACGCCATCAATGCCATGCGCAAGGGGCGTGAACTCGGTGGCAACCAGATGTATTCCATCGACAAGACGGACACCGACACGCGGGTGCAGGCCTACGACAAGATCTGGGTCAAGCACATCAAGTCCGCCTTGATGGAGAATCGCTTCCGGCTGGTTCAGCAGCCCATTGCCAGCCTGCTCGGCGAGGACAAGGGCATGTTCGATGTGCTGGTGCGCATGCTCGACGAACAGGGTAATGAAGTGCTGCCGTCCGAATTCATCGCGGCCGCGGAACGCAACGACTTGATGAAGAACATCGATCGCTGGGTGATCGGGGCCTCCTTGTCCTTTGCAGCCAACCGCAAAGCGTCGTGCATTTTCGTGCGCGTATCCAAGGACACGATTCTCGACAAGACGGTTACCGCCTGGCTCGAGACTCAGCTGAAGTCGCTCAAGATCGAGGCGAAGCGCCTGTGCATCCAGGTGACCGAAGATATCGCGACTCAATACGTGACCCAGACCAAGGAAGTGGCCGAGAATCTGCGCAAACTGGGATTCCGCTTCGCCATCGAACACTTCGGCACCGGCCGCGATCCCTTGAAGCTGCTCGCCGACGTGGGCATGAACTTCATCAAGGTCGACGGCTCGCTGATGCAGGGCCTGTCCACCAATCAGCTGCAGCAGCAGCGCGTGAAGCTGCTGGTGGAAGCCGCCAAGCGCAAAGGCGTCGAGACCGTGGCCGAGCGCGTCGAGGACGCCAACACCATGGCTGTCCTCTGGCAGCTCGGCATCGAGTTCATCCAGGGCTACTTCGTGAACGCCCCGGAAGACGTCACGATGTCGGGCGAACGCTAGCCACCGCGGCTAGCCGGCCGCGGCTCGGCGCCCCCAGCTACGCGCCCCGGCCTCCCCGGCCACGCCTACGCGGCCCGGGCT
>Ga0302314_10018396_pt1 | contig 11658 bp, 7 predicted proteins | sample III_Palsa_N2_3_FD_200533 | JGI IMG/M metagenome (GOLD analysis project Ga0302314, IMG submission 200533) | Peat permafrost microbial communities from Stordalen Mire near Abisko, Sweden - III_Palsa_N2_3 | ecosystem: Environmental > Terrestrial > Soil > Palsa > Peat permafrost | place: Sweden... | reverse complement strand
GTTGTCGCGATCGTGCCCCAGACGGGTGCGGTAAAGGTGCTGTACTCCAGCCCGAGCTACAACGACAACAACGGGTCGAGCAAGTGCAAGCCCCCGGGCTGTCAGCTGTTTTTCGACGCCACGCAGGGTGAGTATCCGCCGGGCTCGACCTTCAAGCTGGTGACGACGACTGCTGCTCTCAACAGTGGCAGGTACACGCCAAACTCGCTCTTCAACGGCAACTCGCCGGTCACTATCTCGGGCCACTCGTTGGAGAACGACAGCAACGCCAGCTACGGCCAGGTGACGCTGACCAAGGCGCTCACGGATTCGATCAACACGGTCTACGCGCCACTCGGCGTCACGCTCGGTGGCAAGCTGATGCAGGAGTACATGCAGCGGTACGGCTTCGGCTCGGTGCCTCCGCTCGACTATCCCGCCGATCAGATGCACCCGAGCGGCGAGTACTACAACGGCAAGCTGGTCCCGGTGACGAACCCTGACATCGACCTCGGTCGAACCGCGATCGGCCAGGCGGGCCTCGAGGTCACGCCACTGCAGATGGCGATGGTCGTCTCCGCGATCGCCAACAACGGCAAGCTGATGGAGCCGCGGCTGACGAGCAAGGTCGTCAACAACGACGGTCAGACGATCGAGACGATCGCGCCCCAGGAGGACGACCAGGTGATGAAGCAAAAGGTCGCCGCGAAGCTCCAGGTGATGATGCGCGACGTCGTCGAGGAGGGCACGGGCACGTTGGCCAATCTCGACGGTCTGAACATCGGCGGCAAGACCGGTACTGCCTCGACAGGCAGTACGCGGGACGGCCAGCCGCTCGATGATGCCTGGTTCGTCGGTTTTCCCGAGGGCGACCCGAAGATCGCGGTCGCCGTCGAGCTGACCGACATTGAGAACGGCTTCGGAGGCACCTACGCTGCCCCAATCGCCGCAAAAGTGATACAGACTCTCCTAGCGGAAAACCAATGAGCGAATTCGAGTCTGGGCACATCATCGACGGGCGCTACCGAGTACTGCATCGCCTCGGTGCAGGGGGCATGGCGGACGTCTATCTCGCGCAGGATCAGCAGCTCGACCGCGAGGTCGCGCTGAAGCTGCTGCACCGCCGCTTTGCCGAGGATCCGGGCTTCGTCGAGCGCTTCCGCCGCGAGGCGCAGGCGGCCGCGTCGCTGCAGCATCCCAACGTCGTCAGCGTTTTTGACCGCGGCAGCGTCGAGGGCACCTACTACATCGCGATGGAGTACCTCGAGGGTCGCACGCTCAAGCGTCTGATTCGCGAGGAGGCGCCGCTCGAGACCAACCGCGCGATCGACCTCACGGTGCAGATGCTCAAGGCTGCGCGCTTCGCGCACCGGCGTGGGGTCATCCACCGCGACCTCAAGCCCCACAACGTGATCGTCGACGACAACGACCATGTCAAGGTCACTGACTTCGGCATCGCCCGCGCCGGCGCCTCGGACATGACCGAGACGGGCTCGATCATGGGCACCGCGCAGTACCTCTCGCCTGAGCAGGCCCAGGGTCACGCGGTGAGCGCGCCCAGCGACCTCTATTCGATCGGCATCGTTCTCTACGAGATGCTGACCGGCCGCGTGCCGTTCGACGGGGAGTCGCCGGTGACGATCGCGCTCAAGCACGTCTCGGAGTCGCCGGTCCCACCCAGCCAAATCAACCCCGATATCCCGTCGGCGCTCGAGCAGGTGGTGATGTGGGCGCTCAACAAGGATCCTGCCGATCGCCCGGCCGATGCCGACCAATTCATCATGGCCCTCGAGCAGGTGCGCGACGCGCTGGCCGCGCCCGCTGGCGAGACCACCGCCAGCATGCGGGCGATCGCCGCGGGTGGCGCGCTGATCCCGGCGGCCGGCTACCCACAGACCGGTGTGGTCCCCGCCTCTGAGGTGGCCGGCGCCTACCACGGCGCCGTTGGCGTCGCCTACAACGGCGACCGGCTCGACCGCTACGACGATGACGACCGCAACGAACGGCGCAAGGGCTCGCCCGTATGGCCCTGGGTCGTCGCGCTGCTGGTGCTGCTGCTGATCGGTGGTGGGGTTGCCGCCTTCCTGCTGACGCGCACCAAGAAGGCGCTGGTGCCCACGGTCGTGTACCTGCCGCTGTCGGCGGCGCAGAACCGCATTCAGGACGCGGGCTTCACCCCCAACGTCATCTATCAGACCGCCAGCTACACCAGCGGCGAGGTCATCGCCCAGAGCCCGCTCGGTAACGCCCGGGTCAAGTCTGGCGCGACCGTGACGCTGACGGTCTCCAACGGACCGGGCGCGACGATCGTGCCGACGGTCTCCCAGCTCACCGTGGCGGCCGCCGAGGCACAGCTCAGGGATAACGGGCTGAAGGTTTCTCACATCGTCACGGCGACTTCGAGCAGCGTCCCGCAGGGCGAGGTGATCGGGACACAACCCGGTCCGGGAGCCAACGTCGCAAAGGGTACCGGCGTGATCCTCAACGTCAGCTCGGGCCTGGCGATGCCGAACGTGGTCAACGACGACATCGGTGCCGCCCAGGCAGCACTGTCGCAGTTCTCGAGCAACCAGGTCACGGAGCGCTACCAGACGACCACCACCGCCCAGCCCGACACTGTCATCAGTCAGTTGCCCCCCGCCGGCCAAGCGCTGACCAAGGACGGCATCATCACGCTGACCGTGGCAAAGGCGCCAACCACCGTCAAGGTCCCGCGCGTCGTCGGCTATCCGCCGTCGGCTGCCGCGGCGACGCTCGGTGGGCTCGGCCTGAACGTCAACGAGATTCCGAAGACGACGCGCAACCCGGCGATGGTCGGCCTGGTGGTCAAGCAGTTCCCGACCTCCAACAGCGTGGTCAAGAAGGGCATCGTGATGAACATCTATTACGGCGTTGCAGCCAACAACAGCTCCGTCGGCGGCAACACGACGAGCACCCAGACGACGACCACGACTCCGTCGTCGACGACCACAACCACGTCTACCACCGCGACTTGAGCGACGACCGGGACTTGACCGACCGCCGCCGGATTGCGGTGCTCGGCGGCGGCCGGTCGTCAGAGCACGAGGTCTCGCTCGCCTCGGCGGCATCGGTCGCCGCCGGTCTGCGTGAGACCGGGCACGAGGTGCTCGAGGTCGAGGTCGGGCGTGACGGCGTCTGGCGCGCGGACGACACCGAGCTCAGCTTCAGCCCCGGTCGCGGCTGGCCGGGGATTGACGTCGTCTTCCCGGTGCTCCACGGTCCCTTCGGCGAGGACGGCACGGTGCAGGGTCTGCTCGAGCTGCTCATGGTGCCCTACGTCGGCGCGGGCGTGCTCGCCAGTGCCGCCTGCATGGACAAGATCGTCTTCAAGGAGCTGATGGCCAGCGCCGGTATTCCCCAGGTGGATTACCGGGCCGTCACAGCCCGTGACTGGGAGCTCGACCCGTCCGGCGTGTTGCGCGGGCTCGCGGAGCTCGGCCTGCCAGTCTTCGTCAAGCCGGCGCGGCTCGGCTCCTCGGTCGGGATCGGCCGCGTGCTCGAGGCCGGAGAGCTGCGCCCGGCACTGACCGAGGCGTTCATTCACGACCCGCTTGTGATCGTCGAGGCGTCGGCCACCGGCATCGAGGTCGAATGCTCGGTCCTCGGCAACGACGAGCCGCTCGTCTCGGTTCCGGGAGAGATCATGCTCGCCGCTGGCGAGACCGGTTGGTATGACTACGAGGCGAAGTACACGCCGGGCGCGATGGACCTGGTCGTGCCGGCCCGCATCTCCGACGCGGCTCGCGAGCGTGTGCGGTCGCTGGCCAGTGAGGCCTTCATCCGCTCCGGCTGCACCGGGCTGGCGCGTGCAGACTTCTTCGTCGACGGCGACAGAGTGCTGGTCAACGAGCTCAACACGATGCCCGGTTTCACCCAGACCAGTGTCTACGGCGCACTGTTCGCCGCCTCAGGTGTGCCCTACACCGAACTGCTCGATCAGCTCGTGCAGTTTGCGCTCGACCGCCACGAGCGTCAGCGCGCCTACACGTTCTGAAGAGTTCACACAGCTCTAACCGGCGCGGGTTAGTTGCGCAACTCTCATGGGGTAAGAGGGTTATTAGCGACAACGGATCGCCTTACGATTTGCCCGACGCCGGGACGGCGCAACGGGCACTACACCTGGCTTCCAGGTGAGGAGGAAGTTACCTATGTCAGATGTACAGTCATCGCCGCGACGCGGCGAGGATACTCGGCGCGCCCGCACTGCGCGCGCCCGGCATGTCGGACTCGGCCTGCTGGCCCCCGCGCTCACGGCGCTTGCGTTAGCCGCTGCACCGGCTGCTGCTCAGGCTGCCACCACGGGCACCATCACCGGCTCCGTCTCGGTGCCGGCCGGCACCACCAGCCCGTCCGATGTCAACGTCCTGCTGGCCGACCGCAGCGGCAACAGCGTCGCGATCGGCGCCGGTAACGAGACGGTCACCTCGACCGGCGCCTACACGATCACCGGGGTGGCGCCGGGTCAGTATTACGTGTACTTCAACGACACCACCGGTACTGACAACGTCGCACCTGACTATTACGGTGACGGCGGCGTTGACAACATCAACAAGGCGACGGTTGTGACCGTTCCGGCGACCGGTGGCACCCAGTCACTCAGCGCGGAGACACTGAGCTTGGGCGCGGTCATTGCCGGCACGGTCGCGGATGCGAACTCGGCAGCCGAGACGGCATCGCACGTCACGGCGCAGCCGCTCTCCACCTTCACCGCTGATCCGCTGCTATCCGGGTCGCGGGCGACTGTGGTCGGTGGCAGCTACACGGTTCGCGGGTTGCCGGCCGGCAGCTACACCCTGCTCTACGGCGCCACCGGCACAAGCTTCGCGCTTGCCGACACCTACGTCGACGGCAGCGGTCTCAGCTATGACATCGGCTCGGCGACGCAGTACGCGGTCACCGCTGGCACCACCACCACGGCGAGCTTCGCGGTTCCCGCCGTTGGCGGTATCAGTGGCACCGTGACCGATTCGAGTGGAGCTCCGCTCGCGGGCGTCGACGTGGCTGAGTACGACGCGACTGACCGGCGCATCTCGGCTGACGCGGCAACGACCGCCGTCGATGGCACCTACGCGATCAGCGATTTGCTGCCGGGTACCTATGAAATCCAGTTCGGTGGGCTTGCCGGCTCGAACCTGGCGAGCGCCTACTTCGGTGGAAGCACGCTGGCGACGGCCACCAAGGTGACCGTTGCAAGCGGTGTGACGACCCCCAGCATCAATGGCACGCTTGCTGCCGGTGGGACTGTGAGCGGCACCGTCACGGCGGCGCAGGGAGGTGCTCTGCTCGGCGGCCTCGATGTGCGTCTGGTCGATGCCCAGAACACGCTGATTGACGAGGCGACAACCAACGCGAACGGCACCTACACGCTGACCGACGTGCCGGCCGGGACCTGGTACCTGGAGTTCGTCGGTGGCCGTGCCTACAACGGCCAGTACTACAGCACCGAGTATTACCTCGGCCAGCTGTCGCTCGGCGGCGCGGCCGCTGTCAAGCTCGCGGCCGGTCAGACGCTCACCGGTATCGACGAGGGACTGATGCCGGAGAGCTCGACGCTCCCGGGCCTGCCGAAGGTCTCACTCGGCAAGCTCAGCGGACTGTCGACCAACAAGGTCGCGCTCAGCTTCAGGCTGACCGCGGGTACCGGCCCCGCCGGCTACCTGCTCGGGTTCACGGTCAAGCTGCCGAAGAACGTCAGCTGGAACAAGGCCGCACTCAAGCGCGACATCGTGATCCCCGGTGACAAGTACACCGAGGCGATCAAATCAGGGCGGCTCGTGATCGCCTTCACGACCGGGAAGAAGGTCGTGAACTTCCGGATCAAGGCCGGTGGCATCAAGGTCACCAAGACGATCGAGGCGCAGGCCAAGAAGCGCAAGATCGCCTCTGAGGGAATCGCGCTGGTGGTTGCCGACACCACGGGCAAGCTCGACGCCGGCTCCTTCACGGTCAAGAAGCCCCACTAGAGGCAATGGAGCCTGCGTCTTCGGCCGAGGGCGCGGGCTCCACAGAAGGCTCTTACGTGAGTAAGACAACGCGGCGGGACTCCGGTCCCGCCGCCTCTGTTTCCACCGGCTGCTCGTCGCGCTGCTCGACCAGCGCCACCAGCCGGTCGGAGGCCGCATCGAGCGTCGCCTCGGCATCGAGTGTCGCCTGACGCTGCTGAGCAATCGTCTCATCGATCTTCTTCGAGGCACGGTCGACGTCGGCCAGCGTCACGCTGGTCTTCTCGATCGTGGCGGCGACGTTCTTGCTCTGGCCGGTTACGTTGCCGATGTGGTCGAGCACACGCTCGGCGGCTCCGCCGGCTGCCTCGGCGAGCTTGCCGACCTCGTGTGCGACTACGGCAAAGCCGCGGCCCTGCTCGCCTGCCCGCGCCGCCTCGATCGCGGCGTTGAGCGCCAGCAGCCTGGTCTGGGCTGCAACGTCGGTGATCTCGCGCGTGACATCGGCGGCTGCCGCGGTGGTGTGTGACAGCTCGATGCTTGAGCGGACCGCCTCCTCGACCTGCCGGCGCGCCTGGTCGGACGCCCGGATCGTGTCCTGCGCACTCGTCTCGATCGTGTCGCTTGCCGCCGAGAACACGCCGAGCGTCTGGTCGATCGTCTCGAGTGCCTCGCGTGCTGCGGCCGCGCTGCGACGGCGAGCCTCGGCCTCGGCCTGTTCACGCTCGATCGTGGCGGCAGTGGCGTCGGCCTCGCGACGGCTCTCGGCCAGCGCACGTTCGCGCTCGCGCTCGAGTGCGGTCAGCTCGCGCTCGCGCTCACGTTCGGCCACCTCGGCCTCGCGCCGCAGCTGGGCCTCTTCGCGCTTGCGCTCGCGCTGGAGTGCGGCCTGCTCGCGCTCGGCCGCGGCGATGCGCTCGGTTTCGAGCTGGGCCTGAGCGGCCCGTTCACGCTCGGCGGCTAGCTCCTCGCGCTGACGCTGGGCCGCGGCGGCGGCCTCTTCGCGCTCGCGCTGTGAGTCGAGCTCGAGCCGACGGCGGCGCTCGGTGGCGGCCTCGCGCTCGGCGTCGGTCGCCTCGCGCTCGGCCTCGGTCTGGTGCTGGCGCTCAGCGATCATGTCGAGCAGCTCGTTGACGCTGCCCGCCAGTACCGAGAGGTCCTTTGAGGGCGCGGTGACGTGCTCACCGTTGGCGGCGGCGCGGCGCACCGCGAGCTGGAACAAGCGGTTACGGCGTACGACGCCGGAGCGCTGGGCGAGGATGCTGATCAGCAGCAGCACGATCCCCAGAATGCCGATGATGATCGCGCTTGTCGTCGCGCTGTTCATCGCGGCGGCGTGGATCGGGCGAGTGAAACTGGCGCGTAGGACCAGCGGCGTTGCACCGCCCACGGCGGGGATCGCGACCAGCAGGTAGGTACGGGAGTTGCTGACGTTGACCGTCTGCACGGCCAGCGAACCGAGACCGCTGTGCAACTTCGAGGCGCCACCGGAGATCCGCGCCCGCGCCAGCTCGGTGTCGATGCCGGCACGCCTTCCGAACGCAACGGTGCCGGCCGGGTCGAACGACTGCAACGCGATCAGCATGCCGTCAGCGGGGCCTGCGCCGCTGGTGTGAATCACCGGCGCCGAGCAGTACATGTAATAGGTGCCCGCGTAGAGCACGCCACAGGTCGCGCGCATGCTCGCCGGGTCGACGGCGGGCTTGGCCAGCGCGGCCGCGAGCGCGGCTGACGGTGCGACGAAGCTCGAGCCCTTGGCGGGAATCGTGCCCCCCGTGACCACCTGTCCTTGCTTATTGACCAGCACGATGCCAGCGATGTTGAAGCTGTGGCGCAGCTGCGAGGCGGTGAACATCGAGCTCATGGAGTCAGGATCGCTGCGGGAACCCGGCTCGTGACGCGCGATCGTCTCGTAGGGCGGATCCCACTCGGCGTTGTCGACGACGAAGTTGCTCATCGACGAGCGCTCGTAGTTGAGGCTCGTGCTGATGCGGTTGGCCTGCCCGGCGATGTTCTGCTGTTCGAGCTTGTCGAAGGTGCCGGTGGTCATGGACCGCAGGATCAGGTACGCGATTGCGATGGCGGCGATGAAGACGATGCCGACCCAGGTGTATTCATTGCGCGCAAAGCGGCGCGCGCCAGATTGAGACTTCACAGATCCTGTGGTCGGCCGAACACGGCAAGCCTTTATTCGCATATTTGGAGGACGGACACCGCGCGATTTGTCCGTTCGGGCCAATACTGCTGTTTGGCCTGGGCTCTTCCGGCGGGGGTGTCACACGCGAGCTGCGGACTCGAATGGAACGTAGATGGTGCGCGAGATCACTGACGAGGAGTTCCTGGCAAGAACCGGCCGCGGGGACGTAACGGCCTTTGAGGTCTTTTACCAGCGCTGGATGCCGGCGGTGATGAGCTATCACCGGCAGGCGACGGGCTCCGCGGAGCTGGCGCTGGACCTGACCGCCGAGACGTTCGCGGCGGTGATCGCATCGATCGACCGCTTCGACTCGCAGCGAGGCTCGGCGTCGAGCTGGCTGTTCGGGATCGCCCGCCACAAATTGCACGACAGCTTTCGCCGTGCGCGCGTCGAGGCGTCCGCGCGCGAGGCGCTCAGTTGGGAGCGGGTCGCGTTCGGCGACGAGGATCTCGAGCGCGTCGAGCAGATCGCCTCGCAGGGTCAGTTCGCGCTCGCTCAGTTGATCGAGGAGTTGCCCGGCGAGCAGCGGGCTGCACTGCTGGAACGGGTGGTCGGGGAGCGCGACTACGCGGCGATCGCCGCGGACATGGATTGCTCGGAGATGCTCGTACGCCAGCGCGTACACCGCGCGCTCCGGCGCCTACGCAGAAGGCTGGAGGAAGCCGCATGAATGCGATTGAAGAGATCGAGGGACAGCTGCGCCGCAGTGTCGCTGCGCTCAACCCTAGCTCGAGCGCCGAACCGGCCAAGCCTCGGCGCCGGGCGCGGAACGCATTTGCGCGAAGGATGGCCACGCGCCGGCCCGTCACGATCGCAACCGCAGCTGTGGCGGCTGCTGTTGCCCTGGCCGTGGGTCTGCTCAGCTCCGGTTCGGCGGTCGGTCCATCACCCGCCCTCGCCGCCGTGTTCCAGCACCTCGCGCAGATCGCAGCGAACGGCCCATCGCTGGTGCCGGGACCGGGTCAGTACCTAAATGTCGACTCGATCAGCCGTGGTGCTTCGTTTGATGGGTTTGCCGACGGTAAGACGTGCATCACATACGGGATCGACCACCGTCACGTCTGGACCGCCGCCGACGGCTCGGGGCTGTTGCGCGACACATCCGGGCCCGCGACTTTCACGTCACCAGCGGACCGGGCACTCTGTCTGTCCAAGGAGCCCAAGGCGGAACTCAGCGCCGGTGCCAGCAACCTCTGGTTCGCCGATGGGTGCTTCCAGCTTGGTCCCACCAACGACATGGAGGCCCTCTCCACCAATCCGCGCACGCTGCTGCGCCAGATGCGAAAGCTCGACGGCGGTCCGCGAACCGCAGCGGAGGACTTTGTCCACATCGGTGACTTCCTGCGCGGGACTGATGCGCGGCCGGCGCTGCGCGCCGCGCTCTACCGTGCCGCCGCGCTGATACCGGGCGTACGGCTGCTCGGCACGGTCCGCGACCACGACGGGCGTCGCGGTCTGGGCGTGGCATTCACCTCTCATGGGGAACGCAACGAGCTGATCTTCAACCCACGCACGGCGGCGCTGCTCGGTGAGCAGAGCGGCGGCAGGGCGCCGGGGGAGAACTCCTGGAGTGTGTACCTCGACTCCCGCGTCGTCAGCCGCCTTCCGTACCCGTCGCCCGTTCCACTCACGTCCCCCTGTCATCACACCATGGGCTACGTAAGCCACGTACCCGGCGGTACGGTCATGAGCGGCCGGCGGTTCGGGTGACGCCGAGGCTGAAGGCCGGCCCAGCGGGGCCGGCGAAACCGCTCAGCTGTACAGCTTGATCTCGTCGACCGCGACGGTGTTGCCGCCCGGCGGCAGCGTCGTGATCCAGAGTAGGTAGTAGCGGTAGCGCTTGCCGTCGGTGCGCAGAGCGAATGGCTGGGTGGCGGCCACGCTGTCCTTCCGGGCGACCGGCTGCCAGTTGCTGGCGACGAAATCGCTCGCATTGGGCGTCGTATTGGTCGCGTAGATCACCGCGTTGAAGCCGGCGGTGGTCGTACGCACCATCAAGCTGCGTGCGGCGACGGCGTCGTGCCCGCTCACATAGATGCCAACGCCGGGCTTGCCCGCGAGGTTGTCGCCGTAGTACTGCTCGGTCGTCCAGGCGGTGCTGTCGTTGCCATCGACGGCGAGCTTGGCGGTCGAGTTGTTCTGCGTCTTTGCGCCCTGGGCGTAGGGGTTGTAGGCGTTGGTGCAGCTCAGGCTCGAGCACAGCTGGACCGGCACGAGCGTGCTCCCGCTGCCGCCACCGTGCTTGCCGCCGCGCGGACCGTTGTTGGTGCTCAGCACGATCGCGACGATCGCCCCGGCGATCACCAGTACGGCCAGCAGGCTGATCGCGTAGGCGGCGCGCGGGCGGCGAATGCTCAGCGGCACGCTCGGGCGCGTCTCCGGCGGCAGCGTGTCGATGACGGCGGTCACCTGACCATCGGCCTCGCCGGCGCGGTTGGTCTCGAGCGCCAGCGCGCTCTCGAGGTCGGCGATCATCTCGGCGTCGTCGGCGTAGCGCTGCGAGAGCTCCTTGTCCGTTGCCCGCTCGATCACCGCGGCCAGCGCCGCCGACACGTCGGGGCGCAGCGCGCGCACGTCGGGAACGCTCTCGCGCACGTGCTGCATCGCCACCGCCACCTGGTTGTCCCCGCGGTAGGGGAGCTCGCCGGTGAGCATCTCGTAGAGCACCACGCCGAGCGAGTAGAGGTCCGACTGACCGCTGACGTGGTGGCCCAGGGCCTGCTCGGGGGAGACATAGTCAGTTGTTCCGAGCACGCGCCCGTCTGCGGTCAGGCCATCCTCCTCGAGCGTGCGGGCGATGCCGAAGTCCGTGACCTTGGCGGTGCCGTCGTGATCGATCAGCACGTTCTGGGGCTTGACGTCGCGATGTACGACGTGGGTGGCGTGGGCGGCGCCGAGCGCCCGCGCGATCTCCACGCAGTAGGCGACGGCCTCGGGGATCTCGAGCCGGCCGGACCGGCGGATCCGGTCCTTGAGCGTCTCACCATCGATGTACTCGAAGACGATGTAGGGGCGGCTCTCATCCTCGCCGGCATCGATCACATGCACGATGTTCGGGTGCGAGAGGCGCGCCACCGCCCGGGCCTCGCGCCGGAAGCGCTCGAGCTGGTCGGAATCGCTGGCGACCTCGCGGTTCATCAGCTTGATCGCGACAAAGCGCTCGAGCGTCTCATCGTGAGCGCGATAGACCGTCGACATCCCGCCGGAGCCGATGCGCGACTCCAGCCGGTAGCGACCACTCAGCGTCGTTCCGAGCAGGCTGCTCATGTGGTCGTCCTATTTTGAAACACCAAAGCTAAGTCCTGGCAAGCCGGCTGTCACGGGTTGCGCCCTGGCTTACCACTCTAGGCGCAGGTGACAGGAATCGTTACGGCGGGTACATACCCTGAGCCGGGGTTCTTCAGCCGTGGACGCCGAGCGCGGATGAGCGGATTCTCAGTACTTGGTGAGCCGCTCGCTGCCGGCGGCGGCGTGGATGCGCATGTGTGGCAGCTCGATCACGTCGGCGTCGCCAGTGAT
>Ga0302314_10018394_pt1 | contig 11659 bp, 8 predicted proteins | sample III_Palsa_N2_3_FD_200533 | JGI IMG/M metagenome (GOLD analysis project Ga0302314, IMG submission 200533) | Peat permafrost microbial communities from Stordalen Mire near Abisko, Sweden - III_Palsa_N2_3 | ecosystem: Environmental > Terrestrial > Soil > Palsa > Peat permafrost | place: Sweden... | reverse complement strand
GCCCGCGCCCGCGTTCGCGCCCGCGCCCGCGCCCGCGCCCGCGCTCCCCCACGCTGCCACGACGAGACCCGCGACAAGGATCGCAGCGATCGTCCACCCCGTCGCCCTCTTCCACCCGACGGCCCGCTGAGTCCCCCCCTCCTCCACGCCGCGCGCGCCCTCCTCGCCATCCGCCCCGCGCCCGACGCCCTTCGTGCCCCCGACGCGCTCGAGCCCTTCGCGCAGCAGCCGCGCCTTTGCTTCTTCCTCGCCGGGGAAAAGCCTCTGCATCACGCCCCGGACCGCGCCCCTTGCGCTCCCGTCCTGCGGCGTGATTGCGCGCAGCGCGTCGGCGACCTCCCGCGCCGTGCCGGGGCGGTCGGCGGGGTCGCGCGCGACGAGGCGCGCGTGGAGGTCCACGAGAGCCTTCGGCACATGGCGGAGGACCGAGTCGAGCCGCGGCGGCTGCTCCAAGGCCAGCTTCCGCATCACCTCCAAGTCCGTCCCCGCTCCCCACATCCGGTTGCCGGTGAGGCACTCGAACAGCACGGCACCCACGCCGAAGACGTCGGCGCGGCGATCGAGCGGCTCGCCGAGGGCTTGCTCCGGCGACATATAAGCCATCTTGCCCTTCACCTCGCCCGTGCGCGTACGGGCCCCGGCCGCGTCGGATTCGAACTTCGCCACCCCGAAGTCGAGCACCTTGGCGTGACCGTCGTAGGTGACCATCACGTTGTGCGGGCTGACGTCGCGATGCACCACGTTGAGCGCGTGACCTTGGGCGTCCGAGAGCTCGTGGACGGCGTGGAGGCCCTCGCAGACCTCGGCGAGAACGGCGGCGACGAGGGACGCGTCGAGCGGTTCGTTGCGCTCGCGCGCCGCCGCGAGCACGCGGGAGAGGGGCTCCCCTTCCACGTACTCCATCGCGATGAAGAGCTCTCCACCTTGGTCGCCGAACGCGAGCGCGCGAACGACGTTCGGGTGGACGAGGAGCGCCGCAACCCGAGCCTCTCGCAGGAACATCTCCTTGGCGCGGGCATCGCGCGCCCGCTCCGGCAAGAGGCGCTTGAGGGCGACGATTCGACCGGGGCCGCCCGAGGTCCTTTCCAGCGCGACCTCCACCGTACCCATCCCGCCGCGCCCCACGGTGAAGAGCTGCCGATAGCGGTCGTCGACGCCCACCGAGCTCTCGCCGGACTGGGGGGCGCGATCGGCCTCCGCGCGCACTCGCCCCTCTGAAACAAGGGATCCGGCCGTCGACATCCCCCCGAGTCTACTGCGAGGCTATGCTTACGGCGAATCGGTGATTGTACCCAAACCGCTGTCCAGCGCCGACCGCCGCTCTAGGACGGGGGTGCGCGCCGCGATCGCGGGCGCGGCCCTGGCAGCGGGGCTCGCCCTTTGCGCCGTGGCGGCCTGCATCGCCGACCTGCCTCCCGACGGGCCTGCGGCGACCGCCGCCGCATTCTCCGCATCGTCCCCCTGCGACGACGGGTACATCGAGCTCTCCGCCGGCGAGCAGTGCGACCCGGGCCCCGCGGCGGGGGAAGCCGGGCTCGCCGGCTGCAGCGCTCAGTGCAAGATGCAGTGCCCTTCGGGGTTCGTCTGGTCGATGAACAACCACTGCTACACAGTGGCGTCCGGGACGACCGATACCCTCGACATGGAGGCGACCGACCGCTGCGCCGCGACGGGCGCCCACGTCGTGACGTTTGCCAGCGAGGCCGAGTTTCGGGCAGTGACCCAGCAATTCGATGCGGGGGCATTCTGGGTGGGGCTCGAGCCCTCCAGCCCTCCCTACGAGTCGGCCGTGGCGTACGAGCCCGGCTGGTCGACCACATGCCCCGGCTGCTTTGCGTACACCGGCGATCCCGCCCAGCCGCTCGCGAGGTTCGACGGCGACGTGGACTCCGGGGCCGAGGACTGCGTGCAGGCCACGACGGGCTCCGACGCCGGTGCGTGGCTCAAGTACCCATGCACCGGGGGCTCCGCGCTGCACGTCCTCTGCGAGCGCGAGCCCGTGGGGGTGCAATCGCAGCAATGCGACGCCGGCGTCTGCATCGATCTGGTCGCGACGCACGGAGCAAAGAGCTACGTCTACGACGATCAACCGGCGACCCCCGACATGGCGCAACAGACCTGCCAGTCGCTTGGGGGCCGGCTGGTCGTCCTCGACTCGCGCGACGAACGCGAGCAGCTTTGGCTGGAGCTGTCGAAGCTCACGGAGTCGCCGTCGCCGAGCGCGATCTGGATCGGTCTCTCGTTCGAGCCCGATGCCGGCGGCGGGCCGACGTGGGTGTGGGACGACGGGCTCCCCGCCGACGCGCGTCCGCCCGCCTGGGGGGACCACGAGCCGCATGCCCTCTCGACGAGCACCTCGACGCGCGCCTACCTCGAGCACTTCGCGACGCCGCCGCTCGACGACACCCTCGCCCGAAACGACGGTCCCGTGGGCACGCTGCCCTTCGTCTGCGAGATCTTGGTGGCTCAGGATCGCTGAAAGAGCGGGCGCTACTCTTTCTTCGCGATCTTGTCTTTGAGCTTCTGGACGATGTTCGGGTAGCCCTCGGCCGGGTCGTCCATCTTCTTGCGGAACTGGTCGTAGTAGTTCTTCGTCAGGCTCGAACCCTCGGTCACGATGTCGACGACGCGCGGCCCTTTGGGCGTCGCCATCACGACGTAGTCGACGCGGACGGCCGGTTCGCGCGGCTTGAGCCGGTTCTTCGCCTCCGTCATGACGCGCGTGTCCCCTCCGGAGCCGCGCGACCCGCGGTAGGTGATGTCGTAGTCGAGCGTCTTCAAGAGGTTGCGCTGGTACGACTTTCGCACAAGCTGCTCGAGCAGGGAGCGCAGCTCCGCACGCTTGGCGTCGTCGTACCCCGACCAGAGCGCCTCACACCCCGGCTCGCTCGGGGGGCACGGGTCGCCAAAGGCACGGCGGGTCAGCTCGTCGTAGTCGACGAACCCGGCCATGGCCTGGTGGATCTGGCCGTCGCGGGCGGGCGAGTCGGGGGTATGCAGCAACTGCTCGAGCTGGCGATGCTCCTGCTCCACGAACGCTTGGGCATCGGACCCGTCGTCGGCGCGAGCGCCGCCGCTCGCCCAGGTGCTCGACGTAGCCGCGATCGATGCGATGGCAATGAAGGAGCGGAGGGACATGCCGGGGGTTCCTTGCAGAGTTCCTGCCTTCTCGTCGGCACGAATGCAAGTCTTCGACGGCCCGGGCTGCGTGCCAATTCAACGAGCTTGGGCTTCGGGCGGCGGCTCAGGCACGCGCGAGGATGACGCGGAAGCTCGCGCCCCCGCCGGCGGCCCGCTCGACCGCGAGGCGGGCGCCCGTCGGGGCGTGATCCTCCATGATGCGTCTGACGACGGCGAGGCCGATCCCGGCTCCGTGGGTGCGTGTGGTGAAGAAGTCTTCGAAGATCCGCATGGCCGACTCGACGGGGATGCCCGGACCCTCATCGTCGACCGACAGCGTCACGTATCGTTCCGAGGGGCGCACCTGCACCGAAACGGCCGACCCGGCGGAGCTGGCCTGGATGCCGTTGCGCACGAGGTTCCAGAGGACTTGGCGCATCTGCGGTCCGTCGCACCAGGCGAGGGCTTCGCCGGGAGGGCCGTCGTAGGCGACTCCCACATCGGATCCGCGGGCGGCGTGGGAGGCGAGCGCGACGACCTCGCGAGCGAGCGCGGCGACGTCCGTCCTCTCGGGTCGCGGCGCACGCGGTCGAGAGAGGTCCACCATGTCGCCGACGAGATCGTTCAGCCTCCGCGCCTCGCGTTGAACGATGTCGCAGAGGCGGCGGTCCTCCGCGGACAGGGACGCCGATTCCCGCAGCATCTCTACCGACCCCGTGATCGACCCCAGGGGGTTGCGGATCTCGTGGGCCAGCCCCGCGGCGATGCGGCCGAGCATGGCGAGGCGCTCGGCCTGATCGGCGCGGTGGGTGGCCACCTGCAGCATTCCACCGGTCAACCGGAGGCGCTCCGCGAGGTAGCCGCTGAGCATCGCGACGATGGTCATCCCGAACGTGTTGAGCAGGAGCGAATAGACGATCTGCTCCGAGTCCAGCCCGTACGCGGCGTTCGCTTGATCGGGAGGGGGCAGGACCCAGCCGAAATGAAGTCCCGCGCAGAGGAGCGCGTAGAGCGTGATGCCCAGGCCTGCCGAGAAGATGGCCCCGCGCAGGCCGACGAGGATCGCGCCCACCAGGCACGTGAGTCCGTAAAAGGACGTCGCGCCGCTCGTGGCCCCGCCGGAGACGTAGACGATGGCCGTCCAGGTGATCTGGTCGAGCGCGATCTCCGTCCATGCCAGCGTATGAAGCCGGCGCCCCGTGCGAAGGGCGGCGGCGTACAGGCCGGCGAGGCCGAACCCCGTCGCGATCGTGAGAAACACCACCCGAATGCTGAACGGGTATCGGGTCAGCTCGCCGCGCAGGTACAGCGTCGCCGTGGCGCTGAGCAGCAGCGCGAGGAAGGCGACCCGAAGCCCGGTGATCCAGGCGAGGCGCGTGGCGAGGGTGTGATCCTCCGGCGTCAGCGCGCGCGAGGGCCTGGCCGCGGGATCCGGCGTTGGGTTCGCCGCGTCGGACGCCGGCACCGCGGACGCCACCGCGCTACTCCGCCTTGATCTTGCCCGCGATGCTGAAGATGGGCAGATACATGGCGATTAGGACGACGCCGACGGTGCCGCCGACGCCGACCATCAGCACGGGCTCGATGAGGCTCGTCAGCGCGCCGACCGCGACGTCCACCTCGTCCTCGTAGAAGTCGGCGATCTTGTTGAGCATCGTATCGAGCGCGCCCGTCTGCTCGCCGACGCCGACCATCTGAACGACCATCGGCGGAAAGACGCCGGTCTCCGTCAGCGGGCCCGCCATGTTCTTGCCCTCGGAGATCTTGAGGCGCGCGTACATGATCGCTTCCTCGACGATGACGTTGCCCGCCGTCTTGGCGACGATCTCGAGCGCGTCGAGGATCGGGACGCCGGACGACAGGAGCGTGCCGAGCGTGCGCGTGAACCGCGCCACCGCGATCTTTTTGAGGACGTTTCCGACGACGGGCAGGCCCAGCAACGTCTTGTGGATGGTGCGCTTTCCGCGCGGCGTGCCGTTGGCGTAGGAGAGGCCGAAGAAGAGGGCGACGACTCCCAGGAAGACGAACAGAATGTTGTGAATGAAGGCCTGCGAGACGGCCATGACCATCTTGGTCAGCGCGGGGAGCTCGTCCTTGGCCCCGAAGTCCTTGAACATCGTCTGGAACCCGGGGATGACGAAGACGAGAAGGACGGTGAGCACCGCGAAGAACACGCAAATGACGATCGACGGGTACACCATCGCGCCGCGCACTTGCCGTTGCAGCTTGACTGCCTTCTCGATGTAGGCCGCCAGGCGGTTGAGGATGGTGTCGAGGATGCCGCCGATTTCGCCCGCCTGGACGAGGTTCGTGTAGAGGTGATCGAACACCTTGGGGTGGCGCCGGAGCGACTCGCTGAACGTGGCCCCCTGCTCGACGTTCGCTTTCACGTCGCGCAAGACGGCGCCGAAAATCTTGTTGTCCGTCTGACCCTGCAGGATGTCGAGGCACTGGACGATCGGCAGGCCGGCGTCGATCATCGTGGCGAAGAGGCGCGTGAACGTGACGAGATCCGTCGCCTTGACGCCCGAGCCGAACTGCAGGCGGAAGGCCTTGCCCTTCTTTTTGACCTTCGTCGGTTGGAGCTGTTGTCCTCGAAGTCGCTGGTTGACCGCGTCCTCGGACTCGGCCTCCATCGAGCCCTTTCGGAGCTCCCCGGTGCGCGCGCGCGCTTCCCATACGAATTCGGCCATGGTCTGTGTGCCGGCGATCACCAGCGGACCGATCGCTCGAGGACGCGATCGCTCGAGGGCAAGTGTACAAGTCGGGCCGCAAGAGGGTCAAAGTCTATGAAAGCGGAGCACATCCGGTGCATGGTGGGCGCGGAGGTCTCGCCGTCGTCGGGCGTCGGGTGCAGCGCGCGCTTGCAAGGCGCCGCGACGGAGGCCCCTGCAACGGGCAGCACGGCGAAGCGACCCCCCGGGGCGGAGGGCGTCCCCGGAGCTTGGCCGGGGCGCTGGGTGCGGGATCTCGGCGGGGATACCGATCGGCTCTTCGACCTCGCCAGCCTGACCAAGCCGCTCCTCGCGGTGGCCGCCGCGCGCGCCGGAATCGCACGTTCGACGCCCCTCGGTGCGCTCCTCCCGGAGGCGCGCGGGACGCCGAGCGAAGACGTCCCCTTCGAGCTCTTTCTCGCGCACCGTGCGGGGCTCGAGGCGCATCGGGCCCTCTATGCGCCGCTCGCCCACGGCGGGTCGATCGATTTCTCCGCGAGCCTTCGCGAGGCGGCATCCGGGCGCCGCGACGGCGCGATCGGCGCGCCGCCAGCCGAAGGCTTCCCGCCGGTCTACGGGGACCTCGGGTATGCGCTTGCCGGGGAGGCGGTCGCGCGCACCGTGGGGGCCGCCGACGCCGGCGCCGCCATCGCGCGCCTCGTCCTCGAGCCGCTCGGAGTGGCGGATCGGGCAGGGACGGTGCGAGAGCTCGCCGCCCGAGGGATCCGCGGTCCATTCGCTCCGACGGAGCATGTCGCCTGGCGCGGCGGCGTGGTCGAGGGCGCGGTGCACGACGAGAACGCCTGGGCGCTCACCGGATACGGAGGATCGGGGCACGCCGGCATCTTCGGGACGGTGGACGCCGTGTTGACCTTCGGCGAGACCATGCTCGACGCGCTCGACGGCGGAGCCCCCGCGTGGCCCGGGGTCGATGTTTCGTGGCTCGTCGACGAGCGGCCCGGCGGCACCCTCCGCGCGGGGTTCGACGGCAAGAGCCCCGAGGGCTCGAGCGCCGGCAGCCGGATGGGGCCACGCGCGTTCGGCCACCTCGGCTTCACCGGCACGAGCCTCTGGATCGATCCCGACGCGGAAGTGGTCGTCGTCCTGCTGACGAACCGGGTCTGCCCGACGAGAGCCAACACGGCGATCCGGGAGTGTCGCCCGCGCGTGCACGACGCGCTCTTCGATCGCGCGCTCGAATTGAGGGCCGTGCTAGGTCAATCGCGTGGCTGACTTTTCTTCGCCGAGGGACATCGCCATGGCGGCTCTCGGCGGCGACCCGGCGGCGCTCGATCGGTATTTCAAGGCCCTCAAGGAGCGCAACACCTCGCGGGGCGCCCACATGGGGACGCACCTCGGCATCGAGACGCTGGAGGTCGCGAAGGACCGGGTCACGATGCGCCTTGCTTTCCGCGAAGAGCTTCGACGCGGCGGGGGCATCTTCCACGGCGGCGCCATCATGGCGCTGGCCGACCACGTGGCGGGGGCCGTGTTCAACACCGACCCGCGCGTCCCCGCAGCGGGCGAGACCGGCCTGACGACGGACTTCAACGTCTCGTTTCTTCTCTCTGCGGCGCCTGGCGAGGCGCTCGTCGCCACCGGCACCGTGTTGAGGCGCGGGAGGAACGTGACGTTCATGCAAATCGAGGTGCACGGGGAGGCGTCGGGGCGGGCCGTCGCCATCTGCCGGACGACGTATCTCACCGTCGCGCGCGACCGGCTGGGACGGTAAAGTTTCACGTTTTCGCGTGGCGCTTGCTCTGCCCGGCGAGCGAGGCGATATTTCGGGCATGGACAAGACTCTCCGCTGCACGGTTTGTACGTGGCGCGGCGCATGGGCCGAAGCCGCCGCCGTTCGCGTGCAGCCCGCACCCCTTCCGCCCGTCCTCGAGGAGCTCCAGCACGCCTACGAGGAGAAGCAGCTCGAAGAGGAGCAGCTCGGCGGCCACAAGCCCCCGGCGTGCCCCGTGTGCGGCAACCACACGCTCGCCGTCAAACTCCACCGATCCCACGCGGCGGCCTAAGCCCGCCACTTTGGATTGGTCGAGGGGAGCGACCTCCGCTCCCCTCGAGCACCCCACCGGATTTGCCGGCGGGGAGCGACCCCTTCAGAGGACTTCGACGGAGAGGCGGGTCCGGCCGACGAGGAGTTCGTCGCCGTGGACGAGCTCTTGCTCGCCCTTGATGCGCACGAAGACGCCCGTGCGCGACCCGAGGTCCGTGAGCAGGATCGTCCCGGCCGTCTCCTCGATGAAGCAGTGCTGGTCGCTCACCAGCGGATCGCTCGGGAAGACGAAGTCGCCCTGCGAAGAGCCGATCTGCAGTGTCGTGCCGTGCGCGAGGACGCTGGCGCCCCGGACGCCCCCCTCGAAGATCTGAACGACGCGGAACGCCGAGGGCCACTTCGGCGACGAATAGAAGTACGTGGGACCCGGATCGGGCCCGTCCTGGGAGACGGGGTTACGCTCGACGCGGAGGAGCTGGTCGCCCACGACGAACTCGTCGCCGAGGCTCAACTCGACGGGTGCGCGCGTCCGGACGAACACGCCGTTGCCGGTCTCGAAGTCGCTCAGCCAGAGGCGCCCGTCGCGGAAGCGAATCTCCGCCTCGCGCGGGTGGCAAAAGCGCTCCCCCGGGAGCCGAATCGTCCCGGCTGCGCCGATGATCGCCGCGACCCCCTTTGGCTCATAACGGTCTGGACCGCCTCCCAGGCTTCGGGTCACGACGAGGCGAAAGTGCGCGCGCTGAGCCTCGGCGGCGGGCGGGCGTGCGGCCGAGGGCACCGCCTGGCTCGGCGGCGCTTCGTTCGCTCCTTCGCCCGCTGCGACGCGCGTCTTCTTCTGCGTCGCGAGCTTCTGGACGTCGACCTTCGGCGGGTGCTCGAGGACCTCCATGCCGCCGATCGCCTTGCCCTCGATGATGCGGTCGAACCGCCCCTCGCGAAGGGCCAGCGCCATCTCGAGCTGCTGCCCCTTCATGAGCTGCCTCACGACGAGGGCGACGTCATCGCGGGCGACGTGCTCGGTGTACAGGCGCTTGTGGCTCTTGATGACCCGCCCGCCGTCGGCGAAGAGGTGCGTGATGACGTGCGGTTTGTCGAGGCCGCTGTCTTCCGTCTGGATGTGGAAGGTCTGGTTCTTGTACTTGACGTTGTTGTTGAACCCGACCTGCGCGCGGCGGAAGGCCGGGCGCGCGATCTCTTGCTCGATCCGCTCGACCACTGCCGGTGACCACTCCACGATGGCCGCCTCGAGCTCGCCGTGATCGCCGGCGATGCCTTCCATCCGCTCGAACGCGAACTTCGCGAGGCGCGAGCCGGGATCGATGCGCAGGGCCTCCGCCAGCAGGCCCTGACCTTCGACGTCGTTGGCGCCGTTGGCAGCCCACGCGGCCAGCAGCGCGACCGCGTCTTTGGGCCGGCCTCGCTCGAGGAGCCCCTTGGCCGCGCGCGCGGCGGAAGCGCGTCCGGTCGCGCGAGCGGCCGCCTGAGGAAGGCCGTCCGTCATGGTCGCACCCATCATCAGCGCTGCGGCCAGGCGTGCGCAAGTATCCTCGATGCTCTCGCGCTATCCTGCGGGCGCTTGCAGCGTTCACGCCCCGAGTTGCGTCTGGACCCGTGCCCGCCCAAGACAAGGGCCGATCTCGAGTGGGACCGGGTGCTGTCGGCCCTGGCAGAACGGTGCGCCGGTCCCCTGGGGCGGGCGCTGGCCCTGGCTCTGCCTTTTTCCCAGAGCCGGCAGGAGGCGCGTGAATGGCTCGAGCAAGCCGCGGAGGCAACCCGTCTTCTGGTGCAGGGTAGGGCCCTCCCGGCCGGGGACGTCGACGACGTCGGCGAGGCGATCGAACGGGCTCGAGCGGGCGGCGTGCTGGCCCCCCAGGACCTCCGTTCGATCGGTCGCTTGCTCGGCGCGGCTCGCGCGCTCCGGCGCTTTCTGGCGTCTCGGCGCACGGAGCTGCCGCGCCTGTTCGACGCGTGCTCGACGGACCCGACGCTCGATGAGGTCGCCGACGAGATCGCCGGCAGCTTCGATGCGGACGGCACCCTCGCGGACAGCGCAAGTCCGCGGCTGCGGGACCTGCGCCGGGAGTGGCACGCAGCGCGTCAGAGGATGCTCGCGCGCATGGAAGAGCTGATGAACCGCTACGAGGGGGTCGTGCAAGACCGGTTCGTCACCGAGCGCGAGGGACGGTGGGTCCTGCCGGTGCGCTCCGACGCGCACGAGCGCTTCCCCGGGATCGTGCACGCGACGAGCGGCAGCGGCGCCACGCTCTTCGTCGAGCCGCGCGCCGTCGTGCCGATGGGCAATCGCCTGAAGGTGCTCGAGGCCGACGTCCGGCGGGAAGAAGAGGCGGTGTACGCCCGCCTGACCGCGCTCATCGCCGATGCCCTCCCGAGCGTCGTGGCCGCCGCGCGCGCCCTGGCGCTGGCCGATGTTCGGCGGGCGACCGCCGCGCTCGCGCAGCAGCTGGAGTTGATCGTCCCGGACGTCGTCGACGAGCCGCGGCTCGACCTGAAGCGCGCGCGCCATCCGCTGCTCGCCTTGGACCTGCCCCGGGTCGTGCCGAGCGATCTCTCGGTGTCGGCGGGCCAGGCGATCGTCGTGAGCGGCCCCAACGCGGGCGGCAAGACGGTGGCGCTCAAGACGCTGGGCCTCGCGGCCCTCATGATCCGTGCAGGGTTGCCCGTCGCTTGCGCCGAGGGGAGCGTCGTCGGCTTGATGGACGTGGTGCTGACCGACGTCGGCGACGACCAGAGCCTGCAGAAGAATCTCTCGACCTTCAGCGCGCACGTGAAAAATCTCGGCCACGTGCTGGAGGACACATCCCCGGGGGCCCTCGTTCTGCTCGACGAGCTGGCTGGGGGCACCGATCCCCGCGAAGGCGAGGCCCTGGCCGCCGCCGTGCTCGACAGCCTCTGTGCGCGCGGGGGCGCCGTCGCGGCCACGACGCACTACGAGGGCCTGAAGGCCCTCGCGCTCGGCGACCCACGCTTCGTCAACGCGAGCGTCGGGTTCGACCTCGCGACGATGACGCCCACGTTCGAACTTGTCATGGGCATGCCCGGCCGGTCGAGCGCCCTCGCCGTGGCGCAGCGCTATGGGTTGCCGTCGACGGTGCTGGAACGGGCCGAGCGCTTCCTGCTGCGCGAGGACCAGGGCTTCGAGGCCCTCGTGAAGCGGCTGCACGACGAGCGCGCGGCGCTCGAGCTCGCGCGGCGCGCGATGGAGCAGGAGGCTGCCGAGTCCGCCGTCCTGCGGGCCCGCCTCTCGGCGGAGCTGGAAGCCGCGAAGGCCCGCGAGAAGCGTGCCCTGTCCGAGGAGGGGGCCGACCTCTTGGAGCGACTGCGGCGCGCACGCGACGATCTCCGAGAGGCTCGCGCGCGCTTGCGGTCGAAGAAGGCGGACGCGACCACCGTGCGCGAGGCCGAGCGGGCCATCGAGCGGGTCGCGGGGGAGGTGGCCCTCGGCGGCGCGCTCGAGCGCGTCGTCTCGAACGGGAGCCCGCTGGCCGAACCGCCGCCTGTCGGCGAGGTGCGCAAGGGCATGCGCGTCTGGGTCCCGAAGCTTCGGGCGGAGGCTGATGTCGTCGACGTCTTTGGCGATGGCTCGGTGCGGGTGGCCGCGGGTCCGTTGAAGCTGACGGTGGCGCGGGCCGATCTCCGCGCCGCCGCACCGCGCGAGCCCGTGGCCGCCCCGCCGCCCAAGCCGCCGGTGCGCGCGGTCCTGGCGGAACATGCGCCCATCCCGACCAGCGACAACACATGCGATCTGCGAGGCCTCCGCGTCGACGACGGGATCGGCATGGCGACCAACTTTCTGGATCGG
>Ga0302314_10018393_pt1 | contig 11659 bp, 8 predicted proteins | sample III_Palsa_N2_3_FD_200533 | JGI IMG/M metagenome (GOLD analysis project Ga0302314, IMG submission 200533) | Peat permafrost microbial communities from Stordalen Mire near Abisko, Sweden - III_Palsa_N2_3 | ecosystem: Environmental > Terrestrial > Soil > Palsa > Peat permafrost | place: Sweden... | reverse complement strand
AGTGTCGGGGCAAGGGGGAGGTGAGCGATGGCGGGGGTCGCGGGCGCAGGCGGGAAGGCGCCTAACCAGACGAACGCTCCATCGGCGGGCGCGGCGCCCGCGCAACAGACGCCCGCGCCGCAGGGGACCACGACCAGGGACGTGCTGGCGCTGTCCCTGGTGGCGATCAGCGCGGCGGCGATCGCCTTGGTCGCCTGGGCCGCGATCAGCGCCGGCAGCTCCAACAGCGAGGCCGACAAGGTGTTCACCGCCGTGTTGGGGATCGTCGGCACCTGGGTCGGGACGATCCTGGCCTACTACTTCTCGAAGGAGAACTTCCAGGCCGCGCAGAGCGCGATGGTCACCGCGGTGAACACGGCGTCGAAGTCCAGCGTCACCGCGTCGATCAGCGTCCGTTCGGTCATGATCAATCGCAATTCGATCAAGGATATCAAGATCGCCAAGGACGCCGACGAGACGAGCATAAAGGTCAAGGACATGCTGGCCATGTTCAAAGCGGAATCGATTACGCGCATTCCGATTTTCCGAGACGATATCATTCTCTATTCAGTATACGATGCCTCAGTGTTCCGCTTTCTTTCGGATCGGCAACTGGCGCACAATCCGATAAACATGGATACTGCGACGTTGGCGGAGTTCCTGGCGCACGATCTGGGCGACGGCACGACGTTCAAATCGATCGTCACCATCATGGCGTTCACATCGGCGGACGGCACGCTGGAGGATGCCAAGTCCGCGCTCGCCGCCGGCGGCGGGGCCCGCGATGTGTTCGTGACCAAAGGCGGAAAGGCCGACGAGCCGGTGCTCGGCTGGCTCACCGATATCGATATCGCCAGAATCGGCGGAGCGTAGCTCACCAGCCCAGCGAGGCCACGGCCGCGGCGGCTGGGCGCGGCGGCGGCGAGACGGGGAAGATCCTCAACGCGGGCGGCGCGGCCGCCTCGACCACCAATCCCGTCGGGCTCGCCCCTGGCTTCAGGTTCATCGCCGTGCCGAGCACAACCAGTCTGCGCCCGGACGCCGGCAGGTCGTAGGCCACGCGGTTCATCACCTGCGGGCCCTCGCCCCAGTCCAGATCGACGTCGATGTGGTAGATCGGGGTGGCGTCCTTGCTCGAACGCGCGCGCACCTCGGCGAGCCTCAGCGTGATCTTCATCGGCGGCGTGACGATGGGCCCCGGCCGCACCGACGGGGCGCTGGTCGCTGCGTTGACGCCGGCGCCGAACTCCAGCGAGGCGGCGCTGGGCCCCATGGCCGGCGTCCGCTTGCCGAGCCACTCGTAACCCGCCTGCATGGGCATCAGGCAGGCGCTCTCCCAGCCGCCGGTCTTGAGCTGCGGGGCGCACCAGACCATGCCGTCGCCCGGAAGCGCGGGCTCGGGCACGCCGAACACCGGCTGGCCCACCTCCACCACCGTGCCCGGCGGCCAGAACAGGCCCGCCGCCGGCTTGATGCGATTCATCAGCGTGCCGGTGATCGCGTGCTTGACCGGCGCGGTCAGGAACACCTGGCCGGTTTCGACCGCGCCCCAGGTCACGCTGGCCGGCCGGCCGTCCGAGACCAGCATCGGCGTCTTCAGGGACGCCGCTCTCTGGGCGGCGGCCAGCTCGGGGGAGGGGGTGTCGGCAAGGCTGCGCACCGGCTGATCGTGTTCGAGCGGCCCCAGGGTCTCGGGAGGAATGCGGCCCACCGCCTTGACGTGCAACGTCTCGGCGCCGGCGGCGGCCACCGTGAGGGTGAGGCCATCCATGGTCACCTTCGACTTGTCGGCCGGGTCGGTCCACACGCCGAACCGGCAGTCGCCGGCCGCGGGCCAGGCGCCGGCGTCGTCCGGCAGCGCCACCACGAGAGCGAAGCGCGGCGGCCCGGTCACGCCGTCGCCGTCGCAAAAGCGATAGCCGAGGAGGGCGGCGGGCCGCTCTTGCGGCTTCGCCGCGCGGTAGGCGACGGGCCTCGCCATGGCGTCGCCGTAAGCGTCCACGCCGCTGCGCCAGAAACCGAGGAAGTGAGACTGCGAGTCGCCCTCCCAGAGGCGATCGAGATGGCCGGCGTTGTTCACGTCCTGGAAGCAGTCGTGCTCCTGGGGGAAGAGCGGACGGTGCGTCGGGCGGATGTCGCACCACACCGTCGCGTGCTGGAGCGGCGAGGCGAAGATCATGCGCGCGAGCGCCACGCCCGCCGGAATGGTCCGACGCCGTCCCTTGACCGGCTCCAGCAGCACGATGGCGTCCGCGGCGCGCAGCGTGTGAACGGCGATGACGTCGCCGCGCCTGATGTCCGCTTCCATCGCCGATGGTGGCGTGTCGACAACCTCGAGCGCCACCATCGTGGCCTGGCCGCGGAAGAGCGGAACCGCGACGCCCCCGCCGCCAACGACGACGACGTAGTGGCCGCCTCCATGCCCTCCGCCGCCGCCACCCCCGCCGTGGGTCCAGCCCGGGCCGGCCAACGAAGTCAACGCCAGCGCGACGCCGAGCGCCGCGATCGATCCTGTCCTCAAGGCTCCCCCCTTGGGCCGCGACCTCATCTCCGCGGTTCGGGGGCAATATCCACCACCGCGGGTCAACTTGACAATGGCGGTCTCTGTAATTCCCGGTCGTCGTGACAGGGGAGCGAACCAAGCTGCAGCGTTGCGCGTTGTCTCCACACTCTCGCTCGATCCCGGGCCCCACGAAGGAGAAAACCGTGCGCTTCACCACCATCGCGACCGTCGCCGCCATCAGCCTGTTGGCCTGCGCCTGCCAGAAGAAAGTGGATCAGGCCGAGAACGCCGCCGCCGCCAGCGCCAACGCGGCGGCCGCGGCCGAGAACGCCGCGAGCACGGCCACCGACGCCGCCGCCGCCAGCAATGCGGCCGCGGCTGCCTCCGAAGCCGCGAAGGATGCCGACAACCAGGCCGTCGCGGCCGGCGCCAACGCCGAAGCGGCCGGCGAAGCGGCGAAGAAGGCCGGCGCCGCGGCCAAGCAAGCTGCGCATTAGCCGCCGGCCAGGCGGCCATTCGCGGACGTCTGCGCTCTAATCGCGAGCCACCGGCCGTCCACTAGACGGATGGCAGGACGCTCGACAACAGGCTGGCGACCGTCTCGACGTGCGGCGGCGAGAGCATGTTCATGTGCGTGCCCGCGAGGGGAACGGCGCTCAGGCTCGCGGCATGCGCGCGCCAGACGTCTTGCGGGACCGGCCAGCCCGCGCCTCGCTCCGCGGGTGTGAACAGGGTCAGCTCGCCCGGATAGTAGCCTGGGTGGTATCGGGTCGAGGCCACCAGCGCGCTCAGACCGACCCTCCGGAGCGTGGAGGGGGCGTCCGCCAGGAAATCGGGCAATGGCGGACCGCCCGGCGCTCCGGGCGGCTGCCGTGAGAACACCCTGGCCCGGGCGCGCCCCGCCTGGCGCCACGCCTCCCCCGGCCAGCGACGCATCGGCATGCCGCGCAACGCGGTGGCGTGGGCCAGCGCCCGACGCAGGATCAGGACCGCCCGAGCCCGGATCGGCCATTGCCAGAACCTGGGCAGGCTGTCGAACAGACCGACGAACGCCACCGCCTCCCCGTCCCGGCGAAGCTGCACGGCCATCTCGAACGCCACCAGGCCGCCGAACGAATAACCGCAAAGCAGATACGGACCGTGCGGCTGGCGCGCCGTGACAGCCTCCAGATACTCCTTGGCCATGGCTTCCACCGATGCGTGCGGGACGTCCCGCGCCAGCAGGCCGCGCGCCTGGAGCCCGATGACCGGTCCTTTCCAGGTCATTTCCCGGGCGACGTGGAAGAACGCCGAGACCGTGCCGCCCGCGCCGTGGACGACGAACAGCGGCGGAGAGTCGTCGCCGGCCTTCAAGGTGAGCAGCGGTGCGTACGTCGGCGTCGGCGCGCTTCGCAGCGCTTCGCACAGGCTCGCGAACGTCGGGGCCTCGTGCGGGAGGGTCGGCGAAAGCTCCAGGCCGAGCGCCTGTTCGAGTTCGAACACGAGGGTGATCGTCTTCAGGGAATCGCCGCCAGACTCGTAGAAGTCCGCTTCGCCCGGAGGCGTCCCCAGGACCTGGCGCCAGGCCCTCTCCACCATCTGGGCGATCTTGTCGGCTTTCGCCGGCACGCCTGCGGTCGACGGCGCGGCGCCCTCGGCCGCGATGTTCGCTTCGTCGATGGCCTGGAGGCGGCGGACGTCCAGTTTCGAACTCGGCAGCCGGGGGATGTCCTCCGCCAGATACATCCGGACCGGGCGCATGGCCGCCGGCCACGTGCCTCGCATCATGTCCCTCAGATCGTTCAGCAGCGCGCCGTCCGCGCCGTGGTGAGGGCTGACGTAGGCGACCAGAGACACGTCCTCGCCGGCGCCGCGTCTGCGCGCCAGGACACCGACATCGCGCACCAGATCGTGCCGACGCAGGGCGGCTTCGACACCGTCCAACTCGACGCGCACGCCGCGGATCTTGACCTGGCGGTCCTTGCGCCCGATCCGGTCGAGCAGGCCGTCGGGCCGCTCGCGCACCAGGTCGCCGGTATGGAACACCCGCTCGCGGCCCGCGCCGGCGGCGAACGATGGCAGGATGCGACCTCCGGGGCCCAGGTGACCCAGCGCGACGTAGGGGCTCTGCACGACCAGTTCGCCCACGTCCCCGCGCGCCGCGGACGACCCGTCATCATCCAGCACGGCAAGCCGGTTGCCGGCCAGGGGATAGCCGATCGGGATCCGCTGGTCCTCCCTCGCGACCGTCTCGTCGACGAACCACTGCATCATCGGCGCCTCGGTCGCCGCATAGATCAGCTGGATCGCGGCGCCCGGCGCCAGCCAGCGGCGCAGGAGCTCGATGTCACTCCACAGCGTGGTGTCTCCGCCGATCCTGACCAGCCGCAGCGCCGGGCTCGCCCGCTGACGGTGGGCCTCGACCACCACACGCAGCAGGGCCGGGAAGGCGAACAGGATCGTGATCTCGGCGGTGTCGATGACCGTCAGGATCTCGCGCGAGCCCGCGCGCTGCGGATCAAGGAGCCGGATCCTGGCGCCCGCGATCAGCGCGGTGATGACGTCGCGCACGCCGACGATGGTGCTCAGGGACGCCAGGGTGAGGAAGCGATCTTCGGCATTGACGTGCGCCGCGTTGATCGATTGGCCGACCCGCTGCAGTAGCGCGCGCTGGCTGTTGACGACGCCCTTGGGACGTCCGGTGCTGCCTGACGTGAAGAGCACGAAGGCTGGATCGTCGACGCCGAGAGGCGGCGAGGGGGTCCAGCCCTCGGGAGGCGCGGCGGGGGCGCCGTCGAGCCGCATGACGCGCGTGGTCACGGCCGCCTCGCCTGGCGGGGGGCTCGCCGCATCGGCGATGATCAGCGCCGGTCGGGCGTCGGCGAGCACCTGGGAGATCCACTCGCGCGGGTAGTGAATGTCCAGGGCGACGAAGGCTCTGCCGGCCGCGAGACAAGCCAGCATGGTCAGCGGATACATCGCCGTCATCGGCAGGAAAATTCCGATCATCTCCCCGGGTTGGGTTCTCTCGGCGATGTCCCGGGCCAGAGCGCGAACGCCGTCCCAAAGCTCCGAAAAGGAGAGGGAGATATTCGCATCCTCGATGGCGATCCGATCGCCCTGGCGCTGGACGACCCGCTCCAGCAGCTCGATCACCGGCCGATCCTTGTCTCGGTCGGTGAACGGAAGAAAGGACCGATCGGCCGGCCCGTTCCAATCGACGGCGGGGCCGTCTATCAGCCACGGGGCGCCGGGCCTCTCAGTCTCCTCGGCGCTGTCCCGCATCGCTAGACTTCCCGCTGTCGGGATGGAAACTATAGCATGCGCCGGGGCCGGACAATTTACGACGGACGGACTTGACGCCGAGTGTCCGGCGCCGCGCAGGATGGCTGTCACGGCGCCTTCGATTGCAGCAGCCGGCGCGGAATCGCGGCGAGACGTTCGCGCCTGTCGCGGCAGGCGCGGCAGTGGGGAAGACAGGCAAGCATGCGCACCCAGGTCGCCATCATCGGCGCCGGCCCCGCGGGGATGTGCCTGGCCCTGCTGCTGAGCGAGGCGGGCGTCGATGTCGCCGTGGTCGAGCGGCGAGCGCGCGATCACGTCATCTCCCGCGGGCGAGCCGGACTGCTCGACCAGGTCACGGTCGGCCTGCTGGCGCGCCTGGGGGCGGACCGGCGCCTGCGCAGCGGGGGGCTGGTCCACGCCGGTGTGGCGCTTCAGTTCGGCGAGGACCGCTTGCGCGTCGATCTCAAAGCCCTGACCGGCGGCGAAGTGGTGATCTACAGCCAGCGCGACGTGATGGGCGATCTGCTCGAGATAGCCGAGGCGCGCGGCGTGCGGGTGGTGTTCGACGCACTCGATGCCCAGCCGGAAGAGGTTGGGGGGGACCGACCGGCCGTCACGTGGCGGGGGGACGGCGTGGGTTGTCGGCTCGACTGCGACTTCATCGCCGGTTGCGACGGCAGCCAAGGCGTCAGCCGCGCCAGCGTGCCTCAGCCGGCCTCCTTCGAACGCGCCTACGATTGCGCCTGGGTCGGCATCCTGGCGGATGCGCCTTCGGTGCACGCCGAACTCATCTACGCCAGCCACGACCGCGGCTTCGCGCTCGCCAGCATGCGTTCACGCTCCCGGGGGCGCTATTACCTGCAGTGCGGCTCGCAGGATCGGGCGGAGGATTGGCCGGACGACCGGTTCTGGGCCGAGCTGGCGGCCCGGCTGGGAGAGGAAGCCGCTGCCGGGCTGGTCCGCGGCCCGGTGCTGGAGAAGAGCATCACCGCCGTGCGCGCCTGCGTCATCGAACCCATGCGGCATGGGCGGTTGTTCCTCGTCGGCGACGCCGCGCACATCACGCCGCCGACGGGGGCCAGAGGTCTGAACCTCGCCGTTTCGGACGCCGCCCTGCTGTCGCGCTCGCTGATAGCCTATTATCGGGAGGGATCGGCGGAGGACCTGGACACCTACTCGGCGCGGGCGCTCGACCGGGTCTGGGCGGCCATGCGCCTCTCCACCTGGATGACCGAGCTCACTCACGTGCTGCCGGGGACTGACCCGCTCGAGCAGCGCCTGCGGCGAGCGGAGTTCGATCACCTGCGCCATTCGACGGCGGCGCAGGCGGCGCTGGCGCAGATGTACGTGGGCGCGCCGCTCGACGAAGGCGCCGCGCCCGTGGCGAGCGCGGCGACACGCGCCGATGAGGCCGACCTGCACGACATCCCCGGAACGACGGTGTTCACCGGCGCGCAGGCGCGCAAGGGCTATCACCTGAACCAGTTCTGCCTCTCGCTGATGAAGCCGGAGAATCGGACCAGATTCAGGGCGGACGAGCGGGCCTATGTGGACGCCTGGGCCATGAGCGAGGCGCAGAAGCGCGCCATCCTCGCCCGCGACTTCAACGCGGCGATCACCGAGGGGGCGAACATCTATTTCCTGGCCAAGCTGTTCGCCGCCGACGGTCAGTCGTTCCAGCAGGCCGCCGGCGCGATGACAGGGCTGTCGGCGGAGGACTACGCACGCATGATGCTGAGCGGCGGCCGCTCGCCGCAGGGCGCCCGCTCGATCCGCGGCGGCCACTGATGGCCAGGCTCACCGCCGGCGTCGCCACCAGCCACGTTCCGGCGATCGGCGCGGCGCTCGACCTCGGCCGGGCGGACGACGCCTACTGGAAGCCCGTGTTCGCCGGCTACGACTGGACGCGGGCGTGGATGGCGCGCGAGCGGCCCGACGTGGTCGTGCTGGTCTACAACGACCATGCCTGCGCCTTCTCGATGGACGTCATTCCGACCTTCGCGGTGGCCTGCGCGGAGGTGTTCCCGCCCGCCGACGAGGGGTTCGGTCCGCGGCCCGTGCCGCCGGTCGAGGGCCATTCGGCGCTCGCTTGGCACATCGCCCAATCGGCCATCCTCGACGAGTTCGACATCACCATCGTGAACCGGCTGGAGGTGGACCATGGCCTCACCGTCCCCCTCTCGCTGATGTTCGGTACGGGGGACGCCTGGCCGGTGCGCGTGGTTCCGATCGTGGTCAACGCGATCCAGTATCCGCCGCCGACCGGCAATCGCTGCTGGAAGCTCGGCGAGGCGATCGCCCGCGCCATCGCCAGCTTCCCGGAGGACATCGACGTGCAGGTCTGGGGCACCGGCGGCATGAGCCATCAGCTGCAGGGGCCGCGCGCCGGCCTGATCAACAGCGTCTTCGACCTCGACTTCCTGGCCAACATGACCGCCGATTGCGCCGCGCTGCGGGCGCTCCGCGCCGTCGATTACATCCGCGAAGCCGGATCGGAAGCGGTTGAACTGGTCATGTGGCTGGTGATGCGCGGCGCTCTGGGCCCAGGCGCGCGGGAGCTTCACCGCTTCTACCACGTGCCGGCCTCCAACACCGCGCTCGGCCATCTGGTGTTGCGTCCCGCGGGCTTGGCGTGATCGGCTTGGCGCTCGCCGGCGCAGGCGCGTTCGGCGAGAAGCACCTCGGCGTGCTGGCCAACATCTCAGAGGCGCGCGTCGTCGCCGTCGTCGACGCGGATCTCGAGAGGGCGCGGCGCGCGGCCGCGGCGCACGGCGCGCCCGTCGCCGCGGCGAGGCTCGAGGACGTCCTCGGCCGCGCGGACATAGACGCGGTGATCCTGTGCACGCCCACGCCCCTGCACTCGTCCCAGGCGATCACATGCCTGGGCGCCGGCAAGCACGTTCAGGTGGAGATCCCGCTCGCCGACAATCTGGCGGACGCCGAGGCGGTGATAGAAGCCCAGAAGAGTTCGGGCCGGATCGCCATGGCCGGCCACACTCGTCGGTTCAACCCGCCGCACCGCTGGCTCCACACGCGAATCGCGGACTCCCGCCTGCGTCTGCAGCACCTGACCGTCCAGACCCTGTTCTTCCGCCGGCGCAACCTCAACGCGCTGGGCCAGCCACGGACCTGGACCGATCACCTGCTGTGGCACCACGCGGCCCACACGGTGGATCTGTTCGCCTGGCAGGCCGGTGAGATCATCGAGGCTCACGCGATGAAGGGGCCAACTCATCCCGAACTCGGCATCGCGATGGACATGTCGATCCAGCTCAAGTCCGCTTCCGGCGCCCTCTGCACCCTAGCCCTGAGCTTCAACAACGACGGGCCGTTTGGAACCGACTTTCGCTACATCTGCGACAACGGCACGTTCGTCGCGCGCTACGACGACCTGCTGACGGGCGAGGGCGGGGCGGTAGACCTGGAGCTAGGCGCCGGTCCGGCCGACGGCGTCGAAGCCCAGGACCGCGAGTTCGTGGCCTCCATCGCCGAGGGACGCGCGCCGCTCAGCGCCGTCGAGCAAGTGATGCCCTGCTACCGCCTCCTCGACCGCCTCGAGCGGCAGATGGCGGCGGAAGCGGCATAGTCGGCGCGCTACATGACGAAGCGCGAGTTGGCGACCGATGCGACGAAGCGGTGCATCTCCTGATAGCAGAGCTGCTCCATCTCGCGCAGGAGGTCCACCTTGCGGCGCGCGTCGGCGTGCGTGAAGCGCAGCTCAAGCGACTCGACGAAGGCCAGGTACCATTTGCAGCGCTCGGCCTCGGCGCTCAGCTGCAAGCCCTGATCGAGCACACGAACCGCGACGATACCGGCCGAACAAACGCCGGCTAGCGTCAAAGCGACCGCCCGGACGAGCTCGGTGTCAACCTTCAGCGCGGCCAGTCCGGCCGCGGCGCCGACGCCCAAGGTCGCGAACAGCAGCAGCATGGTCAAGGTGTCGCCGGCTCGAGCGGCGGCCCGCGCGCGCGTGTCCGGCGAGTGCCAGCCGTCCTTCAGCTTCAGCGCCGCGTAGCGCCGCTGGATGCCGAGACGCTGTTCACGCATCACCTGCAACAGAGCCTCGAGTTCCGCCGAGGCAGGCGGGACAGCGCCTGGTTCGAACCACTCCCTGACCAGCCAGGTCCTGTCGTCAGCGTCGTTCGCGAGGAGCCGCTGGAGATTCTCGCCGGCGAACCGCACGAACTCGTGCTCGAACCGGTCGAGCTGGTCCTTCCGGAACCTGAGCCAGCCGATCATCTTGTCGCGATCGGCGATGGCCGCGACGATCCGCGGCAGGTTGTTGAGGATCAGCTGGAAATGGAACTGGCGAATCCGCTCGGCGCAGAACCGGTTGGCTAGCCAGCGCGTCTTCGCCTGCCCGCGGCGCGCCTGGACAAACACCATGATGATGGCGATCAGCGCGAAGAAGGCGGCGACAGCGCCGAAGATCGCTTCGCGCCGGGTGGTCGCAGCGTCGTCGGGAGCGGGCAGGACGGCGATCATAGGGAGCAAGGCGATGAGCGCCAGGCTGGCGAATCCGGCCGCCAGCGCGCGCACGCCCAGCCGCCGGCCCCGGGCGCGCGATTGCCGCGCCGGCGCGCTGAAGGCCTCGAACAACGTGCGCAATTCCGGCCAGTCGAAGATCGGCGCGATCGCCCCATAGTGGCGGCGCAGAAATTCCTGGTCGTCGGCGCCGGCGAGCAGATCGCTGTCCGGCCAGTTGGTGAACGGGTCGCTGCGCGGCCCCTGGATCGCCGCCTGCAGTGAGTGCGGGCTGTCCCGGTCGCTCATGGGTGGCCCTTGGGGTGACCGCGCTGGGGCAACGGATACTCTCATCCAGAGGGTTGGACAGTCTGAGCCGGGAGTCGGTTCTTTACGTAGCCTTTATGCCGGGCCGCGCACATGAACCATATCAACCTGATTGCGCCCTATCCTCGGAGCCATGCGCGCATCCCGCGTAGCGCTCGGCGCGAAACGCCTGCGCGCGCCAGGCCACCGTCTCCAGGCGTCGCCAGCCGCGGCCCCGGGCCGTTTATTTCGCCTGCATATGGGTCATGGGTCATCATGACCGGCGGAAGCCGGAAGCAGCCGTCGCGGGGGGCGGCGCGCGGGTCGCGATCCAGCGAGAACGGGCGCCGCCCCAGCGTCCAAATCCTTCAGAATCAGTCCGTCTTTGCAAGATCTTACGGGTCGCCGTCGTGCGTCAGCTTTTCCGTTTATGTTTTCGATATACCGCAACGCACCGATTCACATATCGCCGCTATTGTACGGTGGCTTAGAACAACCCCCTCGATTGGCGCGCGAATCCCGAACTAAAACTTAAAGCTGCGCGGGATCGCGAAGATAGACTTTCGGGCGCAGTCAGATTGGTTGGACAATGAACATCTCGAAGAGGACTCTGGCGATGAGCCGTCGCGCCGACCTGAGAGTCATCCGCCGCTGCGGGCGGGTCGCGGGGCTCGCTGGGGTCTCCGCACTGTCGGTGCTCACGGCCGGTCAAGCGCTGGCGCAGGCGACCGCCGCGGAACCCGCGCCAGCGGCGAGCACAGCCTCCGATGCGCCCGCGCCCGGCGCGTTTGATGTCGCCCAAGCGACGTCGCCTTCAGGAACGACGGCCCCGCCCGCAGCTGCAGCGCCAACGCCGACCCTTCCCACCGGCGTGATCGACCGTCTCATCAAGTGGTACGAGATCGAATGGGGCCAACCTGGTCCGCCGGCCGACCCCAATGCGCCGACCTCACGCCGTGCGCCGCCCTGGCCCACCCAACCCGAGACCACGCCGCCGATGCCGTTCACCGAGTGGCCCTATGGCGGCGCCACGGACATCGGCACCAACCGCGCGGCGTCCGTCGACAGCCCTCTGATGGTGGCCATCGGCGACACCGGCCTCGGCAAATGGATGGCCAAGGAGAACCTGCAATTCTACGGCTG
>Ga0302314_10018392_pt1 | contig 11659 bp, 7 predicted proteins | sample III_Palsa_N2_3_FD_200533 | JGI IMG/M metagenome (GOLD analysis project Ga0302314, IMG submission 200533) | Peat permafrost microbial communities from Stordalen Mire near Abisko, Sweden - III_Palsa_N2_3 | ecosystem: Environmental > Terrestrial > Soil > Palsa > Peat permafrost | place: Sweden... | reverse complement strand
CCGCCGGGCGAGCCGGGCCAGACCGATCTCGTGCGCGGTCGCCACGAGCACGGCCAGGATCAGGAACGGATCGAACGACCAGTTGTCCAGGACGTAGCGCATGCGGACGACCTAACGGCGACGGAATCTCAGGGGACGGCGGCTAACTGGACGACCCGTACTGGATCGGCACGGTGATGGCCTGGATCTTCACCCACACGGTGGCCTCGGGGACGAGCCGCCAGATCGTGAGCGTCGCGCCGGAGACGGCGAGCGCGTCGATCGCTCCGCCGGTTCCCGGGGAGAGCGCCGCGGTCCCGGCGGGGGCGGGCGGGAGCAGCAGCCACCGCCTGCCCGGTCCGGCGATGGTCGCCGCCTGCCCGCCGGGCAGCAGCACCCAGGCCCCCTCCCCGGCGAGTTCGCCGGACGCGGCGACCGCCCCGATGACCGGCAGCGGCGGGGACGCCGTCCAGCCCGCGGCGGGCTTGGCCGCTGACGTGAGCGGCGCGTACGCGTACCAGCCGGTATTGCCCCACAGCGCGGTCAGCCCGGCCTTCGTCTGGACCAGCACCGCGCTCCCGGCGAGCAGCCGGACGAGCTGGCCCGCCACCGGCAGGCTGACCCGCGTCCAGTCGCCGGAAGCGCCAGTGAGAGAGCGCGCGAAGAGGCCGGCGGTGCCGGTCGCCCCGCAGCGGCCGGCCGCCAGCGCCGAGCTTCCGGCCAGCCCGAACGAAACCGAGGTGACCGCCACGGTCCCGCACGCCTTGCCCGCGGCCGAGGCCGCGATCGCGCCCGGCTTGGCCAGCGTCCGCCAGCTGGCCCCGGCATCGGAGCTGGCCGTGATCGCGCCGTCGTCGAGCACGGCGAGCAACTGGCGGCCCGAGGCGGCGAGCGCGCCCGGCGAGGCGGCCACGCCCGCGCTCAGCGGCGCGGGAGCGGACCAGGTGGTACCGGCGTTGGCCGTGGACGCCAGCGGCGAGAACAGCAGGTTCTGGCTGGGCCTGACGGCCACCGTGAGCGAGCCGGCCGCGGTCGCCGCGACCAGGCCGCCGTTGTCCGCGACCCCGGGCGGAGTGACCAGCCGCCAGGCCGCCGACGTGACCGGGCGGACCAGCACCTGCCAGTACCGGGGGTTAGCCGACACGGGCACGACCGCCCAGTCGTCCTCGGCGGTGGTCAGCGAGGTAGTGAGCGAGTCCGCCGCCGAGCCGGCGGAGGTTGAGCTCGCGGGTTCGGCACTAGCGGAGGCGGTGCCAGGGGAGGCGGTGCCAGCGAAGGCCGTGCCGCTCGCGGCGGGCGCCGCCGGCGCCGGCGAGCCGCAGGCCGTGAGCGCCCCGGCCGACGCGATGACCGCCAGGGCGGCGACGATCGAGCGGACCGCGGTCACTGGTCCGCTCCCATCGTCCGCTCGACCGAGCTGGCCAGCAGGCCGGCGAACGACGACAGCGTGGCCCCGGTGCCCGGCCCGGGGTCGTCGTTGATCTCCTGGCGGACGTAGCCCGCGGCGCTGATCACGAAGGCGAGGTCGTTGTGCGCGGCCATGGACCCGGCCGGGAGGTCCTCGACCTCGATCCCGTAATGGTGCCAGACCGCGTCCAGCTGGCTGAGTGACCCGGTGAGGAACAGCCAGTTCGGTACTTGCTCAAGACTCTCCTGACGGTCGAACGCCTGCGTGTAGGCGGTCGAGGTGTAGGTCGGGTTAGCGACCACGGCGACGAGTTCGGTGGCGCGGGCCCGGGGGCCGAGCAGCGCGTCGGCCGAGCGCATCTCCTGGGCGATGAGCGGGCAGTCGGTGGTGCAGACCGGGTCGAGGAACGTCAGCAGCACGACCTTGCCGCGCAGGCTCGAGAGCGCGACGCTCGTGCCGTCCGGGCTGGTCAGCGTGAAGTCCGGGGCCGGCGTGTCCAGTGTCCCGTTGGCCCCCGCGATCGCCTCGGCGACGATCGGGTCGGCGTTGCCGTTCATCGTGGCGAACGCCATCGGCGCGGCCCCGACGATGATGACGCCGAGCGCGCCGAGCCCGGCGATCACCCCCACGGAGACCCCGGCGAACCCGCGGAGCAGCCCGGAGAGGCGGCCCAACCCGCGGGCCGGGCGGCTGGCTTCCGCGGCCGGCGTCCGGTCCTGGGTTAGCGCCGGGGCCGGGGCCACGGCCGGGGCCGGCTGGGCGAGGCCCAGGTAGCCGGCCGTGAACAGCAGGATCAGCGGGATCATGTTGTTCGGGTCGGTGCCAAGTCCGCCGAGGAACCCGAGATCCTCGACGAGCACCCAGTCGGCCAGGCAGAACACCGTCGCGGCGGTCACCGCGATCAGGGCGAGCCGCGCGTCGGACCGCAGCGCGCCCGCGGTCATCGCCGCGCCGATGAGGGTGAGCGCGAGGACGGCGACCAGGTTCACCGCGAACCCGTGCGCGGCGGTGAAGTTCCCGAATCCGGAGACGATCACCTCGAGAAAGCGCGGCTGCGCGGTCCCGGTCATGGACTGGATCATGGCGGCGAGCGAGCCCGGCTTGCCGTGCAGCGTGCCCTGCCAGAAGCCGCGCCCGGGCCAGGCTTGCAGCACCGCCATGCCGGCGAAGAAGACCCCGCTGCCGGCCAGGATCAGCCGGCCGGCCCGCCGGCCCTCCCAGGCCCGTTCGGGCAGTGCGAGCAGCACGCCGGCCACGACGTAGAGGAGGACGCCGCCCGGCGCGCCGAAAAGTACGGTCAGCCCGGGTGCGAAGATCGCGCCGAATGACTCGCCGAAGACCCAGACGATCAGCCCCCAGGCAACGCCGGACAGTGCGGCGAGCCGGGCCGAGACGCCGCGGGCCGCGAAGATCATCCACAGGCCGATGCCGACCTGGATCCAGACCGACGACGCCGCGGCCGCGATCGGGTGATAGCTCCAGAGGTTCACGGCCCAGTTCACCAGGTGCGCCACCCAGGACGGCGAGCCGTCCGCGCCCGGCTGGATGACCTGGGTCGCCAGGCCGCCCGCCATCTGCGGCTGGGCCTGCAAGATCCCGTCGAACAGCCAGAGGACGCCGAAGCTGACCCGGAGCATCCGGCGCGCCCGCGGCTCGGACCAGGCCCGGGCGGCCTGGCCGAAGCCGTGCTGACCGAAACCCAGACTGTTCCCGAAGACCCCGGCCCGGGTGGCACCCCACGCGAGGAACAGCAGCAGGAAGATCAGCGCGACGATGCCCGCCTGGTGCAGGAGCGCTGACTGGAACGCCGAGACCAGGACCGGGCTGGCCGGGCTCGGCCCCGAGTTCATGCCGGGCATGGGGTCACCTTAACCGGAGGGTGGCCCATGTCCAGGCAGGTGGGCTGATTGTGAAAATAATGTCACCCGCGGGCGGCTACCGCCGCGCCCCCCGCGAACGCCCGGGGAACGCGGGGAAGTGACCCCGCTCGCCGACCCCCCAGATCGCCGCGCTGAACACGGTGATGCAGAACAGCAGGAAGGTCACGATGTGCACGCCGGTGCAGTACTCACAGACCTGCTTGATGTCGTAGAGCTCGGCGTAGATCAGGTACAGCACGAACGCCATGCCCACGACCAGCGACACGAGCCGAGCCAGGCCGATCTCGCGGCTCCGGCTGCGCCAGGCCCAGGGCGTCATGATCGGGACGGCGAACACGTAGAACAGCAGGCCGAGCAGGGCCACCGGGATCACGCCGAAGACCATCGAGGTCGGGCTCGTGATCACCGCGGTGCAGTCGAACGTGCCGCCGGCCTTGGCCGAGCAGCCGAGCAGGTGCGAGCCGTTGTAGTGCGCGTAGGTCTCGTAGGCGGAGATCGCCAGGCCGATGACGGCGAGCACGAGCGAGGTCAGCTGCAGCCACAGCGGCGGCCCCGACGGCGGCGCGAGCACCGGTTCCTCGGGCGGCGGCGCCTGCTTCGCCCGGGTGCGAGCGGCGGGCGCGGTCGAGACCGCCGAGGCCGCCGAGGCCGCCGGGGCCGTTGGGACGGTCCGGGCGGCGCCCGGGCTCTTCGCACCCGGGCCTTTGCCGCCTGAACCCGTGCCGCCTGAACCCGTGCCGGCGGCGGACCGGCCGCCCTTGCCCGGCGCGGGCCGGTTCCTCGAGCGGGCCTTCGAACTTGCCATCGCGCTTGTCTCCTGTAGCCGTCGCGGTGGTGGTGCCGTCGTGCCGACGGAACGCGCCCTAGGGATTACCGGAGCGTGCGGCCGCTACGTGCCTGGGCGAACACGTAGCGGCCGCCGCGCTGCTAGATCTTCGCCTCGAGGGCCTTCACCACGGAGGTGCACGCGGTCGCCGGCTGGTTGTTGGTCATGGAGCAGATCGAGGCGGTGATGTAGTTCGCGGTGCCGTCGACGTTCTGCGCGATCGCGCTGGACGGGTCGGTCAGCGCGGAGGCGATCTGCGCCCAGGTCTTGCCGTCGAGCACCTGCGGGGAGTAGCTGGCCCCGACGATCTCGTGGGTGTTGCCGAAGTCGACGAACGGGTAGGACCCGTCGTCGGCCGCCGAGATGAACGGGGCGGCGTCGTACTTGGTGAAGGTCGCCTGCTCGGCCGCGGTCGGGGTCTCCAGGGTGGTGTAGCCGCCGCTCGAGGTCGGGACGTTGGTGAACTCCTCGACGTGGTCGAAGACCAGGTACGGGCTGGTGTAAGTGGCGTTCCTGAAGGTCCACGTGGGCGTGTTGGGGTACACGTCGGTGCTTGACGAGTGGACGGTGGAGAGCCCGGTGAAGGTGCCGAAGCGGCTGAGCGCGACCACCATCGACCACCGCTCGGCGGCGCAGTAGGGGCAGTACTCCGCGCCCACGTAGAGCATCTCCGGCTTGCCCGCGCTGGTCAGCGCGGGCTGCGCGGGGGTGATCTTGAACGGCGGGCTGATGGACGCGCTGCCGCCCGAGCCGACCTGGTCCAGGGTCGCGGCGGGCACGGACGTGGTCTTCTTGACCACCGAGGCGAGCGCGGCACCGGTCGGGCCGTTGCTCGTCCCCGAGGCGGTGGTGCTGCCGTTGCCCTTAAAGAGCACGAACGCGACCGCGATGATGGCGACGACGATGATGGACCCGCCAGCCAGGTAGATGCGGTTGCGCTGCTGGCGGCGGCGATCCGCCTCGCGCTGCGCGGCGATGCGCGCGCGCCTGTCCGGTTGCTGCTTGGTCCTGCTCGCTTTGCCCATGGCCACATCGTAGGGCGATTTGCGGATGCTGTGTCTGACCTAAACCTGAGAGAAGCCTCTGGGAATGCAGAAATTTTGATCCGCGCCCCGGCGAGGCGGCACTGGGGGCGCGGGCCGGCCCCCACGGCAGCTGTGAGGGGGGTGCTGTGGGGGCCGGCTGTCCGAGCGGGGCATTGGGGGGGATATGCCCACGCGCGTCCAATCCCGCGCCCATGGCTAGGGCGTGGGATTACCTACATAGTGATAATAGGGGTAGCAACATGTGATTTAGGTACTTTCCGGGTGCCGATCTGCGGCGGCCCGGGCCCGCGGCCCGGCCCATGGCCCGGTCGTGACGATGCTGTAAAGTTACGTAGCGTCGTCAGTTATGTTTCCCATGGAAGAGGTGCTGACGCTGGACACGCTCAATCGTGCCTTGCTGCTCGAGAACATCCATCCGGACGCGTCGGCTCGGCTGACGAAGGCCGGCTTTCAGGTCCAGACCATGGCCCGGGCGCTCGGTGAGGACGACCTCATCGAAGCGGTGCGCGGGGTCAGCCTGCTCGGCATCAGGTCGCAGACACAGGTCACCGAGCGCGTGCTCGCCGCGTCGCCCGACCTCCTCGCCGTCGGTGCGTTCTGCATCGGCACCAACCAGGTCGACCTCGGTGCCGCCGCCCGGCGCGGCGTGCCGGTGTTCAACGCGCCGTTCTCCAACACGCGCAGCGTCGTCGAGCTGGCGATCGCGGAGATCATCTCGCTGGCCCGCCACCTGCCGGAGAAGACGGCGAAGATGCACGCCGGCGAGTGGGACAAGTCGGCCAAGGGCGCGCACGAAGTGCGGGGCCGCAAGCTCGGCATCGTCGGCTACGGCAACATCGGCACCCAGCTCTCGGTGATCGCCGAGTCCCTCGGCATGTCGGTGTACTTCTACGACATCGCCGACCGGCTGGCGATCGGCAACGCGCGGCGCTGCTCGACCCTCCAGGAGCTGCTCGAGTCGGTGGAGACGGTCACGCTGCACGTGGACGGGCGGGCCGGTAACCACGGGTTCTTCGGCGACGAGGAGTTCGCCCTGATGCGGCCGCGGTCGCTGTTCCTCAACCTGTCGCGCGGCTTCGTGGTCGACCACGCGGCGCTGCGCGCGCGCATCGAGTCCGGGCACATCGCCGGCGCGGCGATCGACGTCTTCCCGCGCGAGCCCAAGTCGAACGGCGAGGAGTTCGTCTCCGAGCTCCGCGGCCTGCAGAACGTCATCCTGACGCCGCACATCGGCGGATCGACCGAAGAGGCCCAGCAGGACATCGGCGAGTTCGTCTCGGGCAAGCTCGCCGACTACGCCGCCGGCGGGGCCACCGCGATGTCGGTGAACATGCCGCACGTCGCGCTGCCCACGGTGCCGGGCACCCACCGCCTGGTGCACCTGCACAAGAACGTGCCCGGCGTCCTCGCGTCGATCAACCGGGTGCTCGCCGACCACGGCGTGAACGTCGAGGGCCAGCTGCTGCGGACCCGCGACGATCTCGGTTACGTGATCACCGACATCGGCACCAGCTACAGCGACGAGGTGCTCGACGAGCTCCGGGCGATGGACTTCACCATCCGCCTGCGCACCATCGAGTCCGAGTAACTCGGCCAAACCCCGGTAACGCTAGTAACGCCGAGAAGCCCCCGCCGCCTCACCACGGCAGCGGGGGCTTCTCGCGTCCCGACCAGACCCGGCCTACCCGATCGTGTACTTGTAGGGCAGCGCCACCAGCTGGCTCCCGGCCAGGAACTGCAGCGAGTCGACGAAGTCGTCGATGTAGAGGTTCCCGCTGACGACCGTCCCCACCGTGCCCGTCGGCCGCATGGTCAGGTCGATCGTCCGGGACTTCCCCGGGTCGATGGTGAACAGGTTGTACTTCGCCGCCCCGGCCAGTGACGTCACGCCGAACTTCCAGAAGTCCCCCTCCGGCGAGCTGGCCGCCGGGTCGAACTCCTGGGTCACCGCGGTCGCGGTCAGCCCCGTCGTCGCCTTGGCCGCCCCGCCGGTCCCGTACGGGCCGACCTCGGACGGCACGGCGAACCAGAGGCCCTGGGTGACCGGCGTCAGCAGCTTGCCGACCGGGTAGCCGGCCGTCGACGTCAGGCCGGCCGGGCTGGCCACGTCCGGATCGCCGGGGAACGGCCCGAAGTCGAACATCACCGGCTTGGTGCTCTTGGCCGTCACCGACACGCTGTGGGTCATCGTCGGCACGATCCACTCCGGCGGGTTCGCCTTCCCCGACATCGGCAGCGTGATGCCGCTCGCCGGGTCCTGCGGCTGGAGCGCGTAGGCCTGGTCCCGCGGCAGGCGGGCGTCGAGGAACACGTCCTCGGGCGCGGCCCCGGTGTTGCGCACGGTCACCTTGTAGGTCACCGACGTGCCCCGCTTGATCCGCACCAGCGACGAGTCGGGCAGCGCGCCCCGGCTGAACCGGGCGCTGTTGAACCGGATCCGCCCGGTGAACGGGTCGGAGAGCTCATTGCCCGGGACCGGCGAGGTGAAGTCCACGATCAGCGTCCAGACGCCGGGTATCGGGTCGGACGTGTACACCGAGAGCTGCCGCTTGGGCGTCTCGACCGGCACCCCGGCCTTGGAGAACCCGGTGGCCAGGTAGCTCGACCCGTAGCCCATGGTCTGGCCGCCGGGCGCGATCAGGTACCCGCTGACCTGGTTGCCCGGGTCGTTGGCCAGCGTCACGTCCGCGTCGACGTCCCGCAGCAGCACGTGCAGGTTGGACGGCACCGTGAACTGGTAGGTGGCCACCTGCCCCTCACCGGGGGAACGCCCGTTGCCGCCGGTCAGCACGCCGCTGAACGTGCCCCCCGCGCCGAGCCCGGCCGCGACCGTGCCCCGCAGCGTGACCGGAACGGTGACCGCGCCGTGCGCGGCGGCGCCGCCGTTGAGCACCACCGCGCCGCTCGAGTCGCCGGACCCGGCCGGCACCCGGGCCGAGACGCGCACCGTCCCCGTGGCGCCCGGCGCGAGCGACAGCGACGACGGCGACACCGTGCCGAAGGCCGTGGTCCGCGAGTCCGACGCGCCGAACTGAACCTTGCCCGCCGTGCCGCCGGCCTTGGCCGCGTCGCTGAAGATCACCGCGGTCCACGTGCCCGCCGCCGGGTGCAGCACCTGGGCGCTGCCGTAGCCGCTGACGCCCTGGGGCAGCGAGTGCCCGGCCAGCCGGCCGGCCGGGTCGACGAGGATGAGCCTGACCCGCTTGTTCAGGTCCGCCGTCTCCGACTCGGTGGCCGGCCAGGCGATCGAGGTGTTGAGCACCGCCTGCCCGGCGGGCACGGTGAACGCGACCGAGGCGTAGTTGGAGTTCACGCCGGCCCAGTTGGCGAAGTGCGCGCTGTGCGCGTCGCTGAGCGTCACGCTGGCCTTCTTGATCACCGAGCCGGTGGTGAATCCCCGGCCGGAGACCGCGACCTTCTGCGCGTCCTTGCTTGTGTTGGTCACGCGCACGGTCCACGCGGCGGTCGCCTTGGGCTTGCCGACGTAGTTGAGCTGGTTCGCCGACAGCCGCAGCGTCGACCCCACCGGGTCGCAGTGCGGCATCCAGGCGGCGAGCTCGACGGCCTTGAGGCTGTTGAGCAGCCCTGAGCCCTGCTCGGTGGCGGGCGCGCCGAGGTCGGTGGCGGTCGACAGCAGGATCTGCTTGACCTGCGCGGGCGTGGGCGTCTGTCCGCCGTTGGCCTTCCGGTAGGCCTGGACGACCAGCGCCGCCGCCCCGGCGACCTCGGGGGCGGCCTCGCTGGTGCCGCCGCTCTCCTCGACCGAGGTGGCCTTGCCGAGGAAGTTGACGCAGTCCGAGTACCTGGCCAGGTCAGCCGTGCAGGAGGCGAAGGACAGGTCGCCCGGGGCCACCATGTCCAGCGTCTTGCCGCCCTGGGTGAACCCGCCGCTCGACAGCGAGCTGATGTTGTTGTCCTCCCAGCCCTTGGGCGCGAACTTGTCGGCCCCCGCGTAGTCGGTCTGCGCGTAGAACCGGAAGTCGGTGGACGCGCCGACCGAGATGACGTTGGGGTCGGCGGCCGGGGAGCCGATCGTGTCGTAGGGCCCGGCGTCGCCCGCGGCCACGACGACCGTGACCCCGGCCGCCACCGCCATGTTGTTGAACTCGTCGACCGCGTCCAGGGAGCTGACGTTGGGGAACGGGTTGGCGCCGAACGACTCGTTGAGCACGTTGACGTGCTCGGTGTTGACCGCGTAGTCGATGGCCTGCAGGAAGCCGGAGGTGGTGGAGACGTTGTTCTTGCTGAACACCTTCAGCGCGACCACCGAGGCCCCGGGCGCGACCCCCTCGATCCGCACCTCGCACTTGACCGAGGCGGGCACCTGGGCGCCGAACCCGGCCACGTTGTAGACCTGCTCGCCCTGCCCGGCGATCGTGCTGGCGTCGAGGAACGCCTCGCCGCCCGCGGTCGGCGCGGTGGTACCGTCGCCGCTGAAGTCCCGGTAGTTGGTGATCACCGACTTGCCGTCGCGGATCAGGTTGGCGTTGGCCGGGTCGATCCCGTCGGCCAGGAACGCGACCTTCACGCCGGCGCCGGTGTAGCCGAGCGAGCGCGCGGTCTGGGTACCCGCCACCGTCGAGACGGTGCGGGTCAGCCCGAGGCCCTCGGGCTCGAGCTGCGGCGTGGCCGAGCACGCCCCAGGCGGCGTCGTGACCGCTCCCGCCTTGGCCGCGCGAGACTTGGCCGCGGCGGCGGTGCCGCTCCCCGCGCCCGCGGCCGACGGGAGCGGCCCGGTGATCGGGCTGTCGGGGACGACCGCCGCGACCCCGGGGCTGGCCGTGAGCTGGCCCACGGCCGTTGACGGCACCCGGGCGGAGATCGCGTCGACCAGCTGGTACTCGTGCACGTCGGTGGCGTCGAGCTGCTGGAGCTGGTCAAGGTAGGGCGCCTGTGCGGCCTGGATAAGAGCAGATCTTTCCGGTGAACGGACCGGGCTTCCTGTGGCCCCGCCCGGCTGTTTCCTGAGGAATACGATAACCGGCACGGTGCCGCCTGCCGCCCCGGATGCCGCTGCCGAACCCGCTGCCGAACCCGCTGCCGGGCGGCCCGGCGAGCTGGTCGCCGCCCCGGCGGGGACCGCCGCGATTGCCAGAGCCGAGCAGGCAAGCGCCGAGCAGACCCCGGCGCCGACAAGCCCAACGCGATTAGCCCGTGAATTGCCCCGCATGCGTTCGCCCCCGTTTGCGTCCGTGTGCCAATAGCCGGACAGGACACTACGGGGAAAAGGGCGGGAACCCCGGAAAGCACGCCGGCCTGAGCGGGAAGTATTCCCAGCTCAGGCCGGTATTGGCCATGCTTGTCCGGCTATGTTCTGGCGATCAGGCCCCGGCCATGAGCGGTGGCATCGAAGAAACGGTCCGTTCCCCATAGTGCATTTCCGCGGCCGCGATGAGAGCGCTGAAAAGCCGGGGGTCGTCGCCCATCTCGGGGTGCCACTGCACGCCGACGAGGAACTCGCCGGGCGTGGTGGACTCGATGCCCTCGATGACGCCGTCGTCGGCCCACGCGACCGCGGTGAGCCCCTCGCCGACCTTGTCCACCGCCTGGTGATGGTGGGTCGGGACGCCGAAGAACTCGCCGCCGGGCAGGATCGAGGAGATGATCGTGCCGCTGATGACCCGCACCTTGTGCGAGCCGAACCCGTCGGCGGGACCACTGTGGGCGTCGTGCCCGACCAGGTCGGGCACGTGCTGGTGCAGGGTGCCGCCGCAGGCGACGTTGAGCATCTGGGCGCCGCGGCAGATGCCGAGCAGGGGCACGCCCTGCCGCACGGCGGCCTCGGCGATCGCGAGCTCCCAGGAGTCGCGGTCGGGCGCGTTCACGTCGGTCATCGGATGCTTGGCCGAGCCGTAGATCGCCGGGTTGATGTCGCCGCCGCCCGCGATCACGATGCCGTCAAGAACGGCTACGGTCGCTTCGGCTTCGGCCACGTCGCCGCCCGGCGGTAGCAGGACCGGACGACCCCCGCTGTTGCGGATGGACGAGACGTAGTTCCACGGCAGCAGGGCACCTTCCTCCGACCAGCCACGCCAGTCGGCGCTTGCGTGGTAAGTGGTGATGCCAATAGTCGGCGCCATTTGTCCCCTTCGTGATGATAGAAGCGCACCGAACCGCCTCCGGGCTCCCAACACCGACCGGGAGGTCAAGCCCCGGAACCTCAACGCTCGAATGGCTCGGGGGAAATGATCCCCGGAACCCCCCGAGTGCACGGTCAGTCAACTGGGGAAGGCGGGCGAGTTGCCGAAAATAGAGGTTACTAGCGTGCAACCCCGTTTGCTGCCGATCGCGGATACTACTGACCGTAACCGTCCTTATGGCAAACGGAGGCGAACTCAGGTCGTCTCGTCTGCCCGCTATCGGCTTGCCTATGCATCGGGCGTGAGGCCAGATGGCACGGAAGGGTCGCCCGCGGCCGGAAACCGCGCTCCCGCCGGGCTTTCAGCTCGCCGGGGGAGCGCCGGCACCGGGAGCGGGCCGCCTCCGCGGCCGCGGGACGGCGCGCGCTTACCTGTAACAC
>Ga0302314_10018391_pt1 | contig 11659 bp, 6 predicted proteins | sample III_Palsa_N2_3_FD_200533 | JGI IMG/M metagenome (GOLD analysis project Ga0302314, IMG submission 200533) | Peat permafrost microbial communities from Stordalen Mire near Abisko, Sweden - III_Palsa_N2_3 | ecosystem: Environmental > Terrestrial > Soil > Palsa > Peat permafrost | place: Sweden... | reverse complement strand
CGCCGGCCGATCCCTCCCCAACGCCTCCAACTCCTCGTCCGTCAGATCGGTCCAGTGCAGCACCTTGCGGGTCTGGCGCTTCTCCACGATCCACCCGCGCAGCTTGGCCAGGTCCATCAGCGCCGCCCGCTTGTCGGCTAGTTTGTCCTGATCTCGCCGTCCACGACGCACACTTCAGCGATGGCCGGCAGCACCGCGCCGTCCAACATGGCGCTCGGCTTCACGGTCACGCCTTTTTCATCCCAGGAAAGGACGTCAGTGATGTTGGTCAGAGCCTGCCGCGCCAGCAACTCGGCGACCTGCTCCTTGTCGAGTTCGCACCAAAACCATGCGTCGCGGCAGTTGCTACACTCATTCCATGGTTCTGGAGACGTCGATGACCCGACGAACGAAAAACTCGGACATGCTCCCCCCTGGCACTGCGCCCAGAGCACGCCGCAGAGGCCCGACCGATACGCGTTGCGGCCCACGGCAACGGCACTCTGCGCCCATTTCAGCCTGGCCAATCGGGCAACCCGAGCGGCAAGGGCGGACTGTTCCACGAGGCTCAGCGCATTTGCCGCGAAGCCTCGCCGGCCGCGGTGCCCCGCATGGTCGAGTTGATGAACAGCCCGGACGAACTGGTTGCCTTGATGGCGGCCGACAAGGTGCTGGAACGCGCACGGGGCAAGCCGAAGGAAATGCCCGACGAGGCCGAGGTCGATCCGGCCGAGCAGGAGAGGCGGGCAGAGCAACGGGCGCGCGTCATGAAGATGCTGAACGATATGGCCGTGCCGGAGCCGCTCCACGAGGTCGAGCCCGAGCGGGAACAGCGCGCGCCCTGCCGCCGTGAGTCGCGCGACCCTCATGGATCACCGATCCACCCCTGCCGGACCAATGGCGAGCCTAAATGCGCGCTCTGATTGGTGCTGCGCGCTGGGGAATGGGTCCGCGCTGACGGTAAATCAATCTGCGGATAGGAGGTGTTTCACTGATCCCGGCGCGGTCGCCCGACGAACGCCGTCCGGCCCCGTCCCGCACCGTCTATGCCGCAAATTTGCCGCATGAGGCTCGCGAGCAGGTTCTCGGTCGATTTAGCCCCTTGAAAACCTTGGCGTCCCGTAGGGGATTCGAACCCCTGTTACCGCCGTGAGAGGGCGGCGCCTATCGTCAACTCTTCCGACAAGGATCACGGGAGAGCCGAGGACAATGGTGCCGGCTCCCCTTGCTCGCCGCGAAAACAATTCCTCTGAAAAAATTGCGAGGGGTCCGACCAGCTCAATCGGCGAATGAGCGGCCCGTCCCCACCCCCACCCGGGGGTCACCGAGACATGCGCCCTAAAATAGTGCTTGATGCGGCGGGCATCGAGCTGATTCTGGAGGCAGATGCAAAACGCAGCATCTGTTCTGACCGAGCAGCTCTCGCCGAGTTGTTGGCGCGGCTTCCGGCGGGCGTCGACCTCAAACGTCTGGCGGTGGAGACCAAGGCGATCCAGCGCCGGCGTGAGGTGGTCGGCGGAGCGGCCTTGTCGCGGATCGCGCTGGCGCGCGGGTTGTCGTTGCGGCAGCCCGCGACCTGGGCGTCGATGCTGGGGTTCGCCTAGATCAACAACCCTGGCGTCAAATACCGGCTGAACCAAGCGACGGACTTTCTTGCGGCCCCGGTGGAACGGCTGCTGGCGGCGAAGGCTCCTGTCGCGGACCTCCGCTGGCTTTCCGGCGACGTGGCGCTCATCTGGGACCTAATGGCCCGCCGGGTAACTTTCATTGTGGCCGAGTTGGGCGCCGACGCCGATCCCTTCATGCTGCACCTGTGTGCCGCGCTGGCGGAGAAAGAGCGCAACCTGATTTCGGAGCGGACCCCGCGTTGCACTCGTCACCAAAAAGGCAGCCGGCGCGGCGCTCGACAACAGCACGAACTTGGCCGAAGGTCAGGCCAAGAGTGTCGCGGCAAGCAAGGCCAGCGCCTACGCCTTCGCGGCGAACCTGCTGCCTATCGTACGCCAGATTGAGGCGAGCGGCATTCCCGGGTTCCCGCGCCATCGCCACCGCCCTTAATGCCCGGAGCGTTCGGACGGCAGGCGGCGGAGCGGGGCATAACAGCACGGTGCGGGATCTGTTGGCGCGGAGGCAGGATTAACCGCCGAGAGGACCGCTTTGCCGCTCCTGGTAGCTATGTGGTAGCTAAAACTTTGAGGCCCGGCGGGGCTCGCCCATAAGCCCTTGATCCGATGGTGGGTGCGACAGGGATTGAACCTGTGACCCCCGCCGTGTGAAGGCGATGCTCTCCCGCTGAGCTACGCACCCATGTCCATCGAACGGCGGCGCCTACCTAAGGGTTTCCGTCCTGTGACGCAACCCCCGCGGCCGCGCTGCGGGCGCTGGACGTCGCGGCCGCGACACGACATCGTGCGCGCCCTTTCCGTGCCGAGGAGCCGATGCCCAAGCAGCCCAACATTCTCGTTCTCATGGCCGACCAGCTTTCGGCCCTCGCCTTGCCGGCCTACGGGAACCGGGTCGCACGGACGCCGAACCTCGACGCGCTGGCCGAGCACGGCACCGTCTTCGACAACGCCTATTGCAATACCCCGCTCTGCGCGCCCTCGCGCGGCGTGTTCATGTACGGGCGGCTGCCCTCGGGCACCGGCGTCTATGACAACGCCGCCGAGTTCCCCTCGCAGGTGCCGACGTTCGCGCACTACCTGCGCAGCGCCGGCTACCGGACCATCCTGACCGGCAAGATGCATTTCTGCGGGCCGGACCAGTTGCACGGGTTCGAGGAGCGGCTGACCACCGACATCTACCCCGCCGACTACGCCTGGACGCCGGACTGGACGCGCTTCGCCGAGCGCCCAGACTGGTACCACGTGATGGACAGCGTCACCCAGGCCGGCCCCTGCGCCCGCACCAACCAGATCGACTTCGACGAGGAGGTCGTGTTCACCGCGCAGCAGCGCCTGTTCGACATCGCCCGCGGCAGCGATGCGCGACCGTTCTGCATGGTGGTCTCGCTGACCCATCCGCACGACCCGTTCACCATCACCGAGGAGTATTGGAACCGCTATCGCGACGACGAGATCGACATGCCGCGGGTACCCGCCGACCCGGACGACCCGCACGCCAAACGCCTGCGCCATGTCATCGGCCTCGACCAGCAGCCGGTGACGCCGGCGGAAATCCGCGCCGCCCGGCATGCCTATTACGGCGAAGTGTCCTACGTGGACGACAATGTCGGCCGCGTGCTCGCGGCCCTGCGCGCGGCGCGGCTGGCCGACGACACCATCGTCATGGTGATCGCCGACCATGGCGAGATGCTCGGCGAGCGTGCCCTGTGGTTCAAGATGAGCTTTTTCGAGCCGGCCTGCCGCATCCCCCTGATCGTGCATGCACCGGGGAAATTCGCCGCCAGCCGGGTCGCCAATGCCGTCTCGCTCGTGGACCTGCTGCCGACGCTGGCGGACATCGCCGGCGACGGCCGCGCGCCGGACTACGCCGGCCCGATCGACGGGCGCAGCCTGCTGCCGCACCTCTCGCGCACCGGCGGCCATGACGAAGTGATCGGTGAATATCTGGCCGAGGGCGTGCTTGCGCCGATGGTGATGATCCGGCGCGGCACCCACAAATTCATCCACACGCCGACCGACCCCGACCTGCTTTTCGATGTTGCGACCGACCCGGACGAACAGCGCAACCTCGCTTCCAACCGCGACCATGCAGCGCGCGTCGAAGAGTTCCGGCGAGAGGTCGGAGAACGCTGGAACATCGCGGCGCTGCACCGCGAGGTGCTGGAGAGCCAGCGCCGGCGCCTGTTCGTGGTCGGGTCGCTGAGGCGCGGCCGGCAGACCGCGTGGGACTGGCAGCCGCCGCGCGACGCCAGCCAGATGTACGTGCGCAACTCGATCCCGCTGGAGGAACTGGAGGCGATGTCGCGCTTCCCGAAATGGGAGCGGCCGAGCCCATAGGCGGACAGGAAGGGACACGCCCGTGCCAGCCAATCGGCCGCCGCCGCGCTTCGTCACCGGATCAACCATGCGCCATGTCGTCGTCATGGCCAGCACCGGCGCGATCGGGCTGGTCGCGGTGTTCGCGGTCGATCTGCTCAACCTGTTCTACATCTCGCTGCTCGGCCAACGGCCGATCGCGGCCGCCGTCGGCTTTGCCGGCGTCGTCGGCTTCCTGCAGACCTCGGTCGGCATCGGCCTGATGATCGGCATCAGCGCCACCGTCTCCCGCACCATCGGCGCGGACCGGCTGGACGACGCGCGGCGCATCGCCACCGGCAGCATCATCGTGATGACGGCGCTGATGCTGGCGCTCGGCCTGTTGACCGTGGCCACGCTGGACCCGCTGCTCCGCCTGCTCGGGGCAAAGGGCGAAACCCTCGAACTGGCGGCGGGGTTCCTGCGTATCACCGCGCCGTCGCTGCCGCTGCTGACGGCGGGGATGTGCATGTCCGGGCTGCTGCGCTCGGTGGGCGACGCACGGCGGGCGATGAACGTGACGCTGGTCGCCGCCTTCGTCACCGCGGGCGTCGATCCGGTGCTGATCTTTGGTCTGCATCTCGGGCTGACCGGGGCCGCGATCAGCACCGTCATCTCGCGCTGCGTGCTGCTCGGCATGGGCTGGCTCGGCGCGGTGCGGCGGCACCACCTGCTCGGGCCGCTGGACATGCGGGCGTTGCCGGGGGATCTGCGGCAGGTGTTCGCGGTGTCCGGGCCGGCGGTGCTGACCAACCTCGCGACGCCGGTCGGCGCCTCCTACGTCACCCACAGCATGGCCGCGTTCGGCACCGCGGCGATCGCCGGGCAGGCGACCATCGACCGCATCTCGCCGGTGGCGTTCGGGCTGGTCTACGCGCTCACCGGTGCCGTCGGGCCGATCCTGGCGCAGAACATGGGCGCCGGGCGGACCGACCGGGTGTACGCGACGCTGCGCGACAGTCTGGTGTTCGTGGGGGTGGCCGTCACAGTCGCCTGGGCGCTCCTCGCGGCGGCGCAGCCGCTGGTGGTGATTGCGTTCTCGGCCCAGGGAGAGACGGCGGCGCTGATCCGGCTGTTCTGTTCCTGGCTCGCCGCCTCGTTCCTGTTCACCGGGGCGCTGTTCGTCGCCAACACGGCGTTCAACAATCTCGGCTTTCCGCTGCTCTCCACCTTCTTCAACTGGGGCCGGGCAACACTCGGCACGATCCCGTTCGTCACCATCGGCGCCAGCTATGGCGCCGCCGGCGTGCTGGTTGGGCAGGCGGCAGGCTCCGTGGTGTTCGGCTCGGTGGCCGTGGTGGTCGCCTTCCGCGTCGTCGGGCGCTTGCGTGCCAGCCCCGAAGCGGCGGATCAAGGCGCCCATCCGATGATCGCGGGCTCCGGCCAGGCGGCGCTGGCGATGGCGACGGCGCAACCCGTGCAAAAGTGAGCGTCGCCCGCAGGCCGGCTGGCACCGGCATGGCCGCGTTGCTGCCGCTGCTGTTGCTGCCGGTGCTGGTGCATCTGCCGGACCTGCTGGGGCTGCTGTCGTCGGACCCGCTGCCGATCCTGTCGCAACTGGCGCTGCACCCACGCGGCTGGCTGGACGGCGGGCTGCTGCCGGGCCTGCCGGGATGGATCGACGGCCATGCGGGGGTGACGGTGCAGGCGCTCGGGCGGCTGGTGGCGCGGGACTGGTGGCACGGCATCGTGCCGTGGTGGAACCCCTATTCCGGCGTCGGCACGCCGCTCGCCGGCGAGTTCCAGCCGGCGGCGTTCTTCCTGCCGTTCGTGCTGCTGCTCGGCCTGGCCAAAGGCACCGTGCTGCTGAAGCTCGCGCTGCAGGCCGTCGGTGGCGTGGCCATGGCGGCGCTGCTGCGGGCGCTGGGCGTCGTGCCAATGGTCGCGTTGCTCGGCGGCGTGCTGTTCGAGTGCAACGGCTGCTTCGCCTGGTCATCGGACGGCATGATGCTGCCGATCGCCTTCCTGCCGATGATGCTGCTGGGCATCGAGCGCGCCCGGAGCGGGCACTGGCATGTGCTGGCGCTCGGCATGGCGTGGGCGGTGCTGGCCGGATTTCCGGAAACCGCGTTCCTTGAGGGCTTGCTGGTGCTCGCCTGGGCAATGCTGCGGCTGGTACAGGCACGGGGCGGCCGCGTGCGGATGGCGGTCGCGGTCGGGCTCGGCGGCAGCGTCGCGCTGCTGCTCGCAGCACCGCAGCTCGTTGCGTTCCTGGATTTCCTGCCGGACGCGTATCTGGGCGTGCATGGCAGCATCATCGACATTCCAGTGCCGGCGGCGAGCTGGGCGATGTTCCTGTTTCCCTACATCAACGGCACCGCGTTCTTCGGCGGCCAGCAGGTGCTGTGGTACAGCCTCGGCGGATTTCTCGGGCTCAGCGTGGCGCTGCTGGCGGCGGTCGGCTGTTTCGGGCGGCGCGAGCGCGCGCTGCGCCTGATGCTGGCGACGTGCATCGCCTTGGCGCTGCTGAAGCTTGCGGACGAGCGTGCGGCGACGATGCTGCTCGATGCCGTGCCGCTGCTCGGAAACACCGTGTTCTACCGCTACGCAACCCCGGTCTGGGTGACGGCGGCGATCGTGCTCGCGGCGCTCGGCCTCGACGACTGGTGCCGGGGCGAGCCGCGGCAGCGGCGCCGCGTGGCGGCCGGGGCGGCGGTTGTGGCCGTGCTGGCGGCGCTTGCCTTGCTCGCGGATCGGCCGGAGTTGGCGTCGCTGCGCGCCGAGCCGCACGGGCGGGCGTTCGCGACGGCCTCGCTGGCATGGGGCATCGCGGTGGCACTGGCGGCCGGTGCACTGCTGGCGCTGGCGGCCACGGCGGCTCGGCGCCGCGTGCTGATCGGATTGCTGATGCTGGACGCGGTGGCGCTGTTCGCGCTGCCGCTATTGTCCGGGCGCACCGACACCGCCGTCGACGACCCGACCATCGCCTTCCTGCGCGATCACCTCGGCCTGCAGCGCTTCGTCACGCTCGGCCCGGTGTTGCCGAATTACGGCGGGTATTACGGCATCGCATCCATCAACCACAACATGATCCCGACGGCGAGCGCGTGGATCGACCGCATCCACACGGCGCTCGACCCTGCCGCCGACCCGGTGACCTTCGACGGCATGAACCCGCGCGCGCCCGACGGGGCACCGTTCCTGCTGGCTGCACTGCGGGCCCGGCCCCAAGCCTTCGCCGACCTCGGCGTCGCCTATCTGCTGGTGCCGCGGGGCTTCGACCCGGTGCCGCCACCGGCGCGGGCCGGCGATCCGCTGCTGGTCCGGCGCGGCGCGGCCGCCGACATTTACGCGTTCCCGGCACCCGCCGCGTATTTCGAGGCGGCGCCCGCGTGCCGGCTGACACCCCAGGACCGCGAGCGCGTCGCGGCAAGCTGCGACGCGCCGGCGACGCTGGTGCGGCTGGAACTTTTCCTGCCGGGATGGACCGCGACGATCAACGGCGCCGATGCCGCTGTCTCGCGGCAGGACGGTCTGTTCCAGGCGGTTGCGCTGCCGGCCGGACCGTCCGAGGTGCGCTTCGCCTACGCACCGCCCCACGCCCTGCTGGGCTGGCTGGGGTTGCTGGTGGGCGCACTGACGTTCGCCTGGGCGCCGGTCCGCCGCGCGGTCATGCCGCGTCCGGCTCGATCAAGCCCGCCTGCACCAGTTCGGCCAGCATCGGCTTGAGCCCATCGGCGTAGCGGCGCCAGCGGCCGATGCCGCGCGCGTTCACCGGCTCGCGCACCTGCGCCGCGCTGGCGGTGCGGACGCGGCGAGGCTGGCGGTAGAACGTTGCGCAGGCGGGATCGTGCGGCAGATCGAGGAACCGCAGCAGCCGCGCCAGCGTCGCGTCGAAGTCGTCGATCCAGTCGGTCAGCGCAATCTCCAGGATCCGCAGCGGCAACACCGCGCGCCAATGCGCCATCAGCCGTTCGTGCTGCCCGATCGTCCAGCCGAGATCGCCGAGATCGTGCGCATAGGGGTGATAGCCGAAAAAGCGGATCTGGAAGATCGACAGCCCGACATCGCGCGGATCGCGCCGGCAATGCACGACCCGCGCGCCGGGCAGCAGCGTCGCGATCAGGCCGAGATGGCGCGCGTTATCGGGCATCTTGTCGGTGATCACGTCCGCCTGCGGCGCCAGCGCGTGCAACGCGGCGAGGTACGCCTCCGCCTCCGCCGTCAGCGTATCGGCGTCGAGCGCCGCGAGCCGCGACACATCGGGGCCGAGCCGGGTGGTCAGCAGATGGACCGCTTCGCGTTCGCCGGCGCCGTGCACCTGCGGATGCGCGGCGAGGATCTGCTCGACCAGCGTCGTGCCGGTGCGCGGCATGCCGACGATGAACACCGGCGCCGGGTCGGCGTTGCGCGCGCGGGGGCCGGCGTGCAGCCGGGCGTGATCGAAATGGGCGATGCTGGCGTCGACGAAATCGGCGTGGCGCTGGCGGGAGTACGGCTGCATCTCGGCGAGCAGCCGGTGGCCGCGCGTCCAGCGGTCGATCGCGATGTCCGGGCGGCCGCGCGCGTCGTGGAAGCGCGCCAGTTCGAACTGGCCGATGATGCGATGCTCGAGGAATGCCGCCGTTTCGTCGTCGAGCAGCCCAGCCATGCGCTCGGCCAGTGCCTCGGCCCCGGCCACGTCATGCCCGCGCATCGCCAGCAGGATGCGCCGCCAAAGAATCAGGATCTCCGCGTCGTACGGCTCGGTGATGGCATCGAGGTCGGCGCGGGCCGCCTCCGCGCGGCCCAGTTGCAGCAGCGCCAGCGACCGGTGTGCCCGCCAATGCGCGCCGTCCCGCCCCCGGGGGGCCGGGCCTTCGAGCAGCGCCAGCGCCTCGCTCGCCTCGCGGTCCAGCAGCAGCGCGTTGGCGAGGTTGATGCGGGCGGCGGTGCAGCCGGGGTCGCGGGCGAGCACGGCGCGCAGGCGCGCCAGCGCCGGCTCGGTCTCGCCGCGCATCAGCATGAAGGCGGCGAGGTTGGCATCCGCCGCCCCATGCCCGGGTGCCACATGCAGCGCCCGGCGCATCGCCTCGATCGCGTCGCCGACCTGGCGCAGCCGGTAGCAGGCGAGGCCGAGATCGACCCAGGCGTCGGCAAAGCCGGGCCGCGCGCGGGTGCAGGCGAGGAACGCCGCCCGTGCGCCGGCCGCATCGCCGCACGCCGCCTCCGCCCGGCCCAGCGCATACAGCGCGTCGGCGTCCGCCGGCACCAGCGCCAGCGCCCGCCGTGCCGCCGCCCGCGCCGCCCGCGGCTGGCCGAGCGCCGTGAGCGCCGAGGACAGGTTGATCCAGGGCGCCGGACCATCCGGCGCCATCATGGCGGCGCGACGAAACAGTGCCGCGGCACGATCCGGGCGGCCGGCCTGCAACAGGCCGATGCCGTAGTGCAGATGGCTCAGCGGATCGCCGAACGCGCGCGCCCGCGCCCGCGCCAGCAGCGGCAGCGCCTCCGCCGTCTGTCCCGCGCGGACCAGCGCCAAACCGCGCAGGCGGAGCAGGGTCGCGTCGTCCGGCGCATGTTCGAGCAGTCCGGCAAACATGCCGGCCGCGGCGGCGTGATCGCCGGCCTGATAACAGGCGATGGCGGCGGCGAGGTCGTGGCCCGGATGCGGAGCGGCGGCAGGCGGCGTGGCGACGATTCCTTGTGATACCGCAGAAATTGCTTTGTGCGTCGACTCGCCCGCACGATAGCGTCCGACGGCCTTACAACGGAAACGTCGCATGCCCGAGCCGACCGCTTTCACGGTCTCGACACAGACCGAGTTGGACAGCGCGATCACGACGCTCGACGCGGTGAGTTCCCCGGGCACCTACACGATCACCCTCGCCGGCAACATCACCGAAAGCGGCTCGGCCGGAATCGATGCGCTGTATGCGGCGCCGGGCGTGGATGTCGTCATCCAGGGCGGCGGGTTCACGCTGGACGGCGCCGGCACAAGCACCGGCAACGGGCTGGCGGTGATCGGCGGCAAGGTCTCGATCGCCGACCTGACGATCGAGGACACCGTCGCGAAGGGCGGCAGCGCCTTTGGCGATGGCGGCGGCGGGGCCGGGCTCGGGGGCGGGCTGTTCGTCGGCCCGACCGCCGCGGTCACGATCAGCAACGTCTCCTTCAAGACGGACACCGCGAACGGCGGCGCGGGCGGCGGTGGCGGCACGGGCGGCGGCGGCGCGGGTGGGGCGTCGAGCCTGATCGTGCCGAACCTGGGCGGCGACGGCGCGGCCGGCACGGACGGCTCGGAGGGAGAGCAAGGGACCTTTGGCGTCGATGGCGGCGGCGGCGGCGCCGGCCAGTCCGGGGGAGCTGCCGGCTTCGGCGGCGGTGGTGGCGATGGCGGCGGCGGCGGCGACGGCGGGCGTGGCGGCAACGGCCAAGCGACCGCGAGCGGCGGCCCGGCCGGCAATGGCGGCAATGGCGGCACGGCGGCCGGTGGTGGCGCCGGCGGCATCGGCGGCGCGGGCGGCGACGGCGGCGCGGGCGGCAACGCCGGTTCCGGTGGCGGCGGGGGTCTGGCCCTCACCTACCCCGGCAAGGGTGGCAACGGCGGCGACGGCGGCGTGGGCGGCAACGGCGCCCGCGGAGGCCTTGGCGGCTTTGCTGCCGGGGGTGGCGCCGGCGGGGATGGCGGCGACGGCGGCGACGGCGGCATCGGCGGCGTGGGCACCGCCAGCCCGACCGGCCCCAGTGACGGGTCGGGCGGCGGCGGCGGCATAGCGGGCGCGGGCGGTGACGGCGGCTACGGTGGTGGTGGCGGCGGCGGCGGCAAGGGCGGCAACGCCGGGCTCGCCGAAGTCTTCCGCGACTCGGGCAATCAGAATTTTCAGCCCGGCAATGTCGCCACCGGCGGTGCCGGCGGTACCGGCGGGGCGGGTGGCTTCGGCGGTGGTGGCGGCGGCGGCGGCCCGGGCGGCAGCGGCGGCGCCGCGCGCGTCGACTCCTCCAACTCCTTCGAATACGCCGCCGGCCCGACGGGCGCGGGCGGCCAAGGCCAGCTCGGCGGCTTTGGGGGCGGTGTGGGCGGCGGCGGCAACAGCAAAGGCGCGGGCGGCCCCGGCGGCGGCGGGCTCGGTGCGGGTGGCGACATCTTCGTCGCCCAGGGCGGCACGCTCACGGTCGACGGCGGCCTGCTCTCGAACGGCACCGTCACCGGCGGCGCCAGCGGCGGCACCGGTGCACAGGGCGGCGGCGCCTACGGCTCCGGCATCTTCCTGCAGGGCACCGAGACGATCACGCTGGTGGCACCGGATGCGATGACGCTCGCGGTCGCCGGCGTTATCGCCGATCAGACCGGCTCCGGCGGCACCGGCCTCGACGCCGGCGCGGGCCAGATCATCATCGGTGCCGGCGGGGCGGTGCAGCTCTCCGCCAGGAACACGTTTGTCGGCGGCATCGACATTGAGGGCGGGACGCTCGACCTCGCGCATACCGGGGCGGCCGGTGCCGGGGCGATCAATTTCGGCGACGGCGGCAGCCTCGCCTTCACCGTCGCGGCGGCGCCGACCAACGAGATCACCAACTTCACCTTCGGCGACACCATCACCGTGGACGGGCTGGTCGCCAGCGGGTCCTCCGAAGGCGCCGGGGTGCTGGTGCTGAGCGGGACCGGCGGCGACGTGACCCTCGATCTGCCGAACGCCGATTTCGCCGCCCTGAGCGTCGTTGCGGGCACCGACAGCACCACCGTGACGATGCCGTGTTTCGCCGCCGGTACGGCGATC
>Ga0302314_10018389_pt1 | contig 11660 bp, 10 predicted proteins | sample III_Palsa_N2_3_FD_200533 | JGI IMG/M metagenome (GOLD analysis project Ga0302314, IMG submission 200533) | Peat permafrost microbial communities from Stordalen Mire near Abisko, Sweden - III_Palsa_N2_3 | ecosystem: Environmental > Terrestrial > Soil > Palsa > Peat permafrost | place: Sweden... | reverse complement strand
ACGAATGTAGCTGAGCTGAGTCGTGATTTCTTCGCGCAGATTCCACGGTAGGATCAGCACGAAGTCGGGTTGATCATGGCGCAGCCGCGATTCGTCGACTACGGGAATCCGCGATCCTGGAAGCCAATGACCTTGTTTGTGTGGAGAGGCGTCAACCACGTACGGAAGCAAGTCGGGTCTCACTCCAGCATAGTTCAGTAGCGTATTGCCCTTGGCAGCGGCGCCATAGCCGGCAACCTTGCGCCCGGCCCGGCGCTGCTTCAGCAGAAAGGTCAGACAGTCGTTTTTGACCTCGTCGGCCTGTATCTGGAAATCCCTGTAGTAGGCCGCACCCTGCATACCCGCTTTGGCCTCCGTGGCCAGTAATGCCGCGACAGCAGGAGTCTCGGTGTGGTGGCTGTGGTCATGTGCGGCCCAGATACGCAGCGAGCCACCATGCGTCGGCAACTGCTCGACATTCCACACGCGCAGGCCATGGGCAGCGAAGATGTTACGTACGGTGTGCAGCGAAAAATACGAGAAATGCTCGTGGTAAACCGTATCGAACTGCCGTTGTGCGACCAGTTCCATCAGATGCGGAAATTCCACCGTTATCGTGCCTTCCCGGGCCAGAGCCACCGCCATCCCGGCGACGAAGTCGTTGATATCTGGCACATGTGCCAAGACGTTGTTCGCCACGATCAGATCGGCTGTTCGCCGCTCGCGCACGAACTCGTCGGCAAACCCTCGACCAAAGAAGCGCTCCAGGGTTTCAATGCCTTTCTGTCGCGCGGCCTTCGCCGTGCCGCCGGTGGGTTCGATGCCGATACAGGGGATACCGCGAGCAGCGACGTATTGCAGGAGATAGCCATCATTGGAGGCTATCTCCATCACCAGGCTGTGGTGATCCAACCCCAGCCTGGCTGCGACTTCTTCAACGTAACGTTCGGCATGAGCCAGCCATGAGCGTGAAAACGAGGAGTAGTACACGTAGTCCGGAGCGAACAGCGCTGCGTGCGACTGCACCTCGTCAACTTGCACCAGTCGACATTTTCCACAGGTAAACAACTTCAGCGGGAACCAGGTTTCCGGCGCATTGAGTGCATCCGCCGCCAGGAAGGCATTCGAGGGTGGGGCGCTGCCGAGGTCGAGGAATACGTCCCGCAACGGCATAGCGCAGAACCGGCACTTCATGATTGAACCTCTTTCAGGTAGATGCCGGTGAATTTGTCGTCCAACAGCGGTGTGTTGCGATCCTTTTCCGAAACCCGGGTCACGGGCAATGGCCATGCGATGGACAGGACCGGATCGTCGTGACGAAGCGCACCTTCATACTGACGGTCCCACGCGGCGGTATGGAGATACAGCAATTGCGCGTTGTCAGTGAGAGCTTGAAAGCCGTGGGCAAACCCTTCGGGTATGAAGAATTCCATCGGCCCGTCTTCGCTCAGTTCGATACCATGCCAGTGCAAAAAAGTCGGTGAGCCGGCTCGCAGATCGACGGCAACATCGAACACGCGGCCCTGAAGACAGCGGATCAGCTTGGCTTCGGCTGCTGGTGGATACTGAAAATGCATGCCGCGGACGCTGCCCATGTGCGCGGTGCGGGAAAAATTGATCTGCTTCCAATGCAGGTTGGGTCGCAATCCGGTGCATTCCGTTTCACAGAACACGCGGACGAATTGGCCTCGTTCGTCCCGGATCGGCGCGGTTTCGATCAGCATCAGGCCCTCCAGCGGAGTGCGATGGATCTTCATGCTGCCCAATCCAGTCCCGCAGCGCGCGCAGCGGCCACATAGTCGTGCAAATCTTCGCCGCTGCGTAACTGGCCACGCGCGTAATAGGCGCGGTACCAAGAAGCAGTGTGCCGAAGTGTATCGTCGGCGTTCCACACGGCTCGCCATGCGAGCGCCTGTGCGGCTTTCAAGCAATCCAACTGCAGCGTCTTGGCCTCATGCGGATGGGGGCCTGGATGATATTCGCTACGCAGTTCCGGCCATTCCGCTTGCAGCCGGGACACGAGTGCCCGCACGGGCAAGGTGGCATCGGCTGCCGGACCGAAATTCCACGGACCCTCCACCGGATCTCCGGCGAGCAACCCCTGTCCCAGTCGCAGATAGCCCGACAAGGGTTCCAGTACATGTTGCCAGGGACGGATGGCATCCGGGTTGCGAATTTTCAGCATGTCGCCGGTGGACGCAGCGCGCACCAAGTCCGGAACCAGTCGATCCTCCGACCAATCGCCACCGCCGATGACATTGCCTGCGCGTGCTGTCGCTACTTTCGGTCCGTGTTCGTGGAAAAAGCTCTTGCGATAGCCCTCCGTGACAAGCTCAGCACAGGCCTTGGAGGTGCTGTAAGGGTCGTGTCCACCCAGCGGGTGGTCTTCGCGATAGCCGGAATCAACCGGTTGCTCCAGGTAGACCTTGTCTGTAGTGACATTGATCAGCGCCTGTACTGACGGAACGCCACGGACTGCTTCAAGCAAGTGCACCAATCCAAGCACGTTGGTATCGAAGGTGGTCAAGGGTTCGCGATAGCTGCGTCGCACCAGCGACTGTGCAGCCAAGTGAAAGATGATTTCGGGCTGGACTTGCTCGAGCGCCTGTCGCACTGCGTTGCCGTCGCGCAGGTCTACACGCAGATCGCGCACATGGCTCAAGCCGAGCAAAGACCAGTGCGCTGGATCGGTATCAGGCGCGAGTGCCAGGCCTGTGACCCGAGCGCCAAGCGCAGTCAGCCACAGGCATAGCCATGAGCCCTTGAAGCCGGTATGGCCGGTAACCAGGACTTGGCGTCCGGCATAGCTGCTGCCGAACAGGTCCTTCAAGGCCAGGCCTTCCACGGTGCATGGCCGCTTTGCCATAGCTCCTCAAGCTTGAGCTTGTCACGCAGCGTGTCCATCGGTTGCCAGAAGCCTTCATGGGTATAGGCGGAAATCTGGCCGTCGCGGGCCAATGCTTCCAGCGGCGTGCGTTCCCACACGGAGGCATCGCCGTCGATGTAATCGAGTACGGCGTGTTCCAGCACGAAGAAGCCGCCATTGATCCACGAGCCATCGCCGGAGGGCTTTTCCTCGAAGCGGGTGATGCGGTTGTCCTGGATGTCGATGGCGCCGAATCGCCCTGGCGGTTGCACGGCGCACATGGTGGCCAGGTTATTTCTGGTTTTATGGAATGCAAGTTGGGCAGTGATGTCGATGTCAGACAGACCGTCACCGTAGGTGAAGCAGAACGTCTCATCTTCCAGATAGTTCTCGACCCGCTTCAATCGTCCGCCGGTCTGGGTGTGCTCGCCTGTATCGACAAGGGTAATGCGCCAGGGTTCGGCATGTTTGTGGTGGACATCCAGCCGATTGGTGGACAGATCGATGGTTACGTCCGACATGTGCAGGAAGTAGTTGGCAAAGTACTCCTTGATCACGTAACCCTTGTAGCCCAGGCAGATGATGAAATCATTGATGCCATGGTGGGAGTAGATCTTGAGGATGTGCCAAAGCACCGGCATGCCCCCGATCTCGATCATCGGCTTGGGACGAATAGTGGTTTCTTCGCTCAGCCGAGTGCCGAGACCACCCGCAAGAATTACAGCCTTCATGTTCGGTGTTTCCAAGGAAGCAAGTGAGCATCATGCGTTCATGGGTGAGACTTTCGCTTCGAGCCAATGGCCTAACCAGAATACCTTCAATCCTGGCTCAGGCGAAGAACCCTGCGGCCATATCGGCTTACTAGCAAAGTGCCGTAGGCGATGAAATCCGCGGCCAGCGTGGCGGCACGGAATCCGGCAGCCAATACGGCGACTTCGCCAAAGGGGAGTGCGCCCTTCAGAAGCAGACTGATCACTGACTCGAACACACCAATACCCTGGGGCGAAAACACGCTGATGAATCCCGCAGACCAGGCAAGCAGGTACGCGCCATACACTTGCAGCCGGGAAACATCGACATGCGTTACGGGAAACGAATACCAGTAACACGCGAATGCGGTGGCAGCGATGCACCAAAATGCAACAGTAGTCAAAGCTACGAAGAAATAGATGCGTAGCGCGAAGCCGCGGTTGTGCAGCAGCAGGCGATGACGCAGCAAAATGGGGAGGCATGCCAGCAATACCACTCCGCCAAGCATCGCGGCAAGTGCGAAGAGCTTGGCGCTGCTGGCGATGAGGGTGCATACCCCGCCCATGGTTAGCGTGACTGATAGCGGCACAAGATTCTCCAGCATGACGAGCGCGGAGAGTTGCGAGCGATCGACGCCTAGTCGATGCAGATCCATCATCCGCGAAACGGTTTGCCAGATACCGCCTGGTAAATACTTGGCAGGTAACCTGCCCACCTGAATTCTCAATAGCACTCCATATGAAATGCCGACGCCCGCTTCCCGCAACACGAGCCAGGTGAAGATCGGGGCAAGCAGATTGAGTGATGCCCAAAGCAATACAGTGATGGCCAGTGGGAGCAGTTGCGTATGCAACGATACTGCGTGGAAAGCCCCCCTGGCGCGTACGCCCGCGACGATCAGGAAAACCACCGCTGCCGGGCCGAAAATCCAACGTGAAGCTGCAAACATGCGTCGCAAAATGGTGCTGCCAAGCAATGTACTCAAAACATTATTTGTCATGACTACGGCGGCCAACGAGATACCGCAACGGCAACGAGGGAATCAGCGCTGCGATAATGGCCAATCTATCGATCATCGAGATACTGGATTGCATAACAACTTTGATCAGCGCGAAAGGAAGTTCGAGCATGGGGAACATGCGCGCAAACCGTGAACGCGTAATGCCAGTGGAGACTGATGCGTAGCGTTTCAATTTATCATCGTGATGTTTCTCTTTGCGAAACTCCCGTCGCGACCAGCACGAATGCGTGGCGTGCAGGAAACTACCGCGAAGGGAAAGATTTGCGAGAAGCACCAGATCGCCACCAACCATGCCGGGTATAGGCGAACAATTGCGTAATTGCTCGGTTCTTATAATCCCCACAACGGGATGCATGTTGCCCCAGAATGTCGTGAAGAAGCGGGCGGCGGGGGGCAGATCACAGGTGTTGCTCCAGCCTGATGACTTAGATAAAGGCTCATCGTCTACGCCAATCCAATTGGAACTGGCGAACGCAAGACAGGCTCGGTTATTTGCTTCAAGCAACGAAACACATTCCGACACCAGGTTCGATGTCCATAGATCGTGTCCGGCAGCCCACATGAAATAACTGCCCGCCGCCATGTCCAATGTGCGCTGGAAGTTTGCGGTAATCCCTAGGTTCTCGGTTGCACTTTCGATCCGGATGCGTGGGTCTTCCAGGGCGTGGCGCTGGCAGATTTCCAGCGTTCTATCCGTCGAGGCATTGTCGGAAATGACAATTTCCAGATTCGGATAATCCTGGCTGCGCAACGAAGTCAATGCAGAGTCAATGAACTGATCTTCATTGAAAACGGGCATGCCGACGGTGATCAGAGGTCGCAAGGGATCAGATGTCGCTACTTGCATTATGGCTCCTGCTTGCTGTAGTCGCTCAGCTAAGCTAACGCGGATAGTTCATGGCCAGTTTGCAGGCGGCCGCCAGTTGAATAATAAGAGGGCCAATGTTTCCCCGTAGATACCTCAATGTTTTATGCCCGTTCATTGCATGCCGGGCAGTGCGCGTAGCTCGGCCAGCTGTGCATCAAGCCTTCCACCGAAGTTCAATGACTGCAATTGCCTAAGTGCATTGCGCGCTTGGTCCATCTGTCCTTGTGCGGCCAGCATCTTGATTAATGTGACATGATAAGCCGGTTCATCAGGATCGCTAAGGACTGCCTGTTCGATGGTACGTTGACCAAGTGTCCTGTCGTTCAGCACATTCCAAGCGTAGTCACTAAAATCAGACAGCAATCGTGCATCCGGATCTGGATGGGTGAGCGCCATGAGGAATGCGTCCAACATACGATCCTGTGGCAGGTCACAGTGATGTTCGTGAGCACATTGTGTCAGCGCGGCCAGCGAGCTTTCATCCTGTACGGTGGGTTTATGCGCTTTCAGTTTAGCGTTCAAATTGACCCACCAGGCGTCTTTCAACGGCAGGTGCATACGCGCATTCATGAAGATCAGCGCCTGCTCGGGAAGAATCGAACTTCCTGGCAAGGACGCGGCCTTTTCCAGCGGCGCATAGGCCAGTCGTGTGAAAGGTGACGCGGGATCGTAGCGGGAATAGATGATGTAGGTACGTCCCAATTCGTACTGCGCGCGGGGCGATTGAGGAGCGCGCGCGGCAAGGTCTTCAGCCAGCCGCAACGGGTTGCCCCAGGCATGGGCGGTCAGTGCGGTCAGAACTGTCCAGCAGAGCATCAGGCCGGTCAGCAATGTATATCGAGGCAGTGCCATTGGTAGCGCGGATATGCCGGCCCTCTCGTCCTGTTGATCTAGGCCTTCTTCCGGTTGCATGAGCGCTCTTGCGCGCGACGGTCCCGGTAGGGTTTTGCGGCTGGTGCCGTTCGCGGCTACAGAATATTTCCCTGGCGCTGCCAACAGTGGCACGATGGCCAGCAGCAAGCCGAAGCTGGCGAAGTAATTGCGATGCTCGTAGATCAGTTCCAGCGGAATAATGGTGCCGGTGAGCAACTGGCAACCGAAAAACAGAGCGATGCCCAATGCGACGAGCGGACGACGTAAACGTAACCACATCATAAGCGCGGTCAGTCCCGCAAGAAGCGCGATGTCGCCTAGCGTGGTCCACGGTGTCAGCAGTCCTGTCGAGATGTGGAAATCGTCGTGATAGAACGACAACGCATGCGGAGTCGGCAATAGCGTCCATCGAATGTAATCGGCCACGATGCGCGCTTCGCTGAGTAGCCGAGTACGGAGCGTGAAATCTCTTGCGGCCCAAGTTTCGGGTTTGAGAATGCTCGGCAGCAGCCACGCCAAGCCAAACACTGCTGGCAGCACCAGCACCAGCAAAAACAGGGCGAAGATGCGCCAGTCACGCGTCCCGGTGGGCGTTTTGAAATGGAACAACATCCACTCGATCAGCAGCGCATACAGCGGCAGCATGACCGCTGTTTCTTTGGCCAGTATGCCAACGGCGGTGAGCACGGTAATGCTGAATACGCACAGCATGAGGCCACGCAAAGTGGACGAGTGGCGTCCATGTGCAATGTCATCGTCGTTGGCCAAAACGGCTTGCAGCATGCGGCGACGCCCGGCGACATAGCCGATCAATCCCAGCAGCACGAACAGATTGGCCATACTCTCCATGCGCTGTACCACATACAATACACCGGTCAGGTTGATCGGCAGTAGCATCCAGCCACCGGCGATCAATGCGGCAGTCATGCTGACGCGACGATGTTGGTTCTCTGTACCCGTTGAGTTCCCTTTGGAAGCAGACAGCAAGAGCGCTCGCGCCAAAAGAAATACCAGCAAACCATTCAAGAGATGAATGACCAAGTTGGTCAGTTTCATCCAGAACGGGTCAAGGCCACTGGCTAGGTAGTTGACGGCAAAACTCAACGAGGCCAGTGGGCGCTTGAACTCGCTAGAGGGAGAGGAGAGTGCCGAGCGAACCAGCGAAGGCACACTGGCGTCGTGCGGTTGCACCCCATGGTTGTCGATGATGTTTGGGTAGTCGTCAAATATATAGCCGCCGGATAGTCCACTGCTGTAAACCGCTATCGTCAAAACGATCGAAGCGAGCAGTAGCCACCAGCCGGCTCGACTTGGGCCAGTCATGCCCGGTACGCGAGAGGTTTCAATCATCTGTCGTGTGGAGCCTCGGTTATAGCGTCCTGCTGAAGTGTATCGCGTAGATGAGCGATCTCCTTCGGCCAGTAGTGCTGATACTGCAGTACCATGTCATGCAGCCATGGCATGCCGAATCCCGGTTGTACTTGCCGGTGGCGAATGGACTCGAAGTAGTCCAGGTGGGCCAGCCCCCTGGTCGGGTAGCCGGCGGAACCCAGCAACGCAGCTTGCTCCAGCGCTATGCCGGGGTGCACATCCTCATCCAGTGCGGCATTAAAATCGCGTAGCGCTGTTACCGAGTCGTGTCGAGTCAGTGCGATGCGGCCTTTCAGATACAGCAGATCCTGATGCCGGCCTTTGATTTCCATGAGTGAATGGTTGGCCAAGCCCGCATCGAGCAGGCTGTCGAGGGAATCCAGATCGAGGTTGCGACATGCGCCCGAAACGGTCGTAGAGATACTCCCTTCAAACCAGTGCACGAGCAGGCTGCCCGGATCACGTGCATGTGAAATCGCATAACGTGCCCGCTCGATATCGTTAGGCCCCAGCGTGCCAAGCATGCAATGCGCCCCGATAAGATTGAAGGCGAGTTGTACCTGATCGGGCTCGGCACGCAACAAGGTTTCAAGACGGGTGATAGCGGGCTGTGGCTGGCCGGCGGCCATTTCCAGCAACGCTGCATTGGCCTGCGCGCGCGGCGAATCGGGGTTGAGTGTTGCCCACAGCACTCCTTGGTCACGGGTATTGCCCCATAGCTGCGCGCGTGCGTGGGTCATCAGGCCCGATCCCAGCAGCAGTACGGCAGCCAGCATGCCTTTGGCCAAATTGGTCCATTGCGGAGCGGCGCGCGCAGGGAACGCTCTCACTGAGATGGCGCTTGACGCTGCGGCTGTATCGTCCGCCAGCGGACCACCTTGTACGCCGCATAGCCATAGTGCGATTGGCCAGAACATCAGCATCGCTGGCAGGTAATTGCGGTGCTCAAAATACAGCTCCAATGGAATCGTGGTGGATTCAAGAGACTGGCCGACGAAATAAAACAGGATGGCTAGCGCCGGTGCAGGCCAGCGTCGACGCAGTAGCCACGCGCCGACGATCAATCCCCATATTGCCAGCAGGGAAGGTAGCGTCGTGATGGGTGACCATAACGACAGCGAAGCCTTGATCTGGTCATTGAACAGACCGGACGTAAATGGGCGTGGCAGCCACAGCTCATCGAGGTACTGCATCAAAACGCGAGGTTCAGTCAGCAGCCGCTGCCCCATCGTCCACGGCCGCAATGCTGAAACGCCATGCACAAAACCGTTCCATCCGGAGTGCAGCAAATAGGCAGTCACCAGTGCCGTGGGCACCCAGCCGAAAATACCCATCGCCCAGCGATAGGCATGCCGCTGTCGTTCTTGGGCGGCGGCGATTCCTTGAGGGAGCCGCATGTCCAGATGGGATCTTTGTGTCGTGGCGGACGCCGCGTTTACAGATGCGCGGGCGGTATCAGCCGTATGCGCCTGGATCGACGCACACTCACTCGTCCGGCTGACTCGTTTGTACGGTCGCGGCAGCAACACATATTCGATCACCAGCATCAGCGCCGGCAACAGGATGCCGTTGGCCTTGCTAAGCACGCTGAGCAGAGTGCAGCCCCCCAAGCCGAGCACGATCCAGGTCAAACCACCCATGGTGTGCCCACACTGCAGCGTGTTTCGGCCACGCAGCCATAGCAGCAGGCCGAGCAGGGTAAAGGTGGCCGGCAGCATCGCCTCGCGTTGCACGATATACAGTGTGGTCGAGACAAACAGTGGATGCAGTAGCCAGAAAGCGGAACCCAGTACTGCCGCCATCCGGATCCGCCGCGGGGCGACTCTCCCGAAGACGGTGAAGCCCAACTGCTGCAGCAACATTGCCAGCAGGGCGCCATTGAGCAGGTGCAGGATTAGACCGGTGCGTATGAAGGGATACGGATCTGCCGGCCAATTATTTGCGTCGAGCAGGAACGTTAGCAGTGTCAGTGGGCGCCCGGTAGGGTCGGCAACGCCCGCTGTGATATAGCGCCAAAAGGCCGGCCAGTTGTCTACCGGCCCTGTGGCACCCAGTATCGGAAGGTTGCCAAAGTCGTCAAAGAGAAAATTTCCATGCAAACCGGGCGCGTAGGCTAACCATGTCATCGCCAAGACCAGGCAAAACACTGACAGATCAATGAATCGGTGATAGGTGGGTGGTACGCAGTTCACCGGGCATGGGCTCGCGATGGATGGAGTCAAAAAAAAGGGTCACCAGAGGTGACCCTTCGATTACCACAATAGCGGTGAGATTACTTGCGGCAGACAGTCGGCAAGTACTTCTGCGGCACCGTCGATTTGCTGGAGCAAATCCAGTTGATCGAGCCGCCAACAGTCACGGCAGAGAGTACAAATGTAGTCCCGGTGATCTTGGAATTGGCTTGCGGGCCGCTCATCGTCGCAGTAATGAGGCCGGTACCGGCGGCGTCGACATCGACCTTATTGACGTACTTGCCAGCGATGGAGATATCTGTAGCCAGGCCGGCCGAAAGATTGGTCTTCGGGAAGTATCCCTTGTTCGAATAAAACTCACTGGTCGCGGTCTTGGCGCCATCGGTGAGCACGGCACCCTCGGAAACCTGCGAGCGGATCAGGTAATCCTGGTACGCAGGAATAGCGATGGCGGCAAGGATCGCGATGATCGCAACTACGATCATCAGTTCGATCAGCGTAAAGCCCTTCTGCATCTTCTTCATGGTGGTTCCTCTGTGTTTAGTTAGCTAACCTTGGGTGATGCCCCCTGAGCCCCAGTCCCGAATCCCCCTAGGCAGGATCGGACCCCATACTCATGGTCAGGAACGACCAGGAAGCTCGTGGCAGAGTCAAGCACGTTGCATGCCATTACTGCTGCTGCTGTATTCCCTCACAATTGTGGGTGAAGCGATTGTGCCCGTGGTCACAAAAGACCACAAGCCCGGGCATGTGGCGACCCGGCAACTTTCAAAATGTGATCGAAATTCCGCACATGTGCCTGTCATGGTGGGGCATATGGTGACGTGTTTGGTCAGTTTGTGTGATGTGATGGCTAAATTGAGCACAGCTTATTTGCGGCACGAGGTGGGCAGATATTTGTCTGCCACCGTACCGCCGTTGCAGGTCCAGACAATGCTGCCCCCATTGGTGATGGCGGAAATAATCAACTGGCTCGCCTGGATCTGAGTGTTCGCCTGGGGGCCAGCGAATGACACGGTGATTCGACCGGCAGGCGCCAGATCCACCATCGAAACATATTTCCCCGAGATCGATACGTTCGTGGCCAGCCCTGCGGATATATTGGATGTCGGGAACCGGCCGGTATTGGAAACGAAATCCCACTCGGCTGCCTTGGCGCCGCTTGCCAAGATCATGCCTTCGCTGACTTGGGCGCGTATGAGGTAATCCTGATACGCCGGTATGGCGATGGCGGCAAGAATGGCGATGATGGCCACGACAATCATCAGTTCGATGAGTGTGAAGCCGGTGGAAAAGCGCTGGCTGGGCATGGCGGACTCCCCTGTGAGTGCGCGTTATGCATACATGTTCTGTACCAACTGTCGCTATCGAATGTGTGTTTCGTCACAGTTGGCTTCAAATGATGATTTACGAGTTCTTTCGGTATGGTTCTGGAACTCTGGTTCGAAGAATACGGCGGTTGTCTTCGGGCTGCTTGCATCCAAGCTACGGCGCACTTACCGTCGAGGCTTTGATTGGGTTGGGAAATAGATATGAAACCTCTGAAAGCCGCGCTGCTGCTCGCGCTGGTGACCGTACCTGCGATGGCGGGTGATGCCGTGGACACCAGCTTCATCAAGACGCAGGGTCCAAATCCGTTCAACGTGCGCGATCTGGTGATGATGCAGCGGGTCAGCGATCCGCAACTGTCGCCGGATGGGCGCTATGTCGCGTTTGGCGTGCGCAGCACCGATTACGCCG
>Ga0302314_10018386_pt1 | contig 11660 bp, 11 predicted proteins | sample III_Palsa_N2_3_FD_200533 | JGI IMG/M metagenome (GOLD analysis project Ga0302314, IMG submission 200533) | Peat permafrost microbial communities from Stordalen Mire near Abisko, Sweden - III_Palsa_N2_3 | ecosystem: Environmental > Terrestrial > Soil > Palsa > Peat permafrost | place: Sweden... | reverse complement strand
TGTGCTCGGTGCCGATGTAGTTGTGATTGAGCATCCTGGCTTCTTCTTGCGCCAGGACAACAACCCGCCGCGCTCTGTCGGTAAACCTCTCGAACATCTCGTCGCTCTCCTCACAGCACGGGGGCGGCCCTTACCTTGCCTACTCCGCATAGTAGTCGCGTGCCCACGGTTGTAGCCGAGTGCCCACGGTTGCGCTCTTAATCCGAGTATGCGTCACGTCTGTTCAAGACGTGCCCTGGACACAGGCCGTTCATCCTCATCCAACCCTCCGGATCAGGCCCCTGTTCCCGTTAAGGCGCCAGCTACGCCGCAAGCGAACGCGCGTCCCCTGCCCCGGGCCGCCCGTCCGGCTGGCAGTGTGTCCCGCCGGACGGCCCGCTGAACCCGGGTCCGACGGCCGCCGCCCGGAGGCAGCTTCTCTCCTCCGCTATCGCCCGGCACCCTTCGCGAGCTAGATCCAACCGGACCCGGCCCGGCCCGTCCCGGAGACGCAAACGCACCGTTGGCCCCGGGCGGTGATAGCCGCCCGGGGCCAACGGTGCGATCTGGCCGGTCCCCGACGCGAGCGGATCGCGCGGACCTGGACCGCCGGAGAAGTGGACATCGATGCTAAGGAGTCGCTCGCCACAAGGGCGACGCACCCGGCGCCCGCTTAAGAACTCGCGAACTGCAGGTGCGCAGGTATGCGTACGTACTAGTGCGCGGCTTCGTACTCCGCAACGATGTTCTGGGGAATACGGCCGCGCTCATTGACTTTGTATCCGCGCTGCTTCGCCCACTGCCTGATTTGGGCACTGCGCTCGCGGCCGGGACCAGTGCGCGCCCGGCGGCGCCTAGCCGGAGCGTTCGCTTTGCGCGCATGCTCCAGATAGCTGGCGAGCTCTTTACGGAGCTTGCCTGCGTTGCCGGTACTCAGATCGATCTCATACGAGGCACCATCGAGTCCAAACGCGACGGTCTCGGTCGCCTCGCTACCGTCGAGATCGTCAACGAGAAGCACCTGTACCTTCTGTGCCATGGAAACAGCCCTTCTGACGGAGCAACCTATTTCAGATGCTAAATGTATACCAATCCCATGGCCTTGACAATTCTGCAACAACTGATTGGTTGTTTTCCGCTGGGATGCGCCATCCGTGGCATCCTGGGCGCGGTCACCCAGCGTAATCAGGCATTGATGGCACCGTTAGCATCGGGCGCGAGACATAGATCGGGTACGAGGCTGATACTGGAACTACGAGGCTGATACTGGTACTACAGGGCCAAGCCGTTTAGCCAGTTGAGCAGTTCTGTTAGTTCGGATAAACCCGTCGTTACGTGATATTTCAAGACCGGGGTCCGGGCGAACGGCGCTTGGCCGCCCTCTCCGCCCTCTCCGCGCGACGCTTCGGGGACATCTCCCGCCGCAGGAACATCGCGAGGCCGATGAGGAAGGCGACGCAAACTACCAGCGGCGGAGTCAGCGCCGCGAGATCGGACCACATAGCCGGTTCCTCTCTGCCGCCCGCGGCGGACGATGCTCCCGCCGGAGAAGTATCGCCTGCCGCGCGACGCCGGTGATAATTTCCGTCCCAGTAAGAGACGCAACAGCATGCGAGTGTTGCCGAGCGTGTTGGGCTTTACCCAACCCAGGTCGAGAAACTCGGCAACACCCTCGTCATAGGAGCGCAAAAGTTCCTGGTACACCTCGGCCGCCACGGGAGTGCCGTTGATCTCGGCGAATCCGTGCCTGCCGAAGAACTCCACCGCGAAAGTCAAGACGAACACGCGATCCACGCCCAGCGCCGACGCGCGCCGGAGCAGAGTATCGACGATCCCGTGACCGATACCCAGGCCCCGGCAGTCCTCGCGTACCGCGACCGTCCTGATCTCGGCGAGATCCTCCCACATCACATGCAACGCGCCACAGCCCGCCAGCGCATCGGATGGCGAGAGTTCCGCCACGCAGAACTCCTGGATGTCCTCATAGAGCGTGACGGTGTCCTTACTAAGCAAACGTCCGGACTCGACATTCGAGTCGATCAGCTTCCGGATCACCGGCACGTCCCGAGTACGCGCGGACCTGATCGTGTAAGACATAGCGCCGTCCACGATAGCCGCTGTGCCGACGGGCCGGTTCGGCCGCGGCCTGCGAGCAGGAGGTGACCGAAGGTAAAAGTTCTACCGAGTCGGATGCAACCGGCCTTTGATTCCAATATTGTGCATCGCTGTGCGCAAACTCAGCGGAGCTGCCGGTCTCGCCGCGGCGACGGTCGCACTGGCCCTCGTGGTGACGGGGGGAAGCAGTGCGGCACAGACCACGGCGCCTGGGCCGGACCTGACCACCCTGGTGGCGCAGGCCAAGCAGCTTGAGTTCCAGATCAACGCGCTGAGCGAGCAGTACGACGGCCTGCGCTTGCAGCTCACCCACGCCGAGGCCGACGCGCAGATCGCCGAGGCCGCCGCGGCCAGGGGCGAGTCCGCGCTGACCGTCGGCGAGCAGGCGGTGGCCCGGCTGGCGGCCGAGAACTACATGAACTCCGGGCTCGATCCGACGCTCCAGGCGCTTACCACCGGGAACCCGCAGCAGTTCCTGAGCCAGGCTTCCACCATGACCGAGCTCGACCAGTCAAGCGGCGACAAGGTAAATACCCTGAGCAACGAGGTTAACCAGGCGCTGCGCGACAAACGGGTGGCCGACCAGCAAGTCGCCTCCGTCACCGCGCTCGAAGCTCAGATGAATGCCAAGAAGAAAACCATCGACGCCAAGATCGACGTAGTCAACAGCGCGGCGATGAAGCAGGCGATGGCGGTGTTCACCCAGACCGGGCACTACCCCGACATCAGCATCCCGACCGCGAATACCGTCGGAGTCCAGGCCTTGCAGGCGGCGATTACCAGGGAAGGCGACCCCTACGTCTGGGGAGCGGCCGGCCCGGGCGCATTTGACTGCTCCGGGCTGGTCGTGTGGGCCTACGCCCAGGAGGGCATCGCGCTCCCGCACTTTACCGGCGACCTGTGGAACTCAGGGGTGCACGTAACGCGGGCCGATCTGGAGCCGGGTGATCTCGTCTTCTTCTTCGCCGACATCAGTCACGTCGGAATTTACATCGGCAACGGGTTGATGATCGATGCTCCCGACTTCGGCCAGACGGTCGAGGTCCAGCCGGTCTCCTTGGACCCCTACGTCGGAGCCGTCAGGATCGGCTGAGGGGCAGTCACTGCGCCCGGGTCTCGGCCTGGCCCGAGTTCCTTTCGTAGACGAGCCGCAAGCCGATGAGGGTGAGCCAAGGTTCGTAAGCGTCAATGACACTTACTTCCTCGATGACTAGTGGCGCGAGGCCACCCGTGGCGATGACGGTCACCGCGTCCGGGTCGGCCGGCGATAGCTCGAGCGCCATCCGCCGGACAATTCCCTCGACCTGGGCGGCGAACCCGTACACGATGCCGGATTGCAATGACTCCACGGTGTTTTTGCCGATGACGCGAGCCGGCCTGGTCAGCTCGACTTTAAGCAACTGCGCCGCCCGCCGTGACAGCGCGTCAACGGATATCTCGATTCCAGGCGCGAGTGCGCCGCCGACGAACTCGCCCCGCGCGCTCACCGCGTCGAAGTTTGTGGAGGTCCCGAAATCCACTACTATCGCCGGGCCGCCGTAAAGGTGCACCGCCGCGAGCGAGTTCATGATCCGGTCGCTGCCCACTTCCTTGGGGTTGTCGGTCCGCACCGGCACGCCCGTCTTTACCCCAGGCTCCACGATGACCGTTTCCAGGTCGCTGTAATAGCGCTCGCACATCTCTCTCATCTCGTGCAGCACAGAAGGTACGGTCGAGCACAGTGATATACCGCCAATATCCCTTTCGGTGAACCCGTTGCTCGCTGCGAGCAGGCCGTGCAGCACAACGGCCAGCTCATCCGCGGTCCGGTCAGGGACCGTCGCAATCCGCCAGTGCACGATCACCTGATCCCCGTCGAATACGCCGAGAACCGTGTTGGTATTCCCGATGTCAATCGTCAGCAGCATCACGGGCCCGCCCTTCCGCGGCAGCGTCACTGAGCCTTCCGCCGCCGGGTCCGGCCGGCAGCACCACGGGCACATTGTCGATCAGCCGGGTACCGCCCGCCCTGGCCGCCGCCACCAGCAAGGCGGGCCCGCCGTCACCCGGCTGGACCGCGGTGAACGTGCGCGGATCGACCACGTCGACGTAATCGACGGCCAGCGCGGGCTGCGCCCGCAGGATCTCCTGGGCCGCGCTGAGCACCGCCGCGGCGCCGTCGGCGGCCCGGGTCTGGCCCGCGCTTAGCGCGCGCGGCAGGGCGAGCGCTACCCTCCGGTCAGCCGCGGAAAGATACCGGTTCCGGCTCGAGGTGGCGAGCCCGTCGGCGTCTCGGGCGGTCGGCACCGACCTGACGTCGATGCCCAGGTCCGTATCGCTGACCATGCGGCGGACGAGCGCGAGCTGCTGCGCGTCCTTCTCACCGAAGACCACGATGGCCGGGCGGGTCAGGTGCAGCAGCTTCAGCACCACGGTCAGCACGCCGTCGAAGAAACCCGGCCGGAACTGGCCCTCGAACACCTGCCCGACCGGACCCGGATCGACGGTCACCTCGGGCTTGCCGTTCGGGTACATCTCGGCGGCGGACGGCGCGAAGACCAGGCTTGCCCCCGCGCCGGCACACATGGCCAGGTCATCGTCCAGGGTCCGGGGATAGCGGTCGAGGTCTTCACCCGGCCCGAACTGGAGCGGGTTGACGAAGATCGACACGACGACGCTGCCGTCCGGTCCGGCCAGCGCCCGGGCCGCGCGCAGCAGGGTGCGGTGCCCGCCGTGCAGCGCGCCCATGGTCGGCACCAGGACGACAGGTCCGTTCCTGAGGTCCAGGCCGGCTCGCGCGTCGGCGAGCCCGGCCTTGGTCCGCGCGAGCACCAGCGACGACGCCGCCGATCCGCCCGCCGCGACGCCACCCGCCGGGCCGTCCGCCGCCACGCCACCCGCCGCCGGGCCGTCCGCCGCCGATCCGCTTACGGCGCGGCCGCTCACGGACGGCCGCCGAGCACATCGAGCAGGCGTTCCGCGTCGGCCGGCTTGAGCAGGCCGGCCGCCAGCGCGCGATCCGCGGTCAGCCTGGCCATGGCGATGTAACCGGCGACCGCGGCCGCCGACGCCGACGGCGCGGCCTCCAAGGCCGTCACGTGCGCGGCCACGGTCTCGGCATCGCCGCGGGCCACCGGGCCGGTCAGGCCGGCGTCGCCGAACCGCAGCGCGTTGTCGAGGGAGGCGAAGAGCAACGGCCCGAGCAGGCGCGCAGGCTCGGCCACCCCGGCCGTCCGGAGCAGATCCGCGGCCTGAGTCACCAGCGTGATCAGGTGGTTGGCCGCGCCGGCCAGCGCCGCGTGATACAGATCCCTGTCCTGTTCTGAGATGAAGACAGGTTCGCCGCCCATCTCGATCACCAGGGCCTCGGCGGCGGGCCGGAGCGCGTCGGGCGCGGTCACCCCGAAGCACGTCCCGGCCAGCCTGTCCACGTCGTCGCCGCGCCCGGTGAATGTCATCACCGGGTGCAGAGCCAGCGGCAGCCCGCCGAGGCGGGTGGCCGGCTCGAGCACCGCCAGGCCGTGGCGCCCGCTCGCGTGCGCGAGCATCCGGCCCTGGACCGGCGCTCCCGTCGCCGCCAGCCCGGCCACCAGGCCGGGCAGCGCGTCGTCGGGCACGGTGAGCAAGACCAGGTCCGCGTGACGGAGAACCTGGGCGGGTTCGGTGATGGCGGCGTCGGGGAAGGTCGCCCGCGCCCTGGCCACGGAGGCCTCGGATACCGCGGACGCGGCGACCACCGCGTGCCCGGCCCGGACCAGCGCGGCCCCCAGCGCGGTGCCTGCCCGTCCCGCACCGATGACGCCGACGGCCAGCCGGGCCGGATGCGGCGCGGCCGCACCTCGCTCAGAATGCGGTTGATGATCAGGCTTCATTTCGTTCCAGTCCTGCGGGTACCGGACGGCGGGTCCTGCGGTGACCAGGATAGCCAGGAGAAAGGGCGCTGCGTACCAAGCGGGTATCAGGCTCCCCAGCGCTCTACCCTGCCGCCGCATCCCCTGAAACCGGTGATCGCGCTCCAGACACCGCATGTTGATCGGATCGGAAAGCGGCGGGCCCGCTGAGAATGGCGGGCGTGGCCAGAATTAATCGCGGTGCTCCGATGAACGTACGGTCCGCAGGCATGTGGCGAAGGCCGCGCACCCATCATGGCGACCGCAGCCGCCGGCGAGCGAGCAATCCTGTCGCATGGGTTCTCACCTGCACGTTCTTGCTCCTACCGGCAGAGACACGGAGGATCTTGTCCGTATCGGCCGTAACCGAGCCAGTTCAGAGACTGGTGATGGCACCGGCCTTAGCGCGCCATGCCAGGAAAGAGCCGGCAGTAAGCGTTCACCCGCGCACAGTAGCGGATGTTGATTACGCACGGTCGGACCATGACGACATATAGTTAAATTGACGTCGCAATTCGGCACACGTAAACCCGGCGGCAAATAGTCGGCCAGCAGCAGCGTCCCAGGCTATGGGCAATACCTGGACAGTCAAAAGATATATGCCGAACGGACATTAGTGCGTGTTTCCGCCCCGTGCGTCTATTATTCCGCGGCCGCGCCCGTGGCGGGTGACCGCGGGGGGATAAGCGAACGTCCTCGCGTCAGGGCCCGCTGCATCGCGGAGCCCGCCCTGAATCTTCGCCGGCCCCCGCCGCCCCCCATTCGCCGGCCCCGGCCACCACCCCCATTCGCCGGCCACCCGCCGCCGCCCTACCCGCCAATCCGCCCTACTCACACCACCAACCCCGCCCGCCGCCCTCACTATTGTCCAGGTATTCGATGAATGTAACATTATTCACATTCTTTCGAATACAATATCATATTAATTTACTGGACAGTGACTTAGTTGCCACCCAGGACGGTGCGGACGGGAAGACGGGGGCGCATGCGACCGCGTTCCAGGGCGCTGCGGAACCATCTGCGCCAGCTCGGCCGGCTCACAGCGAAGCGGGCGAGCACCCGAGTCCCGCGCTCTGTTTTTTCGCGGAGTGCGGTCGGATTAGCGCAGGGGGGGTGTTTCGGCGTCCTGGTCGCGACCGGGGGGGTCCGGAACGCGGCAGCAGAACTCGAGGTAGAGCGCGGCGCAGGCCAGCAGGACGGCGGCGGCGAGCGTCACGGCCGCGGTGAGCTCATCCTGACGCGGTACTGAGGCGTTCAGGGATCCGCTCAGGTAGATGTCGACACCGGCCGCGAGCCCGGCGACCGCCGCGGCCACCAGCGAGCTGGCCTTGGCCAGCGCGACCATCCGCGACACGAAAAGCGGGTCGGGGGGCTTGGTCCCGTTGACTCCGCGCCGGCCGGTGATCCGGGCCCGCAGGTCGCGGCCCGTCCATGTCTCCAACGCGGCCGCCAGCAGCAGCGCCGGGGCTCCCGTCCACGGCAACGGCGGGAGCCGCTGGTAGATCAGGTGCAGCAGCAGCCAGGCGGCGAGCGCGAAAACGACAGCGACCGTGGCTAGCGTCGACGGACGGGTCGGTTTCATGTCACCTCAGCCGAAGGGCCGGCCTTGGGCGGCGGGAGAACCCTGGGCGGCGGGAGAACCTCGGGCAGCCGCAGAACCATGTCGGGTCGGCGCCGGATGCCGCCAGCGCCCAGGCCCGCAAGCAGGTCCCGGACCGGTCCTCGCCCGGGGACGGTGGCGTCGGCGTCGATATCGTGCCACGGCGCGAGCACGAACGCGCGCTCGTGGGCCCGGGGGTGCGGCAGGGTCAGCACCGGATCGCTGCTGACCTGCGCCGCGTAGCTGATGATGTCGATGTCGAGCGTGCGCGGCCCGAACCGTTCCGCCCGGACCCGGCCGAACTCCGCCTCGAGGCGGTGGGCCGCCTCGAGCAGGTCCCGCGGGCCCAGGCCGGTCGCCGCGATGAGCACCGCGTTCAGGTAGTCGGGCTGGGGCGGACCGCCCACCGGAGCGGTCTCGTAGACGGGGGAGATGGCCAGCACGTCAGTATCCGGGAGCGTGCCGATAGCTTCCACGCATCCCTGAAGGGTACCTAGCCGGTCGCCGAGGTTCGCTCCCACAGCCAGTACCACACGCCGCCGCACGGTCATGGCCGGCCGGTGACCGGCAGCGGCGGGCCGGCGGTATCCGGCGCGGCAGCGCCATCCTGGGTGGCAGCGGAATCCTCGGTGGCAGCGGAATCCGGGGTGGCAGCGGCATCCGGGGTGGCAGGGGAATCCGGGGTGGCAGCGGCGCGGCGCCACGCGGAGGCGACACGGACGGCGTCCGCGTTCAGCGGGACCTGGTGCACGCGCACGCACCAGGCGCCCGCGGCGGCGGCCAGCGCGGTGACCGCGACCGTGGCCCCGTCGCACTCCTCGAACGGCCGCGGCGTCCCGTCCGGTCCGGCCAGCAGGTTTCCGAGGAAGCGTTTCCTTGAGGCCCCGACGAGAACGGGGAAGGTGCCCCCGGCGAGCCGGGCCACGTCGGCGAGGTGGGCGAGCAGCGGCCAGTTGTGCTCGGGACGCTTGCCGAAGCCGAGGCCGGGGTCGAGCACGATGCAGCCAGGGTCGACCCCCGCGCCGATCACCGCGTCCACCCGCCGGGACAGCTCGTCGCGGACCTCGCCCACCACGTCGGCGTAGACCGCGCGGGTGTACATGTCGCGGCTGTGGCCGCGCCAGTGCACCACTACATAGGAAACCCCGGCCGCGGCGACCAGGCGGGGCATGTCTGGATCGGCCAGGCCACCGCTCACGTCGTTGACCAGCTGCACGCCGACGTTGAGGGCGAACTCCGCGACCGGCGCCCGCATGGTGTCGATGGACACCGGCACGCCAGCGGCCACAAGCTCGGTAACGACCGGGCTGACCCGCCGCAGCTCCTCCTCCACGGAGATGCGCTGGGCTCCAGGCCGGGTGGACTCGCCGCCGATGTCCACGATGTCGGCGCCTTGGGCGACCAGTTCCAGGCCGTGCGCGATGGCGGCGTCCGCCCCGTACCACTGACCGCCGTCGGAGAAAGAGTCGGGCGTGACGTTCACCACACCCATGACCAGTGTTCTCTGTGTTGCCTCGGGGGGGACGACCCCCCCCAGACCCCCCCCGATCACGGGGGGGCTGCCCGCCCCCCCGTTCCCCCCGGGGCCCCCCTGCGGGGGGCTGTCCGGCCGCCCTGGCCTTCTCCGCGGCTGGAAGCGGTGGCGGAGGCGCTGACCAGCGTGACTCGGGCGTCGGTCGAGACCGCGCTCGCGGTGGCGATGCGGAAGATCTCGGCTGAGCTGCGCGGGCCGATGCCGACCAGGTTGGCCGTGATCGCGATGGGCCGCTTCGGCGGCCACGAGTGCGGTTACGGCAGCGACGCGGACGTGCTTTTCGTACACGACCCGCTGCCGGGCTATCCCGAGAAGCAGGCCTCGGACGCCGCCCACGCGGTGGCGGTCGAGCTGCGCCGGCTGCTCGCGCTGCCCGTCCCCGATCCCGCCCTGGTGGTGGACTCCGACCTGCGCCCGGAAGGACGCCAGGGGCCGCTGGCCCGCACCCTGGCCGCCTATCGCGGCTACTACCAGCGCTGGTCCGCGCCATGGGAGGCGCAGGCCCTGCTGCGCGCCGAGCCGGTGGCCGGGGACGCCGCGCTCGGCGCGGAGTTCATCGCGATGATCGCCGAATTCCGCTACCCGGAAGGTCCTGCCGCCGAAGGCATCACTGCGGCCGCCGTCCGCGAGATCCGCCGGGTCAAGGCGCGGATGGAGGCCGAGCGGATACCGCGCGGCGCGGACCGGGCGCTGCACGTCAAGCTCGGGCCGGGCGGCCTGTCCGACGTGGAGTGGACGGTGCAGTTGCTGCAGCTGCGGCACGCTCACGCGCTGCCCGGGTTGCGCACCACCCGGACTGGCGCGGCGATGGCGGTCGCCGTACAGGCGGGCTTGCTGCCCGCCCGTGACGCGGCCGCGCTGATGGCCGCCTGGGAGCTGGCCGCGCGGATCAGGAACGCGATCGTCCTGGTCGGTGGCAGGCCGAGCGATATGCTGCCGGCCCGGCACCGCGAGCTGACCGCGGTCGCCCGGCTGCTCGGCTACCCGCCCGGTGACGCCGGGCAGGCGCTCGAGGAGGACTACCGCCGCGCCGCCCGCCGCGCCCGCACGGTCATGGAACCTCTGTTCTACGGCTGACCTCGCCAGGCTGGGGTAGGGCCTAGTCCATGTCCTGCCAGACCATGGCGGACAGCTGGTCGATCGTGTCGATGCCGTACTGCTCGGTCGGGTTTCCGGTGGTGAGCACGGCCATCAGGTAGTTCCTGCCACCGCCCGAGATCCATCCGACACTGTTGATCTGCCAGTCGCTGTCTACTCCTGCGAGCGGCAGCCAGCCGTTCTTCAGGGCCACGGTGACCTGCGCCGGAACACCTCCGGAGACTCCCCACCGCTGAGACGGGGTCACGTTCTCCAGCAGTGACAAGGCGTAGTCACGTTCGGTGTCTGTGAGCAGCGAACTCGGTGTGATCAGCCTCCTGAGCAGGGCAATCTGATCGGCGGGGGTCGTGGTGCTCAGCCCCCACCCCGGCCAGGAGAAACCGGCGCAGACGACGCAGGGGGACGGAGTGGTCTGGGTCAGTCCGGCTTCGGTGTTGAACAAGCGGATCCGCGCCGCGCCGCCGACCTCGTACCACAGGCTGGTCGCGGCGGTGTTGTCGCTCTCCTCGATCATCTGGCTCGCCAGCGACTGGTCGCTGGCCGGCAGCCCGCCGCCGCGACCCCGCTCGGCCAGCAGCGTTTCCAGCACGTCAAGCTTGACCACGCTCGCCTCGGCTTGCGGCCGCCCCTGACCCAGGCGCCAGGTCTGGCCCGTCCTGACGTCGTAGACCGCGGCCAGCACCGTGCCGGTCCGGGTGGACAGGTAAGAGGCCGCCGCCGTTCCGAACGGATCCCCGTGCCCTGAGGCGGCCGCGGCCTCCGGGGACCGGGTAGCCCCCCGGGACACCGGGGCGACCGGCGCGGAAGAGGCCGTGTTCGGCTGGCCCGCCGACGCGCTGGCCCCCGGCGCCCCGGCCGCGCTCCGCGAGCTCGGTGCACCTGACCCGGGGACGGCCACGAACCAGGCGACGACGGCAGCGACGATCGCGGCCACGGCGAGCACCACGACCACATTCCTGGCGCGCATCGAGGGGACTCCCGTCGAGTGCCTGCCTGTCATCCCGGATCTTCACCGCGGACAGCGGCCCGAGTCTCGGGATCCAGGACCTGGAGCAACGGCGTCGAGGCGTCCTTGAGCCGCTGTACCGCGTCATCCATCCGGGTCGTCGAGGAGGCGGCCGCCCCTGGCGTCCCGGCGGTCACCCCGAGCACGCGGGCCATCTCGCCGCCCAGCGACTGGGCCTGCTCGAGGAAATTCCGCGATGCCTTGGCGTCGATCAGCACCGGCGCGCTGACCAGCAGCATCATCATGTAGGTGCGGAACTCATCGGCCGCCGTGTCCCGCTCACCTGAGTCCTTCAGCGCCGCAGACACCGCCTGTGTCGAGCGGCGGGCCTGGCTCACGATGATGGCCGCCTGGGCCGCGACGGCACGGGCCCGGTCCTTGATCTGGCGCAGCTGGACGACCTGGTCGATCACCAGGGCCGTGATGAGCAGCCCGAGCAGCCCGGACACCATGTCCGTG
>Ga0302314_10018385_pt1 | contig 11660 bp, 8 predicted proteins | sample III_Palsa_N2_3_FD_200533 | JGI IMG/M metagenome (GOLD analysis project Ga0302314, IMG submission 200533) | Peat permafrost microbial communities from Stordalen Mire near Abisko, Sweden - III_Palsa_N2_3 | ecosystem: Environmental > Terrestrial > Soil > Palsa > Peat permafrost | place: Sweden... | reverse complement strand
CGCGGCAAAGTCCACACCACTTGGCTCCGCGGCCAACCCGTCTTCACCCGCCGTAACGGCACCGACGAATTCCCCACCCCACCCCAAGGCCGCGAACACCAGCTATCCTCCTCCTAAGCCGCCTCTTCAGCGCGGTACCTTCGACTCAGTAACCTTCGTCATCTCGACCGAAGCGAAGCGCAGTGGAGAGACCCTGTATTCCGCACTTGCCTTTGCCTCTGCGTTTGCTAGAAGCTAAAAGCCAGATCCCTCTATGTCGACCACCCTCGAAGCCTGGAACGCCCTCACCCCGGAAGCCGCCGCCGCAGCCATCCTCCCCTGCAACGGCTCCCAATCCTGGGCCACGCAACTAGCCGCCCTCCGCCCCTTCGCCACCCCCTTCGACCTAACCTGCACCGCCGACATCATCTGGCGTTCCCTCCCCATCGACGCCCAGCAACAAGCCTTCGACTCCCACCCCCGCATCGGCGAGCAACACGCCAAAGCCGCGACCGCCGCCAGCCTGGCTCTCTCTGCCACGGAGCAATCCGCCGCGCAACTCACCGCCGACACGCAAGCCGCGTTAGCCGACGCCAACCGCGCCTACGAAGAAAAATTCAGCCGCATCTTCATCGTCTGCGCCACCGGCAAATCCGCGGAAGAAATGCTAGCCATCCTCCAACACCGCCTCTCCAACGACCCCGCCACCGAACTCCGCGAAGCAGCCGAACAACAACGCCGGATCACCCAACTCCGCCTCCGCAAGTGGCTAGCCTCCTGATACTCTTTCTCTACTCCCCCGCAACCTGCACACCCTTATGAGTCTTTCCACGCACATCCTCGACACCGCTCTAGGCCGCCCCGCCGCCAACGTCGCCATCACCCTCTCGCAACTCGACGGCGATACCTGGCACGACCTCAACACCGCGCCCACGGATGCCGACGGCCGCTGCAAAACCCTCCTCGGCAACCAACCCCTCGCCGCCGCAACCTACAAACTCCGCTTCCACACCGCGCCCTACTTCCTGGCACTGCACCTCCCCAGCCTCTACCCCTACATCGAAATTATCTTCACCGTAACCGACCCCGCCCAGCACCACCACATCCCCCTCCTGCTCACCGCCAACGGCTACACCACCTACAGAGGCAGTTGACGGTTTCTACAATTGAGAACGGACAACTGACAACTGAGAACCAGGACACCACATGCCCGCACAACTCCACTCCAACCGTTACGGCAAATCCCGCGTCCGCCTCATGCGCCTCACCAAGCACGTCTCGCACCACGACCTCGACGAGTGGACTGTCCAGATCCTCCTCACCGGAGACTTCGACACCGCCCACACCCTCGGCGACAACTCCAAAATCCTTCCCACCGACACCATGAAGAACACCGTCTACTTCGTCGCGCGCGAATCCAAAGCCGACAGCATGGAAGCCTACGCCCAGGAGCTCGTCGACTTCATCCTCACCCGCAACCCCCAAGTCTCCGCCGCGGAAGTCGTCGTCGAGTCCACCCTCTGGAAGCGCATCGCCGTCGACGGCCAACCCTTCCCCACCGCCTTCATGCGCGGCTCCGACGAACGCCAAACCACCACCGTCGCCCGCCATCAGGGATCCCCCTTCACCATCACCTCCGGCCTCGACCGCCTCACCCTCCTCAAGACTTCGCAGTCCGCCTTCACCGGCTACATCAAGGACCCGCTCACCACCCTCCCCGAAACCACCGACCGCCTCTTCGGCACCGCCCTCAAAGCCGAATGGCCCTACACCTCCGAAGCCATCGAAAACGCCGCGTCCACTCCGGACCGGGCCATCGACTTCAACAAGGTCCGCACCCACATCCGCGAAGTCATGATCTCCGCCTTCGCCAAACACGACTCGCTCTCCGTCCAGCAAACCCTCTACGCCATGGCCGAAGCCGCGCTCGACCACACCACCCTCATCGACGAGATCTACCTCCTCATGCCCAACAAGCACAACCTCCTCGTCGACCTAGCCCGCTTCGGCCAGGAAAACCCCAACCACATCTTCGTCCCCACCGACGAACCCCACGGCACCATCGAAGCCACCGTCCACCGCGCCTGAACGGATCACCCAACGAGGCAAAGCGATGCAGATTCCGTATCCGATTTGGCAACAGATGCTGATCATCTTATATCGGCGGTCCAGTAATTAGTCTTGTCTTCGGCGTCCTCGCGCGCGGCTGGGCAAACACGGTCCAGGGAGGAAGCCCCAGTAAGAAAACAGTCGCAAGGCAGCGAAAATTAGTGTTGGCCATGATGGGCGCCACCTGGATTGTGGGTTTTGGCGAGATGATCCTCTTCCACTTCCTACCGGGGATAATCCCCTGGATCCAAGGTGCCCGCTAATGACAGTTCCATCATCCTAAGTGGTCCGACGAAACCCATCGTCCCCACTCGACCGTAGAATGATCTCGATGCCTCACACCACCACCCCCGAATCCCTCGCCGCCCGCGCCACCACCGTCATCTCCCGCTGCCGCGAGCTAGCCCGCATCACCGACATCCCCGACCAGACCACCCGCCTCTTCCTCTCCCCCGCCACCCGCGACGCCCACACCCTCCTCGAATGGTGGATCCGCCAAGCCGGCCTCCAATCCTGCACCGACGACGCCGGTAATATTCGTGCCACCCGCAAATCCGCGCACGATGCCGCCCCCACCTTCGTCCTCTTCTCCCACATCGACACCGTCACCAACGCCGGCGCCTTCGACGGCCCCCTCGGCGTCCTCCTCGCCCTCGCCGCCATCGAGCAACTAGGCGCCACCCCCCTCCCCTTCCACATCGAACTCATCGCCTTCGCCGAAGAAGAAGGCATCCGCTTCGGCTTCCCCTTCCTCTCCTCGCTAGCCGCCACCGGCCAACTCACTCCCGACCACCTCGCCCGCACCGACGCCGACGGCATCACCCTCGCCGACGCCATTCGCAACTTCACCCGCACCGACGGCACGCACCTCAACCCCGACAACATCCCCACCACCTGCCCGCTAGCCCCCAACACCTTCGGCGCATTAGAAGTCCACATCGAGCAAGGCCCCGTCCTCGACAAGTCCGACAGCTCTCTAGCCGTGGTCGAAGCCATCGTCGGCCAATCCCGCCTCGAGCTCACCTTCGAAGGCCACGCCAACCACGCCGGCACCACCCCTATGTCCCTCCGCCAGGACGCCCTCGCCGCCGCCGCCCAATGGATCGTCGAAGTCGAGCGCTACGCCTCCAACTACACCCAGCTAGTCGCCACCGTAGGCCGCATCTCCACCGAACCCGGCGCCATCAACGTCATCCCCGGCACCGTCCGCACCTCGCTAGACATCCGCCACCCCAAGGACGAATCCCGCCACGCAGCCATCGCCCATCTCCTAACCAAAGCCGAAGCAGCGGGCGCCCTCCGCGGCGTCCGCGTCCACGCCACCGTCCAATCCGAGCAGCGCGCCGTCCCCATGGACCGCGACCTAACCCTCAAGCTCCATCAGGCCGCCGAGCGAGCCGGCTTCGACGCGCAACCAATTTTCTCCGGCGCCGGCCACGACGCCATGATCCTCGCCGCCGCCGTCCCCACCACCATGCTCTTTCTCCGCTCCCCCAACGGCCTCTCCCACCACCCCGACGAAGACGTCCGCCTCGAAGACGTAGAAGCCGCGCTAGCCACCGTCCTAAACCTCCTCCTCCATCTCCACCCCCACAAATAGCCCTTGGCTTTTAGCCTTTGGCTACACATGTCTTCGTCATCTCGACCGAAGCGCAGCGAAGTGGAGAGACCCCTGCATTGGCACTTGCCGTTGCCTTGGATGTTGCCGTGGCCCTTGCTTTTCTTTTTGTCATTCCCTCCGGGAATCTGCTTTTGCACTTGTCTTTCGCTAAAAGCTAGAAGCTAAAAGCCGCTTTTCCTCTACTCTCCACCCTCTACCCTCTACACTCTCCCTATGCACAACCTCGGCCAAACGCGCAGCGCGAACCATCGCGACCACCTGCTCCTCACCCCCGACACCTTTATCCGCACGCCTCTCCCCGGCCTCACCAACGGCCTCGCCATCATCCACGTCGCTTCCCCCACCGGCGCCGCCTTCACCATGATGACCCTCGAGCTCGCCGCACAAGGCAAACTCATCCAAGGTCCCTCCCAGCGCTTCCTCTACGTCCTCGAAGGCAACCTCAAGCTAGACGAGCCCGGCAAGCAAATCCCTCACGATCTCGCCCCCGGCAGCTACGCCTACTTCCCCACCGGCTACGAGCACACCCTTACTGCGCTCACGGCCGCCCGTATAGCCGTCATCGACAAGCCCTACCTTCCCCTCGACCCCATCTACATCAACGATCCCGGTGCCGATCCCGACCCCTGGTTCCTCCTCAACAACGAGCCCGACATCGCACCCATCGCCCTCAACGGCGACCCCGGCCTCCAGGTCCGCTCCCTCCTCCCCGACTCCCACATCTTCGACTTCGCCGTAAACACCATGACCTACGACCCCGGCGCCGCCCTCTCGCAAGTAGAGATCCACTACATGGAGCACGGCCTCCTCATGCTCGAAGGCGGCGGCATCTACCGCCTGGGCGAAAGCTGGTACCCCACCAAAGCCGGCGACTTCATCTGGATGTCCGCCTACTGCCCCCAATGGTTCGGCGCCATCGGCAAGGTCCCCGCAAAATACCTAATCTACAAAGACTTCAACCGCCACCCCCTCGGCTAAATGAAAACTCTTCTCGCAGCTTCGCTCTTACTTCTCACCACGACCGGCGGCGCTCAAATCACGCCCGGGAAAATTTCGTTCGCCTTGCCCGATCACCCCGGCAGCCTCTCCTTCGACCAAGGCAACTTCCAGATCGCCGAACTCTCCGCCAAGCCCAACAACGGCGAGTTCGGCGTCCGCGCAGAAGATGGCGACCTGAAATTTCTCGGCTTCCTTTTCCTCTGGCCAGAGAAACCTCACCTCACCTCCGAATCCTGTCGCGACGAAATGCTCAAAGCGGAAGGCCCTCAAACCGCCGCGGCCGATCAAGGCCGCCTCGACTACACCACTCCCAGCGGAGTACACACCGCAATGGTCTTGCTCGTTCCTCCAAGTGGGAAAGCTTCCGCCCTCCGCGTCTTCGTAGCGCACGAAGACCTCTGTGCTGACCTCACCTTCACCTACGCGCAGCCACCGACCACCGCTGTCTTCCCAATGGACCGCACCAAGCTCATCCTCAACTCACTCGTCTTCGATCCCGATGCGAAACCCACCTTCCGCGAAGCCTTCGCCTATGCCACCGTCGAATGGAACCAGCATCACATAGAAGGTGCAGCCAAAGCCTACGCAGCAGCGCTCAAGCTCGTAGGTTCCAGCGACGACCCCGTCAAGTGGCGCCGAGTCACCACAGACCAGCTCTCCATGTCGCTCGGCATGTCTGGCAATCTCAAAGAATCCCGCGCAGTCAATCAAACCGCCATCGAGAAAGACCCCTCCTATCCCCTCTACTATTACGATCTAGCTTGCGCCGATGCCGAATCAGGTGATGCATCAGCCGCACAAGTCCATCTGCAGCAAGCCTTCGATCGCCGCGCCAACACTCTCAAGGGCGAAACCTTTCCTGATCCCACCGCCGACGACTCGCTCAAGAAACTGCGCACCGACAAGGACTTTTGGAACCTCGCCGAAAGCATCAGCCAACAACTAAAGAAAAGCTGACCATGACCAAGCCCAACCTCAACATCACTCACGACCGCCTCCAACACGAGCTCCACCACCTAGCCACCCTCACCGACTGCCCACCCTCCCCCGAACCCAACACCACCGCCGTCACCCGCATCGTATTCACCCCCCGCGACCTCGAAGCCCGCGCCTACATCGCGTCCCTCGCCACCACCGCCGGCTTCCAAATCCGCACAGACGCCATCGGCAACACCTTCATCCGCTTCCCCGGCACCGATCCCTCCCTCCCCGCCGTAGGCACCGGCTCCCACACCGACGCCATCCCCCACGCCGGCATGTACGACGGCACCGTCGGCGTCCTAGGCGGCCTCGAAGCCATGCGCTCCCTCAAAGAGTCCGGCTTCACCCCGCGCCGCTCCATCGAACTCCTCGTCTTCACCTCCGAAGAACCCACCCGCTTCGGCATCGGCTGCATCGGTTCCCGCCTCCTCGGCAACGTCCTCTCGCCCACCACCGCCGACAACCTCCCCGACCGTCTCCCCGAAACGGACCCCGAAGCCCCCGCGGGCCTTACCCTCCAAGCCGTCCGCACCGCCGCCGGCTTCACCGCCCCCCTCACCACGGTCCCCCTCCCACCCAACTACTATCAAGCATGGGTTGAGCTCCACATCGAGCAAGGCCCCCTCCTCGAACGCGAAGGCATCCCCATCGGCATCGTCACCAACATCGCCGCCCCCGCCAGCTACCGCTACGAGATCACCGGCTTCGGCGGCCACGCCGGCGCCCTCCTCATGCCCGACCGCCGCGACGCCCTAACCGCCGCCGCCGAACTCATCTTGTCCGTAGAAAAACACACCCTCGCCGCCAACGCCGCCTCCGGCACCTCCGACTCCGTAGCCACCGTAGGCACCGTCGCCGTCCACCCCGGCGCCATCAACTCCGTCCCCTCCCGCGTCGCCCTCACCCTCGACATCCGCGACACCGACGTCTCCCGCCGCAACCAAATCATGTCCGCCCTTCACGCCGACATCGACTCCATTCAATCCCGCCGCCAAGTCACCATCATCGAACACGAAATCAACGCCGACGTCCCCGCCATCAGCGATCCCCACATCCTCGCCACACTCGAATCCATCTGCAACTCCGAGTCCATTCCCTACAAAAAAATGGTCTCCCGTGCCTACCATGACACTAGCTTCATCGCCCCCATCGCCCCTGTCGCCATGATCTTCATCCCCTGCCGCGCAGGCGTCTCCCATCGCCCCGACGAATACGCCACCCCCGAATCCATCGCCCTCGGCACTCGCGTCCTCGCCCTCACCCTCGCCCACCTTGCCCAACAGGGTTACCCCTCCTAGCCCTCCCGCCGCACTACGGCTACACTACTCTCACCAACAGACGACGAACCCTCACGCTCGCACCCACTACGAGTTACTCACTGCCCCTATGATCCAATCCCTCAATCCGGCCAACGGCAAGCTCCTCCGCACCTTCGACCCCCTCACCCCTGAGGCTCTCAGCGCCAAGCTAGCCCTCGCCGCGAGCGCCGCCAAAACCTACCCCAAAGAAACCCTCGACCAGCGCATGTTCTGGATGCGCCGCCTCGCCGCCCTCCTCGAAGCCGACATCGAAGAGCTCGCCGTCACCATGACCTCTGAGATGGGCAAAACCCTCGTCTCCGCTCGCGCCGAAGTCTCCAAGTGCGCCGCCGGCTGCCTCTACTACGCCGACAACGCCGCCCGCATCCTCGCCCCCGAACGCATCCCCATCGATCATCCCGACACTCCTGACCCAAAAGAAGCCTACGTCCGCTACGACCCCCTCGGCGTCATCCTCGCCGTCATGCCCTGGAACTTTCCCCTCTGGCAGGTCTTCCGCTTCCTCGCCCCCGCGCTCATGGCCGGCAACATCGGCCTCCTCAAGCACGCCTCCAACGTCCCGCAATGCGCGCTGGCCATCGAAGCCCTGGTGCGCCGCGCCGGCTTCCCCCGCGGCGTCTTCCAAACCCTCCTCATCGAAGCCCGCCAGGTAGAGCACGTCCTCAACGACCCCCGCGTCGCGGCCGTCACCCTCACCGGTTCCGAGGCCGCAGGCCGCGCCGTCGCCGCCCAGGCCGGCTGGCTCGTCAAAAAATCCGTCCTCGAGCTCGGCGGCTCCGACCCCTTCATCGTCCTCCCCTCCGCAAACCTCGACGCCGCCATCGAAAACGCCATCAAGGCTCGCTGCATCAACAACGGCCAGTCCTGCATCGCCGCCAAACGCTTCATCGTCCACGAAAGCATCTACGCCGAGTTTGAAAAGCGCTTCGTCGCCGGCATGGCTGCCCTCCGCGTCGGCGACCCCATGCTCGAAACCACCGACCTCGGCCCCCTCGCCACACCCCAGGCCGTCGAAGACCTCCTCCAACAAGTCACCCGCGCCCGCGAGTCCGGCGGCCGCGTCCTTACCGGCGGCTCACGCGCCTTCGTCGAAGACGGCAACCTCGGCAACTACTTCCAGCCCACCGTCATCGCCGGTGTTATGCCCAACGCCCCCATCTGCCAGGAAGAAATCTTCGGCCCCGTCGCCCTGCTCTTCCGCGTCGCCTCCCTCGACGAAGCCATCGAGCTAGCCAACGACACACCCTTCGGCCTCGCCGCCACCGCCTGGACCTCCGACGACGCCGAACGCCAGCGCCTAGCCGTCGAAATCCAGGCCGGCGCCGTCTTCTTCAACACCATGGTCGCCAGCGATAACCGCCTTCCCTTCGGCGGCATCAAGCTCTCCGGCTACGGCCGCGAACTCTCCGCCGTCGGCATGCGCGAATTCCTCAACACCAAAACCATAGTCGTGGCCGAATCTCCCGCCGTCACCGTTCCCACCCCCCCTTCCACATCCGAAGCCGAACCCACACCCGAGCCCACGCTCAAGCCCCTCCCCGACACCGTTGCCGACAAGCCCGCGGACAAACCGAGCGAGTTCCAACACATCGCCAACCAGCTCCGCAATTTCGACCCCAACAAGCCAACCTCCCCGGCCACCGACTCCGCCGACTCCGATCCCATCCAGCCCGAAACAATCCCGGCAGATCCCCCCAAGCCTGACGACGCTCCCCCACCCCCCGACGACTCCATGCTCCACCTCCGATAAACCATCCGCGGTTTACAGAAGTTAAAGAGAAGAGGCGCGGCCATCAGGCTGCGCCTCTTCTCATCCACCCATCCTCTAGAACGTGAACGAAGTTTGCAGCGTAATCCGCCGCAGCGCGCTAGTCGTCGTATACGGCTGCCCGTAGATCTGCGTCGACTGCCCAAAGTTCGGAGACGACAGCACACCCTGCGGCGTCGACAGATCCTTGTTGTTGAACAGGTTCTGCACCTGCACGCCGAACGCCAGGTTATAGCGCTTGCCCGTGCTCGTTCCGCCTCCGCCGCCCATACCGCCGCCGCCACCAGGGCCTCCACGCCCGCCACCACCGCCGCCATGACTGCCACCACCACCCGGCCCGCCGCCAGGCCCACCCGGCCCGCCACCGTTCCCGCCAGCATTCGCCCGCGTCGAAGCCCCAAACCCAAACGTCTTCGTTACTCTCAAATTGAACGTGTACAGCGATGGCCCGGTGCAATAGTTAATCGGCACCACCGGCGCTCCACCCACAATCCCCGGCTGCGCAAACGTTCCACAACCCGGGATCGACTTGATCGTGCTCCCGTTCGGCGCCACCCCTGTCACCAGATCCGGCCTGTCGTTATAAAACGTGTCCTGATTGTTATCGCTGCCCGTCGTAATGTTGTACGGCGTGCCGCTCTGCGCCAAAAAGAACGGGCTCAGCTGGATAAACTTCGGCAGCGTTACCGACCCCGCCAAAAATATCCGGTTCTTCACATCAAACGCCGTCCGCCCATAATCCGCCTCAATATTTCCCGGCGTCGTAATGTCCGAGCTAGCGCCCGACGTATCGCCATGCGCGGAATTCAACGAGTAAAACCCGAACAGCGAAATCGCCTTCGTCGTCTGCACCCGCCCATGCACAATCAACTGGTTCTGGTTGAACTTGCCTTCGCTGAAATATTGATACTGCGCCGTGCTCGCCGCCGGATCGTCAAAGTTGTACCCGATATTCTGCGTAGCAAACTGGTGCACTCCCTGCGTGTGCAGATAGTTCACCGAGATCGTTCCATTCTTCCCGACCTGCTGATCCACGCCTCCGGCAAACTCCAAAATATACGGCGCACGCAAATTCGGAGCCGAGCTATACGTCTGCTGGTTCTCCGACGTAGCCCCGCAAGCCTCAATCAAATTCTCCGCGCTCGGATCGCAGCTCGTTCCCGGATTCGCCACCGTGTACGACGTCGTATTAATCCCGTTCTGCTCCTCCGTCGTCAGCACATACTCCTGCGCGAACCGCGTATAGAACATCCCAAATCCGCCGCGGATCACCGTCTTCGGCGCTCCCTTGCCGTTGAACAATCCATAGTTGAACGCAACGCGCGGCGCCACGTCATGATTGTCCGCAAGATGGTTCTGTGTCTCGTACCGTATGCCATACGACACCGTCAGATTTGACTTCACCTTCCAGTCATCTTCGGCATACAGCCCCACATCCGTCAGCGTATCCCCGATCTTGTGGTTGTTCACGACCGTGATCCGGAACTGGGTCGGCGTTCCCGCCAGGTAGTCGTTCGACGTCGCATAGGTAAACGAGCCGTTGGTCAGGTTTTCCGTATTCTCGGCCTCGCGCGTCGCCCGCAGCCGTCCGCCAAATCGAATAAAATTCTTCTTCAACTGAATCGAGTTGTAGCTCTGCACCTCGTAGTGGTCCTGGTGATCGCTAGATCCCTGCGAAGAGTAGCCACCTGCCGTAAACGCTCCCGACACACCCACCGCCGGCGCCGTACTCGCCGGTGTCACCGACGTATGCTCGCGCTCATACTCAAATCGCGTCTCCGTCACGATGTGCGAGTTCCACGTCTCCGTATCGCTCATCTGCAGAATGTTGCTCAACGAACTCTGGTCATAGGCCGTCGATGGCAGACTCAAATTGTTTGCGCCATCATTCTTAGCCGAGTTGTTCACGTACTGGTACCTCGTCGTCAGAACGTTCTTCGCTCCCAACGCAAGGTCGAGCCGCGGATTAATGTCCGCGCGCTTCTGTGGAAAATACGTCGACGCCTGAAACGGAGTCTCCACGCACGTTGCATCGCCCGGCGGGCAAAGTATCGGCGACCCTGCCTCCGGCGCCAGAATAATCGCGTTCGTAAACTCGTCCGACTCAATGTCGCGATAGCTTCCGCCAATGTTGTACGACGCAATCTTGCTCAGCGGCCCCGTCAAATTTCCGAACATGAACAGCGTGTGATACGGCGGCTGATATCCCGTCGCCAACGGGTTACCCGAGTTGAACTGCGATGGGTTTCCGTTCACCTGGAAGTTGCCGTGAATCTTATCCGTACCCGGCTTCGTGAACACCTCCACGCGCCCATAACCCAGCTGGTCATACTCCGCCGAAAATGGATTCTGATTAATCCGGATCTCGCGAATCGACGACTTCGGCGGCAACTGTCCGCCCGTAAAGCCATCCACATAAATCTGCCCGCCATTCGGCCCCGCAGATGGTCCCGCCAGCGCCGTCAACTCGTCCGACAACTCATCCGGATCATCCGACAGCGCATCCAAATCCTTGCCCGTCAAGATCGTCGCGCTCGCATTTGAATCCGGATCCACACTCAACTGTACCGAATCCGAATTCACCGTGATCACCTGCGACTGCACACCAACCTGCATCTTCGCATTCAACGTCATCCCGTTCACCGCGCCCACCGCAATCCCCGTCGCCGTGTACGTCGCAAACCCCGGCATCGTGAACGTCACCGTGTAAGTCCCCGGCATCACCACCGCGCTATACGATCCGTCCGACCCCGACACCGCCTTCACCGCCGGCCCGTTCCCCGTCAGCAACACCGTAGCTCCCGGAATCAACGCCCCATCCGGATCCGTCACCACGCCGTGCAAGCGTGTCTTCCCCGCCTGCACTCCCGCCGCCCCAGCCTGC
>Ga0302314_10018384_pt1 | contig 11661 bp, 8 predicted proteins | sample III_Palsa_N2_3_FD_200533 | JGI IMG/M metagenome (GOLD analysis project Ga0302314, IMG submission 200533) | Peat permafrost microbial communities from Stordalen Mire near Abisko, Sweden - III_Palsa_N2_3 | ecosystem: Environmental > Terrestrial > Soil > Palsa > Peat permafrost | place: Sweden... | reverse complement strand
GCTCGGAAACTGCTCTGGCGTCGCCCCGAAGGGGATGAGCGGTCCGTCGACGTCGAGGAAGAGCAGTGGGCGCTGCGCTGGACTGGTCACGGCTGCACGTTAGCAACGGTGTTGGCTCAGCGCCTGACACCTCGGGGATCTTGAAGTAGCGGGCTACGGGTGGGACGGCCCTCAGGAGCGTGGCCCGGTCAGCTTGGATAGTCCGAAGGGAAACCAAGGGCTCCTCGGCGACCGCTACGACACAATCACGGGATGATCGGCAACCGGATCACCCATCGCACTGCGGACGGCGTGCGCGTACCCGGCACCTGGCGGCACGCCTTCATCCGCAACGGCGGCACCTTCTTCCTCACCGACCTGTTCATCTACGCCGACGGGCTCATCGACTGCTGGGGCCTGGTCACCATCGAGGAGTTCGAGGAGAAGGTCCGCAGCGGCTGGGTGGCCGCCAGCCTTCCGGACGGCGCAGAAGCAGACGCGCACGAGCTGGCACACTGGAAGTTCAGCCAGCCGCGCTCCTCGCTCACCCCCGATGCGCTGGTCGCCGAAGTACGCGACACCATCGACCAGCTGAACGGACGACCCGACTCGACGGGCCGCTGCCTCAAAGCCGTCGACACCTTCCTCGCCGACCGGACCGAAGAGAACCGCACTGCGGCCCGCGCCGCGTTCCTGGCCATCCCAAGAACACAGCGCCGCTACACGCTGGGCGAATTGGACCGAAAAGACAGCCCACTGCGTGTGCTGGTGGCGGGGCCCGGTGGCCAGACCTCCATTCCGCACGATCAACCGATCACACAGGAGGTCTACGACAGGGCAGTCGCCTACTTCGAGGACCAGGCGCGGGCTCGGGCCGAGCGGCCCACGCGGCTACCGGCGGACGGACCAGCGGCTGGGTACGCTCCGGCGGTCAAGCTGGAACTCTCGTATCCGAACGACCAGGCGGCCGAGCCGGGCAAGCACGGCCTGCGCAACGACTACCCGGCCCCGATCACCGTAGGAGAGCTGAGCTACCCCTCCGTCACCCACGCCTACTGGGCCCTGTCGGTCGCTCAGCCCGAGATCCAGGCCGCGATCGCGGCGGCGGACACCTCTCTCGCTGCGCGCAAGCTCGCAGTCGGGGCGCAGCGCCGCGAAGGGTGGGAGCATGCCCGTGCCGCTGTCATGACGAGCCTGCTGCGCGCCAAGTACGATCAACACCCCGACCTGGCCGAGATCCTGCTGGCAACGGACGACGCCACCGTGATCTACGACGACGCGGACTCAGCCTTCTGGGGCGACAACATCGGCCGGGGCCGCAACTGGACAGGCCGGCTCCTCGAACTCGTCCGCTCCGAAATACACGCGCAGCGGACCGGGATCTCAGTGCCGTGAGCGGACCAGGGCCCGACACTCAAGTACAGCAGAGGTGCGTACCGCTCCCGCTAGCTGGTGGTAGAAGCAGCTCGTCCAGCAGGATACCGATCGATTAGGTGCCGGACTGTATCCGCGCCATCGTGCCCTAGGCTCCATGCACCACTAGCGCACCAGTAGCAGCGGTATGTCGAGGTCAACAGCAGTCAAGTCTGAGCCTCGTTCGGTGGCATCACAGCAGAGCCATACCGCGCTGACCTGCGAAGACGTCGCCGGGAACCGGGAGCTTCCCAAGCTCAGAGCGCGAGTTCGATTCTCGTCACCCGCTCCACACGAAAGCCTCAGGTCAGCGGCCTGGGGCTTTCCTGTCGTCTGGACCAATATGCTGAAAATGAAGGCGTCGTGCCGGTAGCGTGCCGGATCTCGGTCATTCCGCCTGCTATATGGCATGCTGGTCTAACTGCCCTTTGCTTCAACACACTTGAGTGTCAACTGTCACCATGATGGTGAACATTTAGCCCCCAGGGCCGTAGCCGATCAACGCTCGGCGCTGAAGAGAAAAGCCAGCTCAGGTCTTTGAAGCTCCTGCGACGCGACCAAGCGCGCCCTGCACCCTCCCGGCAGCAGGCCCGCTTGAGTTCCTATTCGCACTACGCCACGCGGTCCCACGGCAGGCGTCCTCACCGGGCTGGTACTCAGTGGGCAGCGAAAGCCTCATACGTGCTAAATCCGCGTCGCGGAGCCCACCCCCGCCGTCTGACTCAAGGCGACGGTGGGGGCCGTGCCCAGGGCCTTGATCATCCCCGAAGGGCTTTGCCCAAGACACCGGTCCCCTTGCGACCGCAGCGTCCGTGAGTAGAGCCCCCGCAGGTCACTCGCGTGAAGTTGCACGTGCAAGTCCAGGATCCGGATGCGTGATCACGCTCCTTCCGTGTCCGGAGCGTGCAGCCGTCCCCGGGCGACGAGGCGGTCGAGTCGCCGCTGCTCCTGCACTGCCCAGCGGCCCACCCGCTCCGGGTCGAGGGGTGCGCCGTGTCCGACGTGGATCTTCGTGGGACCCAGGGCCAGCATCTCGCGCAGGCTGGCCAGGTTGCCGAGGCGGTCGTCGTGGAAGGGCGGGTTGGCGGGCCGCCCCTTGACCAGGCCCAGGAGCGGGGTGGCCACCAGGTCGCCGGCCACCAGGTCACCTTCGTCGGTCAGGACAGAGACGGAGCCGGGAGTGTGGCCCGGGGTGGGCATGATGCGGGCCTGGACCCCGAAGTCCGCCAGGTGCGTCTCGCCGTGGATGAGCACGTTCGGGTCGAACGGTTCGGTGGTCTCGCGCACCCGGGAGGTGCGGGCGAAGAGGTGCCCGAACAGCCCGATGGGCAGGTACGGCTCGCTCACCCGGCCCGCTCGGTAGATGCCCAGGTCGGCGACGTGCCCGGCGATCGGTGCGCCGGTGAGTCGGCTGAGTTCCGCGGCGGAGCCGAAATGGTCGACGTGGCCATGGGTGACGACGATCAGGCTGACGTCCTTGGGGTCCACGCCGTGGGCGGCAACCTGGTCGTGGATCAGTCGGCCGCTGCCGGGCGTTCCGGCGTCGACGATGACCGGTCGCTTGCCGAGCAGCAGATAGGCGTTGACGACGTGCCGGCCGAGCACCGGTATGGCAATGACCTTGGTGGGTGACATGGAGGGCCTCCTTGACGGGTGCTGGATGGGGCGCTCGGCCGAAGCGCGACCCGGTCCGCGAGGTGGAACGGGCCGCTATCCGGGTGTGCGCCGAGGAATCCCGGTCGTGGGGATCGTTGCGGTGGTGCTCGGCGCGGCCGCGGTGTCGGGCTCGGAGCGGGTGCGGCACGGTTCGAGCGTGAGGTCTACAGCTCGGTATGGCCTGGGCCGCCCACGTTGGCGAGGTTGCCCAGGAGCATCCCCACGTAACGGGCGACATCGCTCCATGAGTGGAGCACGAGGTTGGTCGGGTGACCGTCGCTGTCGGCGGCACCGGCTCCGGCGATCGTTACTGGCCGGGTCGTGCTGTTGTTGCTGACGGACACCCCGTAGCCGGACATGGCCGCCCAGTTGTTTTCGAGGTTCTGCTCCTGCGTCGGGAGACCGGCCCGCGAGCCGCGCGTGCCCAGCGCCTCCGACATGATCCCGTAGACATTGCTGAACCGAGCTGCCTCCGACGTCACCTGGATCAGGAGCATCAGGGAGCGGGCGGCGGACTGTGTTGAGGTGCCGATGTTCCCGGAATTCGTCGTGGCGAGGTTGGCGACGGACGAGTAGATGTCGTTCATGGAGATCGGCATGGCTTCACGGCCGCGTCCGGCTGTCGCGCTGAGGCTGTTGTAGTTGCTGCCGAACGGGAGCCTCTGGAATCCCCCGTGGAAGCCCTGGGCAAGAGCGCCGCCTGCCACCAGGTTGACTTCGGCGGCAGTCAGGTCGTTGAAGTAGAGGGTCTGGTTGTTCGCATTCGTGAACCCGAGCACGTAGAGGTTCTGCGGATCGATCCACAGCGTCATGGGGAGCGGACTGGTGCCACCGGTCGCATTGATGTCGGCCCGGATGATGCCGCCCGCGTTGCTCTGGGCGATGTAGGCGCCGCCGCGGAACGCATGGCCCGCAGTACTACGCAGGCTGTTGATGAAGGCGCTGTAGCCGGCGGCGGCGCTGCTGCCCGGCCTGTTGTCGAGCTCCATGTAGATATGGGCGACCTGTCCAGGGCCGACATCCGCTGCGGCTGGTCCGGCCAGTCCGATCATGGTAGCCAGAAGCACTGCGAAGGAAATGACGGCCGCCTTCGCGGACCTGAGTCCGAAAAATCTCACTGCTGTTCTCCCTCTTGTTTGGGGGGCTTCTTTGGGGCTTCGATTTCGGAGGGTCGCCGGGCTGCGCGCGCCGGGCTACGCCTCAAGGGACTTCGCGGCTTCGCGGATCACGTCGAGGACGAAGTCCGGGTGCGAGAGCATGGGGACGTGGCTGCTGTCGACGTCGTACGTCTTCGCGCCCATGCGCTTGGCGGCGAAGCGTTCCAAGTCGGGGTTCACGGTGCGGTCGTCGTTGGCGACGATGTACCAGCTTGGCTTGGTCTTCCAGGCGGTGCCGGGGACCTGCTGGTTGAACAGGTCCGCGTCCGGCACGGCCCCGGTCGCCAGAACGAGCTTCTGCTCCGCTTCCGGAAGGTCGCCGGCGAAGTCCTGGATGCCTGATGCCTTGAGCCACAGGCGCCCGTCGGCGACCTCGATGTGCTCGAAGACGGGGGTGGCGGGGAACTGCTCCTGCAGCTGCTGGGAGGTCTCGTTGTCGTCCGGGCTGAGCGCGGCGATGTAGACCAGCGCGCCGACACGGTCGTGGGTGCCCGCCTTGGTGATCAGAGTCCCCCCGTAGGAGTGACCGACGAGCACGATCGGCCCCGGCACGTGGTTGAGCGTGAAGGTGACGCACGCCACGTCGCTCTCCAGCGAGTTGAGGCCGTGCTGCGAGGCGAACACCTCGTGCCCCTCGGCCTGGAGGGCGGGGATGAGCTTGTTGAAGCACGAGCCGTCGGCCCAGAGCCCGTGGACGAAGACGATGCTGGCCTTGCCTGCCATGAGATGCGCTCCTTTGTGGAAAATTCAGTGGATGGGTTGCCCGCTGCCTTGCCGCTGCGCGCGGTTGGCAGGGGTGTCCGTCGATGCCGCTCGTACTGCCTTCCGCCGAACCGGAGCGAACCACCGTGCGGCGGGTGCGAGTACGCAGGTGCGGCCGAGGCCGACGGCGTGAATCGACCGGCCGCGCTCCCTACGCCCCGGATATCCCGGCGACGAACGAGCCGATGTGCGCGGCGACCTGGTCGGGCACCTCCAGCGGGGAGAGGTGGCCGGTGTCGTGCAGCTCGGTGAGGGTGGCGGTGGGGATCAGCGGTAGCAGGTGCTCCCGCAGGACCTGCGGCGGGTCGACCTGGTCGTGGCTGCCGGCCAGGACCAGCACGGGAACGCCGATGGTGCCGACGACGCCGGAGAAGTCCTCGGTCAGGCCCTGGCGCGGCCAGGCCAGGCGCGCGTCCTCGGCCGGGCACAGGCTGTCCTCGATGACCTGCTGTCGCAGCTCCTCGGACAGAGCACCGGCGGTCAGCACCTGGTCGATGCTCTGTTCAACGCTCTCGGTGGTGTCGTAGGCATGCGACAAACCGTCCTGGAAGTGGGTGGTGATGCCCACCGGGGCGGGCGGTGCGGGTGCGACGAGTACGACGCCGCGCAGGCCGGAGGGCTGACGCGAGGCCAGGACCTGGGCCGCCTTGCCGCCCATGGAGTGGCCCACCACCACGTACTCGCTGTAGCCGAGCGCGTCGATGACCCTTTGCGCATCGTCAGCCAGCTGTTCGATGCCGTACGGGCCGGGGACTGTGGTGGACCGGCCCCATCCCCGGTGGTCGGTCGAGACGAACGCCTGCCCGACGTCGAGGTGTTGGATCACCGGCCGCCAGGTGCGGTGCGAGCCGCCCCAGTAGTGCAGAAAGACCAGGGCCGGTCCGCTGCCCTCCCGTGCGTGCCCGTACAGCCGACCGCCCTCGACCTCGAAATAACGCCCTATCGGCGTGTAGCCGGTCATGTCGTTCTCCCTCGGAATCCGGCGGCGGCGATTCGACGTCGCCACTGCGTCATGGTCTGCGGTCCGCGCCGCCTCGGCCATGCCCCCCATCCTGCTGGGGTCATCGTTGATCAACCACTGTCCCGATTGCCACTCTCCATAATTTTCGGGACAGCTTTCCCTCGGGCCACACCATGCCCTGCGCCGCCCGCACCAGCCGTGGCTGGCCAGGGAGAAGCAGCACCGGATGGACGCCGACACGGGGCACAGGATGGCTGGAGTACTACGGGCGTAAGATTCCAGACATGGCACTTCATCGCGTCGCGGTCCTGGCACTGCCCGCCGTGCTGCCCATCGACCTCGGCATCCCCACGCAGATCTTCAACTCCCGGCCGGAGACGCCCTACGAGATGACCGTCTGCGGCGCCTCCCGGGGCAATGTGGTCACCAGCACGGGGTTCACCGTGGGCGTGAGCGCCGGACTGCCCGCGCTGGCGCGAGCCGACACCATCATCGTGCCCGGGTACTGGGACTACCGCCGTCCGCCCGCCCCCGAGGTCCTGGCGGCCCTGAAACTCGCCTACCGCCGCGGGGCGCGGATCGCCTCGATCTGCACGGGCGCGTTCACCCTGGCTGCCGCAGGGCTTCTCAACGGCCGTACCGTGACGACGCACTGGGCCAGCGCCGACGACCTGGAGGACCTCCACCCGCAGGTGAGTGTGGACCGCAACGTCCTCTACATCGACGACGGACAGATACTGACCTCGGCCGGGGTGACGGCCGGCATCGACCTGTGCCTGTACCTGGTGCGCAAGGACCTGGGTGCGGCAGTCGCCAACGAGATCGCCCGCGAACTGGTCGCAGCCCCGCATCGCGACGGCGGCCAGGCGCAGTACATCACCCGCTCGCTGCCCGAACCCACCGCGCACACCCTCTCCCCCACCCGCGACTGGGCCCTGCAGCACCTCGATGAATCGCTCACCCTGGACATCCTCGCCAGTCACGCCCGCATCTCCACCCGCACGCTCGTGCGGATGTGGCGTCAGGAGACTGGTGCCACCCCGCACCAGTGGGTGCTGACCGCCCGCATCGACCATGCCCGCGAGTTGCTCGAAGCCACCACCCTGAGCATTGAGCAGATCGCCGACCAGACGGGCCTGGGCAGCAGCACCAACCTCCGTGCCCGCTTCCGCGACCACCTCGCCACCACCCCCACCGCGTACCGGCGCACGTTCCAGCACTCCGGCGCAGAGGGCTGATCACGCCAGAACTGAACCGGCATCGCTCCAGCCGACAGTGGCCGGTCAGGTCAGTCCGCGCTGGTGGCCAGATGCGCCCGGATGAGCCACTGGGACTTCTCCAGGCCCCGCAACTGGCCGATCAGCAGGTCCTCGGTCACCGGCTCGTTCACGCCGGACACGGCCACAGCATCGCGCGTGCCCTCGATGACCCGCGCGTACAAGTTGTGGAGGGCGCTCAGGTGCACGCTGGTGTCGGCGCGCCCGACGCCGTAGTCGTCCCACGGCCGCTCGGCGACCAGGGCACCGGCGGTTCCCTGGGCGACCCCGCCGAGAGTGGCGATCCGCTCAGCGACGTCATCGGTCATCGCGCGCACCACGTCCGCCTGGGCGTCCAGCATCTCGTGAACGGCGATGAAGTTGGGGCCGACCAGATTCCAGTGGGCGTGCTTGAGGGTCAGGTACAGGTCGTTCAGAGCGTGCAGGCGCTCCTGTAGCAGCCCGACCGGGGTCGGGGCGTGCCCCGGCGAAATGCCCTGGACCACGGATGGGGCGGGCTGTTGCGTGTTCATGGTCTCTCCTCTGATGAGCCATCCGGGACCGGTGCGTCGAGAGCCGGGCGATTCGCCCGCACCCGGTTCGCCGGTCACGGCGAATGTCGAGGATCAGCCTGCCCCGGCGGTCTCCTCGGGGCACCAGCCGATTGACTGGGGTTTGGCTGGGGTTTGACTGACTCGAACGCAGCAACCGACTTCGTCGGCCGGGCCGCCCTGACCGCGCAGGACTCCCGGCTGTCCGCCCGCATCGACAGTCAAGGCTGTCAGTTCTGCGTATGGATCTTCGTGTGCACCGCGTGAGAACACTGATTGGCTGGAGAACAAGCATTCAACGGGGCAAACGGAAGAGGATGACGCCGATGAGGGCTCTGCTACATCTCGGCTCGCGCCCGTGCCCGCGCTCTCGCTTGCTCCGCGAGGGGAGTCCCGGTGCCGAATCGCCGTACCGCGGCGTCGCGGCCATCCCTGGCGTGAGCTGATGACTGTGGCCGAGATCGCCGATTGGAACTACGCGTCCGAGACCTGGCCCGGGGCCCTTGGCAGGGGAGTTGAGCCGAGTATCGCTCCCGCTGAACGCGAATTCTGCCTGTCCTGTGGTCACCGCCCAGGATTGCCCGGGTCCGCGGGTCACGACCAGGACCCGGCCGCCATACGCGCCCTCGTGGACGAGGTCGCGGCCCGACTGCTCTTCCTGTATCCGGTCGCCCAGCCAACCACGCTGGAACCGGCGGCCGACGGTGAGGCACGCGCGGAGAACGCCACGCGTCACGCGCTGCTTGCGGCGGCAGCCGAGACTTCGCTCGCGAACGCCCTCGCGTTGCTGCACGAGGACGGAGACGTGTCCGCCGCGTACCGCCTCCTGCTACGGGTGGCAGAGGGCGCGCGCGACCGGAGCATCGGGCAGGTCGACGCCGAGGAGATCCTGTGGAGCCTCGTAGCGGTCTGCCGACTGAGCGGTCGACCGGAGCACCGGGAGTCGCTTGAACGTTATGTCGCCGAATCGGGCGCGCTGGTCACATCGAGCGTGCGAACCGCCGTGCGCGGCCTCCTCGACCCGGCTGACGAACCCGGCTGGCTGCGGGACCAGATCGAGTCGCTCGACGGTCAGGCTGACCCGGCCGAGATCGTGCGGATCGCCGGTGCGTCGGCCCTCGCCGGAAGCCTGCCTGACTGTCGGCAGGCCCTGCGCCGGGTGGCGTGCCCTGATCCCGTCGGACCTTTCGGCATTCCAGGCGCGCAGGCCGGCATCCTGCTGGCACTTGAGGCGTACCAGACCGGACAGTGGGACGAAGCCGATCGACTCGCCGGGAGCACCGCGGACCAGTGCGCCGCCCAGGGTTACCCGTTGCTTCACCGGCAGGCGCAGACCGTGACCGCATTCGTGGCGGCGGCTCGCGGCGATGCTGCGACTGCCCAGGCAGTCGCCGACGAGATCGCCCGGTGGGCGGCGCCGCGAGGACTCAACTCCCTGCTGGCCGGTGCTCAGTACGCCCGCGTCCTAGTGGCTCTCGGCCAGTCGGACTTGCCTGGGGCCTACCATCGGGCGCCCCGGACCGGCCCGGCCGGGGGCTTTGCCTGCGGCGAGCCGTTCACCGCGTGGGCGCTGCTCGACGCGGTCGAGGCCGCGCTGCGCGCGGACCAGCGAGAGGAAGCCGAGATGCACGTCGAGGCCGTGCGGCAGTCCGGTCTGATGACGGCGTCACCGCGCATGGCGTTGGTGTCGACTGCGGCTATGGCGATGACCGCGCCGGATGAGGAAGCCCCGGCCCTGTTCGAGCAGGCGTTGGCGAGCGAGGACGCCGGGCGGTGCCCGTTCGACCGGGCCCGGGTGCACCTGCTGGCAGGGGAACGCCTACGGCGGATGCGCGCGGTGCGCGAGGCGCGCACCCATCTCGGCGCCGCCCACGATGACTTTCGCCGGCTCGGCGCGCTGACCTGGGCCCAGCGTGCCGCTACCGGGCTGCGTGCCGTCGGCCTGGTTCCGCCGGGCGCGGACATCGGCGGTCACCAGATCCTGACGGCACGGGAACTCAAGATCGCGCGGCTTGCGGCGGTGGGCCTGAGCAACAAGGAGATCGGCGACCGCCTGTTCATGTCGCACCGAACCGTCGCCAGTCACCTGTACCGGATGTTCCCGAAACTGGGAATCACCTCAAGGGCAGCGCTCGGCACGAGCTTGCAGTCCCTGGAGTCCGAGGTCGAGTTCACACCCGGGCCATGAAGCCGAGGCCGACCCGGACATCTTGTGCCGACATTGAATCACTCTGAGTGTTCACCGATGATCCACATTCTGGTCATATTCGTCAGCAGCCACGTCCCACCTGCGACAATACCTCAGCAGGACTGCCAACTGAGGGTGAGCACAATGGCGGAAATACCGGGTGAGTTCGCAGGCGTGTTGCGAGAGCTGCGCAAGCGGACACGGTTGACCCAGCAGGAACTGGCAGATGCGGCGGGGGTGAGCCTGCGGACGGTCAGCGACCTCGAACGGGGCGTCGCCACCTCCCCGCAGCGGGAGACGGTCCGACTGCTGGGAAACGCGCTTTCGCTGATCGGGGCGGAGCGGACCCGGTTCGAGACGGCAGCGCGGGGCCGTCCGCTGGAGGCCGTGCCCACGGCCGCCGCCTTGGCGATGCGGTCGCTGCCGCGCGACGTGGCGTCGTTCACCGGGCGTCAGCGGGAACTCGACCAGCTGACGAACTCCGCCCTCGCCAAGGGCGGCGTGGTGGGCATCCACGCGATCGGCGGGATGGCCGGAGTCGGCAAGACCGCGTTCGCGGTCCACGCCGCGCACCGGCTGGCCGCCCGGTTCCCCGGCGGACAGATCTTCCTCCCGCTGCACGGGCACACCCCGGGCCAACAGCCGGTCGACCCGGCCGACGCGCTGGCAAGCCTGCTGCTCGCAGTCGGGATCCCCCCAGCCCAGATCCCGCTCGGGCTGGAGGAGCGGGCTGCCCTGTGGCGGGACCGGATAGCAGACAAGCCACTGCTGCTGGTGCTGGACGATGCCGCCGGAAGCGAGCAGGTCCAGCCCCTGCTGCCCGGATCCGGCGCAAGCCTGGTGCTGGTCACCAGCCGACGACACCTGTCGGCACTCGACGACGCGACGGCGCTCAGCCTGGACACCCTCCCGCCGGGCGATGCGGCCGCGCTCCTGGTCCGCCTCGCGGGCCGACCCGGACTGAGCCCGGGCGATCCGGGGGTCGGGGAGATCAGCGGGCTGTGCGGATACCTGCCGCTGGCGGTCGGGATGATGGCCCGCCAGTTGCGTCACCACCCGTCCTGGACGGCAGCGAGCCGGGCGGCCGAACTGGCCTCGGCACGCGACCGGCTGGGACTGATGGAGACCGAGAACCTGTCAGTGGCCGCCGCGTTCGACCTGTCGTATGCCGACCTCGCCGAAGACGAGCAACAACTGTTCCGGTACTTGGGCCTGCACCCGGGAACCGACATCGACGGCTACGCCGCAGCGGCCCTGCTCGGGAACACTCTTTCCCACGGACGCCGGGGCCTGGAAGCGTTGTACGACCAGTACCTGCTGACCGAGCCGGCCCAGGGCCGGTACCGGCTGCACGACCTGCTCCGCGAGCATGCCCGAGCCCTGACCGGCCGACTCGACGCGCACGAGAACCGGGCCACCGCCGTCGACCGGCTACTGGACTACTACCAGCACACCGCCGCTGCCGCGAACAGTCACATCACACGCCAACTCGGCCCCGGTCCGACCTCTGACAGCGGCCAGCCGGATTCCACCCCGGCTCTGACCGACCAGGAGCAGGCGCTGGCATGGGCCAGAGCCGAACGCGCCAACCTGCTTAACTGCCTTGACTACGCCGCTGCGGCCGGCCAGCGCGCCCGCGTCACCGCTCTGACTGCGGGCATCAGCGGGCTCCTGCTCTGTGACGGCCCCTGGGTGGACGCCGTCGCGAGGCATACCGCTGCCGTGGCTGCGGCGCAGC